>WNGM01003199.1_pt1 | contig 13087 bp, 4 predicted proteins | sample 5400571 | NCBI WGS metagenome assembly WNGM01 (sample SAMN13153378, study PRJNA577476) | soil metagenome | isolation source: 100 cm soil or saprolite under Garry oak tree replicate 2 | place: USA:California | collected 2016-06-15
CATGGCAGCGCTGGTTGTTCTACCATAGTTCATTGGTTCCTCCTTTGTTTTCGCCATGTGCTGTCTGTCACATGGTGACACTTTCAACTCACCGGTTGCTCAGATAATCGTCTTGACCCCAAAAATGTCCTTCTCTCTATAATGGGCACCACCTACTTGATACGCTCGCCGCTCGTCTTCTTCGGATCGATAGTGCCAGCTCAGATGTTGTGCAAGCCGTTTCCACTAATGGTACTAGCGCCTCGTAGAAGAGCTGTAAGTAGTAGACAGAGCATAGGAGTTCATTTATCTACCTCCACAGTGTTTCTGCTGACGAGGTCACTGCCAATCGGACTTTTACCTTATGCCTCGGCTTACAACTCTACGATTCTATCGGCGTCTTGCGGTCGATTACGCGACCAGAGATATTGGTTTGACTGAACGACCGATGCCCACTTGTTTGGGCCATGAACATTGTCTTACCTTTCAACTCGCAGCTAGGTCTACGATAATGCGATACTCGGTGAGCTTTACAGAAGCTTCGTACTAGTATTACAACGAGACTTTGTGATTAGCTGGGAAAGGAATAGGCGCTCGCAGCCTCGTTTTTTCTCAAAGAGACAACCAGGCTCGCTACGCCAACTTGAGGAGGAGACACAAGCCGATGAAGGGAACCGTTCAGGCCGTGAGCTGCAGCCCAACGCACACCTTTACCAAGCCGAATCAGGAAAGCATCCGGCTCCTCACCGGGCTAGGAGTGGAGGGGGATGCCCATCTGGGCGAGACGGTCAAGCATCGCTCACGAGTCGCGCGTGACCCGAGCCAGCCCAACCTGCGTCAGGTCCACTTGATCCACGCGGAACTCCATGACGAACTGCGGGCCACTGGCTTTGTCGTGTCAGCCGGACAAATGGGTGAGAATGTCACCACGCGCGGCATTGATCTGCTCGGACTCCCAACCGGCACGCGCTTGCGCTTGGGCAAGACGGCAGTCGTCGAAGTGACTGGTCTGCGGAACCCCTGCCTCCAGTTGGACCGCTTCCAGCCAGGGCTGATGGCCGCAGTGCTGGGGCGAGATGAACACGGGGCTCTCATCCGCAAGGCCGGCGTCATGGCCATCGTCCTGGCAGAAGGCGAGGTGCGGCCTGGCGACCCGATTCTCGTCGAGCTGCCGCCTGCACCGCATCGATCCTTGGAGCCGGTCTGAGTGTTACCAACGCAATCCCTGCAACTGGGCCAGCAGTCGCTTGCGGTGGGAGCGATAGGCCGCGTAGTTGTGGCGTTGCTGATAAGCAATCAACGCTAAGGCCGCAGGGAGGTCCAGCACGGGTTGGGGCAAGGTAACCCGTAAGAGCAGGCAAACCTGAGCGACGCTGAGCGGCAGGGAGGGATGCGAGTCCAAGTTGGGTACCTCACCTGGTGTGGACAAGGGGCGCGTGGTTGTCGGGCGCAAGACCCCCCTCTCTCTGGTTCAGACGCTGTTGCCAGCGAACCAGGAAATGATGAGCGAGAATGACCAGTGTCATGTGATGGTGCCATCCTCGCCAGAAGCGCAGTTCGTAGTGGTCCATGCCTAGTTCCCCTTTACATTCGGCAAAACATGTCTCGATGGGCCAGCGCATACCACTCACCCGCACAAAGGTGGCAAGCGGCGTCTCCAGGGGAGCATTACTCACGTAAAACTTCCATTCCGGCTCCTCTGGCGACCCACTCACTTTGCGCCGGATGACCACCCAGACTTCTGGACCGGGGAGCCGATCAAGCGGCAGGATGGCACGGAGCACAAGAAAGTCGGCGACGAGCGGGCCTTTGTGCCCCTCCAACAAACGAAAGCGCTGCCAATGAGAAACAGGCCACTGCTTGGCCAGGTCCTCCACTGTTACTTTGGCCGGACTTGTGGGATGCAGGCGTTCACGACGGGGAGCAGGTCCTTTGCGTGAGGGGACCTGGGGTCGGACCCAACTGCTCGGGCGTGCGCGCTCCGTCTGCCCGTCTGTTTCCAGCAGCGGCCAGACCTTGGTATCTCGCGGCACCTCGGCCAAGTACCACAATCCCGTCGCATCCAGCCGTTGTAAGAAGGCAGGGGAGTCCCCATATCCCTCGTCGCAGACCACCCAGCGGGCTTGCAGCCGTCCAGAGGCCATCACGTTCTCCACCAGTTGGGCTGCCAGGTTATGCTTGGTCTGAAAAGCGATCTCGTCGGGAATCTGGCAGTCTTGCCACAGGGGACGGTGATCCTCAGCGAACCAGGACTCCGGCAGATAGAGCCGACGATCAAGCAAGGTCGCGCCTTTGCGGCTGGCATAGCCCAGAAAGACGCCCGCTTGGCAGTTGTCCTTTTTGCCGGTGTGTCCGCACCATTGCGGCGCCACGCCTGCTGAGTGATCCCCGTGTTTGGGAAAGTCCGAGCCATCCACGATCAGCACCCCATCCTCTTCGCCGAGCGTCTCGTCGACCTGCCGCTGATGTTCGGCCAGCAGAGCGTCATCGTCCCACTTGCCTTCCCCGATGAACTGCTGGAGGGCGCGTACCTTTCGCTCCGCATGCGGCCCCGCCCCCAGCAGACGCAGGGCCAGGGCTTCAACGTTTTTACGAGGAACATCTGCCGTAAGCAGTCCGCGCAAGTAGACTGCCGCCCATTCACGCTGTTCACGTCGGTAGAACAACGGCGCAAAGTGCTGGTGGTAAGCCACCAGTTCTTCGGCTAGGCAAGCCACCTCTTTCGAGGCTAGGCGCTGCACCGCCAGTCGGCTTGGAAGAGGCGACTGATCGGCGGTGACATCGACCATGAGAGACATTCGGTTTCACCTCCAGGAACAAACTTCCCTTCAGTATACCCCAAAAGTCTCGTTGTAATACTAGTGCCTACGCAGTAAACCAACTTTGCCCCAATCCTGGTATTGGCAGGAATCTGCCTTTGGCGAGGGACGAATACGTGTGAAATCCTGACCATCGATCTCTGCGGGAAGCCGTTAGCACTATTCACCACCACTTCCGTCAACATGTTGTTGAGTAGATCGGCCTCACTCCAACTCAGGGGCCGATGTCTCCATTATACAAGAGCCACATTTTTATTGCCTCGGAAGCAGTATTGAGGATCCTGGGGCATAAAACTGGAAGGTGTTGTCCAGGCCCTTTGGCGTAGGTCCTCCCTTAACAGGTCGCAAAGCTCCCTGCGGATCGAAGATGGCCTTATCAATGATTACTCGTCTTTTCAAAGATGCCTCTAATTCCGGACTAATCTTCCAAAATTTTAATATAGATGGAAGCCTGTCTTCGTGTGAGCCTAGTGTGTCTTGATAATCGGATCTCGACATTAATGCTCGAACACCAACGCCCAAGCGGTCAGCCAGCTTTTGAGCCAAGCTCTGCTCTCGCATGAGAGGTTCCTTGCCAACCTCTTTGTTGATCTCCGGATTCCCAAGGCCTGTTCTGCAGGCAAAGGAGCTAACAAGGGCATCAATATCATGCTTGAAAGCCATCGGATCCAGCTTTGCTACTGCTTTTTCATCTAAGCGATAGGATTCTGCTTTGCGAGTTTCGAATCCAAGCTCAATTGATCCAACGACACCATGAGAAAAAAAATCCAGACGGCTCACTTTGTCCTGCCGCCTGTCTTGTTGACTGGGTAAAATCGTCGAGCCCTGATTGATGTAGTTGATCAAGTCATTGATCGAATCCGCAGTTATGAATCGCGCTCCAGTATCACGTACTGCTTTTTCGACGGCCTTCAGTTGTTTTGGAGTGTAACCCTCCCGAAAGAGTACCGTAGTACGTATTTCATCATGGCGATCCTTAGCATATTCCCTCAATTGTCGAATGCCTTGATGAACAAACATCATTTTGTTTGTAGCAAATTTCTTCCCCTCAATATTATGGTTTTGTGCCCCGACCACAACAACCGCCTCCTTTCCATTAGGATCGATCATGTTGATCGGCGAGCAGAACACATAATGATAGAGATTGCACTCACTCACATTCCTCCTTGCAAACGTGATCTCCCCTGGATCACAACTTACCCACCTCCCCAACCAGCACGCATAATACCTTGCCCCATGATAATATAGCCCGCTCTCTTCATCTCTCTCCTTTCCAGTAAACCGATACCGCTTCCTGGCAAAACTACCGAAACTTGTCTCCCCATAAGGCGTATACTCCTCACGATTGACCAAGCCTCCCGTATCATCAACCACCACATTACTGCTGTCCAAGTGGTCGCCCAAGTGATACTTCTTTGCCGGAGTCGTATCATTTGGAAATGGATTCCCAACACGGATGAGGGCAATACGCTTCTCGTTGTCCATCACATGAAGGGTGTGGTTCTCGCTTGTTGTACCGCCCTGGACGATGCGATGATGTTCAAACACACCATCAATGTACACGGTCACCTCAATCCGTCCACCTTGTTTCCGAATCAGTTTCTTTACTCGCTGACCGCTTGCATCATAGAAGTAGTGAGCATGAACAGTAGGCTCGGCATTTCCCGTCTGTGTGCGGTAGACGCGCATACGGTCGCTATAGTCCCACTCGAAGTGACGCTCCGTATTCTCCCGGGTCAAGTTTCCGTTTGGATCATACATGTAGCTATAGACGGTCGTTCCAATCGTCACAGTCGCGAGGCGATTGCTGTGAGGGACCAGCGCAAACACACGTGTGAAGCCTCCGTTCGCTTGGTGCTGCAACTGCTGTATGTTACCAACCGGGTCATAGTGATACTGCTCGACGTAGGTTCGCGTTCGCATCAGGTCAGTACAGCGAGGTGTTTCATCCCAGGGCTTCGGGAGAGGTGTATCACACTCCCGTCCACTTGCGGAGTGGAGACGGTACATAGGTTCATACGCAAAGTGTCGAATGAGGGCATTTCCTGACACCAGGAGTTGGGCAAGCTGCGGATCTGCAACGTGCACTGCCTCCGGGTTATTGAGTACTCCACTTTCAGGTGTTCGGTCCTGAATACTGAGGATATTCTCGATCACATCGTACTCATAGGCGAAATCCTCGAGCACTGCGCCCGCTGGGTGATATGTAAGCTCCACAGGTGTTGTAAAATGCTCAGTTCGCAGACGGGTTAAAAGAAAGGTCTTTGGATCGTAGGCGTGGCGGGTCATGATCTGATTGCCGTAAACAATAAGTGTTCGCTGGCCTTTGGCATTGTAGGCAATATGCTCAACATAGGTTGTGCCATCGAATTCGACATGCTCAAGTGCTCCTGCCCGGTTGTAGCGAGGACGCAGCACTTTGCTTGTTCCCTCCACATCCTGCGGATAGTGCATGGTTTTGATACGGTTCAGCGCATCGTACGTGAATGTAGTATCATAAGCTCTTGGATCGAGCAGTTGTCCTGCATAGCTCTCAAGAGGTGTTCCATCCTGAGGCTGCCAATTGACACGGAAGGCTGGTACTTGCCAATTTAGTGGTGCAGGGTTGAATACAGTAAGAATAGCGTCATCACTGATGACCTCCCGCACTTTCTCCATGACATTACCCTTGAAGTCGTACGCCTCAAAGGTCAACCGCCCCGCTTCATCGTAGTGTTTGTAGAGTTTGCCGAGCACATTATGTGCAGCCGCCTGATCAGCGGAGAGTCCTGCATCAGGACTATCGCCATAGAGAAGATGCTCGCGCAAGGTGAGCGATTCGCCGGTTCTGTCCTGCGCCCACAAGCGAATCGGACGCTTCAAGATATCGTAGGCATGGAGCATGAGAGCGCCTTTGCTATCTCGCTGCTCGATGATGTTTCCCGCTGCATCCAAGATACTACGTCGGATGCCCGCATCAATATTTTCGAGACGTAGTGGTTTATTTGCTAGGTCATAGACGTGGTTGAAGGCCAGCCGCCCGAGCGGATCGGTTACGGTGAGCAGATTGTCACGAATGTCATAGGTCGAGTATGTCGTGAACCAGTCCTTTGCAGGATCAGATCCATTGCGCTCGACGGTTTGGACCGTGCGACCAAGAGCATCAATCACTCTACTTGTTGGGGTATTCCAGTGATCCTGGTAGCCGGTCGAGAGCATGGGGTGGGTTCGACCGGCGTTGTCGTTGGCATCGTAGGTGTAGGCTTCCCAAGGCGTCGGAGTAAACAGCTCCGGCCTGGTGAGGTCGGGAGGCACACCGTAAATCACGCGCTGCTCAGAGCCATCGGGATTGACGGTGCGAATGACGTGACCACGGGGGTCGTAGTACATCGTCACCTTCTGACCGCGCTGGGTGTCCAGTGGAGGCGCGTAATCCCAGCCATCGGAGAAGAACGGTTCAAATTTCTCTACGACCTGGCCCTTGTTATCATAGATCTGCCAACCGCTTACCACCACATATGGAGGGTCGCTTGCCGAACGTTGATGACCAACAGCGTTTCCAACAGCGAGGGACTGATCGGCGGGAAGACCAGCATCGCCGAAAATGCGATCACCAAAGATAAGGTCCTCAGCCTGAGTGCGCGTTTGGAGCAACCGTCCGAAACCATTAGAATATTCAACCATTGAAATGGTTTCATCGCGCTCGGATGCAGAGACATCTAGTTCATTGATATGATGCACCCACCGAAGCGTATGTACTGAAACGGGCTGGCCTCGGCTGACAAAGGCCAGAAAGTCGTAGACCAATTGAGAACTGGGAGTACTTAGAGTGTCGCCCACATTTTCACTGACTTTCCCCATGACAGCCGTGGTTTCCAGAAGACCTAAAGGGGTGAAGGTGTAAGCTGTCCGATTTCCATTTGAATCAGTTACCTCACGCGGTTGCAGGACCCGGTAGTCATAGGATGCTTTTGTGTGGAGACCAATTGTCTGGAGACTAGCGGAGTTGGTGACCTCCGTCGGGAGCAGGTCGAATGCATCATACACGACGGTCGTATCTCCTCCTAAGGGATCTCGTCTGGCCGTGATTAGTCCTCGTCCTTTTCCAGCAGGATCATCCTGGAAGTCGTAGCGCCGCCGCTCGGTGGAAGCATAATACCCTGGGGCATAGTTAGAACCTGTGCCTCCAGCCTGGTAGGTATAGCCTGCTAAAGTCGGCAGGAGCGTGCGGAAATCCTGAGGATAGTCTGCTGTCCACACCAGTGGACCGTCCGGCGCGAGATACGGAGGCTCTTCAGGAGGAGTGCGTACCGTATCTCCGCTCTTGTAGGCGTTGTGCAGAATTTCCCTGGTCAGAACCAACTGCTCCGTGCGTACCAGAGCACCGTAGTCGCCAATCTGACCAAAGGCACATCCCTGGAAAGAGGAGCCATCATAAAAGTTGAGGGTTTGCCCAATAATGGACTGCGAGGCGGAACCATTGCTGATCGCCTCCTTCAGATCGATGAGTGCAGCGCTCCCATCATTGAGAACTTCGTTGGTGGTCATGCAGGCTACACGATCAACAATATAGCGTTGAACATCGTCCCGCTGTGCGTAGCTCGTGACCGTATGTGTTGCCAGGTACGGTTCAGTCGATGCAGCCGCAAGGCGGAAATCCCGGCCCCGGGGAACAGCGATACTGATCTGCGAACGAGGCCGCCCGTACTGATCATAATCCTCTGTGAAAGTGAACTGTGTCATCGGTTCATCGCCACGCTCCCACTGGGTGGTACGTTGTGCGAGCGTCTGAGGAAAGAAGATGCGTTGAGTCGTAGCATCCGTCTTCCAGTCGGGTGGGAGGGCATCCATATCGCATACCAGTCTGTTAAGGCTGCCGTCATCGACGACTCCACACACCCCAGGCAGCGACTCTGTGACAGTATAGGGGCTATCTTGCTGCTCGGTCCCATCGAGAGCGTACAATTCTGTGCGCAAGATATGACCTCGCATGGCACGCAAGGCATCACGTTTCACGCGGCGTGGTAGGGCCAGCAAAAAGTCCGTCATGAGCTGTGGGCGGGAGAGCACTTGAGGGTCGCCGGACCAGAATTCGCCACTGAGGTCGGTTTCTGTCCATTCCCCGAACTCATCGCCAATAGGGCCCTGATGGAACCAGGTGCGGATTTCCGTCGGCGGGGAGAAGAACTCAACTGGAACGGGGTTGAATGGATGGTCTTGCGGGTGTAGGCCTGCGGCATGGAATTCGTCAAAAACTTCGGTATCCCGCTGATCCACCCGCCCGAACCCGCGGAACTCCCGCTCTGCTCCATCCCAGTAGCCGTGATGATAGCTATATTCGGTTGTCAGCTTGCCACCCGAGATCGCATCAATCACCTCGACTCGTGCCACCACCTGCACCGGGAAGGGCAACGGCGTTTTCCAGCGGGTTGCGAGACATTTCTCGTCCTCCAGGTAGAAATGGGTGGAAGGAGCATATCCTACACGTGTAAGTGCTCCTGTGGAATTGTCCATCTCATCGAGCATATATGGTTTGATGCCGCCCGTGAAATCGAGGAAGAACATGTTCGAGCGCGACAAGCCATTCGCGTCGGCACTCCATAGAACACCACTGACCCCTAGACCAAGCAGATCAACCAAGCGAACAGCATCCATGTCGGTGACGGGCGGTGTACCGTGAATCTCAATAGGGTCACTCAAGCTGTTTCCGCTCTGATTGATCCATAGGATGACCTTCCTATCATCGACATAGACGAGGTCCGCTAGCCCATCGCCATCCACATCGCCAACCAGGATGCGCCTCGGATCGTAGCCATACGAGAAGCGTGGGCTATTATGCATCGTGATACGCTTGCCCCACTCTCCACGACCAAGGGAAGGCCAGTACTCAGTTATGCCGTCATACACCAGCACGATGTCTTGTAAACCATCCCCCGTCATGTCGCCCCACTTCACACGTGGATCAGAGAAGTTGACGTTTGGGAAGATTTCCAGTGCCTGTCGCTCGACCCAGCGGGTTCCGTTCCATCCGTCTTTCGGATCATTAAAGAAACATTCGAGACGACTTCCAGAGCGAATGGCATCGGTCACTCCATCTCCATCCAGGTCCACCATGCGCACCTCAGGGTCTTTGAGGTCAAAGCTGGGAGCCTGCCGATAGCGTTGAAAGGACCGACGGTCCCACAAACCGCTAAAGCGCAAGGGATAGTATCCTGAAATGGTTTCGGTCGTGACCAGGAGATCAATTTGACCGTCGCCATTGGCATCAAGCAGCTGTACCCCTCTATCTCCCAGGCTTACTCCTGCGGGAGCCTCGCGCATCTCCCGGGGCAGGTCAAGCCTCCCATCTCCTAGGTTGCGCCAATAGCGCACCGTGCCGTTCATCTCCAAGATATCGGGCAGTCCATTGCCAAAGAGGTCAGCAAGTTCGTAGTTGGGCTGAGCGAGCGAGACAACCGGTAGCTCAGAGCCCTTGATAGGGATGAATGTTCGCTTTTCAGGCTCGAACCTGGTGTAGTCAAACTCTAGTGGGGGTAGCGTCTCAGAACTGGCTCCGTCATGTCCCTCCACGCAGACTGAGCTGAGGAGCGAGATACCGTTACGCGGCAACTGCTCCGGACGGAACTCACGCTGGGAGTTACAGTTTTGCGGTAACTGCTCTGAGGGAAGTCCTCGCTGATCGAGGTAGACAAGATGATAGGTCCGGGTAAGGATATCTGCGTCGGCATGAGTAGAGATCTCAATCGTAGTACACCGGCACACGGTGCGTATCTCAAAACCGGCGCGGTACTCTGAGAATGGGTCAGGCCGTTCTTCGTAGTTGAAGTCTACTGTTACCAGGAATTGGGGGTTGGAGGGATCGCCGTAGTCAACATAGCGAATCTGACAAAGATAGACTTGATCCCAATAGTGAGGACCATCGGTTCGTGTATCTCGCTCATAGACATACTCGATGCGATTGCCGAAGGGGTCGGTTGTGCTGGTGAGTTTCCAGGCGAAAATGCGAGAACGATCAGCAGGTTTTGCAATTACTGCCGGGTCATTACTTAAAGCTTCAGGTGTGCCGTACAGGCTGACAAGCCCATCCTTGCTTTTCACTTCCCAGTAGTCATTGTTGGTGTCTCGATGGTGAAAGACACGGGCAAACGTCCCTTCGGTTCGGGGACGGTAGCTCGTCGTTTCGGGTGGGCCACCGGGTACAGGTACGAGATCTTCAGCACCAGACAGGAGGAAAGTATCTTTTGTATCGTCATAAAGAGGGACGCCCTTAGACGTTTTTCGGCTGACTCCTGGTATGCTTAAACCCCAGCCGAGTCCAAAGGGTCCGTTGCCATTTCCCGTGCTATACACGAGGTTTAATTGGGGTTGAAAGCCGTTGCGTCCAGGAGGGAGGGCAATGGGGACGGTGAAGTTTCCTGTCCCCGTGAAGAGATCAGGTGAAAACTTCTCTCCGATGCCGTGCAGTGCACCGCCACCCTGAGGAAGCGAGATTATTTGGCCTGGACTACCCGATGACTTGCTCATCGGTGACCCTCATGAAGATCCCAATTGCACTCTATCCGCTGTGATTGTCTATATCATGGACTTCTATCAGATAGACGCACGCACTCATGTTTTTTTACCCCTGGTTTGACTCAACCATAGTATATTCCAATATTACCACATGTATTGATATTTTACAACATCATTTTTTCACTCTTCTTAGTACAGTATTTGATTAATACTGAATGCTTCCTTACTTGTACTCTTGTTGCAAAGACCTCATCTCTGCTATCATTCCACGTTGTCGTCGTATGGAACGCCCATGACTGATCTGAGCAACGCATCCAGCGCCTTCCCAAGTGAATAGGGATGCAATGTTGAGATGTTCCAGGAAGCAATGGAACCGGGAAGAGTAGAATTTCCAAGCTATACGATAGCCAAAAAGAGCGGGAAAGAGGCATTTCCCGCTCTTCTGTGCTATACTGGACAAGAGCACGACGCTCAAACAGTGTTGCAATGAGCCGATGTAAGCGCCAAAAAGAACAGCGGGAAATATTTTTTACAAGCAGGAGAGATCGATGCAACCACGAATCACCCCTCTGAACGCCGAGCGGAAGGAATGGAGCCCCCAGGAATTGTTGGACCAGTGGCAGTATTATTTGCAAGAGCACGATCGTTCGGCAGGCACCGTCAAAAAATATACCCAGGCAGTGGCGCGCTTTCTTGCCTGGTACGAGCGGGAGGAGCAAGCACCTCTTCAGCTCTCGACCCTGACCCCGATTGCCTTGATCGGCTACCGCAATGAGTTGCAACATGAGCAGCACAAATCGATCAGTACCATCAACTTGCAGGTGAGTGCCTTGCGCACCTGGTGCGGCTGGCTGACCGAGCAAGGGTACCTGGCTGCCGATCCGGCGGCCCACGTCAAACTGGTTGGGGGAGAGGCAGCATCCTCACGCAAGGGGCTCAAAAGTGCGCAGGTCAATGCGCTGCTCCGCCAGGCCCAGCTCTCGCGCGATCCAGCACGTAACTACGCCATTGTGCAGGTCTTGCTGCAAACCGGGATTCGCTTAAGCGAATGCGCAGCCCTCACCTTCGAAGATATCACTTTCGGAGAGCGCAGTGGTCTGTTACGTGTGCGGGCAGGCAAGGGAAACAAAGCTCGGTCCGTTCCTGTCAATGCGTCAGCGCGAGAAGCGATTGCAGCTTATGTGGCTCCACGCCTGGGCATAGAGAAACCATCCGTGAAAGCGGTGGCGAAAGGCTGGCCCAAACCGAAGACACCAGAGGCGCACGAGCCCATCTTCCTCTCGCAGAAGGGAGGAGCGCTGACAACTTCAGCGATGGGGCAGATGATCGCAGACCTGGTGAAAGCCACCGGAGCGCTAGTACCGGAAGAGACAAGTGCGCATACCTTGCGGCATACCTTTGCGCGCAGTTACCTGGCACAATATCCCGGCGATGTGGTGGGGCTGGCGACACTTCTGGGGCATAGCTCATTAGATACCACCCGGCTCTATAGCCAGCCAGAAGTTTCTCAATTAGCTACGCGAGTAGAGCAACTCAACCTCAACGCCTTCGCGCATTAGAAGAACTGGGCGTCTATCTCGGCAGGTCGATACCAGTGAAGATGAAAGTTGAAAGTGCTATCAATGCTCCTCTTGTTTTTCGCCTTTTTTCGTGGCGCTAGGAGTATATTCTACCGCTGACCTTGAGCGCGAGAAAATGTCGCTCGCGAGGAAAAGTAGGCGAAAATTGGGATTATGGGGTTATACATGCTATTGTTGCATAATACAAGGGTGTAGTACAGTGCGCTCCGCCTGGTGGCGGTCCATCGTTGTGTCTACGCTTCGGAAGCGCTGTTCTGCTCGTCATTGACGAGCGGTGTGGCAGGTCCATCGTTGGTGATGAGTACTTGGCGCGCACGATCGAGGTACAGCAGACCCAGCTCGACAATCTGTGATGGCGTGAGCTGTGGAGCTGTGCAGTAGCGGTAGACGAAGTCGGGGTTGTAGCCCTGGAAGTTCCAGTGACTACTGCGGACCTCATTAGCACGCCACTTCCCCATAGCGCCAGTAATGGCCTCGAGCGGAGTGAAGTCGAACCAGCCCAAGTAGCGCTCGGCCACGTAGGCTTCCCGCTCCTTCCGGTGTGCAGGCCCTCGCAATTGGCTTGTAATCACCGCGAGCCGGAACTGCATGCCCTGTAGCTGCCAACCGAGCGCATCTCCTGTCGGATCGCTCCAGTCTGCTCCTTGGCGACGAAAGCCCTCGAGCAGGCTCATGCCATTGGTGAAACCATAGGCTAGGTGGATACCGGACCACCCCTTGTTCTTGACCGCGCTGTGCAACTGGCGCGCGACGCAAGACGCGCGTGCCTTCTGCACTCCTGCAGAAACTCGCGCTCGCTCAAGGTAGCCCACTACCGTACGGTTGAGCAGCAGAGGTTCATCCTGAGCTGGCGTTCCCAAGAGCTCAAAGAGCTCCACAAGTAGGCTGATGAGCACAACGTTGTGCTCGACGAGGTCACCCGCAAAAGCGTCAACAGCGCGAATGTCCGCCACTTGGGAATGGAGTGCTTCGGCGAGCTCACGATAGCTCAACAATCGCCAGCCCCTGTACATCGTCCAGCCAGGTGACATAAGACTCAGCAGAATATATGTGTACACACTTCCCCCCGCTTCACGCTGTGCCAATGCACCCTCTGCGTAGCGATCCAGCTGCTCCTCGTTGGGTACGCTGAACACCTTGTTCTCGACTGCGATGGGGGCAAGGCCGGGAAGATGAAGAACGAGATCTAGGTGGGCTGGTTCCCGCTCGCTTCGGTCT
>WNGM01006916.1_pt1 | contig 13083 bp, 5 predicted proteins | sample 5400571 | NCBI WGS metagenome assembly WNGM01 (sample SAMN13153378, study PRJNA577476) | soil metagenome | isolation source: 100 cm soil or saprolite under Garry oak tree replicate 2 | place: USA:California | collected 2016-06-15
CTTGGTCACGCTTTCGCCGGCCGCTGCTTTCGCCACGACGCCCGCGAGATAGATGGTGTCGCCATGTACGACGACCTGGCTCATGCGAGGCCCGGCTTCGAAACGCTGGATGGTCATGCTATTCTCCAAATATGTGCCGCCGTTACTTAGCGGACTGACGCGGCATCCGCTACTGCGTTCTATCTCGAGCGAGCTGCACCAAACGCTGCGCGACGCAGGTGTCTAGCGCATTCACAGACGACGAAAGCGTGGGCCCGAATTGTTTCGTCGCGGAGCCTGTCATCGGGCGCGCATTCGCGCGAGCCGTTGGCTCCTTGCAATTGACAAGAAGTACGGATCAATTCCACCGATTGCATTTCCGATCGGTTTCAGGCTGCTCTGCCACCTCGCCATGAGCGTCCGGTGCCCGACTTATGGCTTTACGGCTGCCCATGACGCCGATGCGGTGGCCGTCCTGGAATTGGGCATCCTGGGAACCTTTTGCGCGAGCCGGAACAAATGTCCGGGTTCCGGATTGACGTTATCCGGCTGGATTTTGCAGCGCCGCAATCTTCGAATGCAGTCTATCTTATTGCTTGATTTGACATTTTGCAGGCGCTTCTATGGCGTCAATTCGGTTGCGTGCGTTCGGGCCCGACCCCGCACTGTCCTTAAGGGAACGCCATGAGTGATCTCGATCCCGGAGCACGATCAACCCTTGGCCGTGTCGCAAAGCGCAAATCGGCTCCAGACGGAACACCCGATTCGTTGCAGGATCTGTTGCATGCGCTTCAGGCGATGCGAGGCGGAGATTTTTCGGTGCGGATGACCGGCGATCACCTCGGCATCGAGGGCAAGATCGCTGACACGTTCAATGAAATCGTTGCCGCCAATCAGAGAATGGCGCAGCAGCTGGAGCATGTCGGTCAAGTCGTCGGCAGAGAAGGAAAAACCCGGCAACGCGTCAAGTTCGACCTTGCCAGCGGATCATGGGCGGACATGGAGGGCTCGGTCAACGCGCTGATCGACGACTTGCTGTGGCCGACGCGTGAAGTGACCCGAGCCGTTGCCGCCGTTGCCCAGGGAGACTTGCTGCAGACCGTCAAACTGGATGTCGACGGCCGCCCATTGGGCGGCGAGTTCCTGCAGTCGGCCAACATCGTCAATACCATGATCAAGCAGCTCAGCGTGTTCACCTCGGAGGTGACGCGCGTCGCGCGCGAAGTGGGAACCGAGGGCAAGCTCGGAGGTCAGGCACAGGTTCCCGAGGTGACGGGGGTCTGGAAGGACCTGACCGAAAGCGTGAACTCGATGGCCAACAACCTTACCGGCCAGGTTCGCAACATCGCCGAAGTGACCATCGCGGTTGCCAACGGCGACTTGTCCAAAAAGATCACCGTCGACGTGCGCGGTGAAATTCTGCAGTTGAAGGAAGCCATCAACACGATGGTGGACCAGCTGCGCTCGTTCGCATCCGAAGTCACCCGCGTCGCCCGTGAAGTCGGCACCGATGGCAAGCTGGGTGGTCAGGCGATCGTTCCCGGCGTCGCCGGAACCTGGAAAGACCTGACCGACTCCGTGAATGCGATGTGCGGCAACCTGACCGCGCAGGTCCGCAATATCGCCAACGTCACGACGGCGGTCGCGCGCGGCGACCTTTCGCGAAAAATTACCGTGGATGTCCGCGGCGAAATTCTGGAGTTGAAGGACACCATCAACACGATGGTGGACCAGCTCAATTCCTTTGCCTCCGAAGTGACGCGCGTGGCGCGCGAAGTAGGAACCGAGGGCAAGCTGGGCGGTCAGGCGCAGGTCCCCGGCGTCGCCGGAACCTGGAAGGATCTCACCGACAACGTCAACTTCATGGCCAGCAACCTGACCGCGCAGGTGCGCAACATCGCCGACGTCGCCACCGCGATCGCGGGCGGCGACCTCTCCAAGAAAATTACCGTGAACGTGTCAGGCGAAATCCTTCAGCTCAAGGAAACGCTCAATACGATGGTCGACCAGCTCAACGCCTTCGCCGGAGAGGTGACGCGGGTCGCGCGCGAAGTCGGCACCGACGGCAGGTTGGGCGGTCAGGCGAACGTGCTGGGCGTCGCCGGCACCTGGAAGGATCTGACCGAGAGCGTCAACTCAATGGCCAGCAACCTGACGGCGCAGGTTCGCAACATCGCCGAAGTGACGACCGCGGTGGCCAATGGAGACCTGTCGAAAAAAATCACGGTGGACGTGCGCGGCGAAATTCTGGAACTGAAAAACACCATCAATACGATGGTCGATCAGCTCAACGCCTTCGCCGGTGAGGTGACGCGTGTCGCGCGCGAAGTCGGAACCGAGGGCAAGCTCGGCGGCCAGGCGCTGGTGCGCGGCGTCGCCGGCACATGGAAGGATTTGACCGACGGCGTCAATTCGATGGCGAGCAACCTGACCGGTCAGGTCAGAAACATCGCCGAAGTCGCGACCGCGGTCGCGAAGGGCGATCTCTCCAAGAAAATCACGGTGAACGTATCGGGCGAAATTCTTCAATTGAAGGAAACGCTCAACACCATGGTGGATCAGCTCAACGCCTTCGCCGGTGAGGTGACGCGCGTCGCGCGTGAAGTCGGAACCGACGGCAAGCTCGGCGGTCAAGCCGAGGTGCCCGGCGTCGCCGGTACCTGGAAAGACCTGACCGACAGCGTCAATTCGATGGCGGGCAATTTGACCGCCCAGGTTCGCAATATTGCCGAGGTCGCGACCGCCATCGCCGGCGGCGACCTTTCGCGCAAGATCACCGTCGACGTGCGCGGCGAGATCCTGCAGCTGAAAGAAACCCTCAACACCATGGTGGATCAGCTCAACCGGTTCGCCGGCGAGGTGACGCGCGTGGCGCGCGAGGTCGGCACCGAGGGCCGCCTCGGCGGTCAGGCCAACGTGCCGGGCGTGGCCGGCACCTGGAAGGACCTCACCGACAGCGTGAACTCGATGGCGGGCAATCTGACCGCCCAGGTTCGCAACATCGCCGAAGTCACCACCGCGGTCGCGCGCGGCGACCTGTCGCGCAAGATCACCGTGGACGTCAAGGGCGAAATTCTGGAACTTAAGAACACCATCAATACGATGGTCGATCAATTGAACGCGTTCGCTTCCGAAGTGACGCGCGTGGCACGCGAAGTCGGCACCGAAGGCAAGCTCGGCGGTCAGGCCGAGGTGCCGGAAGTCGCCGGCACCTGGAAGGATCTCACCGACAACGTCAACTTCATGGCATCGAACCTGACCGCCCAGGTTCGCAACATCGCCGAGGTGGCAACCGCGATCGCCGGCGGCGATCTTTCCAAAAAGATCACGGTCGACGTTCGCGGCGAAATCCTGCTTCTCAAGGACACCTTGAATACCATGGTCGAGCAGCTGCGCTCGTTCGCCGCCGAAGTGACGCGCGTGGCGCGCGAGGTCGGCACCGAGGGGCGGCTCGGCGGCCAGGCCGTGGTGCCCGGCGTCGGCGGCACGTGGAAGGATCTCACCGACAACGTCAATCTGCTGGCGGCCAATCTCACCACGCAAGTCCGCAACATCGCCGAAGTCACGACGGCGGTCGCGCGCGGAGACTTGTCGCGCAAGATCACGGTCGACGTGAAGGGCGAGATTCTCGAACTGAAAAATACCATCAACACCATGGTCGACCAATTGAACGCGTTCGCGGGCGAGGTGACCCGCGTCGCGCGCGAGGTCGGCACCGAGGGCAAGCTCGGCGGACAGGCCCAGGTCCCCGGCGTGGCCGGTACCTGGAAGGATCTGACCGATACCGTGAACTTCATGGCGGCCAACCTGACCGAACAGGTGCGCGGCATCGTCAAGGTGGTGACGGCCGTCGCCAACGGCGACCTGAAGCAGAACCTGACCGTGAAGTCCAAAGGCGAAGTCGCGGCCCTCGCCGAGACCATCAACAACATGACGGACACGCTGGCGACGTTCGCCGATCAGGTCACCAGCGTGGCACGCGAGGTGGGTGTGGAAGGCCGGCTGGGAGGTCAGGCGAACGTGCCGGGCGCCGCCGGCACCTGGAAAGATCTGACCGGCAACGTCAACCTGCTGGCCGCCAACCTGACCTCTCAGGTGCGCGCCATCGCCGAGGTCGCGACCGCCGTCACCAAGGGCGATCTCACCCGCTCGATCCAGGTCGATGCGCGCGGCGAAGTCGCCGAGCTCAAAGACAACATCAACACCATGATCGGCAATCTGCGTCTGACCACCGACGTGAACACCGAGCAGGACTGGCTGAAGACCAACCTGGCCAAATTTACCAACATGCTGCAGGGCCAGCGCGACCTTGCGACCATGGGCCGGCTGCTTCTGACCGAGTTGACGCCGCTGGTGAACGCTCACATGGGTGTCATCTACCAGGTCGAAAATGAAGACAATCCGCAATTGCGCCTGCTGTCGGCCTATGCGGGCGACGGATCCAACCCTCATTCGCCATTCGTGCAATTCGGCGAGGGCCTGATCGGTCAATGCGCCATGGACAAGCGTCAGCGGCTGGTTTCGGATATCCCAACCGACACGATCCTGATCAATTCGGCGCTACTGCGCGTCAGACCGAAAAATATCGTCGTGCTTCCGGTTTTGTTCGAGAACCAGGTCAAGGCCGTTTTCGAGCTCTCTTCCATCAGTTCGTTCACGACCTCGCAGATGACCTTTCTCGAACAGCTGACCGACAGCATCGGTATTGTGCTCAACAGCATCGAGGCGACGATGCAGACCGAAGGGCTCCTGAAGCAGTCGCAGCAACTGGCCGGCGAATTGCAGACGCAGCAAAAGGAACTGCAGCAGACCAATGAACAGCTTGAGCAAAAGGCTCAACAGCTCGCCGAACGCAACGTCGAAGTGGAGCGAAAGAACCAGGAAATCGAACAGGCACGCCGCGCGCTCGAGGAGAAGGCGACGGAACTTTCCCTGACATCGAAATACAAGTCGGAATTCCTTGCCAACATGTCGCACGAGCTGCGTACGCCGCTCAACAGCATCCTGATTTTGGGCCAGCAACTCACCGAAAATCCGGACGGCAATCTGTCGGCAAAGCAAGTCGAATTTGCGCGAACCATCCACGGCGCGGGCACTGACCTGCTCAACCTGATCAGCGATATTCTCGACCTGTCGAAAATCGAATCCGGAACCGTGACGGTAGACGCGGAAGAGATCCTTACATCAAGCCTGCTCGAGACGGTCGGACGGCCGTTCCGGCACGAAGCCGACAATCGCCAACTGTCGTTCAGCATCAATCTCGACCCCAATTTGGGCCGGAGCATCGTCACGGATTCGAAGCGGCTTCAGCAGGTGCTGAAGAATTTGCTGTCGAACGCTTTCAAGTTCACGGCCGAGGGCGGAGTGAGACTGGACGTGTCAGCGGCGGTCGGAGGCTGGAGCGCCGAGCATCCGATCCTGAACCAGGCGCCTGCGGTCGTCGCCTTCGAGGTTACCGACACCGGCATCGGCATTCCGCTGGAAAAGCAGAAGTTGATCTTCGAAGCGTTTCAGCAGGCGGATGCCGGCACCAGCCGGAAATACGGCGGTACCGGCCTCGGCCTCGCCATCAGCCGTGAGCTTGCAAACCTGCTCGGTGGCGAAATCCATCTGCGCAGCACGCCCGGCAAGGGCAGTTCATTCGTGCTGTATCTGCCGCTCAAATATTCAGGCCCGACGGTCGCGCCGCGAGTCCCGACGCCCTCACCTTATGGCACGGCGCCGGTACTTCAGGTCGTGGCGCAAGAACGGGTCATCGAACAGCTGCAGGACGACCGGCTCAATCTCGAGCCGGGAGACACCATTCTTCTGATCGTTGAAGACGACCCGCATTATGCGCGGGTGCTGATCGATCTCGCCCGGGACAAGGGCTTCAAAGTCCTGGTCGCCACGCGCGGCTCGGAGGCGCTGGAGTTCGCCAAGCAATTCCAGCCGGCGGCGGTCTCGCTCGACGTCTTCCTGCCCGACATGCTCGGCTGGACCGTGCTCAGCCAGCTTAAACATAACCCGCTGACGCGGCACATTCCGGTGCAGATCATCACGCTGGACGAAGACCGCCAACACGCATTGGCGCGGGGTGCGTTTTCCTTTGTCAACAAGCCGACGACGACGGAAGGGGTGAGCGCGGCGTTATCCCAGATCAAGGAGTACGCCAAACCGCGCCGCAAACGCCTGCTGATCGTGGAAGATAACGCGGCGGATCAGTTAAGCATCCGGGCGCTGCTCGATCACGAGGACATCGAGATCGTCACAACTGGTACCGGCGCCGGCGCGCTTTCCACGCTGCGGGACAGTCCATGCGACTGCGTGGTGCTGGATTTGCGTCTCCCCGACATGAGCGGCTTCGAGGTGCTTGACCAAATTCGCAACGACGACTCGCTGTCCAACGTACCCGTCGTGGTGTTCACAGGCCGCGAGCTTTCGGTCGAGGAAGACGCGGAACTCCACACCATGGCACGAAGCATCGTGGTGAAAGGAGTGGAGTCGCCGGAACGCCTGCTCGACGAGACATCTCTGTTTTTGCACCGTGTAATCACAGAATTGCCGATCGAGAAGCAGCGAATGCTGGAAAGGCTCAATAGTTCCGATGAGGATCTCATTGGCAAGACCGCATTATTGGTTGACGACGACGCCCGCAACATTTTCGCGCTGAGCAGTGTCCTGGAGCGGCGCGGCATGAAGGTGCTGACCGCCACGACGGGCAGTGAGGCCGTCACGCTCGTCGAATCGAGCCCCGAGATCGCAATCGTCCTGATGGATATCATGATGCCGCATATGGACGGGTATCAGACGATAGGTGTCATTCGCCAAAACCCGTCATTTCGCCGCCTTCCGATCATCGCCCTTACTGCCAAAGCGATGAAGGGGGATCGAGAGAAGTGCCTGGAGGCAGGCGCCTCCGACTATCTGGCCAAGCCGGTCAACACCGAGCAGCTGCTTCTTGCCATACGCATGTGGCTACACCGTTGATTGGCGCTCGATGATGGACCATGAAAAAGTAAACATCCTTCTGGTCGACGATCAACCGGCGAAGCTGCTCGCCTATGAGGTTATTCTGAAGGAACTTGGAGAAAATCTCGTTGCCGCCGCTTCCGGCCGGGAAGCGCTTGAATACCTGCTCAGGAATGACGTCGCGATTATTCTGCTCGACGTTTGCATGCCGGAACTGGACGGGTTTGAGCTCGCCGCCATGATCCGCGACCATCCCCGCTTCCAGAAAACGGCGATGATTTTCATTTCAGCCATTCAGGTCAGCGACATTGACCGGCTTCGTGGCTACGAAATGGGCGCGGTCGACTACGTTCCGGTGCCGGTTGTACCGGAGGTGTTACGCGCCAAAATAAGAGTCTTCGCGGACCTTTATCGCAAGACCAGGCAGCTCGAGCGGCTCAATGCCGAACTTGAACATCGCGTCCGGGCTCGAACATCGGAGCTGGAGCAATCGACGGCCAGGCTTGTCGAAAGCGAACAGCGCCGCAGCATGGCGATCGCAGCGGGAAAGATGGGATCCTGGGACTGGGACTGGAGCAATGGCGACTGGATGTGGGACGAAGGGCAATATCGGATCTTTGGAGTCGACCCGCAGCGTTTTGAAGTGACCGCAAAGAACGTTCAGGCCTTGCTTCATCCTGACGATACCGAGGCATTGGGCCGGGCAATAGCCCAGTTCGAAAAAGGCGCAAGATCGTACGAGGCGGAATTTCGAATCGTTCGGCCGGATGGCGAGGTGCGCTGGTGCGTTGGGACCGCGGCTGCGACGGTCGACAAGGGCGATCGCGTGGTCCGTGTCAGCGGCGTCACCGTCGATATTACCGAACGCAAACGTGCGGAAGAACGTCAAAATCTGCTGAGCCGGGAAGTCGACCACCGCGCGAAAAACGCGTTGGCGCTGGCGCAATCAATCGTTCGACTGACGCGGGCTCCAAATGTCGGCGCCTACATTCAGGCGGTCGAAGGCCGCATCACGGCGCTGGCACGGGTTCATACCATTCTCTCATTGTCGAGTTGGCAGGGCGCGGAAGTCGGAAGGCTGGTCGACGAGGAGCTCGCGCCATATTTCGAGGCCGGCCAGATCAAATTCCGCGGTTTGGAGGTTCAGTTGCAGCCTTCGACAGCGCAAACGCTGGCGCTCGCCTTGCACGAACTCGGCACCAATTCGGCGAAATATGGCGCCCTCTCCACGCTGTCCGGCCGCCTGTCCATTGGCTGGGAAATGCAGGGGGATTTCCTGCAGCTAACGTGGGAAGAGAGCGGCGGTCCCCTGGTTCATAAGCCGAAGTCGCGAGGATTCGGAACGCGAAGCGTGATCGCCAGCATTGAGTCACAACTTGGAGGGCAGGCCTTGTTCGATTGGCGCGCCGAAGGTCTCATTTGTCAACTTCTGGTTCCTGTGATGCGACAAATCGAGACATCCGAGCCGGATGACCGACGCGACGTCGCTGTCTCCAACACTGTATTCCGAATGGTGTCCGGATCCGCAGGATCTTGACCGGCTTTTTTTGCAATATCCTTGCCGGCGCGCTCAGAGCGGGATGACTTTTCTTCGAATCGTCATCCCGTTCTGTCTTTTTGTTTGAGCATGATCTTTTCGGAAAACCGGTCCCCACTTTTCCGGATCATGCTCTGGCAGCCGCCGGAGTTGATTCCGCCGCCACAAGCTGCCGCCGAAAACTTGAGTTGGGTCGGCGTCACGCGCGATAGGCGGTCTTGTCGGTGCCGCGGTAAAGCACGCGCACCTGCTCTTCCGATACCGCCTTGTGAAAGGCCAACGCCTCCGGCTCGAGGTCGCGCTTCGGCACATATTCGGGTTGAAAGTTCGGCTCCGATCCGTGGAACAGCAGCACATGGTGAAGCGAAGCCTGGCCCGGCTTCAACTCAACGAACACCGCCTTCGACTCGTCGACATCGACTGCAATCTCCTGGCCCCGGGTCAGCAGGTTGTTCTGGTCGAAGGTGTCTTCGTGCTGGACCTGGCTCTTGTGGGTCCCGGCAACGAACTTCATGCAGCCGGAAACCTTATTCGCCGGCGACATGGCGATCCAGGCGGTGGCAACATCGGACGAGCTAAGGCCCCAATAGGTTGCGTCCTGATGCCATGAAACAAAACCCGGATCGTGCGCTTCCTTGATGAAGAAGCTGGTGTTCCAGCACAGGATATTCGGCCCGAGCAGATCCTCCATGGCATCCAGGATTTTGGGGTGCCGCACCATCTCGTTGATCCAGGTGAACAGCACGTGGCTGCGGTGGCGCATCTCGCCCTTGATCGGGCCCCCGCTCCGGGCTTCATAATCCTCGAGCTTGCGGCGAAACTCGGCCACTTCGCTCGCGCTTAGCGCATCGATCGGAAAGTGGTAGCCACGGTCGCGATAACCAGCGACGTCATCCTCGCTCAACAATTTTGGCATGGTTTCCTCCAATATTCTTGCTTTTCGTTGCACGGCGCGAGGTAAGGCGCGAGCCACGTGTCGGATCAAGGGTGACCCCACCCTCCAGCGCTGTCAAGAACTGCCATCCGCCGGGGCGGGTTCGCATTTCCGCATGGTTCAGGACGCAGGTTTGATCAGGAATTCGCCGATGGCGCCGCTGACGTCCTGCCAGCCGATCGCGGTCAAGACCAGGATGACGTTGTCGGCCGCGGGTGCGCGCGCCCCGTTCGTTACATAGCTGATCCCGAAATCGCGAAATCGAAGTTTGAAATTTCCGCCGGCGTCTTCGAACTGAGATCGCGCATATTGCGACGCGGCAGCTAGCCGCACGCGAACTCAAAACAGTTTGCACGTTCAAGCGGTGTGTTGTCGGCGCGTCCCTGGTCGCTTCTTGTCCTCGCCAGCACCGGTCTGTTGTGCCAGACTTATTTCGCAAAAGGCCGCGATCAAAAGAAGCCGGCAAAACGGGGAAGGAAACACCATGGACTTTGGGACAGGCATTGCGCTGCTCGTTGCATTTCTGGCGGTGGTCGTGTTGATCATCCGTGGGCAAAGTCCGATCATCATGCTGTTGTTGCTTGCCGTGATTTGGGCTGTCATCGCCGGCATCGGCATCGACGATATCCAGAAAAAGATCATCCAGGCTGGCGGCGTTCAATTTGCGAGCGCGGTGATCATCATCGTGTTCGGCGCCTGGTTCGCTCAAGTGCTCATTCAAACAGGGATCGCGGAGAGCGTGATCCGTTCGGCGGTGGAACTGGCAGGCGACCGGCCGCTGGTGACCGCGATGACCATTACGCTGGTTACAGCGCTGTTGTTCTCGTCGATGTACGGCGTCGGAGCCGCGATCGCGATCGGCGTCATCGCGTTGCCGATCATGATGGGCCAGGGGATCCCGCCGCACGTCGCCGCACCGGCGTTCACCATGGGTATCGGGGCCGGCACGTTCGTCAACCTTGTTCAGTTCGGCACGTTTCAGAAGCTGTTTCCCGGCATCAAATATGAGGCGCCCCATCTGACATATTGGGCGGTCGGGATGTGCGTCTACATCCTGGCGGCGTGGCTGCTGGCGGCCTTCTATCTGCGCAGCGGCGGCGTACGCCGAATGGCTGCCGTCGACGTTGCCGACGCAGAAGACGCCCCGGTCCGCAAGCGGACGCCCTATTACACCTACATCGTGCCGATCTTTCCGGTCCTCATGATCATGATCCTGAAATGGGAGATCATTCCAACCTTCATCCTCTCGATCGTGCTCGCGCTTGTGCTGACGGCGCGCGACCGCACGTTCCAGGGTCATATCAACCTGTTCAACAAGACCTTCTTCGATGCGTTTCCGGATATCGCGACCATCGCCGCGCTGTGGACGATCTGCGGGATGATCATCGTTGCCGGGCAGACGCCTGAAGTCGCCGGCGCCTTGAAGCCGATCTTCGCGCCGATCCTGCCGCACACGCCGCTGCAGGCCGCGGTGTTCTTCGGACTGATCGGCGGCGTCGCCAGCATCTACCGGGGGCCGATGGTGGTGATCGGGACCGGCGCGGCATTGCTTGCCATCATTCTTGCCAACAAGGACATCCCGATTCCGTATCTCTACTCGATCTGGCTGGCGCCGACGGTGCTGCAAGGGAGCATGGACCCGACCAATTCGTGGACATTGTGGACCATCGGGTACACCAAGGTCAGCCATGGGCAATTCCTCAAAACGGCCCTGCCGTTCGGTTGCATGATGGTCGCGGTCAATTCGCTGATCTGCTACCTGATGCTGGGCTCGCTCAACTAAGGACGAGACGTTGACCCAGACCTCACTGCCGGCCCGCGCCTACCGCATCGGCATCGATGTCGGCGGGACCTTTACCAAGGCCGTGCTCATCGACAACGCGACCCACGAGGTGGTGGGCCGTTTTTCGGTGCTGACCACGCACGCCGATCCGCGCGGGGTCGCAAAAGGCGTGGTCGAGGTTTTTCGCAACGTTCTTGAGCAGTCGGGCGTGGATCCCAAGCAGGTCATTTTTCTCGCCCATTCGACCACGCAGGCGACCAATGCATTGCTCGAAGGCGACGTGGCAAGCGTCGGCGTGATCGGCATGGCGACCCGCATGGAATCGCTGCTTGCCAAGGGTCAGAGCGCGATGAAGCCGATCGAGCTCGCGCCCGGACGCCACTTGAAGCCGGTCAACCGGTTTATCACCAAGGAAGCGCTGACCGACGAGACCGCCCGCAAGGCGATCGAAGAGCTCAAAGCCGAGGGCGCCAAAGTCATCGTCGCGAGTTCAGCCTTCGGCGTCGACGACAGCGACGCCGAGGAAACAATACGCCGGCTCGTGGTGGACGCCGGGCTAGCCGCCACCTGCGGTCACGAGATCACCAAGCTGTATGGCCTGACCACCAGGACCCGCACCGCGGTGATCAACGCCAGTATCCTGCCGAAAATGATCGATACCGCCAACATGACCGAGGCCAGCGTCCGCGAAGCCGGGATCCAGGCGCCCCTGATGATCATGCGTGGCGACGGCGGCGTGATGGACATCCGCGAGATGCGCCGTCGCCCGGCGATGACGATGCTCTCGGGTCCCGCCGCAAGCGTCGCAGGCGCGCTGATGCATTTGCGGGTGTCCGACGGCATCTACTTTGAAGTCGGCGGCACCAGCACCAATATCGGGGTGATCCGGAATGGACGTCCCACGGTCAAATATGCGCGGGTCGGCGGCCACGAGACCTACGTCAGTTCGCTCGACGTGCGCGTGATCGGTATCGCCGGCGGCAGCATGGTCCGGGTCAGAGATCACCGGCTTGTCGACGTCGGGCCGCGCAGCGCCCATATCGCCGGACTGCCCTATGCCGCCTTCGCCAACCCTGAAGATATCGTCGAGCCCCGGATCGAACTGTTCCAGCCGAAGCCCGATGACCCCGGCGACTACGTCGCGGTACGCGTCGCTAACGGCACCCGTTATGCCATCACCAACACCTGCGCCGCCAATGTCCTGGGCTACGCCAAGCCGGGGCTACATGCCTACGGCAACCCCGAGGCTGCGCAGCGCGCCATGCCGGCGCTGGCTGATTGGATCGGCAAGTCTATCGAGGACACCGCACGGACCATTCTCGATATCGCCACCGACAAGGTCATCCCGGTGGTCGACGATCTCATCAGGGAATACAAGCTCGATCGCGATCAAGCCGTGCTCGTCGGCGAAGGTGGCGGAGCCGCCGCGCTGATTCCCCATGCTTCAAGCCGCACTGGCCTTCACCATGTGATTTCAAAGGACGCGGAGGTGATTTCCTCGATCGGCGTCGCGCTCGCCCTGGTGCGCGACGTGGTGGAGCGCGTGATCCCTAACCCGACACCCGAGGATCTGAAGCGAATCCGCCGCGAGGCATTCGAGGCCGTGGTCAAGCTTGGGGCCGCCCCCGAGAATGTCGAGGTAACGATCGAGGTCGATCAACATACTCACCGCGTTCGCGCAACCGCGATGGGTGCGTCCGAGATGCGTGCCCGCCAGCGCAGCGACGAGGTCGGCGAGGTCGAGGCGCGCGAAATAGCAGCCAAGGCGATGGGCGTCGGTTTGGAGCACGTGACGCTCGCCGCCACCACGCCGCGGATGCGCGTATTCCAGGGCGAGGTGGAGGAGCGGTCGTGGCGGATATTCACCAAACGCCGCAGCCCGGTCCGGGCGGTCGATCT
>WNGM01003212.1_pt1 | contig 13061 bp, 12 predicted proteins | sample 5400571 | NCBI WGS metagenome assembly WNGM01 (sample SAMN13153378, study PRJNA577476) | soil metagenome | isolation source: 100 cm soil or saprolite under Garry oak tree replicate 2 | place: USA:California | collected 2016-06-15
CTGGTCGGCATCGACTCCGTGAACATCGATGATACCAGGGGCGGCTCAAGACCCGTCCATTCCCTCCTGCTTGGAGCCGAAGTCCTGATCGTGGAGCATCTGTGCCATCTGAGCCAACTTCCAGACGAAGGATTTACCTACGGCGGTAATCTTTCTTTGCTGAGCTTCTCTTCAAGAGAGGTCTGGAAGCGATGCACCCCACGCTGTTTCAATTGAACCGTTCCTTTGCTACGGAGAGAGGCGAACAGGAAGCCAACCGGTTACGGCTGTTTCGCGCGCCGATCAGACGGGGCAACTCCATCAATGATAGGGGGGATATTGAGACCGAGAACGGAGGGATAGCCATACATCGCAAAGCGTGCGAACCAGAGCGTCATCTGCTGGGGCGAGTACGTCATCCCGTTCTCAATCCACCAGGCTATCATCCCTACAAACCAGTGCGCCAGGCTGATGATCACGAACTCCGCTGGCGCAGCGTTCGGGTCATTGGGTGCTCTCAGTCCTGATGCAGCGAGGGTTCGAGCACGGCTTCGAATAGCGTCCGCAAAGTAGTCACGCATCTGGACGGTAAACCAGGAACTGCCGCGTTTGCCAAGCATCACCCGGTAGAGCCTCTCGTGCCTGGCAATATGCTCGAAGAACGCGGACCAAGCGGCCAACTGGGACTTGATGTAGGATTGCACCGCTTCGGGGTCCAACTCGCTCCCGGACGAGAGCAGTCCTTCTAGATTCCCCGGAAGGGGACCGAGCTCGTGGAAGATCTGATTGACCGCTTCCTCAAAGATGCCCGTGACCAGCGCATATTTGTCTGGGTAGTGGCGATAAAACGTCGTCCGGTTGACCATCGCTCGCTCAGCAATGTCTCCCACGGTGACCGCATCGAACCCCTTTTCCTCAATCAGATCGATCAGGGCTTCCCGCAAGTTCGTCTGTGTTCGTCTCACTCGTAAATCCACCTGCTCGCGCATCAGTTTTGCTCCTGTGTTGCATATGCAACATTCTCATGAATTTGCTTCTTGCTCCTGGACAGCGCTTCGAGTATGCTTCTTTTAGGCAACATTCTACCACAAATGTTGAAAGGTGTTGCAAAACGCAAACCTCATGAGGAGGAACGATCCCATGGCAAACACCCCAGCCATCCTGGCAGAAGGGCTGTCCAAAACGTATGGCACCATCCACGCCCTGGATGGGTTGGACCTGGTAGCGGAGGAAGGGACGATCCTGGGCGTGCTCGGTCCCAACGGCGCGGGCAAAACGACGACGGTGCGCATCCTGACCACCCTCACCAAGCCGGATCGTGGACGCGCAGAGGTAGCCGGACTGGACGTGGTGAAACACGCCCGGATCGTGCGCGAGCGCATCGGGCTCACCGGTCAATATGCTGCCGTCGATGAACTGCTGACCGGTTACGAAAACTTGAAAATGTTCGGGCAACTCTCTCGCTTGCCAGGCGCGGTGGCCAAGCGGCGAGCCCACGACCTGCTGGCACGCTTTGCTCTCGAAGAGGCCGCCTCCCGCCTGGTGAAAACGTACTCAGGGGGCATGCGCCGGCGGCTTGACCTGGCGGCCAGTTTGATCCTTGCGCCACCAATCCTGTTCCTGGATGAGCCCACGACCGGCCTCGATCCGCGTGGACGCCTCGCGCTGTGGGAGGTAATCCGTGACCTGGCGGCCCAGGGTACCACGGCGTTGCTAACCACTCAGTACCTGGAGGAAGCCGATCAGCTGGCCCATCAGATTGTAGTGATTGATCAGGGGCGCGTGATTGCGCAAGGCACGGCTCCCGCCCTGAAAACACAGATTGGCGGAGAGCGCCTGGAATTCACCGTAGCCCCACCCAGTGATCTGGACGCCGCGTGGCAAGCGATCCGTCCGTACAGCTCAGGGGAGATCCTGCTCGATCGCGAACACCGTCACCTCACCGTCCCGGTCACGGATGGGGCCAAGCTCCTCGCCGCGATCGTGCGCGATCTGGATGGAGCACAGATTGCGCTTGCCGAGCTGGCCCTGCGCCGCCCAACGCTTGATGATGTCTTTTTCTCGCTCACCGGGCACTCGGCAAGCGAGGCTGAGCCGAGTAATCCGGCACGACTCAAGAGGAGGAACCGATGAACAGCCCTGTACCCTTAAGCACGGAAGATCTGACCCCACGTTCCCATTGTGCGCTGTATTGGACGTTCGCTCACACGTGGGTGCTGGCCAAACGCCGACTTACACAGATCCCACGCCGTCCCGATGAGTTGCTGATCGCGACGCTTCAACCCACCATGCTCGTCCTGCTCTTCCGCTACGTCTTTGGCGGAGCCATTCTCGTTCCTGGCACCAGCTATGCGAACTATCTGATGGCCGGGGTATTCGTGCTTGCATCCCTGGTTGGTTCCCTGGCCACCGGGATCGGCTTAGCAACCGACCTCCAACAGGGCTTGGTTGACCGCTTTCGCTCGTTGCCGATGGCGCACTCGACGGTCCTCACCGGTCGCACGCTGGCTGACCTCGTCCGCAATGGCTTCGTCGTGCTGGTCATCTGGGCCGTCGGTCTGCTCGTGGGCTTCCGGCCAGCGGGTAACCCCCTCGCCTGGGTGGCGGCAACGGGCTTGCTTCTGCTGACCACTTTTACGTTCTCGTGGCTCGCGGTCCTGCTCGGTCTGGTGGTAAGCAGTCCAGAAGCCGTCCAGGGAGCCAGTCTGGTGATCTTTTATCCCTTGCTCTTCGGGAGCAATGCGTTCGTGCCCACGAGCACCATGCCTGACTGGCTGCGTGCGTTCGCAGACCACCAGCCGATTTCGGTGGTCATCGGCGCCGTGCGTGGGCTGCTGCTCAACCAGCCGGATGCTGCGACCATCGAGCAGGCGCTGGCTTGGTGCGTGGGCCTGCTGGTGACGTTCATTGGGCTGTCAACCTGGGCCTATGAACGTCGCACTGCCCGATGAGCAGATGAGCAAGAGTGCTCCACAGACGTAGCAGAAAAGTGAGAACATGATGGCAAGAAAAGGCTGTCGCCCCGCAGCGACATCGGAACACATACTCACTCCCCAGTGGAGCCAATGTGTTGAGTGCGGTCAAGCGATGCGGGTCGCCTACCGTACCCAGCTGACCATTACGACCTTGCAAGGGCTCTGTCGCCTGACGCTCCGTGTTCGCCGGTGTCACCATCCGCAATGTCCACAGTATCATCGGCCCTATCGGCCCTGCGTTACACACGACATCCTGGATCTCAGTTCCAGGTTGCAAGCTGCTCCTCGAAGCTCGTGTGGCCTATGCTCTTCAACCCGCCTTCTGCTGTGCTGTGGTAGGCATTCTTGCCACAGGTGGGGAGGCTGTAGACACACAGCGAATCGCTGCTAGACAACCTTTGCTGAGCTTTCTCAGATGGCATGAACCTTAAGGAAGGAGTCCTTTAGCCGCAAAGTAGATAAGTGCGGCACAGTTTGCTCTTAGGGTGATTCGGACATACCCATCATACGAGCGAGGTCATCAGCAGAAACCCGTGTATAGATGGTTGTTGTTGCGATATCAGCATGGCCCAGCAATTGTTGAATCGCTGGGAGCGGCATCGGTGGCCGGTCCAACCCATACGCCGCCGGATCGAGGAGCGACTTGGCAAACGTATGACGCAGATCATGTGGACCCAGGGGAGATCCAAGTTTTGCCGCCTGACCAAGCTTGGCAATAATCTCCCGAATGCCGCGTTCGGTCAGAGGTCCACGCTGACCGAGAAAGAGATCAGGGTCTTACGCCATCTCTTTTTCTTGCGCATCTAGAGGTAGAATGCGCGTGTCTTGCAAACGGAATAACAGGGCGTGAGCCTTTTTGATGTTTGCACAAGTAGAATGAGACACAACCGGATTGCGTCGATTGCCGCCAAAATGAGAGCGAAGCTCCTCCCAGACTGCTATCACGAGGCATCTTCACCTGAAGATAACACAGGGAGTCAAGCTTTTTTGCAATCGGCACGACTAGACTTGGATACAATCGTGGCACGGCCAAACAGAAGATGGTTGGTAGCAGCGCAGGAGCGGATTCGGTGGTGATGGGCGGCTGGCGCCAACCACTGCGTCTCACTCTATATGTATCAACGCGAAAAAAAGCTTGACTCCCTGTAACACCTGAGTTTATGTCAGTCTAGATGTGCAATCTTGAAAAAGGCACACTCCCTGTTGTAAATGCGCACGTTGTTTACTGGAGTGAAACCCTGTTTAGGCTTTCAAGTCGATGGACGCGAGAAGAATGGAGAAGAGTCGCATGGTTCATGCTCCCTTTCAGATTCAGGTGGCCGAAGAAGTTCTGATTGATCTCAGGCAGAGATTAGCTAGGACTCGCTGGCCGGATTCGCTTCCAGATGCAGGTTGGGACTATGGAACGAACCTTTCTTATTTGCGGCAACTGGTAGACTACTGGCTCGAGAGCTACGATTGGCGAGCCCAGGAACGCTTCCTTAACGCCTTCCCTCAGTTTACCACTGAGATCGATGGGATCCACCTCCACTTTCTGCATGTCAAGGGGAAAGGAACGCACCCCATCCCACTGCTCATCTCGCACGGGTGGCCTGGGTGCTTCTTCGAGATGTATAAGATCATCGGCCCGTTGACCGATCCTGCCAGTCACGGCGGAGATCCCGCTGATGCTTTCGATGTCGTTGTGCCTTCGCTCCCCGGCTATGGCTTCTCAGGCCCGACGAACGTGCGAGGCGTCACGGTGACGCGGATAGTAGAGGTCTTTGCCTTCTTCATGCAAGATCTGGGCTACCAGCGCTTTGCCGCCCAGGGAGGCGACTGGGGGCTCTACATCACGGGAACGCTCGGTCGCGCTTTTGCCGACAAAATCATTGGCATTCACCTCAATATGCAGCCAACGCGCTCGGTCCTGAGTCAGGAGACGACCAACGAAGCAGAAAGCAACTGGCGGGAACGGCGAGCGCAATTGATTCGGGATGAGTCTGGCTATAGTCACATGCAAGAAACACGCCCCCAGACGCTGGCCTATGGCTTGAATGATTCCCCTGTCGGGCTGGCAGGCTGGATGGTTGAGAAGTTCCGTGCCTGGAGCGATTGTCACGGTGAGATCGAGAGCGTCTTCACGAAAGACGAACTGCTCACGAACATCATGATCTATTGGGTCACGCAGACCATCAACTCATCGACCCGCCTCTACTACGAGACCTCTCACCAGGGTTATGAAACATATGCCGGGCGGGTTGAGGTTCCGACAGGCGTGGCTGTTTTCCCGGATGAGCTTCCCATTCCGCCACGTTCCCTTGCCCAACGCCTCTACAATATACAACATTGGACGGAGATGAAAGCAGGAGGACACTTCGCAGCATTGGAGCAGCCACAGGCGCTGGTCGAGGACATACGCGCCTTCTTCCGCCCCCTGAGAAACTCGGTAGAGTAGTGGGATGTAAACGTTCTACATCTAGCAATTGTATCGGAGAAGTATAGCATATGGATGTACGATCTCCTGTGACTCTCGTTGATATCGCTGAGACTGCGCATGTCTCTGTTGGCACGGTTTCCAGAGTTCTCAATGGACGCGAGGGCAGTATCAAGATCAGCCAAGCGACGCAGGCCCGTGTCCTGGAGGCTGCACAGCGACTTGGATATCAGCCCAATCCCTTTGCCGCGGCCCTACGCACACAACGAACGGGCGTACTGGGAGCCATTATCCGTGACATGGGTGATCCCTTTTTGAGCGAACTTGCCCGTGCGCTTCAGCGGGCCACGCATGAGCAAGGGTTTGAACTGCTGCTGGGGCATGCAGACTACGATTCCCAGACGGCTCAGCGACAATTGACCTTTATGCTCAACCACTGGTTCGATGGATTGTTCCTGCTTGGAAATATTCCTGGTGATGCTACTTTGCTTGCGATGGTGAAACAAAGCCGAACGCCCTGTGTGGCTGTTGCATCCGGCTCGGAGACATCCGTTCCGCTGGTCGCACTGGATGAGGTACGTGGTGCGTCTCTGAGCCTGGACTACCTCTTTCACTTAGGGCACCGCCGCATTGCCTTTGTTGGCAATGTGGAGCATGCAGGGGTCAGTGAACGACTGGTCACCTTTCGGCAGTTTGTGCATCATCAGGGACTTGAATGGCACGATGAGTATGAACAGTGCTGTTCTCGTACTCACGGTGATGTGATGGTGCGCCTTCGCCAGCTCCTTTCACTGCCATCGCCGCCCACAGCGATCTTTTGTGCCTCTGACGTGCTGGCGATTCGTGCAATGAGTATCGCCTGGCAACTCGGTTTCCATCTTCCCGATCAGCTCTCCATCATTGGCTTCGATGATATCGAGCAGGCGGCGGAGAGTGTTCCCGCTCTCACGACGATCCGTCAGCCCGTTGCTCTGATGGTGCAGCAGGCCGTGAGCATGCTCCGAGAGCTTGTTGCTGGATCGCCAACTCATGCCCAGGAGTACCGACGAATTGTCCAACCAGAATTGATCGTCCGTGCCTCCTGCTCTCCGGTGCTTTGAGCGGCAGAGTAAAGGACGCGCGCAGAGCCGTTATGTAGGAAGCACCTCAAAAAGGCGAAGCTATTTTGTGCCCTTTTCTCGACATCATCACAACGAGTTGTCCTTTTAGAAAGGATGGTATCGGATTGAACCAACTTCAACATGCTGTCCCCTGGTGGCAGTCAGCTGTGATGTATCACCTCTATGTGCGCAGTTTCAAGGATAGCAATGGCGATGGCAACGGCGACCTAGCTGGCGTTCTTCACCAGTTAGACTATCTGAGCGAAACGCTCTTGGTTGACGCTGTCTGGCTTTCGCCAGTGTATCCTTCACTCATGATCGATGGAGGATATGATGTGACCGACCATACCGGGATCGATCCACTTTTTGGGGATCTTTCCCTCTTTGATCAGCTGCTTGTGGAAGCTCATCGACGCCACCTGCGTGTGATTCTCGATTTCATTCCCAATCATACCTCGGATCAGCATCCCTGGTTTCTCGCCTCCCGCTCCGAACGAGAGCATCCCAATCGTGATTGGTATGTCTGGGCTGATCCGAAAGCGGATGGCTCTCCCCCCCAACAATTGGCTCAGTCATTGGGGAGGATCGGCCTGGGAATGGGATGCGCACACGAGGCAATACTACCTCCATACGTTTCATAAGGCTCAACCTGATTTGAATTGGCGTCACCCGGCTCTCAAAGAGGCCATGTTCGCTGTCGTGCGGTTCTGGCTTGATCGCGGTGTGGATGGATTTCGCATCGATAGTGCTCATTACATTCTCAAAGATCCAGCGTTGCGCGATAATCCACCCAACCCTCATCCCGAATGGACGCCGTATAAGCCACTGGGTGAATATGATTCGCAACTGCATCTCTATGATCGCGACCATAATGATACACATACGGTGTATCGCGATCTGCGTCGTCTCCTTGAGCAGTATGGCCGTGTTGACCTTCAGCATCCTCGTCTCATGGTCGGAGAAGTTTCCATCTTTGAATGGCAGCAATGGGCAACCTACTACGGCGTTGCCCTGGATGAGTTCCACATGCCCTTCAATTTTGGGCTGCTTGGAGCCATAAACACCGCCAGGAACGTTCGCCAGGTGGTTGACACCGTTGAGGCTGTCTTGCCTGCTGGTGCCTGGCCCAGCTACGTTTTGGGCAACCATGATGAATCACGGATGGCGACCCGTGTCGGCAAGGCTCAGGCTCGTGTTGCTATGCTGCTCCTGCTGACCTTGTGGGGAACGCCTGTGGTGTACTATGGAGATGAGATTGGGATGCATGATGTCCACGTTCCTGCTAACTGCGTGCAAGATCCCTGGGAGTTGCGTGTGCCTGGGAAGGGATTTGGACGCGATCCAGAGCGTACCCCCATGCAATGGGACAAGAGCCTTCATGCAGGCTTTTGCGAGGCTTTCGCCCACCCGTGGCTTCCTCTTGCGAAGGATGCGCAGGAATGCAATGTTGCCGCCCAACTCGCAGACCCTCACTCGATGCTCTCACTCATACGCCAGCTCATGCATCTCCGACGCACCAGCACAGCCCTGACCGTTGGGAAGTATCGTTCCTTTCCTCAGGTTCCCGATGGATGCCTGGTCTACGAACGTTCGGAACAGCGCGAGCACTGGCTCATTGCCCTCAACTTCACCGCTAAGGAGCATCTCATCCGTCTGCCAGAAGCAAGCGGTGGGCGCATTGTACTCTCCACGCTGCTTGATCGTGAAGAAGCGGTGGATCGCTCAGCGCTCTTGCTTCGAGCGAACGAGGGATGTCTGATTGAAATGGAGACAGAGGGTCAGCTCTCTCGCATGTTTTGAACGTCTGGCTCAAAGCCGGGAGGAGGTCTCGCAGAGGTGCAGAAGCATACGTGGTTCAGCGACTATCAGAATACCCCATACGAGGCGATCTGTTTTGATATGGATGGCGTCGTTGTAGATACTCAGTTCACCGTGACCTCGTTCTGGCAACAGCTCGCGACTGAATACGCGCTCACACTGACGCAGGATGATTTCGAACACCACATCTATGGCTGTTCAGCCAGCCATACGGTGGGAACCTTGTTTCCTCTCCTCTCAAAGCCACAGCAGGAAGAGGTGCATGTCAGGCTCGAACAGTATGAACAGCATGCAGCGTATCAGGAAATACCGGGAGCCGTTGCCTTGCTTCGGCAATTGCATGCGGCTCATCTTCCTTTGGCGCTGGTGACGAGTGCTCATCACTGGAAAGTTGAGCGTGTGTTGGAGCAACTTGGCCTTGAGAACATCTTCGCAGCACAGATCACGGCGTATGATATTGCCAGGGGGAAGCCAGACCCGGCGTGTTATCTACGCGCCGCGCATGATCTCGGGCAGTCTCCCTCGGTCTGCCTGGTGTTTGAAGATGCCCCGAGTGGCGTCCAGGCGGCGCGTGCGGCAGGCATGGAGTGCTGTGGTGTGCGCTCGGCAGACACAGCGCAAGTCCTTTTGGATGCGGGGGCGAGCATGATTATTCCAGATCTGACAGCGGTCGTTGTGGCATTCCCCCCTCGCCGAGCAACTGAAGCGGAGAGGTCTCCTGTGCTTCATCTGCTGATAGGAACAGAACGGAGGCTCCCCTTTTTGACAGAGCGGAGAGAGCGATGAGACAACCAACAGCGCTCCGGCCACCATCATTGTTTGTACGCACCGGCTTCACCTGGCCTGCCTATCTGATGCTGGGGTATTATGCCTTTTTGCAAGCGGCGCTTGGACCACTCACTCCCTTCCTCCAGGGAGAGTTGCACCTCACCTATACGCAGACCAGTCTGCTCACCAGTGCTTTTGCCCTGGCAACCATCCTTGTGGGTCTCATTGGAGGCGGGCCTGCTCGGCTCTGGAGCCGTCGAGCACGCTTCTGGCTCGGAGGCATAGGGATGTGGGTAGGAGCAGCAGTTCTCATGGTCAGTCCCTCATTCGTGCTCGCGCTCATTGGCCCTTTCCTCATGGGCGCCTTTGGAACGGTCATCAGAACAGCTATTGAAGGCGGGCTGGCTGATCTGCATCAAGGACAGCGGGCGACCGCGCTCACGGAAGCCAATGTGATTGCCAGCATCGGTGTCAGTTCGGTTCCTCTCTTCATTGGAGGATTGCAAGCGCTTGAACTTGGCTGGCGTCCTGCCTTGCTCGTTCCACTCATCGTCCTCTCTCTCCTGTATTGGCGTTTTCATCGCACTGAGGTTCCAGAGCAGAGCGCTATGCCGGCGATCCAGGAGCAGAACCAGCAGCGCTTTCCTTCCGTCTTCTGGCTCTGTTGGCTGGCGATGGAGTGGTGCATGATTGTCTGGAGCGCCGTCTTGCTCAAAAACACGAGTGGCCTCAGCGTGAATGAAGCTGCAACCAGCGTGAGTCTCTTTTTCGTGGCAGAGGTCCTTGGTCGTCTGATAGGGAGTCGTCTCGCTGGGAAGATGGAAACGACCTTCCTGCTGCTGATCGCTTTGAGCACAACTGCTCTGGGATTTCCGCTCTTCTGGCTTTCGCCGTTGATCCCTCTGAAACTGAGTGGCCTCGTGTTGACTGGTCTGGGCATTGCGAATCTGTACCCGCTCACGCTCTCTGCTGCGCTCAGTGTGACTCCTACTCGGGCGAATGCCACCAGCGGACGTTTTGCCTTTGGTATCGGCGTCGCTATTTTTACAGCACCATTGATCCTTGGCCGCATGGCTGACGCGCTCAGCATCCAAAGAGCCTTTAGTGTGGTGCTGGGTTTGCTGTTCGGGGCATCCGTCTTGACCCTGTTGGTGCATCGTTTGAGAGGAAGAGGTGAGCGGAGAGGAAAGCGTCTCAAGGATGCACGATGAAGGAGGAAGGAGTTCAGTACCATGACGAAGCATGTAGACCAACTTTCTACTGCAACCGAGGCGCAGCGGGAGCGTGCCCTCTCCCGTTTCGCTCTCATTCAGCCTTTTTTAGCAGAAAGAGGAAATTCAATCAATAGGATAGTCAGGCTGTTTCTCTTGTCAACAGGCACCTTCCCCTGCTACACTCAGCACACTCAGTTGGAGAGAGATGAGACTATATACTACCCGAGTGAGAGCATATTCACCGCACAGCTTTGTGTAGACATGTACGCTCTGTAGGGGAGAGCAAAGACACAATAGAGGAAATGGATGAAGCGAACATGGACGGCAGATGAGTTACTGGAACACTTTACGCTTCTGCCTGATGAGTTGATTGCAGTCGGCAACAAATCTGGGGCGACTCGCCTTGGGTTTGCCGTCTTACTCAAGTGTTTGCGGTACGAAGGCCGTTTTCCCCGTTCGAGGGTTGAGGTGGCCCCCGATGTGGTGCGATTTCTCGCGGTCCAGGTCGGTGTTGATGCCGCCCTCTTTGCCCAGTATGACTGGGAAGGGCGGACGATCGAAGCCCATCGGGCGCAGATCCGTGGGATGAGCAAGATGCGTGAGTTCCGTCGCACCGATGAAGAAGCGCTGCTTGACTGGCTCTGCACCGAAATCTTCCATCATGAACACCATCCTGATCGTCTGAGCAATCTGATTCGTGCCGAATGTCGAACCCGTGCGATCGAAGCGCCAGATGACATCGCCGCCCTGATTGACACCGGACTCGTGGCATACGAAGCGCAGATCTATGCCGTCATCGTGGCACGCCTCTCTGCTGCTATGCAAAATCGACTGGATGCCCTTCTCATCGCAGAGCCAGATGCGGAAGAAGAGGAGGAATTACCGCTCAGCCTGATGCGCCGCGACCCTGGTCCGGTTGGCGTGGAGAGTGCCATGAGCGAGATCGCCAAATTGCAATCGCTGCGTGCTATCGGATTGCCGCCCGACCTGTTTGAGGGATATACACCCAAGCTGGTCGAACGATTGCGACGACGCATTGCCGCCGAATCTCCTTCTCATATTCGTGAGCATCCCCACGCCATTCGCCTGACCTTATTGGCAGCTCTGGTGTTTCAGCGCACCCAGGAAGTGACTGAGAGACTGTGTGCAAAGGCTTCAGGAGCTATTTTGTGCCAGCCGCCTGAGCATGATGCGGATCATGGCCACGTAAATCCAGGCTTCTTCACTGCTGGGGAGCAGCTCATAATCTTTGGCGAGCCGACGCCACGTGGAGAGCCAGGCGAAGGTTCTCTCCACAATCCAGCGCCATTTGAGCACGTGGAAGCCACTGGGGCGGATCTGCTCCCAATCGATGACGGTGTCCTTTGGTGCCCAGACGCCGCGCTGGCCGCGAAAGGCGATGCTCCACAACCTCCACCTCCCAGCCGAATGTCTCCTTCACCCACGAGAGTGTTGCCGCCTTTCTTGTACGCACTGTCGGCCCAGATCAGCTTGAGTCGAGGAAAGCAGCCGTTGAGCGGCTTCAAGAGGTGTTTTCCGCCTTCGTGATCCTGAATACCGGCCTCATGCACCAGCACGTGCAGGATCATCCCCGTGGTATCGACGAGCAGAGGCCGCTTGCGCCCTTTCACTTTCTTCCCGCCGTCATACCCGCGAGCCCCCCTTTTTGGCTGGTTTTCACCGACTGACTGTCGATGATCGCCGCGCTGGGTGTCGGTTCACGTCCCATGCTCACGCGCGTCTTCTCGCGCAAGGCCGTGTGCATGCGGTGCCAGGTGCCGTCGTTGCGCCAGGTGCGAAAATAGCTCCAGACTGTTGACCACGGGGGAAAGTCGTGAGGCAACACCCGCCATTGGCATCCCGTACGGTCCACATACAACATCGCATTGAGCACCTCACGCATCTCCGTGGTGCGCGGACGCCCTCCCTCCTTGGCTGGCGGGATCAAGGGTTCCAGGATCGCCCACTCCTGGGAGGTGAGATCACTGGGGTAGCATTGGGATGATCGTTCACGGGGCGCTGATCGTGGGAGGGACAGCTGCTTCCTCCGCTCCCGCACGGGAACCGTCTCCCCGTGAGTAGGTGTGTTCCCAGAGGCCGGGACAGGATTGGAACCGGCCTTGACACTAGCACCATGCTGGCTCCAGCCATGCCGGTCAAGCAAACGATAGATAGTGCTCAGAGCCACTGACTGTTTTGCCTGCTCCTCATACGCCCGCTGGATCTCGGCTGCCGTTGCTATCTCTCCTCGGGCGGCGCGGGCCAGGAACGGCTGGAGGAAGGCGCGCTCTTGTTCCAGCGTGAGATACTGGTGACGCCGCCCGCCTTTGCCAGGGGTCTCAATGGCAGCCACTCCCCTTTGTTTGTAGGTGGCAATCACGCGGTGGACAGTCGTCGGCGACACGCCAACCGTCCTGGCAATGTCCTCAGCTTTGCGCGGGGCTGTCAGCGCTTGAGAGATGATCTCCCAGCGGCGGCGGCACCAGGGCCGCTGTTCCCTTTGCATCCGGGCGTTTACCACTTCCAAAGGCAGACGCGTGGCAGCGTGTGTTACTCGACTTCCCATCAGACTGTTCCCCCTTTCTTTGACTGCCTCCTTTCTAGAATACCACACAGATGGCGGATGGTGTTGGCGCCTTTGCACACAGTCTCTGAGAGGCTGTGTGCAAAGGCGTGAGAAGGCCGATGAAGGGGCCTGATGAGGGGATCGGTAAGGAAGCGTGCCGAGTGGTAAAATAAGGGAGGAGGGAAAAAGAAAAGAGCATCCCGGAAAGGGAACGAGGGAAGAGGT
>WNGM01003215.1_pt1 | contig 13051 bp, 13 predicted proteins | sample 5400571 | NCBI WGS metagenome assembly WNGM01 (sample SAMN13153378, study PRJNA577476) | soil metagenome | isolation source: 100 cm soil or saprolite under Garry oak tree replicate 2 | place: USA:California | collected 2016-06-15
CGTCAACGAACCCTCCAGACACCCCTCGCGGCACCAAACCGCAACCAACACCAGCAACACAGCGGCCGCCCACCCACCGGACCATCCCGAAACCCGCCAACGATGGCCGCTACCAGTCTGAACGCTTGTTTTAGGACTAAATCCGAACACCCGCACCTGCCCTGTGTTCCGATCCGCCAGGGACGCCGAGCTGACCAAGACTACCTACCGCCGGGTGCCCGTCCTCGTTGCTGAGCGCGCGAGCGAGGAGGGTAACCCTTGGGGCGTTTCGTTCATCAGGATGCTTGACATGGCCAACGATTCTGGCCTGTTTCGTACCCGAGAAGAGCTGGAAGCTGATGGCTGGCTCCTGGACGGCAACGTCTTCCGTAACGGGAACAGCGCCTACCTCCCGCTCTATGAGGGCAAGATGATCCATCAGTTCACCCACCGGTGGGGTGACTACGGGATGCTGGCGCCTGGCGAGTCCGGTCACGAGCTGCCGAGCATTCCGGAAGATCTTCTTGCGCATGCCGCATACCTACCGATGCCTCGATATTGGGTGGACGCGGAAGAAGTCAATAGCCGACTTGGGGACCGGTGGTCCCGAAGTTGGTTGCTCGGCTGGCGGCGCATTAGTGGTACAGAGAAGATTCGCACTCTCATCGCCACCACTTTTTCCAGGTCGGCGGTCGGAGACAGCCTATTCTTAGCATTACCCGGAGCAACCCCCGCCGCAGTTGCATGCCTCGCTGCCTGCTTAAGCAGCTTCGTGGTCGATTACGTGGCACGCCAGAAGATAGGGGGGACTAATTTCAACTATTACATCTTCAGGCAGTTGCCAATCTTGCCCCCCGCTTCCTACGACATGGCTGCACCCTGGGACCCGAGGACCTCCATTGCATCTTGGGTCTGCTGGCGGGTTCTCGAGCTCACCTACACCGCCTGGGACCTCAAGGGTTTCGCCGGCGATTTCGGTTACTCAGGACCCCCGTTCCGCTGGGACGACGAGCGGCGGGCGCTGCTCCGAGCCGAACTCGACGCCTGCTTCTTCCACCTCTACGGCATCGAACGCGATGACGTCGACTACATCCTGGACACGTTCCCGATTGTTCGGCGCACCGACGAGGCCGCCCACGGCGAGTACCGCACCAAGCGACTGATCCTGGAGTGCTACGACGCGATGGCGAAGGCCAACAGCTCGGGCGAGCCCTACCGCACGGTTCTGGTCCCACCACCTGCTGATCCTGCTGTCGCCCACTTCTCGCAATCGTGACTGGGCCGCTCGCCTCCCTGCTCGGCGTCGCCGAGCGCGCCATCACCGTGGCGGATCTCGCCACGACGGACCTGTGGTGCGTCGAGCCGGAGTGGAGCGCTGCCCAATCAGCTGACGGTCTACGGACACGCAGCTTCGACGCCGCCCCGCTACGAGGCAATCCCATCCGACGCTACGTCACGCTCCCCGCTGTGGAGGCGGGTGAAGGATCAGCGCTCAAGCTCAGTCGACCCATCGATGTGGAGCTGGAAGTGAGCGGCGCGCTTCCCCTCACCGATGCCGTCGCCGCGCTCACGCACCAACCCTTCCTGTTTGTCTTGGAACGGGATCGGGTGAACGGGATGGTCACTCGGGCCGACCTCCAGCGCCTGCCGGTGAGCATGGTTGCGCTCGGACTGATCATCGCCGCCGAAGCGGCGCTTGATGTGCTGATCGCCAGGTTCACCAACATGCAGTGGCTCTCGCTACTGTCGCCAGAACGGCAGGAGGACATACAGGTTGTGTTCGACGACCGGCGGAAGCGCAACGCTGAGATCACGCGGCTGCAATGCCTGAACCTCGACGACCGGATGACCATTGCCTCCAAGCTGGACCGCCTCCGCCTCGAACTCGGCCACTCATCTCGCAAGGGCTTCAACAAGTGGGCGAAGCCAATCAAGGACTTGCGCAACACCTTGGCGCACGGCGGTGGTCTGCTCGACGCTCAGCCGGACCCCGTCACAGCGGCTGACCTGTTCCAGTCGGCACGAGAATTCGCCGAGCGTGCCTGGCGGGTGGTTGAGGAAGGTGAGCAGATGTGGGACGTGTTCCTGCAGACGAGCATTGCCCTTGACGGGCCAGCTGGCAGGGTAGTGCTGGCCGGTGAAGATGCGGTGGTAGACCTCCCCATGCCGCCACCGCTGCACGTGCTCACAGGCTGGAACCCCGGCGCTCGCCCCCGATCAGTCGCCGAAAACGAACGATGGAACCAGCAGCTACGGGAGCGGCTGCAGGCCACCGGTACCGTGACAGAGACGGCTCTCGGCTGGCTGGGCAGCTGGTCGGAGCCCAGCTTCGTCGTCTCGGGACTCTCGACTGCTGGCGTGGTACAGCTTGCTCGGGAGTTCGGGCAGGTCGCGGTCTTCGAGCTCACCCAAGACGAGCTGCGAGTGATCGAGTGCGCGAATGGGCAGGTGAGGGGCCAGCGGGCGCGGCGCGTGAGGCCTCCCCGGTAGTACTCGGCCAGAACAGCGACGCTTAGGTATTCGCGCCGTTTGTGATGCTTGCGTTAGGGGCGGCGGTGGGCTGGATCGCGTTGCTGTTGCCAGCGGGCCAGGGCCTCCGGGGAGACGCGGGCGTAGCGGGCCAGCGACGCGACCGAGGTGTGCCCGGAGTAGCTGAGCAGGGTGGAGGTGTTGGCGCCGTCCTCGGCGGCGTGGGTGAGCGCGCTGTGCCGCAATTGGTGGAGCGACCAGCCGCCCCGCCGCTCCAGCTCCGCCGGATCGGTGGTGCCCGGGTTGGCCAGCGGTCGGGTGGCCTGCTCGAACAGCTCGGCGGCGCGGCGGTACGACAGTCGGGCCCGACCGCTCTGGAGGTCGAGGTCGCGGGGTGGGAGCTGGACTCGGGCGCGCCGGTCGGTGAGGAACACCGGGCCATTGCGGCGGCCTTTGAGCAGCCGGGGCAGCAGTCGGGCGGTGCCGGTCCGCCACACGATCACGTCGACCGCGCTGCCCTTAAAAGCGCGCGGGGTGCTGATCTACTGGCACGTGGAGCGCCGCTCGATGGCGATCCATTCTCAGCTGCTGGACTGCACCGCCTCCGAGGTCGCCGCCATGGTCGAGGGCGCCATGCACCACGGCACCACCATGGCGGTGGAAGCCAGCTACACCGACTCCCACGGCCAGTCCGAAATCGGCTTCGGCATCACCCGGCTGCTCGGCTTCGACCTGCTGCCGAGGATCAAGCGGATCAACAAGGTGCGGCTGTACCGCCCGTCCGCCGGCGAACCCACCGCCTGGCCGCGGCTGGAGCCCGCGCTGACCCGGCCGATCCGCTGGGACCTGATCGCCGCCCAGTACGACCAGATGATCAAGTACGCCACCGCGATCCGCAACGGGACCGCCTCCACCGAGGCCATCTTGCGGCGGTTCACCAAGGCCAATGCCATCCACCCCGCCTACCAGGCCATGGCCGAGGTCGGCCGCGCGCAACGCACCATCTTCCTGGCCCGCTACCTGCGCGACCGGGACCTGCAGCGCGAGATCAACGAAGGCCTCAACGTCGTGGAGTCCTGGAACCGCGCCAACGCGGTCATCTTCTTCGGCAAGGGCGGCGACATCGCCACCAACCGCCGCGACGAGCAGGAACTGTCCGTGCTGTGCCTGCGGATCCTCCAGGCCTGCGGATCCTCCAGGCCGCCCTGGTCTACGTCAACACCCTCATGGTCCAAGACGTCCTCGCCGACCAGACGCGGGCAGACCGGCTGACCGCCGAGGACAAGCGCAGCCTGACCCCGCTGTTCTGGGCGCATGTGGCACCTTACGGTGAGGTCAGGCTTGACATGGGCCGCCGCCTGTCCCTGCACGGCGCAGCCCCGTCCGCCGCGGCGGAGGCCCGGTGACAGCCGCGGCCGCGCCGGGCCCGCAGCGGACCCCCGCCCGGCGCAAGGCCCAGCAGCTCGCCAAGCACCTGCGGGCCGAGCGGCCCGACTACGCCTACCTCAAGGACGTGTTCCGGCACCTGCGCGAGGAGCTGGGCGTGGAAGTCACCCGCGCCCCGAAGAAACTGCCCTACATCCCCACCGAAGCCGAGATCCGCGCGTTCTACGACGCCGTCTGGAAAGCCCGCCGCGCCAGCGACGTCATCCTGATCAAGACCTTGCTGTACACCGGGGTCCGGGTCTCCGAACTCGTCCAGATGCGGATCGCCGACGTCGACCTCGACACCTGCCGCATCCGGATCACCCAGGGCAAGGGCGGCAAAGACCGCGTCGTCCCCTTCCCCGCCGCGTTCAAGGAGACTCTCGCCCTGCACATCGACGCCCAGCGCCGTGCCGGCGCGGTGTTCCTGTTCGAGTCGAGCTGGAAGAAGCCCTACACCGCGGCGTCCGCAAGATCCTCGCCCGGTACACCCAGGCCGCGGGCATCACCGCCTCGATCAGCCCGCACACCCTCCGCCACTTCCTGTTCACATGGCTCAAGACCCAGGGCATCGACGACGCGCTCATCCAGCCCTACAGCGGCCACGCCACCCGCCAGTCCCTGGAGATCTACTCCCGCCTCGCCCTGGCCGACGCCCAGCAGCGCTACGACGACGTCATCAGCGACTTCCCCGTCTGACAGCACGATCACGCTCGTTTGGGCCTGGTGACACGTTTCTTACCGGCACCCCGGGTGGCATCGCGGTAGGGCGGCTTGTGCGGGACGTGCAGTCTCTACGTCCACGACTGACGAGATGTCCTCTGCGTGGTGGCCGCGATCGAGGCTGGACTCGGCGCACGCTGGGAGTTGCTGGGAAACTGCTGGAGAATCCACTAGTTGGCCACCAGTGGCCGCTGCGCCGCGTGCAGCGAGTAGGCTGTGACCTGCGGAAATGGAGTGTGGGCGCGACAGGTATCGAACCTGTGACCTCTGCCGTGTGAAGGCAGCGCTCTCCCGCTGAGCTACGCGCCCCCTTGGGGCATCGGGAGTCTAGCGAGACGGGTGTCCGGCTCGCAATCGGCTCCTCGGTCGCCATTCTCTCAGGTCAGATGGAGGCGGTGCCCGGAATTGAACCGGGGTACAGGGTTTTGCAGACCCTTGCCTGAACCACTCGGCCACACCGCCGTGCGGGCTGCTGGCACTCGGCAGAACGCCCCCCGGGAGCTGCCGGAGGGCGCTGACGCGCTGACAGGGGCACACATTCCCCGACCTCGCACCAGAGCGGATGACGGGACTCGAACCCGCGACCCTCACCTTGGCAAGGTGATGCTCTACCAACTGAGCCACATCCGCTTGCGACCTGGGCAATATAGCAACGCCACGGGAAGCGCTCAACCTGCCCGAGGGTGGGCCATTGCCGCCCTCAGGGGCGGGTGCTAGCGTCCCGTTCGGGACGACAGCCCGGGCTACCCGCTCTCCACGTGATGTCGGGCATGAACGTGCCCCGGCAGCGTCGTCGACGAGCGGGCAGCGCGCAAGTGGCCATCTTCTTCGCCAAGGAGCAGACCGCGGATCCTTGCCAGTCGAGCGTCGGACCGGAAGGGTCCTGATCATGCACGGCTCCAAGGCCTACCGCGGGCAGCGCGACAGCGAGCTGGTCGCGCTGGTGGCCGAGGGGGACGCGGCGGCCCTGGAGGCGCTGTACGACCGCTACGGCAGGCCCGCCTATTCGCTCGCGCTGCGAATCCTGGCCGACCAGACCCTCGCCGCCGGCGTGGTCCAGGAGGTGTTCCTGTCGCTGTGGCGCGGCGCGCGGCGCTTCGATCCGTCACAAGGGACGGTTGGCACCTACCTGCTCTCCATGACCCACCATCGCTCCGTGGACGTGGTGCGCCGCGAGGAGAACCTGCGCCGTCGCCAGGGGCCCGAGGAGGCGCTGGCGCTCGCGACCGGGCCGCGCGCCGGCATCGAAGAGGAGTTCGAGGGGGTCGAACGGCGCGCGCGGATCCGGGCGGCGCTGGCCGAACTGCCGGAGCCGCAGCGCGAGGCGCTCATGCTGGCCTACTTTGGTGGCTACACGCAGTGGGAGGTCGCGAGCCTGGTGGGCAGCCCGCTCGGCACGGTGAAGACCAGGATGGCGGCGGGGATGCGAAGGCTGAAGGACGAGCTCCGCGAAGCCGGCCGCCAGGAGCAGTTCCCATGGACGCGCCGGTGAATCACAGCGACTACGAGGAGCTCGCGGCGGGCTTCGCCCTCTGCGCGCTCGAACCGGACGAGGAGCAGGCGTTCCAGCGGCATCTCGAGGGGTGCCCGGCCTGCAAGGCGAGCATGCGCGAGTTCGAGGAGGTGACCGCGAGCCTGGCGTTCGCCACGCCGGTGGTCGAGCCGCCGGCCTCGCTGCGAGCCGCCGTCCGCCGCAAGACCGGGCTGACGCTGCGGCGCAGGGTCTCGCAGATGGTCGGCTCGTGGCGAGGCACGCGGGTCGCGGTGCGCGCGGTGGCGATCGCCGGCGTGCTGGCGATCTTCGCGCTCTCGCTGTGGAACCTGGCCCTGCGCGACCAGCACCAGATCGACCAGGCCAGGGTGGCGGCGCTGGAGTCGGCGGTGCAGGTGGTGAACGACGGCACCGCCAACCGGGTGACGCTCACCGGTTCGGCCGCCGACAATGGCGCCCAGGCGACGGTGGTGGCGTCCTCGAGACAGGACCGTGGCGTGCTGGTGGTCGAGGGGCTCGCGCAGCCGCCTCCAGGACGTGTCTACGAGCTGTGGAGCCTGCCCGGCGGCGAGCTCTCCAAGGCGACCAAGGCGAGGGTGTTCCGTTTCAGCCAGAGCCGCGGCGTGCACGCTGTGCAGTTCTCTGTTCCCATGCAACCGACGACCGGATTCGCGATCACCGAGGAACCAGGGCCCGGGGGCAGCCCGAGCCCGACGACCGAGCCGGTGCTCGCCGGCAATCCGCAGCTCAGCAGGCCAGGAGGTGCGTAACGGCACATGTCCGAAGCATGCGGATGCTGGCCTCGAACGGCTATCTCTGGAATAGTCAAGGCGAGCAGTTCAGGAAGCTATGTTGGAAGGCAGACTCCGTCTGTACGACAATTGGCGACGCAAAGTGGTCGCCAGTGTCCGGACGTAGTTGAGTTCCGCGCGGAGGGAAGAAGCATATGACGCAGAGTCAGACGACGGCTCCCTCGCTGCTGGGCCTCGAGGAAGACGGTCGCGACCTCTTCGGGCTCGCCGCGCACAAGCTGAATACCCCGCTGGCGTGTATCCGCGGCTTCGTCCAGACGCTGCTGCAGCGCGGTGACCAGCTCGACAGCGAGACCATCCAGCAGTTCCACCAGCTCGTCCTCACCCAAGTCGACAGGCTGCAGGGACTGGTCCGCGACTTCCTCCTGCTGGCTCGGGTCAGCGGCGGCATCGAGGCGCTGACACGGCCGTTCCAGCCGAACGAAGTGCTGCTGAACCTGATCGACGATCTCGGCACCGAGGGCGTCCGGGTGGAGTCGGCCGGGGACATGGAGACCGAGATCGTGGGGGACGCCGAGCTGGTCCGGATGGCGCTGCGTCCGCTGGTCGAGAACGGGCTGGTGTACGGGCCCCGGCTCGGCATGGTGACGGTGACGGTCACGGCGTCAGGCGAGCGCTCCCGCTGGGAGGTCCACGATGCCGGCAGGCGCCTGTCGAGCGAGGCGATGAGCAACCTGTTCCGCCCGTTCATCCGGTCCGACGAGCCGATCGAGCGGCGCGGCTCCGGGGCCGGGCTCGGGCTGACCCTGACGCGCGCGTACGCCGAGGTGCTCGGCGGCACGGTCGGCGGTCGGGTTGACGAGCACGGGACGGTGTTCTGGCTTGACATTCCCACCCCGACGTCGGAGAGGCCGCAGCGGTGAGCGAAGGACCAGACCGGAACGGCGAAGCCAACCGGACGCGAGTGCTCGTCGTCGACGACCACTCGGTCACGCGCCACGGAGTGGTTCTACTGTGCAAGAACGCCGAGGGCGTCGAGGTCATCGGCGAGGCCAGCGACGGCAACGAGGCGATCGCCCGGGTCAGCGAGCTGCTGCCCGACGTCGTGCTGATGGACGTGGACATGCCCCGACGCGACGGCATCAGCGCCACCCGGCAGATCCGCCAGGACCACCCCTCGGTCGGGGTGGTGGTGCTGACGGTCCACGAGGATCAGGAGACGATCTTCGAAGCGATCAAGGCGGGGGCCTCGGGCTATCTTCCCAAGTCGGCCACGCTCGACGATATTCGCTCCGCGGTCAAGGCGGTCGCGGCCGGCGGCTCCTTCCTCGACCCGGTCCAGGCCCGCAAGCTGCTGCACCAGTTCAACCGCTACGCGGACGAGACCAAGGCGGCGGCGGACATCTACTACCTGCTCACCGGCCGCGAGCGCGAGATCCTCGCGCTGCTCGCCGAGGGGCTCACCTCCCGCCAGATCGCCAGCCAGCTCGTCATCTCGGAGCGCACGGTCAACACCCACATCGGGAACATCTACCGGAAGCTGCACGTCAACAACCGAGTGGATGCGGTGCGGGAGGCGATGCGCATCCGGCTGGTGGAGCCACCCCGCTGAGGTCGTCGGCCGCATGTCGGCCGATCAGGTTAGGGCGTCTCGGCACAATTCCCTAGACCCCTTCACCAGTTCGGTCCATGGGAGCGCAGCAGGTCAAAGCCGTAGGATTCGGCCCGACGGCGCGGTTCCGCACGGCTCGGCCAACACGCCAGCGGTGATCGCTGCTGCAGTCGAGACGGGAGCGCCTTGTTGTCGAGTCATGTGCTCGTGCTGGATGCCGACGACGGCATCGGCCTCTGGATGCGTGACGCGCTGCAGGACGCTGGGCTCCCCTGTGAGCTGGTGCGCGAGTCGAGCGACGCCGACCGCAGGATCGACGCCCAGCGTCCGAGCCTGGTGGTCATCCCCATCGACCAGGTGCAGCGCTGGGCGGCGCTGCTCGGCCAGCTCAGTCAGGTGGCGACCGGGGTGCCGGTGCTCGGCGCGGTGAGCCGCGACGCCTCCATCGACTTCACCGCGGCGCTCGCGCTCGGCGTCACCGACCTGGTCACCTACCCGTGCTCGACCGAGGACCTGGTGGTGCGGGTCGCCTCCTCGATGCGCGCCGGACGCCGCAACGACCGCATTCCCGAGCGGGTCGAGCCGGCGTCGCCGCTGGCCACGCTGCGGTCGGTCACGGAGGCGGCGGAGCAGGCGCTGTTGCGAACCGAGACCGCCGCGGCCCGCGTGACCCGCTCGGAGGAGCGCGAGCACCTGCGCGCGGCCCGCGACGCGCTGGCTCATTCCCTCCAGGTGATCCTGGGCACGATGATCGGCAACACCGAGGCGGGCGGGCACGGCCGCGAGGGCCACGCCCAGCTCGCGGCCTCGCTCAGTCGTGAGCTGACCACCGCGCTCGGCTGGCCGGCGGGGCGCGTGCGCGGGATGGAGCTGGCCGCCATGTTCGCCGACATCGGGCTGCTCGCCGTGCCCGGCGGTTTGCTCGGGGTCCAGGGGCCGCTCACCGCGCAGACGCTCGAGCTGGTCCGCGCGCATCCGGAGACCTCGGCGGAGATCCTGGAGCCGCTCAGCCGCGTGGGCGTCCCGGTGGCGGCGGTGCGCGCCCACCACGAGCGGCTCGACGGCTCCGGCTATCCCAAGGGCCTGCGCGGGCGGCAGGTGCCGTTCGGCGCGCAGGTCCTGGCGGTGGTCGACTGTTACGCCGCGATGGTCCGCGCGCGGCCGCACCGGCCCGAGCTGGCGCCGGAAGCGGCCCTGGCGGTGCTGCGCGAGGAGGCGGCCGCCGGGAGGCTGGCGGGCCGCCTGGTCGATCTGCTGCACGAGGTGATCACCGGGCGTACCCACCCGGTCCCTGGGGGCAACGGCAAGGGAACCTCCAGGCATACACTGACCGGTAACACACATTCGCGGCCCGGCATGGCCACCGCCGTCCAATCCGCGGAGGGGGCCCGTACCCGCCGGCTAGAACCAGGCCAGCCGCTCGGATAGAGCGCGACGCAACGGAAAGGCTCCATGGCGGTCATCATCGTCGAGCCCGTCGAGGCGGGCGCCGCCTGGCTGGCTCATGCCCTGGCAGGGCTCGACCAGCGCATCCTGCGCACCGCCAGCCCAGATGAGGCCATGGGCGCGATCGCGACCGAGGGGCGGGAGGTCCTGGCCGCGCTGGTCGGCTCCGGCCTTGACGACGAGCAGGCGCTCGGCCTGGCCTCGCGGTTGCAGCAGGCCGCGCCGGAGGTCGCGGTGGTGCTGCTGCGCCAGCGGGAGTCCGGCCAGATGCTGCGGGCGGCGCTGCGGTTCGGCGTCCGCGACGTGCTGGCCGCCTCCAGCGACGGCGAGACCGTGCGCTCGTCGGTGTCGCGGGCGATCGAGCTGGCGACCTCGCTGCGTGGCCGGCTCGCCGCCGGGCCCGGGGGCGCCAGGCCCGAAGCTCCCGGCGGCCGCCCTGGAGAGATCATCACGGTGTTCAGCGCCAAAGGCGGCTGTGGCAAGACCTTCCTGGCCACCAACCTGGCCGTCGCCCTGGCCGCGGGGGGGACCGAGGTCGCCCTGGTCGACCTCGACCTGCACTTCGGCGACGTCGCGATCGTGTTGCAGCTCTTCCCGACCCGCACCATCCAGGACGCGGCTCGCGAGCGTGGGCTGGACGCCCGCACGCTCCGCTCCTACCTGACGCCGCACCACGCCGGCGTCTGGGCCCTGGCGGCGCCGACCGAGCCCCCGGTCGCCGACACGGTCAGCGCGAGCGCCGTCTCCACGCTGCTCAAGCTGCTGCGCTCCAGCTTCGCCTACGTCGTGGTGGACACGCCCGCCGCCGTCACCGACCAGGTGCTGGCGGCCTTCGACGAGTCCGACGCGATCGCGCTGCTGGCCACCCTGGACGTCCCCAGCATCAAGAACCTGAAGCTGACCATGCAGACCATGGAGCGGCTGCGCTATCCGCCGAACCGCATCCGGGTGATCGTCAACCGCGCCGACTCGCGCGTCGGCCTGCGCCTGCCCGACGTCGAGAAGGTGCTGGGCACCTCCGTCGACCTGACCATCCCTTCGTCGCGCTCGGTACCCATCTCGGTGAACAAAGGCAACCCCGTCCTGCTGGAGGAGCCTCGCGGCAACGTCGCCGAGGCCATCCGGCGGCTCGCCGCCGAGTTCGCGCCGGCCACCGCGACGGAGCCCGCGCCGCCCAGGCCGCGCCGCGCCCTCTTCCAGCGATCGTAGGCGTCGGCGCAGGCAAGGACGTGACCGCGAGAAGGTTCCCAAGGGGTGGCATTTCCTCATAACCTTGTGGGTACCGTTAGGGCGCTCATAGTCTTGGAGCTGCCGTCATGCGCTTGAGGTTCACCATCCCGCCGCGCTCCCGGAGGTGCTGGTCGTAGTGCCCCGGCACGTGGTCCTGCTGACTCGCGACGCCTCGCTGGTGGTCGCGGTCAAGGCGCTGCTCGGCGACGAGGACCGGGTGAGCGAGATCGAGTCCCCGGAGGAGCTGCCCTCGGTCGGCGAGCTGCCCGTCGACGCGGTCGTGGTGGACCTGCCCGGCCCCTCCCGCAAGGCCTCGGTCGAGCGGGTGCGAGGCCGGTTCTCCGGGCCGCTGGTCGTCCTGCTCGGCCACGGGGAGGATCCCGCCAAGGCGCGCGTCACCTTCCATTGCTCCATCCTCACCCGGCCGTTCGGCATGTCGCAGCTGTGGTCCATGCTGCTCGATTCGGCCACGGAGGCCGTCACCGAGGTCATCCCCGCCATCCGCCGCGACGCCCATGCGCCGGCCCCATCCGCGCCGCCGCGCGAGCGCGCGGCACCGCCCACGGCTCCCGAGCCGCCCGCCCAGGCTTCAGGTCCTCACGAACGCGTGGAGCGGCCCGACCGCCCGACCCCGCCCACGCCCGAGCGCCCCGCGCGCCCCGACCGCCCGACCCCGCCCACGCCCGAGCGCCCAGCGCGCGTCGCCGACCAGCCCGCCCTCGCCCCCGAGCGCCACTCCGGCCCTACCGAGCGCCCACCCGCCGCAGGGCCAGAACGCCCGCCCGCGGCGGCGCCGGGACGGCCGTCCGCGCCGGTGGGGGAGCGGGGGGCGCCGACCGCGCCTCCGGCGCGAGCCGAGCGGGGGCCTGCTCCGCCCCCGACCGTGTCGGGACGGGCGGCGCGTGGCGGGGCCGCGCCGGACGCTCGGCCGGAGCGGGCGGCGAAGGAAGGCGGCAGGGCCGCGGCCTGGAGCTGGCGGCTCCGCCGCTTCCAGAACCCCGAGGCGCGGGCCGCGGACCCTGGCGAGCTCACCCAGCCGATGCCCGCCGTTCCGCCGGCGCCGGCCGCCAACGGTGCCGCCCCCGCCGCCGATCGCGTCAAGCGCCCGCCCGAGGCCGGGGCAGCCCGGGCGGCAGCGCCGCCGGTGCAACCTGAGGTCCAGGCTCGGCCTCCGGCGCCGCCGAGAGCCCCCGCCGGGGAGCAGGTCATGCCCGACCCGCCCGAGACCGTCGCCGGCCGGCTCGCTGAGCGGCTGGGAGCCGACACCGTCGCGCTGCTGCTCGACAACAACCGCGGTCTGCTCGAGGTCGCCGGCGGGGTCGGCCTCACCGCCAGCGAGCGCCAGCTTCAAGTGGAGTACGGCCACGAGGTCCTGCTCGAGCTGTTCCGCGTCGGCGTCGGCCTCATCGAGGACACCGAGCGCGTCCGCCCGCTGATTCGCGGCATCCCGGGGAGCCGCAGCCAGAGCCTGGTGATGGTGCCGCTGGTGCACGAGGGGCACGGCTTCGGCGCCCTGATCATCGGCCGCACCAGCCCGCCGGGCCAGCCCCGCCCCGAGTTCACCGAGCCTGAGATCGAGGCGCTCATGGACTTCGCCGAGGACGTCGCCGCCCCGTTGCGCAGCACCGTCCTGCTCCGGCGCCTGAAGGGGCAGCTCAACATCCCCGACCGCACCTGAGCCCGAACGGCCTCGTCGCAGGCCGAATGAGGTTTGCTGACGGCCCGCGGATCCCTGTACCCTCCTCCAGCACCCCGGGCGCGTAGCTCAGCGGGAGAGCGCTGCCTTGACACGGCAGAGGTCGGAGGTCCAACTCCTCCCGCGCCCACCAGGCAAACCCGCAGGTGGAGCCGGGTCCAAGGACCCAGCGTTTTGGTTCAGGCCTTCGGTGAGGTTGTAGCGGACTTGGCGGCCACGCGCTGCTA
>WNGM01007744.1_pt1 | contig 13046 bp, 12 predicted proteins | sample 5400571 | NCBI WGS metagenome assembly WNGM01 (sample SAMN13153378, study PRJNA577476) | soil metagenome | isolation source: 100 cm soil or saprolite under Garry oak tree replicate 2 | place: USA:California | collected 2016-06-15
AAGATGTAGCTCATGTCACCATTGCGATCCGTCAGCGCTGATCGAGGCGGCTGCGAAATTCAGCGTGTTCCCGTTGGCCAGGGTGACCGAGGTGATTGAGCCCTGCAGGTAGCGCAGCTTGGTGCCCGAGCTGTCCCAGATCTCGATGCCCACAACCGCCGACCACGCAGCGCCCGCCGTCCAGCTGACTGCGTTGGAATTGGTCATCACCCCGGCGGACGGGTTGCCGAATGCCGGGCTGCCCATCGTGGCGCCGTTCGCGGTGTACCCGGTGGCTGACAGCTCGGTGCCGAGCGCAGTGTTGATGGGGGAGCCGTTAGCCGTCATGAGCCGCAGGAAGAACGGCGGGGTGACCGTGAACGCCGACCCGCCCCCGGTGCCCGGGGTGTAGGTGGCCGTCGCGGTCAGGCAGAAGATCATCTGCAGCAGCTTGTTGACCAGGTTGCTGCCCGGGCTGGACGTGTCCCGGTCGGTCATGTTGGCCGCGTTCATGGCCAGCCGCCAGGCCAGCCAGAGCCGGAGCAGGAACAGCCGCCGCCTCATGCCGCGCCGCCCAGCCACTCAGCCGATGGGCCGAGCTGGACAGTACCCAGGTAGTCCACGGTCAGCGGGCGGCAGACCGTGCAGCCGTCCACCCCCGGGAAGCAGTGCCCGCCGGGGCAGTCTTCCCCGAGCGGGGTGAGCACGTTGCACGCCGTCCCGCCTATCGGGTGGGTGCAGTCGGCGCCGCCGTGGCGCACGCCCTCGGTCCCGGCTTCCGGGCAGGAGTTGGCGGCCTGGTCGTGGTCATGGGCCTGGGTGCAGCAGCTGCAGCCGACCGCCTGCTGGAGGCGGCTGCCGTCTTCCGCGATGCCGCTGGCCCCGCACGTCTTGCAGGTGACACGGTACATGTGCTGATCCTCCTGGGGTAATTGTGTCACGTGGGGCTCGCGGGGCCAGAGCCTTACGTGCCTTTCTTCTTCCGGTGGACCGGCCGGTGGCGGGCCGCAGCCGAATCGGCCGCAGCCTGCAGCAGCGAGCCGAAGTCATGCCGGATCGACTCGAACGGGGTGATCGTCGCAGTCAGCGCCCCGTCATCCCATTCGTAGGCGCCGACCAGGAAGTTGACCGGGCCGCGGGTCACCTCGCCGCTGAACGCGAAGTCGGACAGCAGCGCGCGGCAGACCATGGTCACCGCGCCGTCCTGGTAGAAGACGCCCGGATCGACCGGCGTGCCGCCCATGTTGAGCAGCTGGCCGTACCCGGTGGTGAATGGGTCGGTGAACCCGGCCCGGGTAAAACGCTGCAGCACCGCGGTGCCCACGTTCTGGGCCGCGCCCGACGTCAGCGTGCCGCCCGAGGACAGGTCGGTGTAGTCTTCCCGGCGCCCCTGGGCGTCGATCACGCCCTGCCGGTCCGCCTCGGCCAGCCCGTAGACCGCCTTAGTGGCGCCGTCCGGGCTGGACTGGTAGCGCAGGTACAGCGCATCCGGGCCGGACGCGATTGACTGGCCAGCCGGGGAGGTGGCCACCAGGATGCGGTTAGGCACGGTGGGCAGCGGGAACACGGACACCACATTGCGGTCACCCGGCCCGGTGGCCACCTGCCAGGTGAGCCCGCCTTTGCTGCACCCCAGGTTGAGCAGGTCGGTGATCTTGATGCTGCCGTTGTCCACCTTCTGGCCAGTCCAGATCCCGCTGGCGGCCAGGGTGGCGGGGCGAACCCAGTCCAGGCCGCGTGCGATGGCCTGGTCCACCGCGTCATCGAACACGCCCGTGCCCCACGCCACCGAGTAGATGCCCTGGTAGTCGGCGCCGAGCGTGCCCGAACCATGCGCGGTGACGTTCCAGCCGGTGTCGGAGGGCGCTGGCTCATCGAGCACCCCCTTCCAGCACACCGACCCGCCGCGGTACGCCTTGACCGCCCGGCCCGGGTTGAGCGCTTCGCTGCGCACCCGCGGCGGCTTGTAGTAGGTGGCGGACAGCTGATCACACCCACCGGGGGTGGTGAAGCTGTACCTGGCGGGGCTCATATGGCCGAGATGCTGCAGCGACAGCCCCCGCCCGCCACCGGGCGGGAAGGTGACAACGTGGGTGAGCCCGGGCTGCATCGTTTACCGGGGGCCGATGATCTGCTTGACGTTGACCCGGTAGTCATAGGGGATCGGGTGGTTGCCGTCGCCCAGGCTGTTCTGGAATTTGAGAGCGAAATCGTTGAGGTCGGCGAACGCGGCCCGCAGCTTGTTCACGTCACCCTGGCTCATCCCGGGGCCAGCTGGCGGGGGAGCAGTCAGGTCGCTGTCCAGCTGGGCGGACAGCCAGTCGTAGAACTCGGTGGCACCTTCGGTGCCGAGCAGGGAATCACGGACACCTGAGCAGATCGTCACCGCACGGGAGATGATCGCCTGCTGGGTCTGTAGGTTGCCGAACATGTGTGTCTCCCCTAGTGATCGAGTGAGATCAGGGCCTTGGCGCTTACCGTGGTCGCGCTGGACTGGATGCCATAGCAGTGGATAGTGCCGTCAGCATTGAGGGTGAGCGCTGACATCTCAGCGACCCCCGCAATGCTGGTCGTGTTATGCACCCCGGCCTTGGTGTCGTCGCAGTAAGCGGTGAACACCTGCTGGGTGGCTGGCTGAAACGACCCCGCCAGCGCGGTCGTGACGATCTGCGTGCCATCAGCAACAGTGCCAGTGGTCAGCGACTGGGCGTCAATGAAAATGAAGCTCAGGCCTCCGATAGTCAGTTTGCAGTATTTGAAGTAGCCGGTGCCCTTGCCCCACCCGTTCGCCATCGAGGATGTGTCGGTCCAGCTCCCGATGGTGATGGCCGGGCCACTAGCGGCTTCCAGCGCGGCCACCCGGGCCACCAGCAAATCGAGCCGCTGGGCGCTGTCGTAACTTTTCTCCGAAGTCATCCGACACTCCGGTAAGCTGAGATAAAACAAGCCTTACATACGGAGAGACGACAATGGAGAACTGGCTGCCTGTTACCAGGTACGAGGGTCTGTATGAGGTGTCCTGCAGAGGACGGGTACGCAGCTTGCGGCACTTGACACACATCGGCTGGCGCGGAGGCCGGGTACTGAGGCAGTCGCTTAGCACCGCAAGAAAATTTCAGGTGACTCTTTACCGTGACGGCCGGGGCGAGTCTGTGCCTGTCCACAGACTCGTCTTGCGAGAGTTTGCAGGAGAGTGCCCACCTGGGCAAGAGTCCCGGCATGGCCCTGGCGGCCAGCTTGACAACCGCTGGCCAGAGAACCTGTGCTGGGGTACTCACTCCCAGAACATGCTTGACCGGACCCGGGATGGTACTCAGACCCATGGTGCCCAGAACGGGTACTCCAAGCTGACTGCGGCTGATGTACTTGATATTCGCCGCCGCCTGGTCGCAGGGGAGAGCCAGCGGTCTATCGCCCGGTCGTTCCATGTGACCCAGGTCAACATCAGCATGATCAACAGGCGGAAGACCTGGACCCATATCTGATCTCATATCAGCCGCTCAGTCCACCACTCGGGGCCGTAGAACCCGGTGAGTGCAGGTGGCCCCTGCGCGCTGTAGGCGAAGATCCGGTTGTTGGCGTCCGGGTAGATGGCCAGCGGGCCGCCGGAGAATCGCTCGGCGTACTGGAGCGCCGACACCGCCTGGTCCCGGTCGGCGTTGCTGCCCAGAATCCGGCCCAGGTCTCTCGTCGCATCCGGCTGGTCAAGCCAGATGTTGTTGAACACGGAAGATCCGCCTACGTTGACCAGCACGAACGTGCCCTTGGTGTCGATCAGCAGCACGTCCAGGAAGCGGTCTGCCGTCAGGGTGCTGGTCACCGTCATGGCGAGGTAGGGGGACAGCGAGCCCGGCGGGAGGTCAGCCAGCGGCAGGGTGACCGGACCCATGTCCACGATCGTCTGGGTGCCCAGCAGGTCGGTGCTCGGCACAAGCCCGTTGCGCACGATGTTCAGGGTGAGCGCAGTACCGCCGCTGTAGGGGTACTGGCGCAGCTGCACGGTCAGGTTGCGGGTGGACGAGGGAGAGCTGAACGTGCTGGCCACCAGGTACATCGTGTAGGTGCCGTCGAAGCGGGCGTTCAGGTTGCCGATCGCCGGGATGACGTACTCGGTGGCCCCGTTGGGGGTGTCGGCGCCGTTGCCGACCGGGCACAGCGGGTTGAATGCGTCCGGCGCATCCCGCGGGGCGCTGTGGATCAGCAGGGACTGCAGCGGCAGCAGCCCGCTGGCCCCGTAAGTCAGCCGGACCTTCCCGTTGCGGCCGGAGCCGCCCGCGAAGTGGTTGCCGCCATCGGTGATCGCGCCGCCGCCGCCGCCGCCGCCCGGCCCGGTGGTGGGCTGCTGGCCCGCGTTGGGGGACAGGCCGTCTGTGTTGCGGCCACCATCACCACCAGGCCCGCCGTCGAACACTGCGTTGGCACCGATCCGGCTGACCGCGTCGGTACCTCCCCGGCTGGCCCCGCCGGATGAGCCGCCGCCGCCGCCCCGGCCGCTGTCCAGGCCGTTGACGTTGGACTGGCGGCCATTCCCGCCGTCGTAATGGACATAGTTCTTCGACCCGGTGCCACCCTTGCCCCCGCCCCACACCTGGGACACCCAGCCTGCCTTTCCGCCATGCGCCCGGGTCACCGGCCCGCTGTCCCCCGGGAATGAGGAGTCAGTGCCCGCGGTGCCCCCGTTGCTGGATGCACCGCCAGCCCCGGCCAGCCCCACGAACGGGTGGTAGACGGTGGTGGGGGTGACCGGGATGTTCAGCTCCATGGCGTACTCACCGCCGCCGCCNCGAACGGCGTGCCATCCCCGCCTGCACCGCCGCCACCCGCGCCCCATGCTTCGACTTTGTCCACGTGGGTCACCCCGGCCGGTGCGGTCCAGTTGTTGGACCCGGCCGTGGTGAACTCGGTGACCGTGGAGAACGCGGAAGCACCAGGCGCCGCCTGGATGGCCAGCGCGGACCGGGCGGTGCCGATCACCCCGGGCATCGTGTACCAGCCGCCCCGGGGGCCGGGTGATCCGGTGGATGTAGCCGACGCCTGGACCAGGTTGAAATAGGCGTCGGCCTGCATCACTTCCTGGCCTGCTTTGCCGGTCGGGCTGATGGCCAGCGAATCCCACCGGGACCAGGCTTTGACTGCGTACCGGCTGATGGTGGTGTAGTCGAACCCGGAGCCCACCTGCGGGATGTGGGCGCTGGCCAGCTGCCAGTGCGGGCTGCCGGTCAGCGCGCTGGCGTGGCAGAGACGCTTGAAACCGAATGAGATCGTGGCGCCGCTGGCGTCATACAGGGTGACCGCGAACGACACGGTGCCCCGGTTCCAGATGGGCCACTGATTGGACGGGGTGGCCAGCCCGAACCAGAACACGAATTTGGCCCGGCCGGTGATGTCCACCGCTGCGGGCAGCACGTGATCATACAGCGGATGATCATGCCATTTGCGCACCCAGTGGGCGCTGAACGAGCCGAACGCCGCGGCGCTGGCCCGGGTCCACTGGTTACCGTCGTCAGCTGAATTGACCGCGCCGCGGTCCAGCCAGGCATCATCGAAATAATGCAGCTCGGCATTCGCGGGCGAGATCACCTGTGGATTCAGCCGGGCATAAGCTGCCCCGTCCGGGGCAGTGGGCGCGCAGGTGGCCTGGGTGAAGCTGGTGGTCACGTCGGAGATGTTGCTGCCGCGCAACGTGGAGATGAACGTGCCGTTGGAGTCGTAGAAGTCCACCCCGACGTTGCAGGACCGCCCGGTGACCGCCGCCCGGAACCAGCCTTTGCCGCTGATCGTGTCCCCGGCCTGGCATCTGATGCCGAGCCCGGCAGTCCCGGTGAGGGAGTCAGCCACCAGGGCTGCTGAGCAGCTGGCTGCCGCCATGGTTGCCGCGGATGACGCGGTGATGCCAAGTGAGGCGGTGCCGGTGTGCGCCTGGGCCGTGGTGCGGGCCACCGTGCAGTTGGTGGCCCCCACCCAGTGCCCGATGGTGACCTCGAACCCTGTGTCGTCGCCGGTCAGGAAGTTGCTGGCCGCCACAGTGGTGCCGAAGTCATCAATGGTGACGGTGGCAGGCGGGGCGGGGAAATTCTGGGCCGGGTTGCTGAACTGGATGACTTCCTGGGTGTCGGACCGGCCGTAGGGGAACGCCTGGAACGTGATGTCCACCTGGCTGACCAGGTTCTGCTCGATGCGCAGCGCATAATGCACCGCCACGGCGGACAGGCCCTGGCAGTCGAAGATCAGCGGCTGCGCGCCGTCCCGGGTCCACACCAGCTCCCAGGCGTCCTGGGCGGCTGTCTGCAGCAGCAGCTCACGCGCCCCGGCCAGGGTCAGCCGGTCAGCCTGCTGATTGCCGGTGGACGGCACGACAATGGTCACCGGGATGACCGGCTGCCGGTTCTCGGCGCGGACCCCGGTGACCACCGACCCGTCCAGCAGCAGCCCGGCCACCTGCTCGGAGGTCAGCTGGGGGGCGGACAGGTCCCAGCCGGTGCCCAGCCGGAAGTAGGCGCCAGCGGCCTGCGGGTGGGTGGATGCAACCCCGCCGCCCAGCAGCTCGATGATCCCGCCCAGGACAAGGCTGTCGGTGGCCACCGCTCACCCCCTCGCCGAATACGTGGCGCGGTAGGCCGCCGACCTGGCTGTCCCGTTGATCACGTCGCCGACCGCAGCGCCGGTCAGCGCGGCGCTGCGCTCGATGGCCCGGATCACCCGGTCCAGCTTGTGCTCAAGGCCGCTGGTGCCCGCCTGCCCGGGCTGCTGCATGGACAGCCGGGCGACCTCGGCCAGCGTCAGCAGGGCCTGGGACTGTGCGGGCCTCAGCACCGCCTCGGGCTGGCCGGTGCGGTTGTCCACCAGCGTGCGGCCCTGCTTCAGCCACCCGCCGTGATCCATGAACGCCCGGTAGGCTCCGCTGATGTAGGTGGTCCACGGGGTGAACGAGTTGCCCGCCTGCTGGAACTTGGCCACCGCGGCAATGGCGTTGGTGGGGCCGGTGAGCAGCGCAGCGTTGATGCCCGCCTGCGGCTCGGAGTTGCCCGGGGTGATCTGCCACAGTCCCCAGCCGGTGGTCGCGTACGGCTGGCCCGCCTGCACGATGCGGGGATTGAACCCGGATTCGGCCCCGGTGATAGCGGCGGCAATGTGCGCGTATATCCCGCCTGGCCCGCCCGCGCCCATCCACCAGTCCTCGATCTGGCGCAGGCTGGCCCGGCCCAGGCCGCCTTTGCCCAGTGCTCCCCCAAAAGGGGCCGCAAATGAGCTGATCAGTGAGTGGACGGCATCTTTGACCAGGGTCTTCGGGATATCTGCCAGCACCTTGGCCAGGTCACCGATCGCGCCGCCAGTCCCGTGCGGGAACCCGCTGTTCAGGGCATTGGCCAGCGCCGTGGCATTGCCGGTGGCCAGCGCAGCAAGGATTTTGCCGCCGGTCAGGATGCCATGGCCGAGCCCGCTGATGAACCCGCCGATACCGCCACCCGGATTGGGCTGGCCGTGCGGCAGGTGCGGGTTGCCGGTCCGCCCCGGGCTGCCACCACCCTGGAACCCGGGGATGCCAATCATCTTCCACAGCCAGCCCAGCGGGCCTGCTTTTTCCTTGGGGACCACCACCTCACCGGATTCCAGCAGCGCCGGGTGCTGGTCCCCGCCGCCGTAGCCCGGGATACGGCCACCAGCCCGCAGCCCGAACGGATGCACCGAAGGGATGTGTGGCCCGCCGACTTTGCCGGAGATCCAGTCGAACGCGCTGATCAGCCCGTTGATCACATGATCAACCACCCAGGCGACTGGGCCGCGGACGGTGTTCCTGATATCGCCCCAGGCCCGGCCGATCGCGCTGACCGCGGTGCGGAAGATGCCCGGGATGGTGCGGGTGAAAGTGTTCAGGATCGGCTGGGTCACATGGTCATGCACCCAGTTGACCAGATCCGTGAACCCGTTTTTGAGTGGCTGCCACAGATCCCGCTTGGTGAACCCGATGAAGCTGTTCCACCAGCTGGGAATGGTGCGGGTGAAAAAGTTAAGGATCTTGCTGCCGAAGTCGGCCCACAGCCACTGCCACAGATCGTGGGCAGCTGTCTTGATCAGCCCGGTAACTGTCTTCCAGTGCTTAGCCAGCTCGATGGCGCCGAGCGCAATCAGCCCCACCGGCCCGAGCAGCGGCAGCAGGTACTTGCCGAACCCTTTCCAGACAAAATTCCAGGCGTCCTGGGCGACCGACTTGATGAATTTCCAGACAGTCCCCCAGTGCTTGACCAGCAGCGTGATGCCGCCGACCAGCGCGACAATGCCGAGGATCACCGCGCCGATCGGGTTGGCGTCCAGGGCGATGTTGAACAGCCACCAGGCCGCGGCGGCGGCGCCGAGAATCGGCACCAGCTGGGGGAACCGCCTGAGCATGGCAGTGACCAGTGTGAGCACCGTGGTCAGCCCGGCGGCCAGCAGCTGGATCATGATGGTGGCGAACTGGGACACCAGGGTGATGATCACCGGCAGGATGGGTGCCAGCTGGGCGGCTATCAGGTTGATCAGCTTGGCCAGGGACGGCACGATCGCTTCGAGGGCATCGCCGAGCACCGCGAAGACGCCGCTGTTTTCGAGCACGTCGAATGCCTGGGACAGCGCCTTCGCAAAGATCTGGATAGCTGGCTGTATGTCTTTCAGCAGCCGGGCGAGGGCACCGAAAGCGGCCACAAGATCCTTGAGAATCGCCCCAGCCAGCGAGGCGAACACCTTGCCGATGATCAGCAGGACAGGTTCGAGAGATCGCAGTACCCCGGCAAACACGACGAAGATCGGGGCCAGGGTCCGGGCGAACACCCCGGCCAGCTTGCCGATGATGGGGAACAGCCCGGACAGCACATCGCCGACAGCCGACAGCACTACCGCGCTGGCCTTGACGGCGGGCGCGAACTCCTTGAGCATCTGGCCGATCCCGGACCCAAGGGTGGCCAGCACCCCGGAAAACGCCCTGACCGCGGGCGCACTGGCCCGCAGCAGCGGGATCAGGCCCTTCAGCACACCGGACACCAGATGGCCCAGCCCGCCGATCAGCGGGCGGATCAGGGGCGCAACTGCCCGGAACGCCTGCCCGAGCAGGGGCAGGATGGTCCTGGCCAGGTCAAACAGCCCATGCAGCAGCGGGCTAACCAGGGTGCCCGCCCCGGCGAATGCCTGCCGGAGGGCAGGAGTTATCCCGCGCAGCAAGCCCGGGATCTGGTTAAACGCTGATTTAAGAGGGGCCAGCAGTGGCTGGGCGGCCGATTTGAGAGCGTCTTTCAGCGCGGCACTGGCCTGCTGCGCCTGCTCGAACAGCGGCCCCTGGGTGGGCGGCTTGCCCGCTACGTTCTTCTTGCCGATCAGCTGGCTGGCGCCCAGCTGCAGGAACCCGGCCCCGATCCCGGCGATGGCCCCTGCCCCGCCGACCCCAGCCAGCGCGGGCAGCAGCGCCCCGGCGATCCCGGCACCCCCGGTGATCAGTGATGAGCGGAGCCCGAGCCCCAGGATGCCCGGGCCGATGCCTTTCAGCAGGCCGGTGCCCCAGCCCTGGTTACCCCCGCCGCCGCCGGATGTACCGCCCCCGCCGCCGCCGCCGCCGAGACTGACCCGCAGATGACTCAGCAAGCCTCCCCCACCACCCCCGGTGGCCGTTGAGATGAACCGCCCGGCCGCATCCCGCGGCTGGCTGACCGTGACAGTGCCAGGTGCCTGCTGGACGGCGCCGAGGATGCCCTGCCGGGCCGCCTGCCGTCCGGTGGGCAGCCCGGCGATCTGCCGCGGGCTGGTGAGCGCCATGAGGCTGCCCAGCACCGAGCCAGTCGGCGATGACCGCATCCGGTTGACCGCGTCCCGGCTGATCTGGCTGTCCAGGTCCGCGAACATCTTGCGGGCGCGGGACATGCTCTGCTGGTCGCCGACCTGGGTGAGCCGGACCTGGATCGGGTCGCGCTCGAACCTGTCAGCGGCAGCCTGCCGCTCACGCAGCTTGCGGTCAAAATCGCCGGGCTCCAGGTCAAGGTGGGCGATGATCGACCCGGCATCGAACGACATCAGCCACCTCCCTGCTTGCGCGCCCGTTCCGTTTCCAGCTGCTTGCGCATGTCACCCAGGTTGATCACGCCGGTCCCGGCGTCCACACCAGTGCGCACCGTGGGCTCGAATCCCGGTGGCAGGCCGCCATCCCCGCCCTCGTTGCGGATGAGGATTTCGTCTGCTTCCAGCCCTTCCAGGTAGGCTCGCTGAACGTCCCATCCGAAGCCGTCCCATTCACCCGGGCTGAGCTGGAAATACCGGCGGACGAGGTAGAGGATTACCCGGCGGCTGCGGACGGCAGGCGAACTACCTGCCTGTTCCCAGCGCCAGTCCTGGCTTCCGGGTTGACCACCTCGCTCTGCATATAGCTGTAGAACCCGACGCGCACCCGCAGGGGCAGGTCCAGCAGGTTTTCCTGGCTCGGGCTGCCTGAGCACAGGTCGGCGAACAGTCCAGCGGTCTTGGCCATCATGTCCACGAAGTCAGCGCCAGACACATCGGACATGGCGTCCAGCATCTGCTCAGCAGTCGCGTTATCCGGCAGGTCGGCAGCTATCAGATGACGGGCCTCGGCGTAGAGCTTCTTGATCCCGTCCAGGAAATCGCCGATCAGCTGGTCTGATGGCTCCGGGGTGACGCCTTTTGCCTTTACCCCGGCTTTCGTGAAATCCCAGTCCAGGGCTTCGACCAGGGCACCGGCATCGAATTTGGGCATGAAAGTTGCAGCCTCCTAGCTGGTCAGCAGCCAGCTGGGAGACAGCTGGCTATGTGTTTTCGAGACGGTGGAACCGGCGGTAGAGAGTCGTCTTGTTGACCCCGGCCGTGGCCGCCAGCTCATCAACCGGATTCCTGCCAGCCTTCCACAAGGCGTACAGGATGGCGATTTCCTGGTCGGACAGGAATGTCCGCCCTCCGCGCAGGCTGTTCTCGCGGTTGGTGACTGGTTGCAGGTGGCGGTAGTTGACGCACGCTCTGTGAGGGCATGCGCTGCCGGAAACGCATGTCTCCGGATCATGGCACAGGTGGTCAGGTACCCGGCCACCAGGGAACGGGCCGACAAACCGCTCGTAGCCCCAGCGGGCTGCGTAGCCGACACGCTCGCCATCCCAGAACCTGCCATAGCCATCGTCATCGATGCAAGCTGTCCACGGCCAGCACGCACTGCTGACGTGATGACGCTCAACGTGCGACCACCAGCGTGCCTCGATGTCACCGATGATGCGCTTGATCTCGAACGGGTCTCCCCACCTGCGCAGGCGTCTGTAGTGCTTGTCACACAGGCCCTGCCCGACCTGTCCTCCTGGACAGTCGGGGATGTTGCATGTACGCCGTGGAGGTCCAGGCTTGCCGACATGCTCAGAATCGCCATGACGACGCCACCGGACGTAGTGCTTCCGGCAGTAGTCCCTGCTGTAGTATGGTTTCGTACATCCGGTGACTGAGCACCCCATGCGGGGCACTGTAGCACACTACTGATGGACAGACTCATGACGTAGCAATTGCCGTCAAATCGGACCAGGTGATCTGGTTGAACGGGCAGATTGCCGACAGGGTCAGCGGGTAAAGCCGCTGCTGGGCAGCGCGCCGGTAGGCGGTCTGCACCTGGCCCGCGCTGATCACGGTGGGGATCGACAGCACCCGGGCGAACCCGAGCTGGTTTTTGCCGATCACCGCGCAGGCCATGGACGCGAAGTTGGTGGACAGCGTCAGCACGCTCTTGCCGGGCTGGCCAGCTCCCGGAGGAGTGACCGCGATGGTGCCGCCGTTGCCCCAGGACAGGTTGACGTTGGCCAGGGTCTCCTCCGAGAGCGAGCAGGTGACCTGCAGATCCGCGGTGTTGACGGCCACCGCCACCGGGGTGGGCTGCTCCTCAATGTTGATGTTCTGGGTGGACGGGTTGAATGTCACCGTGACACCCGCCTCAGTAGCGCCCACATACGCCCAGCCGAGCCCGGTCCAGGCGGTGCCCACACCCAGGTTCTGGTCCGATGGCAAGGCCGTGCCCGGCACAGCGGTGAACAGGATGCCGGTGCCGTACAGGACGTTGGTGGTCGTGTAGTTGGGCGGGGTGTAGACCAGTGGCGGTCCGGCCATGTCAGCTCTCCTGGGTGATCTTCACGCCCGCCTCAGCGGAACCTTGGATGATGTCTGCAGCCAGGTGCGCAGGGACATCGGCGTACCCGGCGCCAACCGTCACGCCCCCGAACGTGACCTCGCTGTGCGGGGGCTCGACCTTCAGCCGCACCGTTGCGCCGCCAGCTGCCTGGCTGCGCCTGGCCAGCAGTTCGCCGAGCTTGCGTTCTTCTGCTGGCGACAGCGCGGGCACCGGCTCGTCGGCCACCGGCCGCTGGGCTTCAGGCATGGCAGTCTCCTACGGGGCGACGGGGATCAGGGTGTAGGCGCGGACGACCAGGGTGGTGATCGTGGTGAAGTCGATCAGCACGCAGCCCACATCGGCGGCCACAGCCACCTGGGTGTTGATCGCTGACGGCCAGGTATTGCCGGTCTGCTGGACGTTGTACGTGGCGGGAGACCATGGCCCCAGCCAGCCCGAGCTGCTAGCCGCGAGGGACTGCTGCTCAGTGGTGGCCGGGGCGAATGTCCCGGTGTTGCCGACCGGGTCGCCGACCAGTACCTCGGTAATGCCGGGCAGGGTGGCACCGGACGCCCAGAACAGCATCACCTGGCCGTTGTTGGGGATGCGGATGCCCTGGGTGGCTCCCCAGGCGGTGATCGAGCTGGGGCTGCCCAGGTCGTAGCCGGGCGTGGACGCCAGCGGGAACGTCCCGGCCAGCGGAGCCAGGTTGAACGGAATCGGCAGCAGTGTCACGCGGGCACTGGGCAGCGCCATGTCAGACTCCTGTCACGATCAGGTAGTTGCTGGTGAAATCCACCCGCTGATCGGATGGGTCCCAGGGCAGCGGGGTCGGCCCGGAGCCCTGCCGGGCGACCAGGTTGATCACGGTGCCGTCGATGGCCGCCGGGAAATGAGCGCCGAGAATCAGGTCATCCAGCAGCTGGGCAGCTGACTCCACACCCAGCTGGTC
>WNGM01060193.1_pt1 | contig 13045 bp, 18 predicted proteins | sample 5400571 | NCBI WGS metagenome assembly WNGM01 (sample SAMN13153378, study PRJNA577476) | soil metagenome | isolation source: 100 cm soil or saprolite under Garry oak tree replicate 2 | place: USA:California | collected 2016-06-15
CCCGCGGGGCCGCCCATCGCGGTGGTCGAGGCCCAGGGATACAAGTACGCCGCGCTCCTCGGCGGCGCCGAGCTGCTCGAAGCCCTCGGCCGGCCGGAGGCGGGGCCCCCGCTGCGAGAAAAGGCGCGGCACCTGCGCGCGCGCTTCGACGCCGATTTCTGGCTGGACCGCGAGGCCTTCTACGCCCTGGCCCTGGACGGCGAGGGAGCGCCGTGTCGCGTCATCGCGTCCAACCCCGCGCACTGTCTCTGGACGGGTATCGCGGCCGGAAGTCGCGCGCGAGCCGTGGGTGGCCGGCTCATGGCCGAGGACATGTTTTCGGGCTGGGGCCTGCGTACACTCTCGGCCGGAGAGCGGCTCTACAACCCCATGAGCTATCACAATGGCTCCGTGTGGCCACACGACACCGCCATAGCGGCGGCGGGCCTCCGGCGCTCTGGTCAGATCGAGGCATTCCTGAAGCTCGCCACCGCGCTCTTCGAGGCGGCCATCGAGTGGGAGGGCGAGCGGATGCCCGAGCTCTTCTGTGGCTTCTCGCGGGTACTGGGCTTTGGGCCCACGCGCTATCCGGTGGCGTGCTCGCCCCAGGCGTGGGCCGCCGGAGTGCCCTTTCACCTTCTGAGCGAGATGCTAGGTCTGTCCGCCGCCGCCCACGACAATCGCCTCAGCCTCATCAATCCGGTTCTGCCGCCGTGGCTCGACTGGGTCGAAGTCCGCGACCTTCGTCTTCGCGACTCGAGTCTCGATTTTGCGGTCTCACGCGGCAGCCAGACGGCGGCCGTGGAGCTGCTCGCGCGACGGGGCGACGCCGAGCTCGTCGTGAGGCGGTGAGGCCGTGGCGGTCAAGCGGGCGGGTAATCTTGACCGGGTCAGATCTACTGGGCCGTGGGTCCAGAGCGGTCCCGCCGGGACAAAGGGCCCAAAAGTGAAGTGATATCGTCTGGCACGCGCTTTGCGACCTTCCGCCGTATGACGACAAACTCGCCGGATGCTCGAACGCGCCCTGATCGCCATCGTGAAGCGCTTGAACTCTTGAACGGCCAGGAGCGCCCATTCCTGTTGGGCGGGGGGTACGCGCTCAGACACTATACGGGTGGCGTGCGCGGCACCAAGGATCTCGACGTGTTTGTCCGCCGGCAGGACGCCCTCGCGCTGCTCGATGGATTGGCTCGGGCGGGGCTCGAGACCGATCTGACCTTTTCCCACTGGCTCGGCAAGGTGCACATGGCGAGCGACGACCACATCGACGTGATCTTCGGCTCCGGCAACGGCCTGGCCGAGGTGGATGACGAGTGGTTCGCCCACAGCGTGCCCGCGACCGTGCTGGGTGTTCCCGTGAATCTGTGCCCGCGCGAAGAGATGATCTGGTCCAAGGCCTTCGTGATGGAGCGCGAGCGATACGACGGCGCTGATATTTCGCACCTCATCCGCGCCTGCCAGGGGCGGCTCAACTGGCGCCGGTTGCTCGCCCGCTTCGGACCGCACTGGCGTGTGCTCTTGAGCCACCTCACGCTGTTCGGCTTCATCTACCCGGGCGAGCGCGCGTGCATCCCGCCCGAGGTGATGGTCGGCCTCTGCCGTCTGCTCGAGTGGGAATCGGCCGAGCCCTCGGCCGGGGATCGGCTCTGTCAGGGCACGCTTCTGTCCCGCGAGCAATATCTCACGGACGTGTCCCGCTGGGGCTATGCCGATGGACGCCTCGAGCCCCACGGGCAGATGACGCCTGACGAGGTGGCCCAGTGGACGGCCGCCATCGATTCGGAAAAGAAGGCAGCCGAGAAGGTGGACGTGGGCAACGTCAACGTGGAGCGGGCCTGATGCGCCTGGCCGCGATCGGGGACCTGCACTGCAAGAAAGCGTCGCAGGGAGCCTTCCAGTCGCTCTTCGCCGCGGCCAGTGCCGCCGCCGATGTGCTCGTTCTCTGTGGCGATCTGACCGACTATGGACTCGCCGAGGAAGCGCGCATCCTCGTCAAGGAGCTGGCGGCGGTCAAGAGCATGCCGGTCGTTGCCGTCCTCGGCAACCACGACTACGAATCGAACGAGACCGACCAGGTCAAGAGTCTGCTCGTTGACGCCGGCGTCCACCTGCTGGACGGCGAAGCCTGCGAAATCGACGGCGTGGGCTTCGGCGGCGCCAAGGGGCTGGGCGGAGGCTTATCGCCATCCTGCACTACTCGCCGATCCAGGAGACGGTGGAGGGTGAGCCACGCGAGATCTATCCGTTTCTCGGCTCGAGTCGGCTCGAGGAGCCGCTCTCCCGCTATGCCGTGACCGCCGTCTTCCATGGGCACGCCCACCACGGGCGGCCCGAGGGCCGGCTGCGCGGCGGGGTGCCCGTCTACAACGTGTGCCTGCCCCTGCTCCAGCGAGAGGCGCCCGATCGTCCTCCGTTCCTTCTCATCGACCTGGAGCATCTACCCGTCAACGACACGGGCTCCCCGGATCCCTCGGTCGCTTCCCTCCACGCCACGAAGTGACTCATCCGCCTCGTCGTCCCTGTAGGCGGCGAAGTGCGGGTAGAGCTGGACAGGATGGGTCAGGGGCGTGGGTAGCGTGACCGTGGCCGGGTGAAGAATGAAGGTCTGCATCTCCGTCTCCGAGGGGCCCGCGTGGGCGCCCCGCTCGTCGATGAAGGAGACGTTGCTGTGGGGCGCGCCGATGCCGTACAGGACGAGATCGCCCGCGCTCGGCATGGCCATCAGGTCCCGGAGTCCCTTGAGCACGAGGCCTCGGTCCGCGCGGCCGGCGAATGGGCCGCCGTCTCCGTTGCCGTCAAGGGACAGAGGGCGGCCACGCCACCAGCAGACCGGCCCATGCGCCGATCGGGCGAGCACCAAGCCGATGCCAGGATGTCGCGAGAGATGCTCGCCGACATCGGCAGGCGTGACCGCCTCGATGGTCAGGGGCTCCGGCGAGTCGAGGAAGTAGACGAAGGCATTGGGGCCGGCCGTGATGATGCGGATGGACTCCATGGGCGGTCCGTCTTCGCGCGCCCAGGCCGGCCGGTCCCGCTCCGTGTGGTTGAAGAAGCGCTGGAGAAGCCCGCGGCAGTCGATTCGCCGGTACCGCGCGAGGTGACGCGTGAGCCCAAGGGCCTTCTTCGGGGGTGGCGGCGACCACGGGCCGCCGGTCGCGGCCCCGCCGAGGGCCGCCCGCACCACCGACTCCAGCGACTCCCCACCGGAAACCTGCCGAAAGTTGCGCGTCGGCGTCTGGCCGTGATCGGACAGGATGTACAGGACGAAACGCGCCAGCTCGACGGCGGTGAGCCCAAGGGCCTTGACCACCACCCAGCCCAGCAGAGCTGCGGACAGGAGCAGGCGGAGGAGAGGAAGACCTGCCCGCGTGGGCTTCAAGAGCCTGGCGAAGGTCAGGAGACTGTCCGGCGCGCCCCCCGTGAAGACACAGCCATAGCACGCGCCGCCCGCGAGGATGCCGCGGCGGTCAGCCATCTGGCGGCTCTCCACGAAGTCCGCGGCTCCCGGCATCGGGAAGTGGACCTCTCGGCGCTCGCGCTTGTCGTAATAGTGGAAGCCCGGGATGTCCGGTTGGATCCCATACATGGCTGCGGCGTGGAAGGTCGGGGTCGAGGAGGGGATCCCCACGGACATCGGCTTGCGGGCGAGCCGCCCCGTCCTGAGCAGCCGCCGGATGTGGCGGAGACGCCGGCCATGCAAGGCCTTGTCGAGAACGGCCTCGGACAGACCATCGATCTGGATGATGAGAAAACGGCGACGGCCAGGATCAGCAGGCACTCCGAGGCGGGCCCAGCGCGCGACGCGATCCACCATTCGCTGGAACTTCAGGACAATGTCATCGACCATCGCGGCGTGATTCTAGCGCGGGGCGAGCGATCCTTCGCGATTCGTCCTCACCAGGGAAGCGTCTCCCCGGGCTTGGGGATCCACACGACGTCGGGATCCAGCTTCCGCCGGGCGACCTCGGCGGTGATCCGCGCGGGGGGCTCGTCATACGGCTCCCGCGCGAGCATGAAGGTGCCCCAGTGGATGCCGATGAAACGCGCGGCCCGGAGGTCGGTCGAGGCTTGGAGCGCCTCTTCCGGAGAGATGTGCACGGGGTGCGCAGTCTCGCGCGGCGTGTAGGAGCCGATGGGCAAGGCCGCGAGGTCGAAGGGCCCGAGCGCATCGCCGATTTCCTTGAAGTGCTTGTAGTAGCCGGTATCGCCCGCGAAGTAGAGGCGCTGCGAGCCCAGCACCGCCCAGGAGGACCAGAGGCGGCGCCCCTGATCGACCAGCGTGCGGCCCGAGCCGTGCTGGGCAGGAGTGCAGACGATGGTCAGTCCCTTGAATGCGATCGACTGGCCCCAGTCCAGCTCGACCGCGTTGGTGATGCCGCGGTCCGCGAGCCAGGCCTTGATGCCCAGGGGTGCCACGAACCGGGGGTTGTAGAGCTGGGCCAGGCGCTTGACGGTCGGCTCGTCCAGATGGTCGTAGTGATCGTGCGAGATCAGGACGAAATCGATGGGGGGAAGATCTTCCATGCGCATCGGCGCGGGCGTGTAGCGCCGGACGCCCACGAGCCCGCTGAACGGACCGCTTCGTCCCGCCCAGGTGGGGTCGGTGAGGAAGTTCACGCCGTCGAGCTGGACGAGGAGGGTGGAGTGCCCGATCCACGTCACCGTCGCCTCGTGATGGTTGTCCCGGAGCGCCTGGAGATCGGGAACGGCGGCGGGCAGCGCAGAGACCCGACGCTCCGGCACCAGCCAGGTGCCCCCCACGATGAACGAATGGAGGCGCGCGAAGTAGGACGCGCGCTTGTAGGCGGGATCGAGGTTCTTGAAGGCCGCGCCCTTCCGAGGAGGGACGGCGAGGGCGGCCACCTTCTTGATGACGGGATCGCCGGGGGATGTCCGAGCAGACGACGACTCCCACGAGGAAGACGAGAAAGGCACGCCGGAGCACGCGAATCCGCACAATTCGAGCGTACCGTCGTTGTCAAGGGCAGGGCCCTGTCCCGCTACATCTGATCGCGAACGGGGAGGGCGAGGAACTCCAGGAAGCGGCTCATCATGCTGCGATTCCGCCACCCCTCGTACGTGATGCGACGCGATCGCGCGAGATCCGCTTCGAATATGCGCTCGAGACGATGGGCGATAGCCTCATCGTAGACCACCAGGTTGATCTCGTCGTTGAGAGCGAAGGACCGACGGTCGAGATTGGTGCTGCCCACCGTGGCCCAGCGACTGTCCACCACCATGGTCTTGGCGTGGAGGAGGGCCGCCCGGTACTCGTAGACCTCGACCCCGGCCTCGAGCAGGCGACCGAGCTCCCCTCGGCTCGCCTGCTTGACGATGTTGTGATCAATGGCGCCGGGCAGGAGCAAGACGACCCGGACGCGATTCCGCGCCGTGCGCACGAGTGTCTCGACCATCTTGTCGTCAGGAAGGAAATAGGGGTTTGTGATGTAGATGGAGCGACGGGCGGACGCCATGGCGAGCAGGAACATCGTGTACATCGCCGCGCTGCCCCCGGCGGGCGAGCTGCGCACGGCCTGGGCCGAGGCGTGCCCCTTGGCCTCGAGGGGAGCGGGGAAGTAGTCGCGGCCGCCGAGCGCGATCCCCGTGGCCTCGAGCCAGTTCTCGGCGAAGGCCCCTTGGAGCTGCTCGACCACCGGACCTTCGATCCACACGTCGGTGTCCCGCCAGTGGTCCTGCGTCTTGCCGTCCCCTCCCCACTTCCCGCTCGTGCCAGACCCGCCCGTGATGCCCAGGCGGCCGTCCGCCACCAGGATCCGTCGGTGGTTGCGATTGTTGACCTTGTCGATGGCGAAAGGACTCAGCGGACGAAAGATCTCCACGCGACATCCGGCGTTCGTCATGATGTCGCGATACTCCGTGGGCAAGGCAAGGGCGCCCACGGCGTCGAGAAGCACGTTCACCGTCACGCCGGCGCGGCAGCGCTCTGCCAGGGCCTGGGCGACTTCCTGGGCGGGCTTTCCCTCCTCGAAGACGTACTGGGCGTAATTGATGGTCCGGCGGGCACTCCGGATGGCGCGCAGCTTGGCGGGGAATATCTCGTCCCCGTTGAGGAGCACTTCCACCCGGTTTCCCCCGACCACGGGCGAGCCGGTGTAGGCAGCGACCGTGGCCGCGAAGGTCGGGTGTCCCATCTCGAGCGCGGGCAGCCGCAGCACCGGCGTGTGATTCGCACAGCCGGCCAGCATCGGCACGACCAGGGCGGCCGTCACGGCTTGGCGAAGAGCCGGTCCGATGGTCATGAGCTTCTGCCGGCTCTTTCTGCCGCTCCTCACAGCTTCCGGAGCGCTTCGATGCGATCCCCCGTTGCGGGATGAGTGGCGAAGAACCCGCCGCCGCCCGTGCCTTCTGTCTGCATCAACCAGGTCAAGGTGTTGATCATGACTTCCTTGGGCTGCCCGACGCGCTTGAGCAGGATCACCCCGTGATGATCCGCCTCGTATTCTTCCTTGCGGCTATAGGTCCGGCTGATCAACGCGCCGGCGATCGGGGCGATCTGGCCGCTCCCGGGGATGATCTGGTCAAGGATGATGGCGCCGATGCCGAGCCCGGCGCCGAGGGCCTGCGCCTTGGCGACGTGACCGAGGTCGTCGTGCGCGATCTCGTGGGCAAGGATGGCCATGAGCTGCTCGTCATTCGCCTTCTTGAGCAGCCCGGCGGTGACGTAGAACTCGCCCCCGCCTGCACTCGCCGCATTGATCTGCTGATCGTCGAGGACACCGATCTTGACCTGATCGAGCGGGCGCGGATGGTCCATGACCTTGATGAGGGGGACCATGATGCGCTTGAGACGCTCGGCCTGGAAGGCGTCGATCTTGGTCTGCGCGGGAGGAGCCGGGGTTTCGGCCCGCCCCGGGGGAGGACTCGAGGTCTCGATGGCGGCACATCCGGAGAGAAGAATCATTCCGGCCAGGAGACACGCGAGAGTCCTTGTCGCTCTCGTGAACCACGGCCGCAATCCCCGGCTTCTGGTTTCCATGACTTGACGTTTAACCCATGCGCGGCCGGATGGCGTCCTGGCCCGCCTGGAGCGTCGAGCTGACCTGCTCCTTGGTCCGGTCCAGCACGTCCGCCGCCTTGTCTTCCACGGCCTGGAGCTTCTCGGCTGCCATGGTGCGGACATCCCGGGTCTTCGCGTCCACCAGACGCCGCAGCTCGTCGCCCCAGAACCACACCGCGAGTCCTCCCGCCAGCGCTCCCATCACGAATCGAACCATTGCCATCCCTCCTGTAGGCGCGAGATAGAGTTGCTGATGCACGAAGGAGCAAGAGAAGTGCCACTCACTCTTGACCCCGAAGACCTACGATCTCGCGCACTCATGGAACAAGCGTCGCGAATCGGCGCCCGGCCCCGGCCTTCTGACCCGGTAAGACTTTCCGATTCGCGTCGGCTGTCACTCGGCTGAAGTGAGGACCTCGCCGAGGGAAACGCTGTGATCGCGAAAGAGAATAGCGATCATGATGAGTCCGGCCATCAGGTTGCCGCCGATGATGGTCCACGGGGGCAGCGTGTGGAAGAGAGCATGAAGACCCCGAAGAGGACGCGGCGATCGCGATCGACGAGGGCGAACAGTCCGGCGGTGCCGAGGCCGAACAGGATGAAGGCCATACCGTGCACCAGCGAGTACTCGAAGACGAGACCCGGAGTGACGGTGAGGGCGCCCGCATCCCGGAGGCCATGGAAGAGCGCGGCCGCGAGGAGGGCAGGGGTCCGGAAAGGGACACCCTCCGCCAGATCATAGAGCAGGAACCAGATCGCGACGGCGGCCGCGCCGGCCAGGCCCACCACGATCCCTTCGACGAGCACCCTCTTGCGTCCCATGATCATGCCCTCTCTCTCTTCGTTTCCCTCTCCAGGCCCGGAAGAATGGCTTTGAAGAAGGCGTTCTGGACCAGGCGGATGAGGACTTCCGAAGGTTTCACGTTGGGATTGTCCAGCCGCCCTGAGATATCGGCTTTGGTGGCGACCTCTTTGCGAGGCCGATTTTTGAGGAGCTTGGCCACCCCTCCCACGACGCGTTCGTACACCTTGTGGGTGAAGGTCTTGTCCTTGTCCTTGTCCGCGTCATACACGGTGATGTCCTTGAAGAGGGGCTTCACATAGCCCGTGATGGCCCCGTCCCGCACGGCCATCTCCGAAAAGAAGGAGAACTCTCCCGAGGCCACGTCGAAGTTGCCGTAGGCGCGGAACATGTCGTTCATGGTCGGCATGTTCACGTCCGTGATGCGTACCGACAGCTCGAAGGCCGGTCCCGACTTCTCGGTATGGAACTTGCCCGGCGCTGCCGGAGCCCATGAACTTGCCCTGGAGTTTGACCGTGGCCACCCCCTCCGTCTGCTGGTTGCTCAGGTTGGTCAGGATGACATCGGCGTCGGTCACGAAGGCGCGATACGGAGGCGAGGTCATCTTGTTGACATAGCCAAACGTGCCCTTGGTGATCCGCAGCCGGGCGATCTTCACGAGGAGATCCGGAGCATTGCTCGCGGCCTTGGCGGCTTTGACCGCGCCGGTGACGCGGGCTTGTTCGACGGCCGCGGTCTGCGGCGTGTGGATGTAGTCGACCTTGATGCCATCGATGGTAGCCTCTTGAAGCTCGACACTCCGTACCTGCGAGCCGAATTCGAACTGACCGGTCGCAGACAGCAAACCTTTGTCCACGGTGACGTTGTAGCGATTGGTGATCGGCTTGAAATAGTCGAGCTCGATCCGCTCGAGGGTGGCATTCCCCGTGAAGGTCGGGTTCGGCTCGGCGAGAAAGTCGGCTCGCCCGTCGGCCCTGACGTGACCCGACTCGAAGACGGCCGCCTCCAGCGTGAATTCTGAGGGGTACACTCGGTCCTTCGATTTGACGTTCCGGATGTTGGTGGCGACGAAGTCGAAGCTGCGAAGACGGAGCGGCTTGAAGGGGCCCTGGTCCTGGTACGTGATGTCAGCCTGATGGACTCGGAACTCGTTGAGCTTGAGCGGATAGATCGCCTCCAGCGCCTCCTGCCACCCCCGCTCCTTGACCGGGGTAGGATCGGCGATCTCTTTCCGCAGCTGCACCAGGTTCATGTAGACCTTGGGCCGGTCGATGAGCATGTCGCCCACGACCCGGCCGTGAAGCAACGCCTTCCAGTTCACGCTGGCGTGGAGATACGGGATATCGGCCACGGCGGGGTCGGGGTGGGCATCCTGCACGAGCGTGAGCCCTTTCAGATCGAGCGAGAAACCGTGTGGATGGAAGTCCAATTTCTTGATCCGAACCGTGTAGCCCTTGAGCGCCCTGTTCATCTTGGCCTCGGTGTACCGGCGCAGAGGCTCGTCGATCAGAAACGCGATGGCGTAGGCGATCACCAGAACGATGGCCAGGGGCACGCCGATGAATATCCAGAGACGTCGATGGCGTCGCACACTCGCTCCCAGTCCCGACAAATTCGATCGCCAGCCGCCAGACCCATTCCCTCTCTTCATGGCTCCGCCTCCCTCTCTCTTTGGCTCTTTGAGAGCAAGAGACATGCCGCTTCCGTCTTCCGCCATCGGTCTCGATTAGCGTGTTACGCGACGATTCTCCCGGCTCGAGACGGAGCCCGCTACCAATTGTCCTAGTCCTTCCCGGTCGAAATTACCGAGCCCGGTCGAGTACGGCGAGTGTCGCGGGTACCCGTCCCCGTGGACCGTGCCGCAAAGCTGCGCGCTATCTTGACTTCCTGGTATCGAAAGACTGATCGCGCGCCTTCGGCACATACCTTGCGTTGCGGCTGAGTGATGTGCATGGCACGTGGACTCAGACGCCATCGAGGTTTTATCCAGGCAATCGGGGAGGACCTGATGAACAGGGACGTCATGCAGGGGAAGTGGCGCGAGATGAAGGGGAAGGTCAAGGAGCAGTGGGGCAAGCTCACGGACGATGACCTCGACAAGATCGAGGGCACGTCCGACCAGTTGCTCGGTCTGCTCCAGCAGCGCTACGGCTATGCTCGGGAAAAGGCCGAGGAGGAGTACAAGCGCTTCACCGAGAACTACGCCCGCGAGTTCGAGACGGACCGGGCGAGTCACACGGACGCCCGGCGGTAGGGCGTGAAAACAAGCGCCCGGTATTCAATGCAGGCCCGGGCGCATATTGAGCTGGGGGTCGGGGGTTGCCGAGGGGCAGAGTCTCCCCCGACTCTCCAGCTCGTTTTCTACGACGGAAGGTTCCAGGGCAGAGGGAGGGAGCCATGAGGACGACGAATATCATGGGGATCCTGCTCATCGTGCTCGGAGTGCTCGCCCTCGCCTATCAGGGGATCACGTACACGACGCGCGAGAAGGTCATCGATCTCGGGCCCATCAAAGCCACCAAGGAAACCGAGAAGACGATTCCGCTTCCGCCGATCTTGGGCGGCGCCGCGCTCGCGGGGGGCGTCGTCCTGCTGATCGCGGGAGCGCGCTCGAAGTAGCTCCTGCTCATCCCTGCGAGGGAGAAGAGAATCATGATCCGCACTTTCGCGGTAGCAACCGCGCTGGCGGCGGCGATCATGACGGCCGCCCCGGCGACGGCGCAGACCTCAGCTTCACCCGCTGAATCTCAGAAGTCTCCCGGCCTCCTGGGGGATCAGCAGCTCGTCGAGGGCACCATCAAGAGCGTCGACCGCCGAGGCACGAACATCCTCCTCGAGGACGGTACGTCGCTCACCGTCCCCGTATCGCTCGAGTTCGACCGCCGCGAGCTCAAGCCCGGGGCGACCGTGAAGGCCCAGTACGAGGAGCGCGAGGGCAAGAAGTTCACGACGACGCTGATTACACGCGGAGATCCGTGAAGACGAGGTGCGCATTGATGCCCCGTCCCCGCGTCAAGGCTTTGAGGCGCTTGAAGAGACGAGGGCGATCGTCCTTCGGAACATGATGAATGGTGCCGCACGAATACACGAGATCGAAGCGGCCCGTCACCGGCACGTCGAGCATGGAGCAGCACAGCCACCGGACGGCCACTCCCCGCTCGACCGCGAGCCGCTCCGCCTTCTCGAGACCGGCCGCGGAGACGTCCAGGCCCGTCACCTCGTAGCCGCAGAAGGCGAAATAGACGCTGTCGCGCCCCTCGGCGAATCGGGAAGGCGCCTTGCCCCAGATGTAACGGTCCGGAGTCTTTGCGTACTCACGCGCCCAGGGATTTCGCATTTTCCATCTGCTGGGCAGCGATCCGCAGGAGCTGCAGGGAATGCGCCCGTGCGGCGGCGAGCCGGCGGACCCGGACTGCCTTGCTCAGCAGGGCGAGCGCCATGGCGAGGTCGATACGTCGCCGGCTCCGCGCCTGGGGAAAGGGGATGACGTTGCCCTTGGCGTGCTCCATGGATGACCCCCTAGATGGGCTGTGGCTCTTGGCTCTCGAGTTCATGGCGCCGAGAGCGAGCAAGGAATGTGCCGAGGACAGCGGCTATGGTCACAGATACTTGCGGGCCCCGCCCAGTCCTCCGCCGAGAATTACTTACAGAGTGGGAAAGGATTTCCCGCTCGGATCGAGTTCCGCGCCCAGTTGCGTCGTCGCCGTCCACGTTCCAGATCGCCGTTGTTTTCTCGCGGCGACATTGCACGTGCGAGGACCAGACCTGTCGAGTTTGGCCTCCGCCGCCTTGAGGCACCGTCAATTCAAATTCGTGCGCGTGCTGAGCCTTCCAGAATGGCTTCTTCTCACCCGCTCACGTACGACGAAGTGGGAAAGCTCCAAGTCGCCGGGCACTCGACTACGTCAGCCCTTCCCGGGAGCGAAGTATTTTCCATTCTGATCCTCCGCGGCTTTGTGTGAAAGGTGCCGCTTCAGTCGTCACGCGTGGACCGTCACAACACTTTCAACGAGATGGCGCCGGGTAGCGCTCTTGGCACAGGGGTTGCCTCGTTAGCGAGTGAAACTCGGGAGTGCGGTGAAGGCTGCAATGAAGGCGGAATGGATTGAATGGAGGAACCATGAGCACAGTCCTACTGGTAGTTCTCGTGCTTCTGTTGGTGGGAGCGCTTCCCACCTGGCCCTACAGCGGCGGATGGGGCTACTACCCCAGCGGTGGGTTGGGGTTGGTGCTGTTGATCGTGCTCATCCTGCTGGTGATGGGCCGGATATGAGTAAACCTTCAAGGAGGAAGACGACGATGCGAAGCAATTTTGCCGTGACCAGTCTCAGCATTGCGGCGCTGGTGTTCGCCGCCGGGCCGGCCTTTGCGCAGACGAGCGCGGACAAGCCGACCATGAAACAGAAGGTCGAGCAGAAGGCCGACCAGGCCGGAGAAAAGATCAAGAGCACGACCCAGGACGCAAAGCAGGGAATGAGCGACTCGTGGATCACCTCCAAGGCCAAGATCGCGCTCTTCTCCGATGACCGCGTGAAGGGTCGGCAGGTGCACGTCGAGACCAAGGACGGCATGGTGATGCTCCGCGGGAAGGTTGACTCCGCCGAGGCCAAAGCGGCCGCCGCCGAAGTGGCCAAGGGTGTCGAGGGGGTCAAGGATGTGAAGAACGAGCTGCAGGTGGTGGCGCCGTCGCACCGCGCGGAAGTGACGGCGGATGACAAGGTCATCGCCAAGAACGTCCAGAACAAGCTCAAGAGTGATCCTCAGCTGAAGACCGCCAAGGCCGAAGTGAACAACGGCGTCGTGTCGCTGACCGGTGAAGTGAAGAGCATCGATGCCAGCGCCAAGGCGTCCGAAGTGGCCCGCAGCGTGGCTGGTGTGCGGTCGGTCAAGAACGATCTTACGTACGCCTCGCGCAGCAGCCTGCGGTAATTCGGTGCAACAGCCGGGCGTCGTCAGACGCCCGGCTGTCGCCAAACCTGGAGGAATGAGATGACCAAGTCTTTCGTGCACTGGACGATGGGTGCAGCGCTTGCCGGCCTTCTTGCCGCAGGCTGCGGGACGGCGACAGGGGCTGCCGTTGGCGCGGGGGCGGGCGCGGCGGTCGGCGCCGGTACGGGCTACGGAGCCGGTAAGGGCGCGTTGATCGGCACGGGCGTGGGCGCGGCGGCAGGTGCGATCTACGACTTTACCCACAAGTAAGGAGATATCCGAATGAAGATGCTGCGCGCGCTATCCGCAAGCTTCG
>WNGM01003218.1_pt1 | contig 13044 bp, 12 predicted proteins | sample 5400571 | NCBI WGS metagenome assembly WNGM01 (sample SAMN13153378, study PRJNA577476) | soil metagenome | isolation source: 100 cm soil or saprolite under Garry oak tree replicate 2 | place: USA:California | collected 2016-06-15
GTCGAACCGAGCCGCGTAGGCCTCCAGCGGGCCGGGTGCGGGTGGGCAGGGGCGGCGGGTGGTCACGGCAGGTCAGCTCCTGGCGGCGGGCAGGATCGTGGCAACCTCCAGTCTACTCAGCCCAACAAACTACCGTTAACAGCAGCAGTTGCCCTACCTGTTCGAGGGTGGCCCGTCGAAGGCGACCAGCCCTTCGTGTCAACCTCTCGTGAGACGCTTGCCTTGCTGGAATAGGTAAGTGGAGGGCGAGAGACGAGGGTGCATCGCGGTGTCGGTGGTCGGTGACCAGGTGGCGTGTGAGGCTGCGGCGGGCTTCCTCGGGGGTCTTGGCCTCGGCGAGCTTGCGGCGGTCGTAGATCTGCCCGGGGCCTGGGTCGCGGATCTGGGCAGGCCGCGATGATGTGCAGGGTGCAGTTGAGCTGCCGGTTGCCGGCTCGGTTCAGCCGTCGCCGGCGGAGATCGCCGCTGGAGGCGTCGATCGGCGCGGCGCCGGTGTAGCCGGCGTAAAGGTCGCGGTCGGGGAAGCGGCCGACCTCGCCGGTGTGGCCGAGGATCTTGGCAGCCTCCGCCCGGTCTGGGAGGGCTGCTCACCACGTCGGTCCGGCGCCGTCGGGACGAGAGCGGCGCCGGACCGAGCGGGGAGCTGGGTGGTTAGCCGGCTGCCTGGATCGCGCCGAACAGGCCGTGGGCCTCGTCGTCGATGCCGGCGGTGAACAGCAGGGTGGTCGGGGTGCCGATGACGCCGTTGCCAAAGCGCAGCGCCCACAGGCCATCGATCTGGATCGGGCTGCCGTCCTCGTGCCGCAGGCGCCCGAGGAACTCGCCAGTGTCGGGGTTGTAAGCGTTGATGCGGCCGTTGCCGAAGTTGCCGACCAGCAAGGCGCCGCTGAAGCGGCCGAATCCCGCAGGGGCGCGTACGAGACCCCAAGGAGCGTTCAGCTGACCCCGCTCGATCAGATGCCGTAGCAGGTGGCCGCTGGTGCTGTAGACGTCGACAAACCCCAGGGCCGGGCCGTCGACCTCGTCCTTACGGTCGGCGTCCTGCTTGGCGTAGGCGACGTATAGCAGGCCGCCGAGCTCCTGGACATTGAAGGGCGCAAAGCCCGGCGGGATCTCGGGGTCTGCGAAGCTGCCCGACAGGTGGACCAAGTTGAAGCTCTGGTCGAAGACGTCGATCCGGCCCTGGTGGAAGTTGGCCCCGTACAGGAAGGTGCCCGCTGTGGTAGTGGCGATCGCCAGGCCCTTGTAGATGGCGTCGGGCACGCTGGCGCCCACCTGCGCCTGGGTGGAGGGTGGCGGCGGGGGCACGCCGGGGTTCCAGCCGGTGACCAGACCCGCCTCGGAGTCGAAGAGGAACAGCGCCGGGCCGCTGGCGTCGCCGGAGCGGACCACGAACCCGGGCGTGGGGTTGAAGACCTGCCCGGTCGGGGCGCCGCCGGGAATGCTCACCACCAGCGGGACCTTCTGGATGGGGCTGCCGTTGACGAAGCCGCGGTAGAGGGTGGCCTTGCCGGTGCCGTTGTCGGCCACCCACGCGGGGGTCGCCGGGCCGGCCGCCATGCCCCAGGGGTTGACCAGGTCGGGGTCGGTGAGCTGGGCCATTCCGGGGAGGTCGGAGACGAGGTTGGTCTGATGGTAGGCGTTGCCAGGCTGCGAAGCTGTGGCCTGCACCGCCGGGGCCAGAGCCAGCAGCGCGGTCACAAGACCGAGGACGAGCACATTGCGGAACCGGCCGAGCCGCTGCCGACGGGCCAGCGGTCCTGCTGCTTCAGGCATACTGCCTCCCTGAGGTCGACGCACCCCTTACCACCTCATAACCGCAAACTGGGCCGCCTGATTCAGCGTGGGAGCGCATTGAACGTGATGATGGCACCGTTCCATTCAGCGATCAGCCGTCTGCCAGCCTCTGATCGGCTGCTCAAACGGCGCCGATCGTATTCATGACCGTCTGGCTCGAGCCGTTCTCAATAGCCCGTACGGGGAGAGCCCCCACTCCGCTGAGCTTCGACGACGCCCTTGGCTGGTGGCAACGCGCGGACAAACCCAACCGAACTACACCAGGCTCGGAGCGGACTGCGGGTCCGCATTGGGTCCGTAACGGGTCCGCACGAGGGTGCGCGACAGTGCGTCGCGGTGGGTAACGACACGCCCCGTTGCGAGGTACCGTTCGAGCCAGGATTTGGCCATCAGCCGAGCGTGCGCTAGGGCATGGCGAACAACGAATCCCGTGGGTTCGAATCCCACCTCCTCCGCCGTCCGGGCGGTCAGCGCTGGACGCGCGCGGCCCGCCTCGTCAGCGGCGGGCGGCGGTAGCGCAGCGACCGGTCCGACGACCACTGCGCGTACGGCGCCATCGCCAGGCCCGCCAGCGCCAGCAGCACCGTGTCGTAATTCACCCGCCAGCCCGCATAGTCCCGCCAGGCCTGATCAGCGTCGGGCTTGAGCGGCACGTCCGCTGCCAACAGGCGCTCTCGGACCGCCTCGTACTCCTCCCTGGTGATCGAGATCGGGTCGTCGGGCCGGGGGTCCGGGTCGTAGGGGATCGCGAAAAAGTCCGCGATCCGGCGAAGCGCCAGGTAGCCGGCGCGGATGCACAGCTCGACCTGGCTGTGCCGCGGCCCCTCCACGGTCGAGGCCAGGAGCGCGCCCGCGTCCAGCACCGTGCCCGCCGCCGTGATCCACGAGCGCTGCGCCACGGGCGAGCGGTAGAAGACCAGGCTCGGATTGGTCGTGTGGGTCTCCTCGATGTCCACGAACCAGTCCTCCCACCGGCGCCAGACCTCCATGTCGTCCAGGCCCTTGATGGTGGAGAGGCGCACCAGCATCGCCGCCGCCGACGGCGGTCGCCCCGCGCGGACGTCCAGCGACGCCACTGTCGCCTCGCGGCGTGAGAACGCCGCGTAGATCGCCGGCAGGTAGCCGATCAGCAGTGCCAGCAGTGCCAGGCCGAGGCCTGCCTCGGTGAAGGACAGCGCCACCATCGAGAGGTTCCGCGGCGCCGTGAAGCCGAGCGTGAGCAGGGACGAGCCGCTCAACGCGAACGCCAGGCGCCAGGGCCGCTCCCCGAGCGACCAGTACATCAGCATGTAGCCCAGCAGCACCAGCGCCAGCCAGGTCATCGCCAGGGTGAGCAGGCTGAACGGCGCGTACATCGCCATCCTCCGGTCGCGCTGCTCGTAGCTGGTCGCGCGACGGCTGCGCAGCATGAACAGCTCGCGCACGCCCACGAACACCCAGCGGGTGAGCAGCACCGGCGTCGCCCGCGGGACCACCACCGTCAAGGCCGCCGACACCGCCGTGAACAACACCACCAGCGCGCCCACCGGCAGCAGCACAACCGCCAGCGCGATCGTCACCAGCCCGGCTCTCCTCTCTTCGTCCCCGCCGCTCGCATCGGTTCCGCCGCGCTCATCGGCCCTGCCGCCGCGCCGCGCTCAGCGCCCGCACCGCCTCGCGGAAGCGCTCGCGCGGCACCCACACGCGGTTGCCGCCGGCGCCCGTCATGTGCACGATCCAGTCCAGGAACCGGCCCCACCACTCGGGGCGGCCACGGTCCGGCTCCCGGCTCGACGGGATCCCCGCCTCCGACAGTACCTTCTGCACCCGCGACGCCAGCTCGGACGTGCGGAAATTTCCCAGCCGCCGCCGCGCCGATCCCGGCGGCAGCGTCGCCGGCCGAGGATCTCTCGACGGAGCGCCAGGGCCGTCGCCGTCTTCCACGCCAGCTCATCTCCCTCCCCGCCGCGCCGCTCGGATCGTCTGTATCCTGCCCAATCGCCCCGGCTCGTGCCCGATGCCCATTCAGCTTGGGTCTGGACGCCAGCTTCCCTACAATAGGGCAGCTCAAGCTGGCCACCAGCCAGTTTGGGATTCGTGGAGGCATCGCCTAGTCTGGTCTATGGCGCCCGCCTGCTAAGCGGGTTCGGGGTTAAGCCCCCGTCGCGCGTTCGAATCGCGCTGCCTCCGCTCCGAGCGCCGCTAGCTCAATGGATAGAGCACCAGACTACGGATCTGGCGGTTGGGGGTTCGAGTCCCTCGCGGCGCGCTCAAAGGCCCAGGTCAGCGACCTGGGCTGCTTGCTTTGCTTGTCTTCTTGATCACCTTCTGATCATCCTTATCGTGTCCGGTGGGTGATCAAGGAGCCCTCTGCGGTGATCAAGAAGCGTGGGAACAGTTGGTGGGTCGTCGTCTACGCCGGGCGTGACCCGCTTACCGGGCGCAAGCGCCAGAAGACCGGCACCGCCAAGACCAGGGCTGAGGCCAAGCAACTTGAGGCCCGCCTGATCACCGAGGCCGCCACCGGCCGGCACCGTAGCGCCGGGACCAAGACGGTCGCCGAGCTGCTGGAAGCCTGGTACCAGTGGCGCCCAGGCGCCCGCCCCATTTCGCCGAATACGCTGGAGAATTACCGCCGCAATATGGACCAGAAGATCCTCCCGGCGCTCGGCAAGGTCCCCGTTGGCCGTCTGGACGCGGCCACGCTCGACCGCTTCTACTCTGAGCTGCGTCAGCGTGGCAGCAAGTGCCAGCACTGTTACCGGCGGATGCGCGACGGCGAGCCGCCGATGCGCGCCGGCGAGGTCTTCCGTCTGCGGTTCACCGGCAAGGAGCAGGTGCACGAGACCGACTGCGTCCAGGGCCTCCCGATGAGCGCGAGCGCGCTGCACGACGTGCACGCCATTCTCTCCGGCGCCTTCAAACAGGCGATGCGCTGGGGATGGATCACGCAGAACCCCGTCCCGCTGGCCACCGCTCCGGCCAACGAGCAGGCCGACGTCCGGCCTCCGGACGTCAAGCAGGTCGAGCGCCTACTGGACGTGGCCACCGCAGAGGACCCGGAGCTAGGCCTGTTCCTGCGGCTCGCGGTGGTGCTCGGCGCACGCCGTGGCGAGGTTTGTAGCCTGCGCTGGTCGGACGTGGACCTCGACCGCGGCGAGGTTCTAGTCGCCGGCAGCGTGATCATCCTCGCCGGCCAACCGCTGTTGGACCGTGAGACGACCAAGACTCGCACCAAGCGGCGCGTCGCGGTTGGGCAGGGCACGCTGGCGCTGCTGCGCTCCCACCGCGCCGCCCAGGCGGAAACCGCCCTGGCCAGCGGGACCACGCTGACGCGAGACGCCTACGTGTTCAGCCACGCCACGGACGCCTCGACCCCGATCCGGCCGGACGGCGTGACCCACCGGTTCACCAAGCTCGCCCGCCGGCTGGGTGTCCGCTGCCGCCTGCACGACCTGCGCCACTTCATGGTGACGCAGCTCATCTCCGCGGGCGTGGACGTGCGCACCGTCGCCGGGCGCGCCGGCCACGCGGACGGCGGCCGGATCACCCTTGGCACCTATGCCCATTTTCAGCAGGCCCAGGACCGCCAGGCTGCCGAGTTGATGGATGGACTGTTAGCGCCGGCTGCTACGAAGTCCCGGTCACGGTAGGCGGCAGGTCGTAGGGAGCAGGTCATGGCAGGGATCGGCAGCAACAATCTCCGGGCGGTCCTGAAGGAGCGCGGCTGGTCACACTCGAAGCTCGTGGCGGAGCTGCGCCGCCAGGCCGCCGCGACCGGCGAGGCCCTGCCCAAGACCGAGAGCCTGCTCACGCTGGTCAGCCGCTGGGTCAACAACCACCAGCAGCCGGACGGCTTCTACCGCGACCTGCTCGCCCGGGCGCTCGACCGCCCGGCCGCCGAGCTGTTCGGCGACGAGGACCAGGCCGCCGACCTGGAGACCGGCGCCGAGCCCTGGCGCCTGGCGCGCGCCCTGGAGCTGTCCTCGGTCGGCGCCGCCGCGCTGGAGGGGATCGAGGCGGCGGTTGCCGACTTCGCCCGGCGCTACCCGAGCACCCCGCCGGCGACCCTGCTCGATCCACTCGCCGGCCATTACCGCGACGTTAGCCGGCTCCTGGAAGGCCCGCTTCCGGTCGCGCATCGACGCCGGCTCGTGGTCGTGGCGGGCGTGCTCGCCGGCCTGGCCGGCAACCTCGCCTTCGACCTTAAGCAGCGCCCCCGCGCGGAGGGCTACTTCTCGGTGGCGCTCCAGGCCGCCCACGAAGCCGAGAGCGCCGACCTCGGCGCCTGGACGCTGGCCATGCGGAGCATCATGCCGGCCTACAACGGCGACCCGGCCGGAGCCCTCGCCCTGATCGAGCAGGGCCAGGCATTCGCCGGCCAGGCCGTGACCGCTACCCGCCGCGCCTGGCTGGCGGCTATGGAGGCCAAGGCGCACGCCGGCCTCGCGGACGCCACGGCATGCGATGACGCCCTGGGGCGCGCCGCCGACGCGATCGAGCACGCCGAAGCGTCCGAGAACCGGCTCGGTACCGACTTCTTCGACCTGCCCCGACTGCTTGCCTTCAGGGGAACGTGCGCGCTGCTGCTCCGCCAGCCCAGAGCCGCCCGCGCCGCCCTGGCCGAGGGCCTGGCCCTGCGGCCACCGAGCGACGTAAAGGGCCGCTCGCTCGCCCGGCTCGACCTAGCCGCCGCGCACATCCAGGAGCGCGAGCCGGAGCAGGCGCACGCCATCGCGCTCGAAGCGCTCTCGATCCCGCCGCAGTACCAAGTCGGCCCCATCCTCCAGCGCGCCCGCCAGATCCAGGCCGACCTCGCGCCCTGGAGCGATGAGCGCCCGGTCCGTGACCTGGCCGACCAGCTCCGGGCTATCCTGGCCGCTTGACCTGGGGACTACGGGCAAGCTCGCCGACGTGAGAGGCTTGCTCCCAAGACCCGCGGGGAGGATCAAGCGATGCGGTGGACGGTGCATGGTCGGCGCCTGCTCTACGAGAGCGAGTGGGTCAACCTCTGGCTCGAGGACGTGGAGCTGCCGGACGGCCAGCGCCTCGAACATCACGTGCTGCGTATGCCCCGCCGCTCGGTCACGGTGGTGGTCCTGCACGAGGACGGCGAGCGCGTGCTGCTGCTCTGGCGGCACCGCTTCATCACCGATACTTGGGGCTGGGAGGTCCCGGCCGGCTGGACTGAGGGCGACGAGGCCCTGGAGGAGACCGCCCGCCGCGAGGTCGAGGAAGAGACTGGCTGGACGCCGCTCTCCCTGATGCGGTTCACCGACTACTACGCGCTCCCCGGCCTGGCCGATCTCCACTTCACCATGTTCCGCGCCGACGGCGCCCGCCACCTCGGCGCGCCCAGCGACGGCTCCGAGGCCAGTCGGGTCGAGTGGGTCCCGATCGCTAACCTCCAGAAGCTCGTTGACGAGGGCCACATCACCGATGGCCCCTCGCTGATGGCGCTCTCCTTCGCGCTCGCCTTCGGCCAACCGCGCGACCGGTAACCCTCACGCAAGGCTCCCTTTTGCGCCGCGGCGCCTGACGGCCGCCGCGCGCGGCTGCGCGTCGTCTCCGATCGCTCCTGGTTGCGGGCCTATTGACGCCTGCGGCATCACCCTCCGTCAACGCCCGTCAGGTTTCCGCCAACTGCGCCCTACGCGACCGTACAGGACGCAACGGAACCCGACCCGGCGTGCCAGCGCCAACGGGTCAGGCAGGAGCGGAAGGAGCCCCCCGCATGCAGGACCAGGGACGTAAGAACCGGACCCCGCCCGAGCAGGCAGCAGCGCCCGAGGACGGCCGCCTGACGTTCACCGTCCGAGAGGCGGCGAAGTTGCTCGGCATCTCCCCGTACACCGCCTACGAGGCGGCCCACCGCGGCGAGCTGCCTGTGCGGTTCATCGGCCGCCGGATGCTCGTCCCTCGCGCCGCCCTGCTGCGGCTGCTGGAGGAGCAGCAGTAGAGCGCATCCCCTGCTCACCAAGCGGCCCCGGCGGCGTGCCAGCGCCCCGGGGCCAGGCATCAAAGGAAGGAGCCCCCTCGATGCGCTTCGAGCGTATCAGCGAGCCAACGGCGTACGAGCCGACAGCGCCTTCGGCGCATGCTGCGCTTCCATCCGACCCGCTCGCCTTCAAGCGACCACAAGCCGGCCGGCAATCCCAAGCTGAACGGCGTCGGGACGCTGGCCGCCGTGCGCTTACCGGCCGTGACCTGGCCGCCCTGCGCTGGATCGGGGAGCAGTACACCGTCCGCGTGGACCTGGCGGGCGTGCTGCTCAGCCGTCTCTCGCCAGAGCCGGTCGGCCTGCTGAGCCGCCGCACCGTCCGCCAGCGCGTGGACCGATGGGAACAGGCCGGCTGGATCGCCCGGCACCGCCTACTGGGTCACACCTGGATCGTGGCAACCGCCGCCGGCCTGCGGCATGCCGGCCTTGACCACCTGGAGCCGTGGGCGCCCGCTGCTGTGCGACTCGCCCACCACCACGCCGTGGCCCTGGTGCGCCTAGCCCGCGAGCCCGAGCCCGGTGGAGCCGGGTGGGTATGCGAGCGGGAGCTGTGGCGCCGCCGTGGCAAGGCCACCTGGCACCTCGCCGATGGCGCGCTGCCGGTCGAGGTCCCCACCCTGTGGCGCGAGCGCGGGATCGGCGAGGCGTTCGAGCTGGTGGAAGTGGAGCTGCACCAGAAGGCCCGCCGCCGTGTCGTGGCGGCCTTCAAGACCCTCCCGCCGTCAACCCGCCTCGTCACCTACTACACCGTGCCCGAGCTGCATGACGCGCTCTCCGCGCAGCTCGGCTCGGTGGTGCGCGAGCTCGGCGGCAGCGTGCCGGTCCGCGTGGAGCTGCTACCGCAGATCCCCGGCGTGATGGGGGAGGTGGCGGCGTGATCGCCCCGCCCGATCCCCGCTGGCCGGCTGGGCATGATCCGCGCTGGCCGGTCCAGCCGCAGCATGGCGGCTGGGGTTGGCGGCGCCCGGTGCGCGACAACCAGCTCGGCTGGCGGATGCCGTCTGGTGGGCAGCCGGCGAGCGGGTCGCTGCCGCTGCTGATCGCCCTTGGCCTGTTCCTGCTCAGCCCCTTGGTGCTGTTCTCGTGGGCGGCGGCGCAGGCGGTGCTGCGCTGGCTGGGGTGGCGCTGGTGGAAAGCCGCCCTCCTCAGCCTCGCCGCGCTCATCCTGGTGATCGTGGTGGAGGGCGGCCCCGGCCCCGCGTTGGCGCACCACTTCTCCGGCTACCTGTGGATCGTCCGCCAGTTCGGCCACGCCATCATCCACCTGCCATTCCCCGGCGCCCTGATCTGGCCACAGATCCCGCTGTCGGTCCCCCTCGGCGCGCTGGCCGCCGCCTTGAACGTGGCGGGGCGGCGCCAGCCATTCCACCCCGCCGAGGTCCGCCGCCAACAGCGCGAACACAAGCGCCACATGGCCCGCGCCGTCGCCCGGGCCGGCAACGTGCGCGATGACCACGACGGACAGCCCGCCCTTGGTGCCGCGTTGGACGGCGACCTCGGCCTGGCCGCCAAGGATGGCCTGGTCTACCTGCCCGGCTGGATCTCCCGTCGCTCGCGGCTGCTGCTGGGCACCTCCGGTATGGGCAAGAGCGTTGACGTGGAACGCGAGGCGTTCCTGTCGGCACGCGCCGGCCGAAAGTTCGTGCTGATCGACGGCAAGGGCACTGACCCCGGCTTCGCCGAGCGTGCCCTTGCCGGCTACCTGGCCGGCAACCCCTATGCCCGCGTGGGCCTGTGGCCAGAGCTACCCATGGACGGCTGGCGGGGCACGCCGGCCGCCGTGCACAACCGGCTGATGGCGATGCTGGGCTGGAGCGAGCCCTACTACAAGGACATTGCCTCGCTGCTGCTGCGCCTGGCGTTGACCGCGCCGACACCCGAGGGTCCGGTGCGCAGCTCCAGCCAGCTCCTGGCCCTGTTGGACCCCGAGGTGCTGGCCAGGCTGTGGGAGCACGACCCCGACCACGCCCGGCAGGTCCAATCGCTCCGGGGCCGGGAGCAGGCCCGCGCGGTGGTCGGCGCGGTCTCCCGGTTCGCCAACTTCTTCCACGCCGTCGGGTCGGGCTTCGACGCCGCCGATCTCGGGTGGTCGTTCGAGGATGTGGACTTCGCCTACCTCCGCGCCCCCTACCTGGCAGGCCGCGAAGACGCAGATGCGGCGTGTCGGCTGCTGCTGGAGGACTTCGCCCACTACGCCACGCTGCGCAAGCCCCGCCGTGGCGAGGACGTGACCCTCGTCTTTGACGAGTTCAGTGCCATCGGTGGCGGCCGGGAAGTCGCCATCCAGCTCGTGGAACGGGTCAGGGACGCCGGCTGCAACGTGGTCCTATCGGCCCAGAGCGCCGATGGTCTCGGGGATGAGGCGCAGCAGCGCCGCCTGGTCGGCGCCTGCGCTGGCGGCATGTTGCTTCACGCGATGGCCAACCCGGACGGGATGCTCCGCGTCGCTGGGGTCGTCCAGGTCGTCGAACAGACGTGGCGGCTCGACCAACACGGCCCCACCGGCAACAGCTCCGCGCGGCTGGGAGAGCAGCCCAAGATCACCCCTGGGCAGGTGCAGCAGGCCCGCGAAGGCGAAGGCTGGCTGATCGCCCGAGGCCGCTACCAGCACCTGATCGTCACCCGCACCCGCATCGCGAGGGCGATGCGGGACCGCGCCTGCGCAATGATCGCCCTGGCGCGGTCCTGGCGGCCCGATCAGTCGCTCCCAGGCGCCCGCTCATGGCCGGAGGTGCAGGACAGCGCGGGAATGGCCGCCCTGGAGGTCGAGCGCCATCTCGCCATCGAACCACCACCCTCCCACGATCGCGCGGCCGTCCGGCTCCCGGACCCGCCACCCGGCCTGATCGGCGACGGCCAGGACGGCGAGGACCAGGAGCAAGCCGACGAACGGCAGCCGCCGAAGGGTCCGGTGGACGGCGCCGGTTGGCGGCTGCGCCTTGCCGTGGCCAGCGCCGCGCGGGAGGGCGACCGGGAGGCCGTCACCGCGCTCATCCACCACGGCGCCAGCCTCGGACTGGACGAGGCAACTCTGGTAGCGGTCGCCGCCGCGCACTGGCCAGCCGGCCCTCTGCCGTTGCGCGCCTGCCGTGCTGGGCTGCGCTGGCTTCGCCGTCGCGCGCCACGCCCACGGCGTGGACGTGCCAACCGTGCAGTGGTGCAGCGGTGACCAGACAGCCCGAGGGCCTTGCAGCGGCGGCAGCGCTGCGCGCTGGCTCGCGGGGACCCCTGCACCCCGCGACCTGCCCGCCGCTCCGAGCGGACTGGCGGAATAGCACGCGCCGGTCAGGGGCAAGCCCGGTCCAAATCCTCCACAGATTCTTTGCGGCAAGGAAGCCGCCTGCGGCGGCCGATTCGATTCATTCCGCAAACAATCCGCTGCGGATTTCTCCCTCAAAGGCTTGCCCCTGACCGGCGCGTGCTTGGCCGCAAGCGGCCGCCTTGTTCCAAGGCGAGGCCCTGCGGGACCACCGCCCGCCCGCTCGGACCCCTGACCACCGGCTCGTTGATAACTCCATAGGGAGCGCCACACGGCACGAGGGCAACCAGCGCCCATGACGCCCGAGGTCTTCGGGCAGGCACAGCGTATGGCCCCCAGCGGTAGGTCCCGCTGGCTAGCAGGGAGCGGTAATAGCTCCTGTGCCACGAGTGGCGAGTCCGTATTCCCCGTCGAATTCCTCGGGAGGAGGTGAACCAATTGCTGACCCACTACGGCTACGACCCCGCCACCGCGGGACCACCGGCTACCCCGACCTGCAGCAAGAGCAGGACGCCCTGGAGCTGGGCGAGCGCGTCGTGATCGAGCTGGAAGCCGAGCGCGACCGCCAGGCCGGCTGGCCTCCCTGAACCCCGTGACGCCCGTCCGTTCGACCTCGAAGGAGGTGACCGCTCATGCGGCTGCTGGTCTGCGGCTCCCGGACCTGGACGGATCGTGTCCAGCTTGGCTGGGAGATCGAGGGCATCGTCGCCCAGCACCAGGGCGAGCCGATCGTGCTCATCCACGGTGACGCCCGAGGTGCTGACCGGCTGGCCGACGAGCTGGCCCGGGCGCGCGGCTGGCGACTGGAGGTCTACCCCGCCCACTGGCGCACCGAGGGACGCGCCGCCGGCCCCCGCCGGAACCTGCGGATGCTCCGCAACGGTCTGCCTGACCTCGTGCTGGCGTTCGTGGACAAGCCCCTTCCGCAGAGCCGAGGGACTGCCCACATGGTGGCGCTTGCCCGCGCCGCCGGCCTGCCCGTCCGTGTGATCGAAAGGAGGTGATCCCTCTACCTGCCCCTGCCCGCTCCGGTCCTCTATGCGCCCGGATCGTTCGAGCCCCACAAGGAGGGGACGATGCCTGACACCACCACCATCATCTGTGGCAACCTCACCGACGCGCCCGAACTGCGCTTCACCCCCAACGGCGCCGCCGTGGCCAACTTCCGCGTCGCGGTCACCCCGAGAGTGAAGGACGGCGACACCTGGAAGGACGGGGAGACCTCCTTCTTCCGCGTCAACGCCTGGCGGCAGCTCGCCGAGAACGCCACCGAGAGCCTGTCCAAGGGCGACCGCGTGATCGTGGTCGGCCGGCTCAAGGCCCGCTCGTGGGAGACCCCCGAGGGCGAGCGCCGCTCGGTCGTGGAGATCGAGGCCGACGAGATCGGCCCCTCGCTGCGCTGGGCCACCGCCAAGCCCGAGCGCGCCACTGCTGGCTCGACCTCGAAGGCGAAGTCGGGTGGGCAGTTCAACGACGAACCGCCCTTCTGACCCGCTCAGCCTGACCACCGAGGCCCGGGGATGACGCGACCATCCCCGGGCCTCCCGCGTTCCTTGGGAGGACCCTGATGGGCCTGTTCAACAGCGTGGACCCGTACGCCAACCAGGAGCAGGCGCAGGCCGCCGCTGACTACACCGACCAGGCCGGAGGGTGGCACGAGCCCGACCCGCCGGTCCTCGGGCGTGACTTCGACCCCGCCCAAGACGACGACTTCACCAACAGCCCGCGCTGGTAGCCCGGTACCGCCTGCGGCAGGAGGTAGCCATGTCCGCGCAGTACCAGCGTGACCGCCAGGCGCTGGAGCGCCGCCAACTGGAGCGCCTGCAATCCGAGCTGGCCCGGCGCCGCATCAGCGCCGAGATCGTCATCCCCAACCCCGACTGGCCCTACCCCACGCTCAACATCTACCAGCCCGGCCGCCGCTACCCGGTCACCTCCGTCTGGTACTACCACCAGGGCGAACGAGTGCCCGGCGCCCACGACGCCACCGGCACCGGCACCGGCCTGG
>WNGM01003221.1_pt1 | contig 13042 bp, 10 predicted proteins | sample 5400571 | NCBI WGS metagenome assembly WNGM01 (sample SAMN13153378, study PRJNA577476) | soil metagenome | isolation source: 100 cm soil or saprolite under Garry oak tree replicate 2 | place: USA:California | collected 2016-06-15
GTCTTGCCGCCTCGGTGTGGCGGCTGCGGCCGGGTTGGCTCGTGGCTGTGCGATCGATGCCGTTCGAAGATCCGCCATCTCCGTGAGCCGATGTGCCGTCGATGTGGGGCGGAGGTCGAAACGCCTCGTCCCGACTGCGGCTGCCGCAAACGCCTACGGTCGCTGACGCGCCTGCGCTCGGCGGTCGCGTACGAGGGTCCGATCGAGCTCGCCATCCAGCGGTTCAAGTACCGGGGCTGGCGGCGCCTCGCGAGCCCGCTTGCGTTGCTGCTGGCCGAGCGGTTGGTCGTCGAAGGGCTGGCGGCTTCATCGGCGGTCGCGGTCCCGCTGCATCCCGAGCGCCTCCGAGCGCGTGGGTTCAACCAGTCAGAGCTCCTCGTGCGCGAGCTCACGGCCGCGATGGGACTCCAGGCACCGGCCGGCAGGCTCGTCCGCATACGGGCGACACCACCCCAGGTCGGTCACGACCGCCTGTGGCGCCAGAAGAACGTCCACGGCGCGTTTGAATGGGTCGGAGCCGGCCTGGGGGCGAGACCGATCCTGGTCGTCGACGACGTCGCGACCACCGGCGCCACCCTGGAAGCGTGCGCGGCGGCGCTCAGGGCGGGCGGATCGGGCCCCGTGATCGGTGGCGCCGTAGCACGCGTAACCGTATGAAGGTCGTGGGCCCAAACCGTATAGTTGGTCGGCGTCTGGATCACAGCGGGAGGCTGACGAATGGCAGTTCGGATCCCCGGAATCAATATCGATGAGTACTACCAGCAGCTTGGGCCGATCGAGCCCCTGATTCGTGACGACCGCGTAACCGAGATCATGGTCAACGGCAGCGACCACGTCTACGTTGAAATGGGCGGCAAGGTGGTCCTCACCAACATCAAGTTCGTGGACGAGGACCAGCTCCTCAACGTCATCCAGTTCATCGTCCGCACCGTCGGTCGCCGAATCGACGAGCGCCAGCCGCTGTGCGACGCCCGTCTGGCCGACGGCTCCCGCGTCAACGCCGTCATCCGACCGCTGGCGCTCAACGGGCCTCTGCTCACGGTCCGTAAATTCTCTCGTGACCCCTTCCAGGTCGATGACCTGATCCGGTTCGGCAGCTGCAACGAAGCCGGTTTCGGCTTCATGAAGGCCGCTGTGCTGGCCAAGGCCAACATCGTCATCTCGGGCGGTACTGGTACCGGCAAGACCACCTTTCTCAACGTCCTCTCCGGTTTCATCCCGGTCGAGGACCGCATCGTCACCATCGAAGACGCCGCCGAGCTCCAGCTCCACCAGGAGCACGTGTGCCGCATGGAGACGCGTCCGAAGGACATCAACGGTGAAGGCGAGATCACCATCCAGCGCCTGGTCATCAACTCACTGCGCATGCGCCCGGAGCGAATCGTCGTCGGCGAGTGCCGTGGCGGCGAAGCCCTTGACATGCTCCAGGCCATGAACACGGGCCATGACGGTTCGATGACCACCATCCACGCCAACACCCCGCGCGACGCTCTGGCTCGACTCGAGACTCTGGTGCTGATGGCCGGCGTCGATCTGCCCGTCCGCGCCATCCGCCAGCAGATCGCCGGCGCCATCAACCTCTTCGTGCAGCTGAACCGCCTGCGAGACGGCTCGCGCAAAGTGACCCAGATCACCGAGGTGATCGGCATGGAGCAGGACATCATCACGATGCAGGATGTCTTCATCCTCGAGCAGAAGGGTGCGACGCCCGACGGCAAGGTGATCGCGGAGTTCAAGCCGACCGGCCTGCGACCGAAGATCCTCGATCGCATCTTCACGCAGGGGATTCCGCTGCCGAAGGAGATCACGGCGCTCTTCCCGCCGCCTCCCGGATACAAGCCCTCGGCGCGCTAGCGACTTCTCCGGCCGAGCGCCGGGCGCATTTTCAGACCTATACTCAGGCTGTGAAGGTCGTTCTCAACGACCGCACGGACGGCCTCAAGCCCGAGATCAAGGAGTACGCCCAGCGCAAGCTGGCTCGCCTCGAGCGTCACTTTGGGAAGGTGGCCGACGCGGACGTGGACTTTTCCGAAGAGCACAAGCGCTTCGGCCTGGGGACGATCGTGTGCCGAATCAACGTACACGTGAGCGGGCGCCGCACGCCGGTGCTCTCAGCGCACGAGCGTGGCGTGGACGCTCAGGCGGCTCTGGACCTCGCGCTCGACAAGATCGACCGCCAGGTGATGAAGCTCAAGGAGAAGCGCACCCATCGCCACCTCGAGGTGTCTCCGCTTCGGATTCCGGAGCCGGAGGAGCGCGCACCACGGCGAAACGCGGAGCCGGAACGGATCCGCATGAAGCTGCTCCCAGAGTCGATCGAGCAGGCGATCGCCGAGCTCGAGTCGGACGGCCAGGCCTTCCACGTCTTCCTCGACGAGTTCTCCGGCGGCATCCAGATCGCGTTCCGGCGGGCCGACGGCACTGTGGCGATCATCGAGCCCGTCATCCCCTAGAGGGGTTTCCTCCCCAACGGGTCCGGGTACCCTAGATTAGTGGACCGCACCGACCGCCCGGGCAGCATCTCGGGGCTCAGGACGCCGATACGTGCGTCATGGGGCCCGGCCCGTCGCATCCTCCCGCGCTTCGCGCGGGGACCCCAAAGGTATGCGCTCCTCCTAGGGCCACCCATTCCTTCGTCTCGGCGCCCGGACCGGCGCCCTAGCGGTCGCCTGCCCCGAGATGCAACCCGTTCGGCCGGAGCAGTCCACTAGCCCCATGCTGAACCTGACCAAGCTCCTGGACCCGAACGAGCGGGAGATCAAGCGCCACCTCGCGGTGACATCCGCGACCAACGAGATCGAGCCCGAGCTCAAGGCCCTGAACGACGCCGGCCTCCGTGAACGCTCGGAAGAGCTGCGCAAGCGCGCCGTCGACGGCGAGGATCCCGACGAGCTCCTGATCGAGGCTTTCGCCCTCTGCCGCGAGGCAGCCCAGCGAACGATCGGCATGAGGCACTTCGACGTCCAGCTGGTGGGAGGCATCGTCCTGCACCAGGGCAAGATCGCCGAGATGAAGACCGGAGAGGGCAAGACGCTCGTGGCGAGCCTTGCCCTGTACCTGAACGCTCTGGCCGGAAAGGGCGTCCACCTGGTCACCGTCAACGACTACCTCGCCCGCCGGGACGCGGGCTGGATGGCGCCTATCTACCACCTGCTGGGCATGTCCGTCGGCGTCAACGTCGGCACGGCGGGGACGTTCGTCTACGACCCTGAGTTCCTCGACGAGACCCATCCAGACAGCCGCCTGCAGCACCTGCGGCCCGCAACCAAGAAAGAGGCTTACCAGGCCGACATCACGTATGCCACCAACTCCGAGCTTGCGTTCGACTACCTGCGCGACAACATGGCGCGCGACCTCAACCAGTGCAGCCAGCGCAAGCTTCACTACGCGATCGTCGACGAGGTCGACTCGATCCTCATCGACGAGGCGCGTACGCCTCACATCATCTCCGGGCAATCAGAAGAGTCGACCGATAAGTACTACGAGTACGCGCGCTGGGCGGGGCGCCTTGCGGAGGGCGACGACTACGAGGTCGACCTCAAGCACAAGTCCGCTTCGCTGACCGAGCAGGGTATCGGGAAGATGGAGCGTTGGACGGGCATCCGCAACATCTACGACCTCGAGAACGTGATCGAGGCTCACCAGATCAACCAGGCATTGAAGGCGAAGGCGTTGTTCCTGCGCGACCGCGACTACCTGGTCAAGGACGGCGAGGTGATCATCGTCGACGAGTTCACCGGCCGCACGATGCCTGGACGCCGCTGGTCCGATGGACTGCACCAGGCGGTCGAGGCCAAAGAAGGCGTCAAGGTCCTCCAGGAGCAGAAGACCATCGCCACCATCACGGTCCAGAACTACTTTCGCCAGTACGAGAAGCTCGCGGGCATGACCGGTACGGCGATGACCGAGGCGGAGGAGTTCCACAAGATCTACAAGCTCGACGTGGTCCCCATCCCGACCCACCGCCAGATGGTCCGACTCGACAGCCCTGACGTGATTTACAAGAGTGAGAAGTCGAAGTTCGAGGCCGTGATCGAAGAGATTGTCGACATGAACCGGCAGCAGCGGCCCGTGCTGGTCGGTACGGTCTCGGTGGAGAAGTCGGAGCGCCTGGCGCGAATGCTGGAGAGGCGAGGCGTGAAGCACAACGTGCTCAACGCCAAGCAGCACGAGCGCGAGGCGGGGATCATCGCCGAGGCGGGCCAGCCCGCGGCGGTCACGATCGCCACCAACATGGCAGGGCGAGGGACTGACATCGTCCTGGGACAAGGCGTGACAGACGTCGGCGGGCTGCACATCATCGGCACCGAGCGCCACGAGAGCCGGCGCATCGACAACCAGCTCCGCGGCCGCGCCGGCCGTCAGGGCGACCCCGGCTCGAGCAAGTTCTTCATCTCGCTCGAGGACGACCTGATGAAGATCTTCGGCCCCGCCGCCGATCGCATCGGCCGGCTGATGGACAGCCTCGAGGTCGAGCCCATCGAGCACCCCTGGGTGGCGCGGTCCATCGCGGGCGCACAGAAGAAGGTCGAGGGCATGCATTTCGATGCCCGCAAACACGTGGTCGAGTACGACGACGTGATGAACAAGCAGCGTCAGATCATGTACGAGGAGCGGCGCAAGGTGCTCGAGGGCGCCGATGCCCGCGGCAACATCCTCGAGTACGTGCGCGAGATCGTCGACAAGGGCATCGAGGTGCACTGTGAGAGCAGACATCCCGAGAACTGGGACATGGAGGCTCTGATCAAGTACCTGTCCGCTTACCTGCCGATCGCGCCGGGCTCGCAGATTCCAGAGGAAGTGCTGGCGCAGGGCCGTGTCGCTCTGGCCGATCACCTGAATGCCGCGGCCGCTGAGGCGTACGACAAGAAGGTCGAGGAGATCGGCGCCGACCTGATGCCGCTGGTCGAGAAGGACGTGATGCTCCAGGTGATCGACTGGCAGTGGATGGAGTACCTCACGCAGATGGACCAGTTCCGCGAAGGCATCGGCCTGCGTGCCTACGGACAGCGCGACCCGCTCGTCGAGTACAAGAACGAGGCGCTCGAGATGTTCAACGAGCTGCGCGATCGCATCCAGGGCTCGATCGTGGCGGGGATCTTTCGCGTCCAGGTCCAGCGCAACGCGCCGCCAACACCGCCGCCGCCGATCGTGCGCCAGGTCCTGGAGAGCGGACCCGGCGACCCCGACGGTGCCGGCGGCGCCGGCAGCAACGGCGCGCCGAAGAAGGCTCGCCGGCTGGCTCCCGCGGGCGCAGCCGCGGGCTCGGGCGGTGCCGCGGCCGCTAAGCTGGGGCGCAACGACCCGTGCTGGTGCGGGTCGGGCAAGAAATTTAAAAGGTGTCACGGCAGGTAGCGCAAGGGGGACAGGTCCCCCTTGCGGTGAACCCCCTCTCCTGGCGCCGATTGGCTGCCGTGCAGCACGCGGAGTCTTAGCCCGGCGCAGCCGGGCCAACCTGGCCACGCCTCAACAGGAGATTTAATGGACGTCCAGCTGAGCCCGAAAGAGTTGTTGGATCGGATACTCCAGCTCAAGGAGCATCTTTGACCTGCCCGCGAAGATCAAGCGTGCGGACGAGCTAGATCAGCTCTTAACGCAGCCTGGTGCCTGGGATGACTCCCGCCGCGCCGGCGCGCTCGCGCGCGAAGCCTCCGAATACAGAGAGCTCGCGTGCACATGGGACCAGCTCGAGAGGCGCGCTCGTGACCTGATCGAGCTCGACCAGCTGGCGTCGGGTGATCCCGAGCTCGCCCAGCAGGTGGCCGGCGAAGAGGCGAAGCTGGCGGCCGAGCTGCGCTCGCGCGAGCTAGACCTGCTCTTCACCGATCCGTACGCCAACCACAACGCCGTCGTGACGATCTCTGTAGGCCAGGGTGGGGTGGAGGCTCAGGACTGGGTCGAGATGCTCATGCGGATGTACATGAAGTGGGCGGAGCGTCATCGATTCGAGGTCGAGGTCATCGACCAGTCACCCGGCGAAGAGGCCGGGCTGAAAAGCGTCACGTTCATCGTGCGCGGCCCGCGCGCATACGGGCTGCTGCGCTCAGAGCACGGCGTGCACCGGCTCGTGCGCATCTCGCCCTTCGACCAGAACCACCGGCGCCACACGTCATTTGCGCTCGTCGAGGTGATGCCAGAGCTGGAGAGCACGGACGAGAGTGCGGTGGTGATCAACCCGCAGGATCTCCGCATCGACACATATCGCTCGACAGGCGCCGGTGGGCAGCATGTCAACAAGACCGACTCGGCGATTCGCATCACGCACCTGCCGACGGGCATCGTGGTCACGTGCCAGAACGAACGCTCGCAGATGAAGAACCGCGAAATGGCGATGAAGGTGCTGAAAGCACGCCTGTTTCAGCGCCAGCAGCAGGAGGCCGCCGAGCACCTCGACCAGATTCGCGGCCAGGTCATGCCCGCCGAGTTCGGCTCCCAGATTCGCAACTACGTGTTGCAGCCCTACACGCTGGTGAAGGACGTCCGCACCGGCCTCGAGGTCGGCAACGCCCAGTCCGTCCTCGACGGCGATATCGACCCCTTCATCGAAGCCTGGCTGCGCTGGCGCCTGAGCTCCAGCAACGGCGCAGGCAACGCCTCCGGCAGCGGCTCCGGAAGCTAGCCCGACGCGCCTCGAGGGCGCTTTCGCAAGCTAATGCGCCTGCCTTCGTTTACTAGCTGGTTGATCTCGACGGATGGCATTTGGAGCATCCGGGGGCATGAGTTATACTGCCCGCGACTTAGCCAGTCGCGCCTGCCGGCGCGAAACGTCAAAGCAAAAGATCCAGCTTATGGTTTTAACACCGGATTTCGACAGCCGGCCCGTGATCAGCTTCCAGCACGTCTGGAAGACTTACCCGACCGGCACGGAAGCCCTGCGCGACATCAATCTCGTCGTGCCCGAGGGCGACTTCCTCTTCTTGGTCGGCCCCTCTGGCGCGGGCAAGTCGACGCTTGTGCGGCTCCTCATCAGGGAGGAGAAGCCGACCAAGGGCAAGATCTTCGTGGACGGCGTCGAGATCGGCCGCATGAAGCGGCGGAAGCTGCCGTACTACCGGCGCAAGATCGGCCTCGTCTTCCAGGACTTCAAGCTGCTGCCCAACCTGACCGTGTACGAAAACGTGGCCTTCGCCATGCGCGTTCTCGGCGAACCCGACCGCTTGGTGCAGTCACGGGCCGCCGAGGCCCTGGACACCGTAGGTCTGGCGGGGAAGGAGCAGACGTATCCCTCGAACCTGTCGGGTGGCGAGCAGCAGCGCGTCGCAATCGCGCGAGCGCTCGTGCACGCGCCGAGGATGATCATCGCGGACGAGCCCACGGGCAACCTGGATCCTGCCACGGCGTGGGAGATCATGCAGCTCTTCCTGCGCATCAACGCGCGGGGCGCCACCGTTGTGATGGCGACGCACAACCGTGAAATCGTCGATCTACTCCGCCGCCGCGTGGTTGCGATCGACGCTGGTCAGATTGCTCGTGACGACCGTTCAGGAAGGTACCACGACGATGTTTCGAAATCTCAAGTTCGCGCTCAATAGCGCCTGGCAGAGCTTCTGGCGGAACCTTGCGGTCAGCTTGGCCGCGGTTCTGTCGATCACGCTCATCCTGATTCTCGGCGGCGTCAACCTTCTCGTCGGTCACGCTTTCTCGCAGGTGCTGGACGGTTTCCGCGAGAAGGTGAGCGTGATCTCCGTCAACGTCGCTGACGACACCCCGCTGCAGAGCGTCTACGGTTTTCAGCAGCAGCTCACCGCGGATCCGCGGGTGGCGAGCGTGCGATTCATCACCAAGGACCAGGCGCTCGCCAACTTCACCAAGGACCCCAACAACGCCGTGCTCGCGCAGCAGCTCGACGGCAATCCGCTCGACGCCAAGCTCGAGGTCCGCGTGCGCAACCTGTCCGATGTGGCGTCCATCGACTCCATGGCGCGACAGTGGTCCGGCGTCGATCCCACCAATCCCACCAACTACCAGGGCGACTTCGTCAATCGCATGCTCCAGCTGTCGCAGTGGCTCGGCCTCGCGGGCGCCGGCCTGCTTGTCATCCTCGTGATCGTCTCCGTCGTGATCGTGATGAACACGATCCGCACGGCTGTCTATCACCGCCGCAAGGAGATCGAGGTTATGAAGCTGGTCGGCGCCACCGAATGGTTCGTCCGGGGACCGTTCGTGATCGAGGGCGTGATGACGGGCCTCATCGCGGCTTCGATCGCGCTGCTGCTGCTCGTCATCGCGTACCCGCCGGCGGTCCAGCAATTCAAGAATGACATCGCCTTCATCCCGCTCTCGTACGACCCGGCCTTCCTGTCGAGCCTCGCCCGCGACCTTCTCCTCGGCGGCGCGCTCATGGGCGCCGTCGGGAGCTACATCGGCGTTCGCCGGTTCGTGAGAATCTGATGAGGAGGATCGTCGCCGCGATCATCACCGCGACCGTGTTGTGGATACCGCTGTCCATGCAGGTCTCGCAGGCGATCTACTGCTATCCGGGCGATCCGCCTGATGTCTACCAGGCGTGCGTGAACTACAACGCCGGCATCGGCCAGCAGGTCACCAGCGAGCAGCAGATGGTGGCCGTGCTGCACAAGATCAGCACCGCCGAAGGTCAGATCAACGCGCTCCTGGTCATCATCAAGAACCTCGATGCGCAGATCGCCGCACAGCAGGCTTTGATCGCCAAGACCCAGGCCGCGATCGACGATCTCGACCGCAAGATCCGTTTCACCGAGGCCAGCCTTACCCGCCTGCATGCCGAGGTGAGCGTGCGCGCCGCCCTTCTCGACCAGCGACTTCGCTACGTGGACGACCACGGGTCGGTGAACTACGTCGAGCTCATCCTGACTGCCAACACGTTCAATGACCTGATGAACAGGATGGTGGGCGCCGAGCAGGTCGCCGCCTCGGACCGCCGTCTGATCGATGACATCGGAGTCGAGCGAGCGCAGTTCGAGCAGACCAATGCCGACCTGGGCAACCAGAGAAGCGAGGTGGCGGCTCTGCTCCAGCAGCTGCAGGCGACGCAGGCTGAGCTACAGAAGAACCAGGCAACCCAGAAGGCTGCGCTTGTTCAGCAGCAGAAGCTCGAGGCCCAGCTGAGCGACCAGTACCGGCAGCTGGAGGCGCAGCGCAAGGCGATCGACGCGCAGGTCGCCACACTCTCGCAGAAGTACGATGCCGCGGCGGCGGCGCATGGCGGCGGCACCGGGCAGTTCGAATGGCCCGAGCCGGCTTGCTACTTCGGCTGCATCAGTCAACCCTTCGGCTGCGTGACCCTCTGGCTCGAGATGTACGACCCCTCCTGCCCATATCCGCATCGAAAGCACACGGGTCTCGACATCGCTGGGCCGAACCGTACTCAGATCGTGGCCGCGGACACGGGCATCATCTACTTCTATCCCGGCTCGATCGGCTACGGCAACATGATCTTGATGATCCACGGCAACGGTTACTCCACCGTGTACGGCCACCTCGCCGCATATCAGCCCGGACTTGTGAGCGGCCAGATCGTCGCTCGCGGTGATTTGATCGGCTTCGAAGGATCGACCGGGTGGTCGACGGGACCTCATCTGCACTTCGAGATCCGCGTCAACAACGACCCGCGAAACCCCTGCATCTGGCTCGGCTGCTGACGATCCCGCCGTCACGACTTCGTTAGTCTGCTGACATGAGACGCGACGTCCTCTGGGGCGTTGCCGTGCTGATCGTCGGCGTGATCGGACTCGGCTTTGGCTTCGGACTTGGGGTTTATACGGACCAGTCGTTCCCCGATGCCCTGCCATATGTTGCTCATCACTCGGCCGGCAAGGTCGACACCACTGAATTGGAGCAAGCCATCCGCTTGATCCAGGCTGATTACGTCGACGGCAACGTGGACCCGAAGAAACTGTCGCATGGCACCGTGCAGGGACTCGTCGCCAGCCTCGGCGATCCCTTCTCTGCTTACTACGACCCCGACCAGTACAAGCGCTTGCAGCAGGTGTACACGGGCAAGTATTCGGGGATCGGTATCTATCTCACCTTCAGCTCCACATACCCGGTGATCACCGGCACCGTGCCCGGTTCACCTGCGGCTGCGGCGGGGCTGCAGTCAGGCGACCAGATCGTGAAGGTGGGCGACAAGGACATGAAAGGCATCACCGCCGATCAGGCCGCTGCGCTGATACAGGGGCCCAACGGGGAAAAGGTGACCCTGACGATATCTCGGGGCAGCGATACGTTCTCGGTCACGATCACGCGCGCTGAGATCCAGGTGCCGTCGGTGCGATCGGCAACGATTGCGGATCACATTCTCTACGTGCGTATCTACCAGTTCACGACCACGACGACCGACGAGTTCCACTCAGCTCTGACCTCGGGACTCCCGGACGCGAAGGGCATCGTGCTCGACCTGCGCGAGGACCCGGGCGGGTTCATTACAGAGGCGGACCACGTGATCAGCGAGTTCGTCGCGAGCGGCGAGACGTTTGAGCTGCGCGACCGCAACGGCAGCGTCGAGCGCCACGACGTGAGCGGAGAGCACATTGCAACGACTCAGCCGCTGGTGGTGCTTGTCGACGCCAACAGCGCGTCCGCGGCCGAGATCGTCGCCGGCTCCCTCCAGGTCCACAAGCGCGCAAAGCTGGTGGGCACGGTGACGTTCGGCAAGGGATCGGTGCAGCAAGACTTCCCCCTGAACGACGGGGCTGACATCCACCTGACGATCCGGAGGTGGTACCTACCGAACGGGCAGACGATCGATCACAAGGGCCTGACACCGGACGTCACGGCCACCCTGGCCAACTCGGGCGACGAATACGACGTCATGCAGCCCACCAAGGGCTACGCCAAGGACACCCAGCTCAGTTCAGCGCTAACGCTGCTTACCTCTCAGTAGACTGAGCATCCGCTACGGGCGGTTAGCTCAATTGGCAGAGCGCCTCGCTTACACCGAGGAGGCCGTTGGTTCGAATCCATCACCGCCCACAATTCAATTGCAGTCACTTATGAAGGTCGATTGGGGAGCTGACGACTTCGAATGGCGGGATACGTCTCTCGATGAGAGGCTCGCCATCGAGTGGCTCGAGAACGAGAGGTTGTGGCGTAACAGGCCAACCTGCAGCAAAGGCGTACCAGCTGGCTACGACCTAGATCTAGAGGGGTGGGCACTGCAGCTGGTGATGGGCGACCTGGATCCCGAGCGCGCATGGCGCCTGGTCATGACCTTGGTTCAGCATGCCTCGGACGAACAAGATTTATCCAACATTGGGATCGGACCCCCGGAGAGTCTCCTTCGAAATCACGCCGAGATCACATCCAGGGTTCGAGCGGCGGCCGAGACAGATCTGCGCTTAAGCAAGCCCTGAACTCGGCCTGGCCGATTTCGAAGGCTCGAGAGCAGTGTTGAAGATATCGTTGGCGCTGCTATTTGGGATGTCACAATCGGTCGGTGACCAGCAATAACAATGCAGTTGGCAAGTGGTCGATTCTGCACTTCTCGCAGGCGAATGCAGCTGGTCGCGGGCAGGGTGACGTCCCAGCCTTGCTTAGGCGAGTGGCGAAGTCGATCAGCACACTAGGTCCGGTGACGATACAAGACATTGCCTTCCACAATGAAATGGACGATGACGGCAATGATTGCCCGTATATCACTGTGTACTACTACCGGCCGCGAGCTAGAAAGCCGTAAGCGCGCCTCCGCTGAGCTAAGCGGTGGTGTGGGGCTGGACCATCTGCCAAAACCATCGGTCGAGACTGAAGCGCCGTCGGCTGAGTTGCTGACTCGAGACGCTCAGTAAGCTCGATCGATGCGGTGACAGTCGGATCGGCCTCACTGCAGGATGCGCCCGTATACGTCGGACTCGGTCTAGTAGCGTTTGGCGTGGTGGCGCTCCGGAGCCGGGATCAGCACTACCAATTTCTCCAATTGATAAGGCCGTATCCCAGGTCCGGATCAATTTACGTCCTCATCAACGTGGTTATCCCCTGCTAGCAGTCGTTGGAGGAATTGCATTAGTGGTTAGTCGGTTCGTAGGGCCCTGAGCGCCTTTCGATGTTGGCCAGCCGAGCAGATAGCTCTTTGTGCGGTCAGGAAACGCCTTCCATTGGATATTTCAAAGCTAGGTGCGCAAACGCGTCGACTCCGCGCATGGCGAGCTCGGCTTCGACGTCGCCCGCCAGGAATCTCTGCGCGGCATCTGATCCTCGCAAGGTTGCGTCGAAGTGGGCGACAGTCAGTCCGCTCACGAACGTGTGAGCCTGGCTGCCTGAAGCCAGCTCGGTGATCGGGAGCATGGCCTCCGGGATCCACGCAGCTTCGCTGGGAAAGGTCATGGCGCGGATGGCTTCGTGCGCGGTTTCGACGTCGTCGATGAAGTGCTGGTGGTCGGCTCGCCGCAAAACGAACATCCTCTTCGGCTCTGGCGTGCGATCGAACAACTCGTAGACACCATCAAGCGGGATCGAAACGTCGAGCTCGCCGGTTAGATAGAGCGTGGGAATGTCGCGGCTCCATTTGAATTTGAGCGTCAGCGGCAACATCCCCGGCTTTGGGTTCGAAGCTCCGCCCGGCGCCATCGCCACGATCGACCTCACTCGCGGCTCGACATCTGGAGTAGCGAGAACGGTCCAGCCACCGAAGCTGTGGCCGGCCAAGCCGATCCGATCTGGATCGATCTCGAGGTTTTCGCGAGCCAGAAGATGATCTAGAAGGAAAGTGACATCGGGCCGTCGGCTGGCGATGATGGCGTCGATCCGCGCGCCTCGCTCCGCCTTTGTCTCGCGATCTTTGCGTGCCAGGTCTGGCGCGACCACCTCCGAGTGATCCATGGCGGAGACTACGTAGCCGTGACTCGCCAGGTGCGTGCAGAGAAATGACGACACCAGCCGATTGCCACCGCTGTAATGGGAGAAGACGACCAGAGGGCGACGCCGGTGTTCGGTTGGTTGCCAGATCTCGACGGGGAACGTTCGGTCGCGCGCAGTGTCGTGCGCTTCGACGGTTCGCACGTTGACCGAATATTTGCCTGCAGCGAACGGGTCGTAATCTGCCATGTCAATTCGCACCACCGTAGCG
>WNGM01005281.1_pt1 | contig 13040 bp, 10 predicted proteins | sample 5400571 | NCBI WGS metagenome assembly WNGM01 (sample SAMN13153378, study PRJNA577476) | soil metagenome | isolation source: 100 cm soil or saprolite under Garry oak tree replicate 2 | place: USA:California | collected 2016-06-15
GCGAGGAGTTCGAGCGACGGAACGTCCGGGAGAGCGTGGACTATCTGATCGTGGACCCGGCGCGCCTCCCGGGGCGGGCCGGGCCTTCCGAGCCCGAGATCGCGCGGTACTACGAGGGGCACCGCGAGCGCTACACGAAGGGCGAGGGGCGCACCGGTCTCTACGTGGTGCTGAGCGCCACCGACGCGGCGGGCGCACAGGCCGTCACGGACGACGAGGTCCGAGCGGCGTATGATCGCGACCTGTCCACGCGGTTCACCGTCAGGGAGCAGCGCCGCGCCTCGCACATCCTCTTCAAGGTGGACCACGCCGCTCCGCCGGACACGGTGGCCCAGGCCGAGGCACGGGCCCGCGGCGTCCTGAAGAGGGCGCGCGCCGGGGAGGACTTCGCGGCCCTGGCCCGCACGTACTCCGAGGACGGCACGGCCAAGGACGGCGGCGATCTGAACTTCTTCGGCCGCGGACAGATGGTGAAGGAGTTCGAGGAGGCCGCCTTCTCCCTGCCGGTGGGCGGCGTCAGCGACCTCGTGCGCTCGCCTTACGGCTTTCACATCATCAAGGTCACGGACTCCCGGCCGGGACGCACGATCCCCTTCGAGGAGGCCCGGGACTCGATCCGCGACGAGCTGAAGGTCGGCCGGGCGAAGACGGCGATCGCGAAGCGCGCGGCCGATCTGGCGCGGGCCGCCGGGGGCGGGAGGCTGGAGGCGGTCGCGAAGTCCCAGAGCCTGACCGTGGCCGAGACCGGGCCGGTGCACGACGGCGAGGCGGTGGCGGGACTGGCGGCGTCCCAGCCCGTCGTGGCACGCATGATGGCGCTCGCCTCGGGCGACGTCAGCGAGCCGATCCCGATCCCCTCGGGCCAGGTGGTGGTGCAGGTGACCGGGACGGTGCCGCGTCGCGGCCGAAGAGGCGATCCGGGCGGCGCAGCGCGCGCGCGGTGGGCTCCAGACCGTGGCCCGGGCGCTGAAGGTCGAGATGAAGACCCAGCCCGACCTCTCGCGGGGTGCGCCGCTCCCCGGCCTCCAGCCCGACCCGCAGATCGAGCGCCAGCGATCGACGCTCGCGCCCGGCACGATCGGCGCTCCGATCGTCACCCCGTCGGGGATCGTGGTCCTGAGCGTGAAGGAGCGCCACGATCACCACGAGGAGTTCGACGCGCAGAAGGAGTCGATCCGCGACGGCCTGATCCGGCAGCGCCAGGACCGCCTCTACCGATCCCTGGTGCGGCGCCTGCGGGAGCGCGGCAACGTGGTCGTCAACGACGACGTGGTGCGCGCGATGGACCGGGCCTGACGGCAGGCCGCCGCGGCGCCCCTGCCCTCAGAGCGGCGTGACGGACCGGCTGGCCGAGCCCCCGCCGGTGGAGACGACGGTCACGGTGCCGGGGTTGCTCGGCGTCTGCACGACCAGCCGGTAGACCGAGGCCGACGGGACCCAGGTCATCGGTCCGAACCCGGTCACCGACACCGTCACCGATCCGAGCGGGTAGTTGGTGGTCGCCTCGACCGTCAGGCGGTTGTTGGTCGCCTGATAGGTGGCGAGCGTCACCACGAGGTTCTCGATCACGTCGTCGATCAGACCGTTGCAGTCGTCGTCGACGCCGTTGAAGATCTCCACCGCCCCGGGATGGACCAGGGGGGCGTTGTCGGCGCAGTCGCCGCCGCACGTCGTGTAGCCGTCTCCGTCCTGATCGAACCCGTTGTCGACCACGCCGTTGCAGTCGTCGTCGACGAAGTTGCAGACCTCGGGCTGCGGCGGCCCCGGCACGGCGCTGCACGTGGTGCCCGTGCCGCTCGCGCTGCAGATCACCGTCCCGGACCTCTGGCAGCCCCCGATGCCGGCGGTGCATGTCCCGCCCGTCACGAACCCTTCGTCGACCCTGCCGTCGCAGTTGTTGTCGCGCGCGTCGCACAGCTCGACGGCGCCCGGGTGGATCGCCGGGTCGTCGTCCCGGCAGTCGACATCCGCCGTGTAGCCGTCCTGGTCGAGGTCCTGGCAGGCATCGCCGATGCCGTTGCCATCGAGATCCCGCTGGCCGATGTTGGGAAGGGAGACGCAGTTGTCGCACGCATCGCCGCGCTCGTCGTGATCGGCGTCGGCCTGCCCGGGGTTCGCCACCAGGGGGCAGTTGTCGGTCAGGTCCGGGATCGAGTCGAGGTCGGTGTCGCGCCCCTGCGGGGCGCACGGCTGCACGATCGGACGGGTCGACCCTCCGGTGCCGGTGCCGAGCGTCCCTTCGCCGCAGAGGTTGGCGCCCGCCTGCAGGTAGTAGTAGAGCGATCCGATCGGCGGGACGCTCGGGTCGCTGAGGGAGGGCGAGGCGCTCTCGGACGCCTGGCAGATCGACTGGAAGGACCAGCCGTCGTTGAGCCTCACGACGCCGCGGTAGAGGTTGTAGACCTGCGTCTCCGGCAGCATGTCCCATTGGATTCGGATCGTCGAGCCGATCGGAGCCAGGACCATCTCGCCCACCTCGGGAGGAGGATGGCTGACCAGGGCGACGAGCGGCATGCAGTCGAGGGCGTCCGGGACCCCGTCGTTGTCGTCGTCCGGGTCGACGCAGTCCGCCATCCCGTCGCCGTCCGTATCCACGAACCCCTCGTCGACGAGTCCGTCGCAGTCGTCGTCGATGCCGTTGCAGAGCTCGACCGCGCCGGGGTGGACGAGCGGGTTGGCGTCGTTGCAGTCGCCCCCGCAGGCCGTGAACCCGTCGTTGTCGGCGTCGAACTCCTCGTCGATGAGCCCGTTGCAGTTGTCGTCGATGCCGTTGCAGAGCTCGGGGGCGTTCGGGTGGACCAGAGGGTTGGCGTCGTTGCAGTCGCCGTTGCAGGTCGAGTACCCGTCGCCGTCCTGGTCGAACCCCTCGTCGATCCTCCCGTCGCAGTTGTCGTCGATGTTGTTGCACACCTCGACCGCTCCCGGGTGGACGAGGGCGTCGCCGTCGTTGCAGTCACCGGTGCAGGTCTTGTACCCGTCGCCGTCCTTGTCGAACCCCTCGTCGATCGCGAGATTGCAGTTGTCGTCCACGCCGTTGCAGACCTCGATCGCGCCGGGGTGGATGGCGGGGTCGGCGTCGTTGCAGTCGACGTCGCTCGTGTAGCCGTCCCCGTCGGCGTCGACGCCCCCCTGGATGCTGACCCTGAGGTCGTACGACCCGTAGATGCCGAAGTCGGAGGCGTGGAAAGATCGCACGTACAGGCGCCCGGCGGCCGGCGGCGCGTAGATGATGAGCGAGGAGGCGTCGGAAGCGCTCCTGTCGTTGTTGCTCGCCAGGACGGTGACCCCGTCCGCCGCGCGGAGCTCCAGCGAGGTGTTGGCGTCCGACAGGAGGTTGAGCGTCTCGATGACGTAGGTCTTGCCGGCCTGGGCGTCGAAGGAGAAGACGTCGGTGTCCGGCTCGCCGAGCAGATCGTTGTTGCGGTCGGCGAAGTAGGTCTGGTGGTACAGGGAGGCGCCCGGGGAGATCGGGCGAGCCTCCGAGATCTGATCATTCGGCTCGAAGCCGTCCGGGAAATACTCCACCCCGATCTGCCGGAAGATCGAGACCATCTCAGGATAGTGCCCGTTGGCGACCGTCGGGTGGAACCAGCCGTCCCAGAAGTCCTCGAGGCTGATGTTCAGGGCGGTCGGCATGTAGATCGTGAAATCCTTCCAGTAGGCCGCGTCCTGCCCCACGAGCAGATCCCACGGCTCCTCCGTCCCGGGAGTCTCGTCCGGCGTCGCCGGGCCGTCCATGATGTCCCAGAGCGCCGCGAAGACCGTCGTCTCGCTCGTGGCTCCGAAGCAGACGAACGGGAGCTGCGTCTCGGCGTCGAAGGAGAATTGAAGATTGCCGGGTCCCGGCTGCCCGGTCGTGCGCACGTACATGCTGCTGTGCGGCAGGTTGAAGTAGCGGCGCACCGACAGCCCCCAGGCCGTGCCGTGTCCCTCGTCCCAGGCCAGCATCAGGTTCTGGTTGCAGTCGCTGAGGTGGTGGACGCCGCCCGGGCTGTCGTCCGCCGAGAAGTTGTGGATCACGTAATGGCCCATCTCGTGCAGCAGGACCGTGTCGTCGTACCCCCCGTTGTTGGCCATGGTGATCGTGCTGCCCGTCGTGCTCGAGAGGTTCGGGTTGGCGGCATTGAAGACGATGATGAGGAGAGGCATCTGGCCCGGACCGCGCAGCGACACGAGGTAGTCGCCTCCCATGATCGCCGCGTCCAGCAGATTGAACGCCTCGCCGCCGGCCCCCGGGACGGCCACCTGCGTGCCGATGAACAGATCCTGGGTCGGAAGGTGACCCAGGAACGTCTGCGTGCGGATCGCCCAGAGGTCCCCGGACTGGTTGCCGGAGCGGACGTCGATCGGCAGGCCGGCGGTGGTCTGGCGGCGCGCCAGGCAGCGGACGTAGATGTCGCGCGTGCGGCTGTCGGCGACGCGGAAGACGAAGTTCCCCTGGCCGTCCGTGACCCCGGCCCCCACGATCTTGGTGCCTTCGATGACCTGAACATCCGCGAACCGGATCGGGAGCTGCGGCTCGACCCCGGTGAAGCCGTTGCCGTCGAACTCGCGGTCAACGTAGAGGAACCGTCCGCTGACGTTGTAGTCGGCGAACGCCGGGGCGGCGAAGGCGGTCGCCAGAACCAGGGCCGGGAGGAGTCGTCTCACCGGCGCAGGTCCTCGAGCGGCACCGCCATGAACTGGTACGCGCCGGCCACGGAGCGCCCTTCCGGAGCGCGGGCGCCGATCCTCAGCGTCGTCCCCTGCTGCGTCGTGAACACTCGCCCGTCCTCGAGACGGAACGAGACCCGGAGCCGGAGGGGAAAGGCGCCGTGACGCGCGGCGGTCAGCCGGGCGATGTACGCCCGCCTCTCCCCCGCCGCCAGGTTGAAGGGTCTCTCGGGGAGCGTCTCCGCGTTGTCGCCGCCGATACCGTCCGGAAGGACCAGCGCGATCGCGACATCGCGAAGCGCGCGGTCCGCCTCGAGACCGACCTCCAGGCGCGCCACGCCGCCCTCTCCGACCTCGGCGGACGACGCCACCTTCAGGTCGATCGCGAGGGGCAGCGTCGGCTCGATCGTCGGACGGGGTGCCGGACGGTGCGGTCGGGCCGGGTGGAACGGGACGCCCGAGAGAAGGCAGAGAGTCGTGATCGTGACGAGGGTAAGACCGGGCGCTCTTCGCATCGAGCGCAACCCTCCCGGGGCGATCGAAACCGAGGCTGTCGACCGGGTGCTACGACTCCTGACGGCTGGCTAGATACCGCGCGACACGCACAAAGTCAACAAGAATCGAGGTTTGAGACTCTACGCGCTTGACTCGGGCGCCGTTCGCGGTAAACTTCGGGCGGCCCTGGAAGGAACGGAAGATCATGGTTCTCCTCCGGTTCCCCGCTTCGCGGAGGGACCCCGCCTCGATCGGCGAGCGCTTGGCGCTCGTCGAGGCGCGCCTGGCGGAATGCGGCGACCGTCATCGCCGCATTCGCGAGGAGGGCCGTCGTCTGGCCGCTTCGGCCCGCCGCCTCCGCGCCCTGGCGCGTCGGATGGCGCGAAGCCAGTCACTCCTGCGCCGATCGATCGGCCGTCTGCGGGACGTTCAGCGCTCCATCCTGCCTCTCCGCCCCGGCGTATAATCCCTCCCGCGGCATCATGCATCGCATCTACCTCGATCACGCCTCCACCACGCCTCCGGATCCGGAGGTGCGGGAGGCGATGCGCCCGTTCCTGGAGGATCGTTTCGCGAACCCCTCGAGCCCTCACGGGCGGGGCGCCGCCGCTCGCCGGGCGATCGACGAGGCCCGGGAGGCGATCGCCGGCCTGTTGGGCTACCCCGCCGGGGAGATCGTGTTCACGGGGAGCGCCACCGAGGCGAACAACCTGGCCCTCAAGGGGGTGGCGCTGGCGAGCGCGGGGCGGCGCCACCTCGTGGCCCCGGCGACCGAGCACTCGTCGATCCTGCATCCCCTTCGCACCCTGGAGCGCCAGGGGTTCCGCGTCACCCTCCTGCCGGTGGACCGGGACGGGCTCATCGACGCCGATGACCTCCGGGCCGCCCTCGCCCGGGACACGCTGCTGGTGAGCGCGGGTCACGCCAGCGGCGAGATCGGAACGCTGCAGCCACTCGCGGAGATCTGCCGCGTGGCCCATGGTCGGGATCTGCCGGTCCACGCCGACGCGACGCTGACGGCCGGGCTCCTCCCGTGGGCGGACGGCGAGGACCGTCCCGACCTCGTCACGCTGACCGGTCACCTGATGTACGGACCGCAGGGGGTCGGCGCGCTGCGCGTGCGCCAGGGGATCCGGATCGCTCCGCTGATCGAGGGAGGCGTCCAGGAGGGGGGCCTGCGCGCGGGCACCGAGGCCGTGGCCTCGATCGTCGGGTTTGGCGTGGCGGCCCGCCGCGCCGCCGCGGAGATGGGACGGCGCGCCGCGCGCGCCTCGTCCCTGGCCGGGCGCCTCCGCCGGATCCTCCTCGAGCGGGTCGAGGGGATGGTGCCGACCGGCCACCCGAGCAGCCGCCTTCCGGGGCATCTCAGCGTCTGCGTCAGGGGCCTCGAGGCGGAGGCGTTGCTGCAGGCTCTCGACGACGCCGGGATCGAGGCGGCGAGCGGATCGCCCTGCACGACCGGCGCGCGCAAGGCCTCGCACGTTCTCGAGGCGATCGGCGTCGACCCGGTCCTCGCGCGCGGGGCACTCGTCCTCTCGTTCGGGGAGGCGAACCGCGAGGATGATCCGGAGGCGGCCGGAACGATCCTGGCCGAGCAGATCGCCCGGTTGCGCGCGCTGAGCCCGCTCCCGTGAGCCTGAGCCGGAGGCCCGTCTTCGACGCCCGCTCCGACCGCTAGGGATCGAGAGGATCGAGGACCAGCCCGCTCGGCACCTTGGGATAGAAATAGGTCGACTTCTGCGGCAGGCGAAGCCCTCTGCGGGTGACATCGATCACCTGCTCGATGCGCGTCGGGTTGAGGAGGATGCCGAGCTGCGCGCGGGCGCCCCGGAGCCGGGCGAAGAGGTCGCGATCGTCCTTGACGTAGTCGAGGTTCGTCTGGCTAGCCTGCGCCTCCTGCGTGATGCCGAGCGCGCCCTCCAGGACGAGCCGGTGCAGCAGGATGACATCCAGTCGACGCAGCGGCTCCGGGATCGCCGCGAGCTCGGGCCGATCCAGCCCGGCCCCCTCCCGCCACTCCATGACCAGGAACCGATCGTCGCCCGGGAAGACGAGGCCGAACACGCCGGGGCGCGGGCTCCTCGCCTTCAGGGCCGCGCGCAGGGACTCTTCACGGTGGATCGGCGTGAGGACGAAAAACGCCTCGAGCCGCGCGCGGAACGACGCGACGTCGAATCGCGGCAGCGAATGGACAATCCGGTGAATCGGGAAGATGCTGAGCCCCCTGTCCTCCAGGCTGCAGAAGAAGCCGAGCACGTGTTCCGCGTCCCGCAGACCGGCCGCGCGGCGCGCGTCCCGGTAGGCGAGGGCCGACTCGTAGCGGTGATGGCCGTCGGCGATGAGGGCCCACGATCCCGAGAGGCGCGCCGCGAGCCGGGTCGTGGCGCGCTCGTCGCCCAGGCGCACCACCCGGCTCACGGTCCCTTCGTCGTCACGGGCCACGCCGAAGACCTCACCCTCCATCGCCGCCTCGAGCTCCCGCGCCACCTCTCCCCCCGGGTCGGGATGGAGCAGGAAGACCGCGCTCAGGTGCGTGCGGGTCGCCTCCAGGAGGCGCTGCCGGTCGGCCCGGGGACGATCGAGCGTCCTCTCGTGCGGGATCACGATGCCCGTCTCGAACGGCTCGAGGCGCAGCCTGCCGAAGAAGCCCCGACGGCGCCGCTCCTCCCCCGACGGTGCGCGGTAGGACTGCTCCAGGACGTAGAACGCCGGACGGCCCTCCCGTTGCAGCGTGCCCTCGCGCACCAGACTCGCGAGGCGGGCGGCCGACGCCGCGTACGGGTCCTCGCCCGCGGCGGACCGCGGCAGATCGAGATGCACGATGTTCGACGGGTGGCGCGCCACGAGCCGCTCGCGCTGCTCCTCGGAGATGACGTCGTAGGGAGGGGCGATCAGGCGGTCGAGCGCGGCGCGCAGCGGTGGCGCGTAGCAGAGGGCCCGGAAGGGGTCGACGGTCGGCATGGAGGGTCCCTTAGGAGCCTTTCCCGGTCTCGAGGAGGGGCCGCAGTCCAAGCGCCGCCTCCAGCCTCTTGAGGAACTCCGTCTCGATGACGCCGGTGGAGCGGCGATCGGTCAGGACCCTGAGGTGCCGTCGCCGGTCGAGTCCGTGAACCAGGATCCGGGCGCGGACGCTGAGCGTCGAGCCGCGCCCTTCGCGCGACACGATCCCCTCGAGAGAGACCTTCCCCACGCCGGCGTCGACGAGCTGGAGGATCGTATAGTCGGGCCCGAACTCCGGCGGCCTGCCGCCCACCGGCCCCGGAAAATCCTTGGCGTCGAAGTCCACGAAGGAGGTCTTCACGCTCATCCTGTCCTCGGCGACCTCTTCAGGCGGGTAGCCGGCCGTCCGCAGGGTCTCGAGGAGCCCCTTCCAGAGCTTCTTCGGCTTGATCGCGTAGTTCCGGACCAGGAACGAGGAGACGGCGTCCGGGTGGATCTGCGGCTGCTGCGGAGGCGGTGGCGCCTCGCCCGCGCCACCCTCCTGCGCCCCCTCGCCCCGGGAGGGTGGTTCGTCCCGGGTCGGAGGCTCGCTCTGCCCTGACGCGCGGCCGGTCCAGAGGAGCGTGGAGGCGAGCAGGCCGTAGAGGAGGATCGATCGAGGGATCGAGCGTCCTCCGCACCTCCGCATGCAGGTTCTCCGCACCGCCCTACGGGTCGGGTCGAGAGTATAGCATGTGGAGGTGTTGTGGCCCGGCCGGCGGCCGGTCCTGCCGCACTGAGCGGGTGGCTCAGCGCGCCCCGACCGGGGCCCGCCGTCCTCCCTCGACGCCGCCCGCGACGCGGGCGACCGCCTCGGCGAGGACCTCGAGCTTGAACGGCTTGTCGACGCAGGGACGCCCCGATCGATCGATGAAGCTGCGGGTGTCGGGGTGGATCGTGTCGCCGGAGGCGAAGATGACCTTCTCGCTGATGGCCGGCCAGCGGGTCTTGATCACCTCGAACAGCTCCTGCCCGTCCATCTCGGGCATCTTGAGGTCGCAGACCAGGATGTCGTAGGTGTCCTGCTCCAGCTTCTGCAGCGCCTCCCGGGCGCTCCCGGCGGTGTCGATCCGGTGCCCGTCGCGGCCCAGGGCGTCGACAATGAGGTCCAGGATCACGGCCTCGTCGTCGACCGCGAGGATCCGCAGCCGGCGCCCCGTCCTCTCCGGCCCGGGGGGCGGCGCCCCGCCGGGCATGACCTCCAGCCCCTCTTCGGCGCGGATCGGGAGCTCGATGAAGATCGTCGTGCCGCGGCCCTCGCGGCTGTCGGCCCAGATCCGGCCGCCGTGGGCCTTCACAATGCCGTACGAGACCGAGAGGCCGAGCCCGGTCCCCTCTCCGACCGGCTTCGTGGTGAAGAAGGGGTCGAAGATCTTTCCCAGGATCCCCCGCGCGATCCCGGGCCCGTCGTCCGTGATCTCGAGGAGGATGGCGCCGTCCCGCAGAGCGGTCGTGATCGTCAGGGTGCCCTGGCCCCGGTGCGTCGACATCGAATACTGGGCGTTGTTGATCACGTTCAGGAGGACCTGCTGGATCTGGGTGAAGTCGAGCATGGTCTTCGGCAGGTCGGGGTCGAGCCGCTTCACCACCTTCACATTGTTGACCCGCAGCTGATACGCCTTGAGGTCGATGGTCTTCTCGACGATGCCGTTCAGGTCGAGGTACCGCTTCTCCGCGGGATGCTGCCGGGCGAAGGCCAGGAGGTTCTGCACGATCTTCTGGCAGCGCAGCGCCGACTCGAAGATGCGCTCCACCGACCGCTGCTGCCGGGGATCGATGCGCCCGGCCATGAGGAGCTGGGCGTAGCCGAGGACGCCGGCCAGGGGGTTGTTCAGCTCGTGGGCGACGCCGCTGACCACCTCGCCGACCGCCGACAGCTTCTCGGCCTGAACGAGATGCCTCTGGGCCGCCTTCAGGTCGGTGATGTCCTTGATGATGCCGACCGTGCCGTAGAGCCGGCCCGCCTCGTCTCGCAGAGTGGCGGCGGCCACCATGACGTCCTGGATCGCGCCGTCGCGGTGGCGGACCGTGGTCTCGAGATTCTGCACCGGCCCCCCTCCGCTCAGGACCTTCTGCAGCTGCTCCCGGGCCGCCGGCTCGGCGTAGATCTCGGTATGGCTGAGGCCCAGCGCCTCCGGCCGCGCATAGCCGAGCATCCGCTGCCCGCCCCGGCTGAACTCGGTCAGCCGCCCGCCGAGGTCGGTCGTGTAGATCAGATCGGGAAAGTGGTCGAGGATGTTCTGCAGCTTCTCGAGGGCCTCCTTGCGCGAGCGCGCCTCCGACCGCATCCCCTCGAACAGCATGGCGTTCCTCAGGGCGTTGGCCGATGCGTTGGCGACGACCTGGCAGGCGGCGATCTCCTCGGAGGAGAAGCGCCGCTGCTGGCGCGCCGCGCGCAGGAAGAGCATGCCGAGCAGGCTGTTCCCGAAGACCAGGGGGAGGACCATGATCGAATGGAAGCCGAGGCTGTCGAGCTTCTCGCGGACCCCGTCGAGGAGCGGCTCCCGTCCCACGTCGTCGATCACCACGGCCTGGCGCGTCTGGATCGCCTTGCGGACCTCCGGATACTTCGCGAGGTCGAGCGGGAGCCCGGCCACGGCCGGATTGTCGCTGCTGGCCAGGACGCGGCAGCCGCCTCCTTCGTCATCGACGGTGAGGATCGAGCAACGGATGGCGCGCACGAGCGACGCGATCCTCTGCACGATGACGTAGAAGACGTCGTGCAGGTCGAGCGTCGAGGTGGCGGCGGAGGTCACCTCCAGGAAGGTCTCGAGCTCACCCCTCTCGCGCTCCGCCCGACGCGTGCGGTCCTGCGACCAGGGTCGTCCCGGCGATCATGCGCGGGAGATCGGGGCCCAGGGCGGCCAGGAGGAGCGTCAGGAAGAAGACCAGCGGCAGGTGCGCCTGATCCACCCCGGCGTGGAAGAGTGCCAGGGACACGAGGAACGTGTCGGCGATCACCACGACGTACTCGACGTTGCGCGAACGGAACCTGGCCGCGGGCAGCCGCGAGAGAGCGACGTTGCTGATCACGAAGGCCAGGAGGAGGATCGTCTCGAAGCCCCGCGGGCCCCCGTCGAACCCGGGCGGGACGAGCAGCAGCGCCGTCGCCAGGATCAGCATCCAGCGGAGCGCAAGCCGGATCGTCCTGGCGCTGTCGCCTCCGCTCGCCAGAAGCCATCGCCCCAGGGTCAAGGGTCCTCCCGAGCCTTCCACGTGCACCGATCGGCAATCCCAATATAATGGGGGGACGGCGCGACGCAAGGCGGGCGGGCCTCAAATCCTTTCCCTTCCTTGACTTTTGACGATCCCCGCGTAAAATTCATGAGCGATCCCGAGGAACGAGGTGCGCGCCCCATGCCGACCCGTCGTCTGATCCCCCTGGCCCTCCTGCCGCTTGCGGCGGCCTTCCTCCTGCCGGCGGCCTCCTTCGCGGGCGGCCCGCCGGTGGCCGATCTCGCCAAGATCAAGGAGGTCGACTTCAGCGGCCTCTCGGACGCCCAGAAGAAGATCGCCCTCAAGGTGATGAACGACAAGGCCTGCAACTGCGGCTGCAAGATGACGGTCGCCCAGTGCCGCGAGAGGGACGAGTCCTGCCGCAGGAGCCTGGTCTTCGCGCGCACGGTCGTCGACGCGGTCCGCGAGGGGAAGAAGGAGAGCGAGGTGGCCCAGATCCTCGATCAGAAGGCGGCCACCTTCGTCGAGGCGAAGATGCCGGACGACGCCGGCGTGGTCTACGCCATCGACGTCTCCCATAGCCCGGTGCGCGGCCCGAAGGACGCGCCGGTGTCGATCGTGGAGTTCTCCGACTTCCAGTGCCCCTTCTGCGCCGGCCTCCAGGAGACCCTGGACCGGGTGCTCAAGGCGTTTCCGAAGCAGGTGCGCCTCGTCTACAAGCAGTACCCGCTCAACATCCACCCGTACGCGCGGCAGGCGGCGCTGGCCTCGCTGGCCGCGTACGCCCAGGGCAAGTTCTGGGAGATGCACGACAAGCTCTTCCAGAACTTCAGCGCGATCAACGAGGACAACATCAACACGTGGGCGAAGGACGTCGGCCTCAACATGGCCGAGTTCCGGAAGGCCATCCAGTCGGGGAAGCACGAGGCGATGGTGCAGAAGGACGTGACCGATGGAGCCGCCGCGAAGGTCCTCGGTACGCCGACCGTGTTCGTCAACGGCAGGCGGATCCAGGACAAGTCCTTCGAGTCGTTCAAGAAGGTGATCCTGGAGGAGCTGGCGGCCGCGAAGAGCCCGCCCGCGCCCGCCAAGAAGGCGGACGCCTCCGCTCCGGGCCGCGGCGCGCCCTAGGCGAGAGCCCCGTCCGCCCGCGCCGACGTCAGCGTCCCAGCTCTCTCAACAAGGCGCGCATCTCGTCCGCCCCCGCCTGATCGGGGTCCAGACCCAGGGAGATCCGGAGGTGCCGCGCCGCCCTGGCCGGATCGCCGAGCTGGCGCGCGTAGATCAGCCCGAGGCTGCGGTGCGCATCGGCGAGCCGTGGATCGATGCGCACCGCCAGCTCGTACTGCTCCACCGCGGCCCGCGCCTCCCCTCGCTCGGCCAGGAGGTACCCCAGGAAGTTGGCCGCCCGGGCCGAGGGAGGGTTGCCCGCCGCGGCGACCCGGAACTCCCACTCCGCCGTTCTGCGATCCTCGTGCCTCAGGGCGACCTCACCGGCTCCCCTGTGCGCCTCGGGCAGATCGGCATCGAGGCGGGAGGCCGCCTCGAACTGCCTCTCCGCTTCGCGCGCGCGGCCGGCGGCGGTCAGGGCATCGGCCAGGTTGATCCGGTAGACGGCGAAGTCGGGCTCGATCCGGACGGCGATCTCGAGGTCCGCGACGGCCTCCGCGGCGTGACCGCGCCCCAGGGCCAGCGATCCGAGATTGTTCCAGGCCCGCGCCGACCGCGGATCGATC
>WNGM01016851.1_pt2 | contig 13034 bp, 15 predicted proteins | sample 5400571 | NCBI WGS metagenome assembly WNGM01 (sample SAMN13153378, study PRJNA577476) | soil metagenome | isolation source: 100 cm soil or saprolite under Garry oak tree replicate 2 | place: USA:California | collected 2016-06-15
CCATCACAGCCGGCGCGGCGCCTAAGGCCGTCCAGTCGATGGGCGCGCCTTTCTCTTTCATGCGATCTGCCGAAGAGGCTGGAATGTTAATATCGAGCAAACCCTCTCCTGCGGCGACGAGTTGCGCCAAGAGTTCATGTCCTTCTCGCAGCACCGGCTGCTGCTTTGCGAGGTTGTGCATGTATTGAAGGCCGCGTTCGCGGCCCATGATTTGCAACACGCCGGCAAACCAGTCCGCCTTCGTGCCCTCCATCATCATCTTTCCTTTCCACTTGGGATCCAGCAGGTCATCGTAACTTTTGGGAACCAACCGTGGCGGCACCAGACGGGTGTTATAGGCGACGACATAGGGATTGTAATAAACCGTTGTCCAATATCCCGCTTCCTTAAAATTCTTCGGATATAGGGCATCGGCCTGCGCGGTGTAGCGCGCCAGCACGCCGCTCCGATTGAAGATATGCATGCTGAATTCCACCGTCTGAATGACGTCGGCGAAGAGCTTCTTGGCTCTGGCTTCGGTCAGAACTTTGCTTAAAAGCTTTTCGCTGCCGATGCGGTTCAGTNNNNATAGCGCTTCTCGAACTCGGCGATTAGGATATTTGCCTCGCCCAAGTTCATCGAAGCATAGAACACGATTTCGCCTTCGCGCTTGGCGCCCTCGACGAGTGCCTCATTACTGGCGAATAAAGTCCGAAACGTTCCGGGAAAGAGCAGCAGTGCGAGGACGGTCACTGCGAATTCAATCCTTATTTGGTTCGGAATCCTCACGCGATTTCCGCCAATGCGTATGACGATTAAGCCTTGGAACCGGCTAGGATGCGACAAAACCGCTTTGTTCGAGCTCGCGGATAAACCGCTCATCGACGAATTGCCGGGCGTCGGCCTGTTTCGCCTCCGGGACTTCCTTGACCATGAAGTTGAGCAACGTCTGGAGGGCGGAAACAACGGGATAGGGAATAGGTGGCATTCCCGGTTGCGTGAGATCGTAAGTCTCCTCCGCAACGCTTCGGTCCGTGATTCCGCTGTACTCGGCCTGGACCTCGATCGTAAACTCGCGGTCCGTGCGATAGTGGTGCATGCCTTCGACGTAGGCTTTGATGAACTTCCCGACGATGTCGGGATTCTTCTGAACGTAATCGCGGCGGGCCGCAATCCCACCGAGAGAATAATTCAAGCCGTACTCAGCGAAATCTACCAAGTAATGACAGCCCTTCCTTTGAGCGTAAATAGATTCCGGGGGCGTGATAACGATTGCATCGCAATTGCCGCCAAGCAGGGCTTCAATCTCCCTATCGCCGCCGGGTGATATGGGTTCCTTATGTAAGCCCAGAATACCCGTCGCTGCAAACTTTTCGGTGATAAAATTCACCAGCGCGTCGTTCAAACCGCCACCGCCGACAAAACCGATTTTTTTGCCTGCCAATTGCTCGCGGCGTTCGATCCCCGGTCTGCCCATAATGAATTGCTGGTTGATACCGCCGGTAAGGAAAACCAAATCGGCTTCGCCTTTTAGTATCGCTCTCAACGGCGCTGGCGCCGCCATATTGCCAAACTGAATCTCTCCCGACATGAGTCCCCGCACAACCCCTTTTGCTCCACCCATCAAAAGCGGCCTGCCGACTTCCAGCCCATTCTTTTTGAACAACCCGGCCTTCCACGTCACCATCATCGGTCCGGCACCCTGTCCGATCGTCGCGTAGCCAGCTGTTACATTAGTCAGGTCTGCCATTCTTTCATCTCCTTCGGCAATCGCTGTCCGCTTGCCTTAAAGAACGACGAGCTGATTTATCTCCTACCACAGCATCATGGCGAGAAGTCAAGTTGCAAACCATCTTTGATTCTCATTGACACCATTCTAGCCTCAGCGTATATTTAAATTCCGTGATGCGCTTTCCCTGAGGGCCATTGCGGTTTTTTATTTTTAGGGACGAGCATTCGGCTATGACCCTTCTTCCGTGGACCGGCGTACCTGTAATCGATTGAATCTATGGCCGTTGTGGCGATTATCCCGGCGCGCTATGGTTCGACTCGTCTTCCGGGAAAGCCATTAGCTGAAATCGGCGGCAAGCCGATGATCCAACATGTCTATGAGAGCACCTCGAAAGCTCGTGTTTTGGATCGTGTTCTGGTCGCGACTGATGATCAGCGCATAGCAGAAACCGTTCGGGGTTTCGGTGGCGAAGTGATGATGACCGCGAAAGATCATGCGAGCGGCACAGATCGGTTGGCGGAGGTCGCGCGGAAAATCAAAGCGGAATGCATCGTCAATGTGCAGGGCGATTTGCCGTTCATTAAGGCAGAGACGATCACCCGAGCGGTTCGGCCCATGCGCCGCGACCGCTCGATTCCCATGGGGACAGTCTGTACGCCGATTCACGACGAGGACGAATGGCATAACCCGAACATTGTGAAAGTTGTCACGGATGCCAAGGGGTTTGCTATTTATTTTTCTCGCGCAACGATTCCCTACCCGCGCAACGACGTCTCACCGTACCGCGACCCCACAGTTAGATCGGATCAAAAAGTTTGGGGCCATCGTCACCTCGGGCTATATGTTTACCGAAGGGATTTTCTCTTGAGATTCGCCAGGCTTCGACCAACATGGCTCGAGCAGACGGAGTCATTGGAGCAGCTACGGGCGCTGGTCTACGGCCATCGAATTTATGTTGCCGCAGTTGATGACCGGCCGGTGGAAGTGGATACCCCAGAGGATTTAGTTAAGGCGAAAAATTATTTGAACCAGTTGAGGAATTGAGAGGAAGCCATGGCTGGCGTAAAAACCAAGTTCATTTTTGTGACCGGCGGCGTGGTATCGTCGCTGGGTAAGGGACTGGCCTCGGCATCGATTGGCGCGCTGATGGAGAGCCGGGGGTTAAAAGTAACAACACTCAAGATGGATCCCTATATCAATGTGGATCCAGGCACCATGAGCCCGTTCCAGCATGGCGAGGTTTTTGTGACCGACGACGGTGCGGAAACCGACTTAGATTTAGGACACTACGAGCGCTACGTGTCGACCTCTATGAGTCGCAAGAATAACTGCACGACCGGTCAAATTTATGAAACCGTTATCGCGAAGGAACGTCGCGGAGACTATCTCGGCGGCACCGTGCAAGTCATTCCGCACATTACGGACGAGATCAAGCGGCGCATTTTAGCCGCGGCCGAAGGCTACGATATCGCGATTTGTGAAGTCGGTGGAACCGTCGGAGACATCGAAGGGTTGCCTTTTTTGGAAGCCATTCGTCAGTTCGCTTGGGATTGGGGCAGGGAAAATGTTTTGTACGTTCATCTCACGCTCGTGCCCTATATCACCGGCGGCGGAGAGCTCAAGACCAAACCGACTCAACATAGCGTTAAAGAACTTACCGGTTTGGGAATCCAGCCGGATATTTTGCTTTGCCGCACGGATCGCTTCCTCGATAGGAAGATTAAGGCGAAGATCGCCCATTTCTGCAACGTGAAAGAAGAGTCGGTCATCACCGCTAAGGACGTGGAATGGATCTATGAAGTCCCGCTGGTCTTCCATGAAGAAGGACTGGACGCTCAGGTCGTTGAGAAACTCCACATGTGGACCGGGGCGCCGAATCTTCAGAGGTGGCAAAAGATCGTCCAGGTGCTGAACAACCCGAAATCTACGGTCCGCGTCGCCGTCGTCGGGAAGTATATGAGCCTAAAAGAATCTTATAAAAGTCTATTCGAGGCTCTGGTCCACGGCGGCGATTACGTGGAGGCCGAAAAAGTTGAAGAGGTGGGAGCCGGTGAACTCCTGGCGCAAGCGGACGGCATCTTGGTGCCGGGTGGGTTCGGGGACCGTGGCAGCGAAGGCAAAATCGAAACCATACGCTACGCGCGCGAAAAGCAGATTCCGTTTTTCGGAATCTGTCTGGGAATGCAAATGGCCGTCGTCGAGTTTGCGCGCAACGTTTGCGGCCTGGCTGGGGCCAATTCAAGTGAGTTTGATCCAAATAGTCCGCATCCTGTCATCCACCTGATGGAGTCGCAGCGGGGGATCGACAGCAAAGGCGGGACGATGAGGCTCGGTGCCTATCCGTGCGCCTTGCAAGACGAATCATCGGCATTGAAGCTCTACGGCCGGAAGAAAATTTCCGAGCGCCATCGTCATCGTTATGAATTCAACAACGGCTACGCTGAACAGTTAACCGCAAAAGGAATGGTTCCGAGCGGCATATCGCCGGATGGAAACCTGGTTGAGATCATCGAGCTTAAAGATCATCCCTGGTTTCTCGGATGCCAGTTTCATCCGGAGTTCAAATCCCGCCCGATGGATTGCCATCCGTTGTTCAAAGGATTCATCAAAGCTGCGTCGCAGAACCGTCAGGCCCTGAGAGAAGTCCCGCGAATTAAGGTTGCGCGCCCCTGAGTCACTACGGTAGATCGACACGCATGGCGGCTAAACCGGTTAAAGTAGGCAGTATCGAGATCGGTGCTGGAGCACCTCTGGCCGTCATCGCCGGTCCCTGCGTGATCGAGAGCCGAGAGTCTGCCTTGAGACATGCTGCCGCGCTCAAAGAAGCGGCAGATCGGGTCGGAGTCCCTTATATCTTCAAGTCTTCCTACGATAAGGCCAACCGCTCCTCGTTGGGTTCCTTTCGTGGTCCCGGTTTGGTAAAGGGCCTTGAAATTTTGGCTGAGGTAAAACAGAAAACTGGGGTGCCGGTGCTCACCGACGTACACGAGAAAGAGCAGGTGGGGCCGGCCAAAGAAGTTATTGATATCCTGCAAATCCCCGCGTTTCTCTGTCGTCAGACGGACTTTGTGGTTGCAGTTGCCCGATCTGGCAGGGTGGTCAACGTTAAGAAGGGACAGTTTCTAGCCCCCTGGGACATCCGCAACGTCATTGAAAAGATTCTCTCGACGGGAAATGACCAGCTGCTGGTGACTGAACGCGGGGTTTCGTTTGGCTACAACAATCTGGTTTCCGATATGCGCGCCCTGGTGGTGATGCGGGAGCTGGGTTATCCCGTCGTTTTCGATGCGACCCACAGCCTGCAACTTCCGGGAGGGCTAGGGAAGGCTTCCGGTGGCGAGAGAAAATACATCGCTCCACTGGCACGCGCGAGTGTGGCGGTTGGAGTCGACGCACTCTTTATGGAAGTCCACGAAGATCCGGATCGTGCATTGAGCGATGGTCCCAACTCTCTGCCCTTGAACGAGTTCGAGGAGTTGCTTCGAGTCATCAAGCAGCTCGACGGGATTCTGAAAGGCAATTCAGCACGATGAATAAAGCGGTTGCGTTACAGCGGGCGAAAGACGTCCTGAACATCGAGGCGAAGGGCATCTTGTCTCTCATGGATCGACTGGATGATAGTTTTGTCCGGGCCGTTGAGTTGCTGCACGGCTGCCGCGGCAAAGTGGTTGTGACCGGAATGGGGAAGTCGGGATTGATCTGCCGCAAGATCGCGGCGACGCTCTCGAGCACGGGCACCCCGGCCTTTTTTCTCCATGCCGGTGACGCCAATCATGGCGACATGGGGATGATCATGCAAAACGATGTCGTCCTCGCTATTTCTAACAGCGGCGAGACCGAAGAGATCCTAAGGCTGATCCCCATTCTCAGGCGATTAGGGGTAAAACTGATTGCCATGACCGGAAATCATGGATCCACCCTTTCGCGTGCAGCGGAGGTCGTTCTTGATGCCGGCGTAAAGGAAGAGGCCTGTCCGCTCGGATTGTCGCCGACGGCGAGTACTACGGCGGCTCTGGCTCTTGGCGACGCCCTTGCCGTTATTTTATTAGAGAAGAAAGGCTTCAAGGAGGAAGACTTCGCGCTGCGCCACCCAGGGGGGACTCTGGGGCGGAAGCTTCTGCTGCGCGTCGAGGACTTGATGCATCGGGACGCCGATATACCGCTTGTGCGGGAAGAAACCTCCATGAAAGAGGCAATTCTCGTTATCACATCGAAGCGTTTCGGAATAACCGGCGTGACCGGTAAACGGGGCAATCTGATCGGAGTCATTACCGACGGTGATCTGCGCCGCGCGCTACAAACGCATGGTGGCGGTATTCTGAGTAGGAGAGCGGACGAGATTATGTCCCTTAAGCCGAGATCGATCGAGAAAGACGCCCTTGCTTCGCAAGCCCTCGCAAGAATGGAAGAGAACGTGCCACGTCCGATCACCTCGCTGTTTGTCGTCGAGAGACCCGGCGATCTGGTCCCAATCGGGATCTTACACATTCACGACCTTCTCAAGGCCGGCATCGTTTAACCCTCCTGTGAAACGTATCCCGCTCAAGGTCCGGAACAAGGCCAAAAAGATTAAACTCCTCCTGCTCGACGTCGACGGGGTGCTTACCGACGGGGGCATTTTCATCGATGATCGCGGCTACGAGACCAAGCGATTCGACGTGCGCGACGGTCAGGGTATTGCACAATTGAAACGCGCAGACATCGAGGTCGGATTCATTACAGGCCGCTCCTCCAAGGCCGTGCATCATCGAGCACGAGAGCTTGGGGTCAAAATCGTGCACCAAGGTGTTCAGGACAAAGCCGATATTTACAAGCGGATCAAGCAAAAAACCCGGCTCACCGATGAGCAGATTGCCTATATGGGGGACGATGTCGCCGATCTGCCAATATTGCGCAAAGTGGGACTAGCGTTCACGGTTCGAGACTCGTGGTCTGGGATCAAGTCGGAGGCCCATTACGTGACTCAAAGTAGTGGGGGTAAAGGGGCGGTGAGGGAAGTTTCGGAGCTGCTACTTCGGGCTCAAAATATTTGGAACGACCTAGAAAAAAAACATTATCCTGCCTAGAATTATCTATATATTTGTGGGGTAAGTGCAATTTTCGTGCCCGTTGCTTTACACGCACCGGAAAGAGTGGTATTTTTAGCACCTGATTTCTGGAGAATCGCATGCGTAAACGTAGACGATTTATCTTGCTCCTGGTCATTTTTCTTTCGCTCGGAGGCGTGGGCTATAAAGTGGCGGAGAGCATTTGGATTATGAAGGCCCGCGAGTTCAGGAAAAACCCCCTCAAGGCTTTGGACTACCTCCCCGACTCGGCCTTGCACATGAAGGATTTTCGTCGGGCAAAGATCGAGGAAGGCCGGAAGGTATGGGAGCTTTTCGGGGACGAGGCGAACTACTATAAAGAGCAAAAAGAAGCGATCATCAAGAAGCCGCGATTTTATTATTACGATAAGAAGGGGCAGACCGTGGAAACAACAGGTGATATGGCCCATGTTTACTTGAATGAAAAGGAACTCGAGAAAATGGAGCTTCAAGGAGGAGTCGAGGTGACCTACCAAGGCTATGTTTTGAATTCCGAGCACGCTGTGTATTTGCCAGACAAGCAGCAGATCGTGTTTCCCAATAAAACGACCATGGTGGGCGACGGGCTCGCCTTGGAAGGCTCGAGCATGGAAGTTGAATTGGACGATAGAAAAATGCGCCTGCTGCGAAACGTCAAGACCAGAATCGAGCCTGATACGCTGGCCAAGAAGAAAAAAGATTCTAACTCGAATCTCGCGCGCGGGGGATAAATGCGTCGTTGGCTGCTCAGTTTGCTTCTAATAGGGTTGTCTCTTTCCTCGGGATGGGCGGTGTCGCTTGCTGCCAGCGCCGCGCCGCCAGCCAAAGAAGAAACAAAGAAGGGCGCCTCCGGTTTCGAAATCAACAAAAAGGACCCGATTTATATCACCGCCGACTGGATGGAGGTTGATCAGAATAAGAACACAATCACTTACAAGGGACGCGTGGTAACCATTCAGGCGGATATGACTATGAGGAGTGAGGCACTGATCGCTTATTACGATCCGGAAACGAAGCAAATGAGGCAGATCGTAGCCGAGGGAAAAGTGAATGCGACGCAGGCGATCTTCCCGGAAGAGCTGAAGAATCAGGATAACGAAAATGCCGCAACTGGAAAACAGAAATGAGCATTCTCAGGGCGGCGGCGGTGTCGAAATCTTATGGTGGTCGTCGCGTTGTCGATGCAGTAAACTTGGAAGTCAAAGGCAGCGAAGTTATCGGTTTGCTCGGTCCCAACGGCGCGGGCAAAACCACGACGTTTCATATGATGGTTGGCTTGGTGCCGCCGGATGAAGGGCAGGTGATTCTGAACGATGAAGATCTCACTGCGGCGCCGATCTACGAACGGGCACGAGCAGGAATCAGTTATTTGCCGCAGGAATCCTCTGTGTTTAGGCGGCTTACGGTGGAGGAGAATCTGTTGGCGATTTTGCAAACGTTGGACCTGAGTTCCGAGCAACAACAGGAACGATCACAGGCGCTCATGAAAATGCTCGGTATCAGCCACCTCGCGACCCATAAGGCCTTTACCTTGTCGGGTGGAGAGCGACGCAGGGTCGAAATTGCCCGTGCGCTGGTTCTCTCGCCGTATTTTCTCTTGCTCGATGAACCTTTTACCGGCGTGGACCCGATCGCCGTCACCGAAATTCAAAAGATCATACGCCGACTGGTCACCAGTGGAATTGGCATTCTCATCACCGACCACAACGTGCGAGAGACGCTGGGAATATGCGACCGTGCTTACATTGTCAATGAAGGGTCTATCCTCGAAGAGGGCACGCCTGAGACCATCGCCACAAGTCCCAAGGCGCGAAAATTCTATTTGGGAGAAAGTTTTAGATTTTAGTTATGGCTCTTGAGATTCGACAGGTTCAAAAACTCGCGCAGCAATTGGTCATGACGCCTCAGTTGCAGCAGGCGATCAAACTGCTGCAACTCTCGCGCCTCGAGCTACAAGAGATGGTCTCTCAGGAACTGCAGGAAAATCCTGCTCTTGAAGAAGCTCCCGTAGAAGAATCCCAAGCCACTGAACAGATACGGTCCGAAGTACAACCGGATAGTCCTGAGCCGACAATAGAACTGGTCATCAATCGGGAACAGTCGGTCGTCGACAAGATTGGCACGATGGATTGGCAGGAATATCTCGACACCCACTCCAACGACCGACATGGTTCCTTGACCGCTGAGGCGACAGCGGACGACGGCGAGGGGCCACCCTCTTGGGAAAACAGCCTGACCAAAAAAACGTCCCTGGAAGATCATTTGATCTGGCAACTGCGTTTGTCGAAGATAACCGAGCGAGAGGAGTCCATCGGACTCTATATTATCGGCAATCTCGACGAAAACGGCTACCTCGCCCTTCCCCTCGATGATGTCTGCAAAGCGACAGAAAGCGCTCCCGAAGAAGTCCCAGCGGTCTTGAAACGAATCCAGTTTTTCGACCCCGTCGGAGTAGCCGCGCGGGACCTGAGAGAATGTTTACTCGCCCAATTGGAAAATCTCAGCCTCGCCGACAGTCTGGCGGCACGCATTGTCGCCGATTTTCTCCCGCACTTGGAATCGAAACGGTACGAAAAAATGGCTCGCGATCTAGGGGTGACCATCGACGAGATAGCCGAAGCAGCGCATCAGATTGCCTCTCTGGAGCCCAAGCCTTCCCGCGGTTACGAACAGGACGAAGTCCGAACTGTCTTGCCCGATGTCTTTGTCGAAAAGATAGGCAATGAATACGTCATCTATCTGAATGACGACGGTGTGCCGCGGCTTCGCATCAGTTCCCTTTATCGCCGCATGGCAGGGCAGGAAGGAGCGGCCGAGGAACAAGCCCGGCAATATCTACAAGAGAAAGTTCGCGTAGCCACTTGGTTGATCAAAAGCATTCAGCAGCGCCAGCAGATTCTCTATCGCGTCACTCAGAGCATTTTCAAATTCCAACAAGAGTTTCTCGATCATGGAGTCAAGGCTCTCAAACCGATGGTGCTGCGCGACGTGGCCGAGGATATCCACATGCATGAGTCCACCGTGAGTCGGGCCACGGCGAACAAATACGTTCACACGCCGCAGGGGCTCTTTGAACTCAAGCATTTTTTCCAAAGCGCGATCGCCGTGAAAAATGGGGAAGATGTCGCCAGCGAGAGCGTGAAAGAAAAAATCCGCGAGATCATCTCGAAGGAGGATCCACGAAAGCCTTACAGTGACCAGCATATCGCGGTCCTGTTATCCGACGATTCCATCGACATCGCGCGGCGGACCGTGGCCAAATATCGCGAGGCCATGGGGATTCTCCCGTCTTCCAAGCGCCGACAACCTTACTTTCGAAAATAAGAAGTACAGATCGAGATCGTATGAGCGAGGTAAAAGTTTCTGTCACTTTTCGACATACGGAACCCACCGACGCATTGAAGCGTTACGCCGAAGAAAAGGTGCATCGAATCGGTAAGTATTTTTCTCGGCCGCTGGCGGCCCACGTTGTTCTTTCAGTGGATTCCAAGGATCTCCAAGTGGCGGAAGTCGAGCTCCATACGCACGGGACCGTGATCCACGGCAAAGAGCAGACGGAGGACCTCTATTCTGCTATCGACTTGATGATGGACAAGATTGAGCGACAGGTCAAAAAGCAGAAAGGAAAGATCAAGCTCGGTCGGAGAAGGGCAAAAGCGTGAAGATCACCGATTTTCTGAGTGTCCAAACCGTCATCCCGACGCTGGCCAACCGGGAAAAGAACGCCGTTCTCCAGGAGATTGCGGGTTGGCTAGCCTCCACCTATCCATCCTTGGACAAGAAAAGAATACTCGAAGTTCTCCTGGAGCGGGAACGCATCAGCACCACCGCGATCGGCGAGGGGGTGGCTATTCCTCATGGAAAGCTCCCGGATGTGGAGCGCGTCTTGGGCGTCTTCGCCCGTAGTCCTGAGGGGGTCGATTTTGCGTCTTTGGATGGCGGTCCCACGCACTTGTTCTTTGTGCTGATCGCCCCTGAAAATGCCGCCGCGGATCATTTGAAAGCTCTGGCGAGGATTTCGCGTTTGCTGAAAGACGAAACCTTCCGACGCCGGTTGATGGAAGGAAAGACGAGCCAAGAGATCTTTCAGACCATCGCTCAAGAAGATCAGAAGTTTTAGTTCTCGTATGGCCGATGGTCTGGATATTATCGTCATAACCGGTCTCTCCGGTTCTGGAAAAAGCGTCGCCATTCGCGCCTTAGAAGATCTGGGTTTTTTCTGCATCGATAACCTGCCCGCGCCTTTGATCCCCAAATTCATCGATCTTTGCCACGGCTATCGCGAAGATACCAAACGCATCGCGCTCGGTCTCGATCTCCGGGGTGGTCAGTTCCTCAAGGATTGGCCCGATGTTCTGGCCACACTGCGCGCCGCGGGTCACCATGTCCAAGTGGTTTTTTTCGATGCGACGGATGAAGTGTTGCTTCGCCGCTTCAACGAAACACGACGGCCGCACCCGCTCGCCGGCTCAGGGTCGATCCAGGAAGGGATCGGCCGGGAACGAAAGGCCTTGGAAAATATGCGCGGACTGGCGGATCGGGTAATCGACACCAGCGATCTGAACGTCCATCAACTCAAGCAGGAAATGGAGCGGCACTTTAGCCGCATGTCGAGCACCCGAGGCATGAATGTTTTCCTTCTATCGTTCGGCTACAAGTACGGAACTCCCCACGACACGGACATCATGTTAGACGTTCGCTTTTTGCCTAATCCTTTTTTTGTCAACGAACTCCGGGACAAGACCGGCTTAGATCCCGAGGTAGCCGATTTTGTTCTCCGGCGTGAAGAGACCACATGTTTTTTGACGCGGTTGGATTCCCTTCTGGAATTTGCTTTGCCCCTCTATGAGAGGGAAGGAAAACGCAGCCTCACCATTGCGTTGGGATGTACCGGCGGACGCCATCGGTCCGTGGTGCTTGTGGAAGAATTGAAAAAGAGGCTGAAAGTCGACCGCTATCAGCTTCATGTAAAGCACCGGGATATTGAAAAATAGAGGCATGAACAAAATTGTCAAGAAATTGGAGATCAAAAACAAGCTCGGCCTGCACGCGCGCGCGGCGGCTTTGTTAGTGCAGACCGTGAACAAGTTCACAGCTCAAGTGAGTTTTTCCAAGGACGGGCAGGTCGTTGACGGTCGGAGCATTATGGGAGTCTTGATGTTGGCTGCAACTCAAGGCAGTAAGATCCAAGTCGAAGCGACGGGCGATGACGCGGAGCGGGCGGTTAGGGCCGTCGAGAAATTGGTCAACAGCAAATTCAACGAGAACGGGTAAGGTTGAATACCCCCCTCTGATTCGTTATACATAACCAATTCATTTTCCACAGAAAAGGCCCCTGGAGGTGTTTCAATGACGGGGAAAGATTTTTTATTCACATCAGAATCCGTTTCAGAAGGTCACCCGGACAAGCTCTGCGATCAGATCTCGGATGCGATATTGGATGCTCATTTAGCCGGGGATCCGGACAGCCGGGTCGCTTGCGAAAGCCTGGCAAAGACCGGAATGGTCGTTGTGGCGTGCGAGATCACCAGTAAGGCGAAGGTGAGTTACGGAGACATTGTTCGGGACGTCATTCGCGACATCGGCTATACCGATTCTTCCATGGGGTTTGACGGCAACACCTGCGCGATTCTGACGGCCGTAGAACAGCAGTCGCCGGATATTTCGCAAGGTGTGACGGAAGGCGAAGGGCTACACAAAGAGCAGGGCGCCGGCGATCAAGGGATGATGTTTGGCTACGCCTGTGATGAGACCCCGGAACTCATGCCCTTTCCCATTCAAATGGCTCACAGTTTGGTGAAGTACTTGGCCAAGATCCGCAAAGGCGGAGAAGCCTATTTTCTCAGGCCCGATAGCAAGTCCCAGGTAACCGTCGAGTACCGCAACGGGAAACCGGTGAAGGTTCAGAGCGTCGTCATTTCCACCCAGCACAGCCCTGAGGTCGAATACGCGAAGCTCAAAGAAACCATCATCGATGGCGTCATCAAGGCGGTGATTCCCGCGGAGTATCTGGATAGGAGTACCGTTTATCATGTCAATCCGACGGGCCGCTTCGTGGTCGGTGGGCCCCAAGGAGACTGCGGCCTCACGGGACGGAAAATCATCGTCGATACCTATGGTGGCATGGGACGCCATGGTGGCGGCGCTTTTTCCGGAAAAGATCCATCCAAAGTGGATCGCAGCGCGGCCTATATGGCGCGGTATGTTGCCAAGAACATCGTAGCGGCGGAGCTAGCGCAGAAATGCGAAGTCCAACT
>WNGM01006430.1_pt1 | contig 13030 bp, 11 predicted proteins | sample 5400571 | NCBI WGS metagenome assembly WNGM01 (sample SAMN13153378, study PRJNA577476) | soil metagenome | isolation source: 100 cm soil or saprolite under Garry oak tree replicate 2 | place: USA:California | collected 2016-06-15
GATCGCCCATCACGGTACTGCGGTCACCGATGCTCGTACCATCGCAGACGAACCCGGCGACACGAGCCTCGCACCCGATCGTGACTCGGTCACAGACGTACGCGCCGTAGACCAGCCTCGACCGTGGACCCACCGTGCTGTCGTATCCGATACGGACCCGGTCCTCGACCACACAATCCGCGGCGAGCTGCACGCCTTCAAACAGCACGACCTGGTTGAACACCAGACACCGCTCGCCGATGGTCACCGCCTTGCCGGCGGCGGCCTGGCTCGGGTTAGTCTGCCAGGCCTTTAGCCGCGACTCCTTCGGGTAGCCCAGAACGCAGTACTCGCCAACGATTGCGCTGCCAGCGACCCGCACCGGCGCGTACAGGTTTCGCAGGTTCACCGCACCGGACGGTCGATCAGCCACTCAACCGTCACGGCGATCGCCTCGTTCTCCCGCTCCAGTGAGTCGAACCCGTGCCCCGAGTCCGACACCGTATGGAACTGGGTACCAGGACGAGTGGTCGCGGCCTGTCGAGCGATGTCGTAGGAGACGTAGCTGTCCCGATCGCCGTGGATGATCAGACCCGAGACCGTGCTGGCCGCCCACGCCAGCAAGGGCTGGTACACGTCCATCTCCTGAAATGCCACGCGACCGAGTTCGAACTCGCCATCGATGAGCAGATAACCCGCCGCACGCAGTTGCTCGCGGCCCTGTGGCCCGAAGTTTTCCAACCCCCAGGGAAGCTCCGGCTCGGTGAATGTGTGGCGTAGGTCCAGCACCGGATTCCACAGCACGACGCCGCGCAATTGGGCGTCCAGGTACGGCAGCGACAGGATGGTCGACACGGCGCCGAAACTGGCCGCGACCATTGACAGCGGCCCTGGCAGCGACGCCACCGCGTGGTCCACCACAGCTTGCAGGTCTAGCATCTCTCCGGCGATCGTCACACCTCGCTGGGTACCCTCGCTGTGCCCGTGACCGCGAAACGAGAACCGCAGCACCGTGAACCCGGCCTCGGCGAGCTGGTCGGCGAGCCGAATGAACATGCCGCCCTCATCCATGTCCACCGTGATGCCATGCGCCTGGATCACCGTTCCCCGACTCGCCATCGCAGCGTCCGGATGGTGCACCATCACATCCAAGAGCAAGCCGTCCGTCGAGGTCACCGAGACAGAGCCCCTGGCCATCGCCACCCCTTCAGTCATCACGCCCCCTGCCCAGGATGAGTCCTGCCGCCTACGGAGCCCACAGCCTACCGACTCGACAGGACCATGCAGACGCAACCGCCGAGGAGCACGACGACCGCAAGAGGCTTCTCGATCGCCACCTATTCGTGATGCAAACCCGGCTTGTGGACGCACCCCGCCTAGCAAAGCGCCAGCGCCTGTCGAACTGGACATCAGTCCAGGTGTGGCTCCCGGTCAGACAGCCTCACTCCGTTGTGTAGAGCCGCTGCCCGCGCGGACCGATTGCGATGGGTACGCGGCCGGACTCGACCGTCGGCTTCCCCGGCAGCTCCAGAACCCAGCGGACGTGATAGCGCGCGAGCAACGCGCTTCGCGTCGCCGGGTCGGTGGCCGGGTCCCGCATCGTCACGAGGTCGCGCTCCCGCTGCGCTTCGTCGGGCAGGAACGGATCCGGCCAGGCCGGCGCGACGGTCCGACCGCCGTACGCCGGAACGGTGCGGATCGCGAAGTAGTCGTCCGGGGTCAGCACGACCTCGCCCGGCCGCACGTACCGGCGCAGCCATGAGTAGTCCGGCCAGTTCACATACATGTGCGCCGCGCTGCGGACCCCGGGGGTGAGCATCGACTGCGGTGCGAGGTAGAGCAGGTTCCCGGCCTGGACGGCGAGGCCGGCGAGGCAGGCCAGCGCGGTCGCCGGTACCCAGATCCGAAAAACGCGGCGGGGCAGCGGCCCGGACAGTTCGACGGCGAGAGCGAGCTGGCCGGACAGCAGGACAGCCGGCCACCCGCGGCCCAGCGCGTACCGGCCGGTCAGCCCGCCGATCGCGACCACCACCGCGGCCGCGGCGAACAGCAGGACCAGCGGGTCGAGCCGGTCGCGGCGCCAGCGTAGCCAGAGGGCGGGTAGCGCGACGACGGCGAGCCCGTAGTAGAGCCACGGACGGTCGTAGAGCGCGCGGTGGATCGCGTCCAGCTCTCCGCTGGATCGCAGCAGCGCGAGGAACGACCAGTACGGCCAGAGCAGCACCAGTACGGCCGCCGTCAGCGTCGCGGCGCCGAGCGCCAACCACGCCGCAGGGGACAGGCTCCGGGCGCGGGGCGCGACGAGAGCCAACGCGCCCAGCGCGGCGGTGAGCGCGGTGAACGGGTGCACCAGCGCCACCAGCGCCGCGAGCGTACCCAGCCCCAGGTAGCGCGGCCAGCTCACCGGCCGGTCCAGTACCCGGGATAGCCCGGCCCAGAGCAACAGGGTCAGCGCGAGGGCCAGCGTGCTCGGGAACGCCATGACCAGCGGCAGCGACCACAGCGAGACGAAGCCGCTCCACACCCGCGTCGTGACGCCCCAGAGGAGCAGGACGAAAACCAGCGCGAGTACCGGCGCGAGCGGCCGGTCGGTCAGCGTGCGCACGAACGCGCGCAGCCCCCACAGGAACAGCACAACCACGACCGGGCCGGCGATCCAGAGCGCGGTCACCGCCGACACGCCGGTCAGCCGGGCGAGCATGGACAGCAGCACGGTGTACGGCGAGTAGTACGGGCTCGGCGTGTCCGCATCCACCAGCGGGTTGCCGGGGTGGGTCAGGCTGGTCCGCAGGCGGTCCACGGTCGCGGCGTGGATACCGAAGTCCCCCGACCATGGCTGGCGCACGGCCAGCCCTACCGCGAGCACCGCCACCAGCCCGGCCAGCCACCGGAAGGGGTCGCGCCGCTCAGTGGTCGGCGGCGTCCCAGTTGCGACCGACGCCAACGGACACCTCCAGCGGCACGTCGAGCGGATACGCCCCACCCATCTGCTCGCGCACCAGGGCCTCCAGCGCCTCCCGCTCCCCCCGCGCGACCTCGAAGACCAGCTCGTCGTGCACCTGGAGCAGCATCCGGGAGCGCAGCCCCGACTCGTGCAGTGCGGCGTCCACCCGCAGCATGGCCACCTTGATGATGTCGGCCGCGGAGCCCTGGATCGGCGCGTTGAGCGCCATCCGCTCGGCCATCTCCCGGCGCTGCCGGTTGTCGCTGGTGAGGTCGGGCAGGTAGCGCCGGCGCCCGAGCACCGTTTGCGTGTACCCGTCCCGGCGCGCCTGCCCCACCACCTGGTGCAGGTAGTCGCGTACCCCGCCGAAGCGGCTGAAGTACTCCTCCATCAGCACCAGCGCCTCGGCCGGCGTGATGCCGAGCTGCTGGGCCAGGCCGTAGGACGACAGGCCGTAGGCCAGGCCGTAGTTCATCGCCTTGATCCGCCGCCGCTGCTCGTGGCTGATCCCGGTCGGCTCGACGTTGAACACCGAGGACGCGGTGGCGGCGTGGAAGTCGAAGCCGGACCGGAACGCCTCGATCAGCGCCTCGTCCTTGGACAGGTGCGCCATGATGCGCATCTCGATCTGGCTGTAGTCGGCACTGAGCAGCGTCTCGAAGTCGGAACCGACGGTGAACGCGTGCCGGATCTGCCGGCCCTCCTCGGTGCGGATCGGGATGTTCTGCAGGTTGGGGTCGGTGCTCGACAGCCGGCCGGTGGCCGCGACCGTCTGGTTGAACGTGGTGTGGATGCGGCCGTCGTCGCTGACCGACTTTAGCAGACCGTCCACAGTGGACTTCAGCCGGGCCACGTCGCGGTGGCGCAGCAGGTGCTCCAGCAGGGGGTGCTGGGTCTGCGCGAACAGTCCGGCGAGCGCGTCGGCGTCGGTGGTGTATCCGCTCTTGATCCGCCGCGTCTTCGGCAGGGCCAACTCGGTGAACAGGATCTCCTGTAGCTGTTTGGGCGAGCCGAGGTTGAACTCCCGCCCGATCACCGCATAGGCCGACTGGGCAGCCGCCTTCACCTCGCCGGCGAACTTCGCTTCCAGCTCGGACAGGTAGTGGGTATCCGCGGCGATGCCGGCCCGCTCCATGTCGGCCAGCACGTAGACCAGCGGCAGCTCGACCTCGCGCAGCAACCTTCGGGCCTCGTCACCGTCGCGGCTCAGCTCCGCGTTGATCGCGTCGGCCAGGTCGAGTGTGGCCCGGGCACGCAGCATCAGGTTGCGCTCGGCCTCCTCGCTGTCGCCGAGCCCGTCGAGGGCGAGCTGCCCGTCGTCGGGCGCCTCGACCCGGAGCTCGCGCTGCAGGTAGCGCAGGGCGAGGTCGGTCAGGTCGTACGAGCGCTGGTCGGGCCGGGCCAGATATGCGGCCAGCGCGGTATCGGTGGCGACGCCGTGCAGCGACCAGCCGCGCTGGGCGAACGCGAGCAGCGCCGGCTTGGCGTCGTGCAGCACCTTGGGCCGGTCGTGGTCGGCCAGCCAGGCGCCGACCGCGGCATCGTCGGCGTCGTCCAGCGTGGCCGGGTCGAACCAGGCCGCCGCACCGCCACTGGTGGCGACAGCCACGCCGGTCAGGTCGCCGGTGCCCCGGCCGAAGGTGCCGGTGACCGCCACCCCCACCGCGGTACCCGCCGGGGCGTGCTCGGTCAGCCACGCCGCTAGCCCGCCGGTGGGCAGCACCGTGCCCGCCAGATCGAACCCGGACTCGGCCTCCGGCTCGACCGCCTCCAGGTACTGGTAGAGCCGGTCGCGCAGGATCCGGAACTCCAGCGTGTCGAAGACCTGGTGCACCGCCTCGCGGTCCCAGCCGTGCCAGAGGGTCTCGTCCACGGCGAGCGTCAGCTCCAGGTCGCTGACCAGGCAGTTGAGCTGGTAGTTGCGCAACACGTCGGCGAGGCCCGCCCGCAGCGCGTCCCCCGCCTTGCCCTTGATTTCGTCGACGTGCTCGACGACCTCCTCCAGCGAGCCGAACTGGGTGATCCACTTCGCCGCGGTCTTCGGTCCGACGCCCGGGATGCCGGGCAGGTTGTCGCTGGACTCGCCGACGAGCGCGGCCAGGTCGCGGTAGTGCTCCGGGCCGATCCCGTAGCGCTGGGTGACGGCCGCCGGGTCCATGCGGGACAGCTCGGAGACGCCGCGGATCGGGTACAGCACGGTGACCCGGTCGCCGACGAGCTGGAACACGTCCCGGTCGCCGCTGCAGATCAGCACCTCGAAGCCGGCGTCGCGGGCCTGGCAGGCGAGCGTGGCGATCACGTCGTCGGCCTCGTAGCCGGGCTTCTCCACCGCCGGGATGCGCAGCGCCGCCAGGACCTCCTTCACCAGGCTGATCTGCCCGGCGAACGGGGCCGGGGTGTCCGACCGGCCGGCCTTGTAGTCGGCGTACTGGTCGGTGCGAAACGAATGCCGGGCCACGTCGAAGGCCACCGCGATGTGGGTGGGTTTCTCGTCGCGCAGCACGTTGATCAACATCGAGGTGAAGCCGTAGACGGCATTGGTGTGCTGGCCCGTGGTGGTCGAGAAGTTCTCCGGCGGCAGGGCGAAGAAGGCACGGTATGCCAGGGAATGACCGTCCAGGAGGAGCAGGCGGGGCGTTGCGGTACTCACGGTTGGCGAGCCTAGTCGCAGGGTCTGACAGTCTGCGCCTCCGCCACGGGTTCAGGGGCTCGGGGAGGGCTCGACGGCCGGGTTCACCGCCGGGTCGCTGATCGCGCCGGTGCTGACGCCCCACTTGTCTAGGATTGAGGCATAGGTACCCTCGGCCATCAGCTGGCGCAGCGCCCGGGCCAGCGCCTGCCCGAAGTCGGCCTGCGCCTTCGGCAGCACGTACCCGTACCGCACGGCCTGGTACAGGCGGCCGACCAGCGTCAGGGCGCCCTTGGCCTGCTTGACGGCGTACCCGGACACCGGCGAGTCGGCCACCATCGCGTCGTCCTTGCCACTGGCCACGGCCGTGGCGACATCGGCCTGCCGCAGGTACTCGTCGATCTGGATCGCCGGCTTGCCGGCGTTGGTGCAGGCCGTGGACCGGGTGCCGAGATCGGTGATCTGGACCGTGGAGGACTGGACGGCGACCTTCTTCCCGCAGGCGCTCTCCGGGTCCACCGGCGCCTCCGGCCGGGCGGCCCACTGGGTACCGGCGGTGAAGTAGGAGACCATCGTCACCTGCTCCTCCCGGTCCTTGCGAACGGTGAAGGAGGAGACGCCGACGTGGTACGTGCCGGCCGCCACGCCGGGGATGATGTCGTCGAAGTCCGCGGTCTTCCACACGGTCTTGATGGCCAGCTTCCCGGCCACCGCGTTGAACAGGTCCACGTCGAAGCCGGCCAGTGCCTTGTCGGTGCCCAGGAACTCGCTCGGCTCGTAGATCGGGTCGGTGGCGACGATGATCATGCGGGCAGACCGGATCGGGGCCGGTACCTGTGCGGCCAGCGTCGAGTCGACCGTGGTCGACGGTGCGGGGGCACTGCGGGTACCACGGTCCTTGGTGCAGCCGGCTGCACCGACGACCAGGACCAGCACGACGACCCACCGCAATGGTCGCATTTCACCCTCCGGACAGCGACCGGGGACGGCGGCCCGCCGCCCCCGGTCGGGTGACTCAGCCGCCGAGGTAGGCCCGGACGATCTCCGGGTCCCGGGCCAGTTCCCGGGCCGATCCCTCCAGGTTGAGCAGCCCGGACTCCAGCACGTAGGCGCGGTCGGCGACGCCCAGGGCGGCGAGCGCGTTCTGCTCGACGAGCAGGACCGTCGTACCGCCCTCCCGGATGGTCCTGATGGTGTCGAAGATCAGATCAACCAGTACCGGCGCCAGCCCCATCGACGGCTCGTCGAGCAGGAGCAGCTTCGGCTTGGCCATCAGTGCCCGGGCGACGGCCAGCATCTGCTGTTCGCCGCCGGACATCGTGCCGGCCTTCTGGCTGATCCGTTCGCGCAGCCGCGGGAACAGGTCCAGTACCCGTTCCCGGTCCGCCGCGATACCCGCCTGGTCCTTGCGCAGGAACGCGCCGAGGTCGAGGTTTTCCGAGACGGTCATCCGGGGGAAGATCCGCCGGCCCTCCGGCGACTGGGCGATACCCCGCCGGACGATCTCGTCCGCCGGCGTCCGGTCGATCCGCTTGCCGTCGAAGCTGACGTGGCCCTGCCGCGGCCGCAGCAGGCCGGAGATCGTCCGGAGGGTGGTCGACTTGCCGGCGCCGTTGGAGCCGATCAGCGTGACGATCTCCCCGGCCATGACCTTCAAGGTCAGGCCCTTCACCGCGGCGATGTTGCCGTAGTAGACGTGCACGTTCTCCAGGGACAGCAGCGGCTGACCGTTACTCGCCGTCATCGGAACCCCCCTCGTGCGACTTGCCGAGGTAGGCCTCGATGACCCGCGGGTTCGCCTTGATGTCGTCGGACGAACCCTCGGCGATCTTGGTGCCCCGGTCGAGTACGGTGATCCGCTCGGAAACCCGCATGACCACGCTCATGTCGTGTTCGATGAGCAGGACCGAGACCAGCTTCTCGTCCCGCACCCGGTGCACGAAGTCGACGAAGGCCGCCGACTCGCGCGGGTTCATCCCTGCCGTGGGCTCGTCGAGCAGGAGTACCCGGGGCTTGAGCGCCAGGGCCCGGGCCACCTCCAGCCGTCGCTGGTCGCCGTAGGACAGGTTGCGGGCGTACTCGCCGGCCGTCTTGCCGATCCCGACGAAGTTCAGCAGCTCCAACGCCTCGTCGTGGGCCGTCTTCTCCTCGTGCCGCTGGCGGGGGGTACGCAGGACGGTGCGGACGATCCCGGAGCGCAGGTGCGAGTGCATCGCGACCTTGACGTTCTCCTCCGCCGTCATCAGGCCGAAGAGCCGGATGTTCTGGAAGGTACGGGCGATGCCCAGTGAAGCGATCTTGCTGGGGGTCAACCCGGTCACGTTGCGGCCGGAGAGCAGAACCCGCCCGCTGGCCACCTTGTAGAGCCCGGTGAGCGCGTTGAAGAACGTGGTCTTGCCGGCCCCGTTCGGTCCGATCAGGCTGACGATGCCCTGTTCGGGGATGGTGAAGCTGACCGTGTCGACGGCCACCAGGCCGCCGAACCGGACGGTGATCTCCTCCGCCTGCAAGGCCAGCGGGGTCCCGGTCTGCGTCAACGTCGTGCTCATGGCCGGACCCCCTCGTCGCCGCTCTTGCCGCCGGCACCCAATGTGTCCAGCTCCGGCGCCTGCTCCTCCATGTCGCTGCCGAGCGCCTCCATGTCGGTGCGCTCCGGTTCGCGCAGGACCAGCCGGGTGCGGCTCTCCGGCAGGAAGCCCTCCCGGCGGAACAGCATCATGAGTACCAGCGTGCCGCCGAAGATCAGGAAGCTGTACGACGGGAAGTTCAGGTGCGTGCGGAAGGTGCTGTTGAACGTGTCGCCGAGTTGGGGCAGCCCGGTCGAGTTGAACCAGGCGAGCAGCTGGGCACCGAGGATCACACCCCAGACGTTGCCCATGCCACCGAGCACCACCATGGCCAGCAGGGTGATCGAGATGGCGAACTGGAAGCGGTCGGGCAGGACCCCGCTGACGTGCACGGCGAACGCCACGCCCGCCACGCCACCCGCGACCGCGCCCACGCCGTAGGCGGCGAGCTTCGTCCGCATCAGCGGGACCCCCATCGCGCTGGCCGCGAGCTCGTCCTCGCGGATCGCCAGCCAGGCCCGGCCCAGCCGACCCTCGCGCAGCCGCAGCGACATGAAGAGGATCACCACCGTGAGCAGGACGAAGATGATGTACCGGGACAGGTGGTCGAACGGGCCGAGCGACCTGACCGTCACGCCCTGCTGGGTGATCGACACGCTCTTGATCGGATCGATCGGCGAGATGCCCTTGGTGCCGTTGGACACGTTGACCCCGGCGACGTTGTCGCCGTTGTGGAAGATCTGCGGAATGATCTCGCCGAAGCCGAGCGTGACCAGCGCCAGATAGTCGCTGCGCAGCCGCAGCGTGGGCGCGCCGATGAGCACGCCGAAGAACGCGCAGACTGCCCCGCCGGCGATCACGACGAACCAGAAGTTGATGTGGATGCCGCCCAGGATGAACGGCGCGGGGTTGCCCAGGACGTTGACGTGCGCCTTGTCGAAGAAACCGGACATCAGCCAGCCGGCGACGTACCCGCCGATGGCCCAGAAGGGATCGCCCAGAACGCGACGAAGCCGAGGTCGAGCAGTCCGGCGTAGCCGACGACGATGTTCAGCCCGAGCGCCGCCATGACCCAGACCAGCGCCTCGTTGATCGAGACGAGTGGGAACCACTTCTGCGCGAAGTCGCGCACGGACGGGTCCAGGTAGCCCAGCGTGAGCAGGTAGTAGAAGATGAACGCCGCGACCGCGAGTACCAGGAAGAAGAGCGGCCAGGTGAACCGGCCCGGTAGGCGCAGCCGCGAGCGGGGCTTGCTCTCCCGCGGGAGAGGTTCGGCGAAGCTCATACCTTCTCCCCTATGTTCTGGCCCAGGAGGCCGGTCGGCTTGAAGACCATCAGCATGATCAGGATGGCGAACACCACCGACTGGGACCACTCCTGGCCGAAAGCGTACGGCAGGCCGTCGTTGAGGCCCTGGATCAGGCCGATCAGCACACCGCCGAGTACCGCGCCGGACAGGTTGCCGATGCCGCCGAGCACCGCCGCGGTGAACGCGATCAGGCCGAGTTGGAAGCCGGCGTCGTACCGGGTGGTGCCAACCGTCTGCTCGTACAGGATGCCGGCCGCTCCGGCCAGCGCGCCGCCCATGGCGAAGGTGAAGGAGATGGTCCGGTTGACGTTGATCCCCATCAGCCGGGCGGCGTCCTGGTCCTGCGCCGTGGCCCGCATCGCCTTGCCCGCCCGGGTATGGGTGACGATCCAGGTCATCAGCGTGAGCAGGCCGGCGGTCACCACGATCACGACGAGCATGTTGTAGTCGATGCTGACCCCGCCGATGGTGAAGTGGCCGGGCGGCAGCACGCTGGGCCACTCCCGCGGGGTCGACCCGTTCCACTGCTGCCCGACGAACTGGAGGATGAAGCTCATCCCGACCGCGGTGATCAGCGGCGCCAGCTTGGGTGCCCGGCGCAGGCGGCGGTACGCGAGGAACTCGATCGTGACGTTGATCGCCGCGCAGAAGATCATCGCCAGCACCAGTACGAGCACGAAGCCCAGCCAGCCCTTGCCGTTGGAGACGGACAGGCCCAGGCCGCTCAGCGTGAATGCGCTGAAGACGCTGCCGAGCATGAACAGGTCGCCGTGCGCGAAGTTGATCAGCTCGATGATGCCGTAGACGAGCGTGTACCCCAAGGCGATCAGCGCGTAGAGCACGCCGTTGCGCAGCCCGTACACCGCCGACTGGAAGAACTGGCTGGGGGCGTGGAAGAGGTTGACCGCGAGCCATACCGCTCCGGCGGCCAGGATGAGAGTGGCAGCCGCCCGGCTCGCGACGGCTCTGGTGCGCAGAGCCAGTTGCGGAGCCCGGACCGCCGGTGCGGATGTCGTCAAGGGGCGCTCCTTGCAGATCGCCGGGGCTGCCTCGCGCCCCGGCCGGGGAAACTGCTCCGGTGTGGCGCGCCGTCGACGCGCCACACCGGACCTTATGCCACTGGTTTCAGCTGAGCGGGTACGGCTTGAGGAAGGTCTCCTTCTGGGCCTTCATCTGGAGAATCGAGATGTCGACGTTGTTGACGTCGCCGCTCTTCGGGTCGATCTTGAGATCCTTGCCCAATACCGCGTCGCTCGCCGCGACGGTGATGCCATCGCCCTCGAACACCGCGTCCCGGACGCCCTTGCGGGTGCCGTCGGACTTGGCGATCGCGGCCAGGATCACCTGGAGCGCCTGCACGCCGTAGGTGACGTAGCTCGACGGCGGGTCGGCGTTGTACTTGGCCTTGTAGGCCGACAGCAGCTTGGCGCCCGCGCCACCGGCCTGCGAGATCTGCGACTGGTCCAGGCCAGCGAAGCTGAGGTACATGCCGTCGGCCTGCGGCAGCTTGTCCAGGTCCGGGTACCCGGTGAAGCCGTCCGGGCCGATCAGCTTGACCGCGTTGTTGTCACCCAGGACGGCAACCTTGTCCTTGACCAGCTGGCCGCCGTTGTTGTCGAAGATCCCGCCGATGTAGACGCAGTCGGGGTTCTGGGCCTTGATACCGGTGAACAGCGCCGTGTAGTTCGGCTGCTTCGCGTCCCAGCCGATGTTGCCGAGGATCGTGATGCCCTGCTTGGCCGCCTCGTCCGCGAAGGCCTTGGCCACGCCCTGCCCGTACGTTTCGTTGTCGTTGATCACGGAACACTTCTTCAAGCCGAGGTCCTTGGCCGCGAACCGGGCCGCCGCCGTGCCCTGGAAGTCGTCGGTCGTGATGACCCGTGCGTAGTTGCGCTTGCCGCTCGGGTAGTACTTCTCCGGCTCACCGGCGTCCCACTTCTTGGTCAGGCCGGGGTTGGTGTTCGCGTGCGAGATCATCAGCATCGGACCGTTGGGGTCCTGGTTGAGCTTGGGTACCTCGAGCTTCGCGCACCCCGAGTTGTAGGTGCCCATGACGGCGACCTCGTCGGTGTTGGCGACGTGGGCGTCCGCGTTCTTGTTGCAGGTCGCGTCGTCCCACTTGCCGGCCGCCGCCGTGGAGTCGTCGTACTGCTTGACCTCGACCTTGTAGTTGCCGGCCTTGCCGCCGACCGAGTCGAGGTAGAGCTTCATGGCGTTGAACGTGGCGTTGGAGGTGTCCGCTGAGGAGCCCTGGAAGGGCAGGTCCACGCCGACGATCAAGGTCTTGTTGGTACTGCTGCTAGTCCCGGCCTTGCTGCACGCTGCCGTACCCGCCAGAACGGTTACGGCGGCGACTGCGAGCGCCGTGATGCGCCTTGTCATGCTGGTCCTCTCAGTGATCGATGGCGCCGTGGAACGTGCCGAGGCCTACCGTGCCCCCCGGTTCGTCCGCCGACGCACAGTGTCGGGTCTCGCACCGTCGCCCACCTCTCTGCCAGAGGCCCACCCCGCGGGAGGCGACCAACCGCCCTCGATGGCGAGTGCCTGACATCCACACGGGGTGAGGCGTACCTTACGCCAAGACTCCGTTGCCGCACTGTGAGCGAAAATTATGCGGCGCCCATCCCCGTGTCAAGGGAAACCGCGCTCAGCGGCCGACCCGTCGTGTCATTGTTATTTAGCAGGTGGACCTGCGGAAAACGCGATCGAAACGCCGGCAGCCAGCGACCCGGGAAGAGGAAGTTGTGCCCGCGTTCACAAGCCCGGAGGTTACCCGGTGTAGTGGAGTACTCCGGCCGACCCGGCCGGTCCGCTCAGGCCGGAGCTCCCCCGGCGGCGTCCGTGGCACCCGGGGACTCGGCGAGGATCCGCTCGGCAACCTCCCGCATGGTCATCCGGTGGTCCATCGCGGTGCGCTGGATCCACTTGAACGCTTGCGGCTCGCTCATCCCGTACTGCGTCATCAGGGCACCTTTGGCCCGTTCGACCGCTTTGCGGGTCTCCAACCGCTCGTTGAGCGAAGCGACCTCGGACTCCAGCGCGGACACCTCGGCGAAGCGGGACAGGGCGATCTCGACCGCCGGTACCAGATCGCTCTTCTGGAAGGGCTTGACCAGGTAGGCCATGGCGCCGGCGGCGCGCGCCCGCTCGACCAGGTCGCGTTGGCTGAAGGCGGTCAGAATGACGACAGGAGCCAGCCGGGCGCCGGCGATCTTCTCGGCCGCGGCGAGCCCGTCCATGATCGGCATCTTGATGTCGAGGATGACCAGGTCGGGCTTCAACTCCTCGGCCAGCCGCACCGCGGTCTCCCCGTCGCCGGCCTCGCCGACCACGTCGTAGCCCTCCTCGACCAACATCTCTGCGAGGTCGAGGCGGATCAGCGCCTCGTCCTCGGCGATGAGGACCCGACGGCGCACGGCGCCGGCCTGCGTCTCGGCCACGTACCCCTACCCCTCACATGTCGCGCGGACACTCCGGCATCGAAGTGTCGCCGCTCTTAGCGTAGTAGGTACGCTAGATCGAGCCCGAGCCCCTGTAGACCAACGGCAGAGTCGATGGACTCAAAATCCATTCAGTGTGGGTTCGAATCCCACCGGGGGCAC
>WNGM01003232.1_pt1 | contig 13017 bp, 14 predicted proteins | sample 5400571 | NCBI WGS metagenome assembly WNGM01 (sample SAMN13153378, study PRJNA577476) | soil metagenome | isolation source: 100 cm soil or saprolite under Garry oak tree replicate 2 | place: USA:California | collected 2016-06-15
CCGATGAATGATGGTTTGAGCCAGGTTGATACAAAAATGACTAAACCTTATACTTGCGGGCCCTGGCTGAACTGTTGACGCACTTTCGGTAAGTTGGGAAGGTCGCTCTATTCCATATTGGTGGAACCGGGACAGAAGATTCGGAACCTATTGACCTACACTTTGGAGGCGCCGATTATGACTCGCCTTCTCGGCCCTTTTATCCTCATCGTGCTCGGAGGCACGCTGGCGGCTGCGCAGACGGCAGATACCATCTATTACAACGGCCGGGTCGTCACCATGTGGAAAGATCATCCTATTGTCGAAGCTTTCGCCATTCGCGGCAGCCGTTTTCTCAAGGTCGGTTCGAATGACGAGGTGATGCAGGCAGCGGGTCCGGCCACAAAGAAAGTGGATCTGCACGGACACGGCGTGACGCCTGGGTTGATCGATTCGCACACTCATCCGATGGAATCTGCCCTCGCAGAAAAGGATGGGCCGTTGCCGGCGATTCATTCGATTGCCGACCTCCAAGCCTATATCCGGAAGCAGGCCGCAAGTTTGCCGCCCGAGCAGATCATCTTCATTCCCAAGGTCTATTCCACACGCCTGAAGGAACGCAGATATCCTACGCGCTACGAGCTCGATGCGGCTGCCGGCAACCGGCCCGCGGTTGCCGACAACGGATACGCTGCGGTGCTTGACAGCGCGCTGCTAGCTCGACTGGCGATCACTCGCGACACGTCCCAACCGTCCGACGGCAAGATTATCAAGGACCATCGCGGAGAGCCGACCGGCCTCATTCTCGGCGCCCCAGGGCTGCTGGCGACCGTGCGGAACACCACGCCGCATACCTTCGACGAGCGGCTGTGGGCCTTGAAGAGCATGCAGAAGCATTACAACCAAGTGGGCCTGACCAGCGTCATCGACCGCAGCGAAGGGGCTGAAGGATTTCGGGCCTACGAGTTTCTGCATCAGAGGCGCGAATTAACGGTTCGAACCTATGTAACCTGGGTAGTCAACCTCCAGGGCAGTCCCCAGCAGGTCCGCGAACGAATCGAGGCGATCCCGCTTCTCACCGGTTGGGGAGACAACTGGTTGCGCGTGGGATCGCTCAAAGCTTTTCTCGACGGCGGAATTCTGGTTGGGACAGCATATCTGCGCGAGCCTTATGGATCGAATACCGAAGTCTACGGGTACGAGGATCCCACCTATCGCGGAGTGCTTGGGGCGCCAAAGGAGAACATTTTCGAGATGGCCAGAGTAGCCGGCGAATTGGGCTGGCAGATGACAGCGCACGTCACAGGCGGCGGCTCCTTGGACGTGCTACTAGACGCCTATGAAGCCGCAGACAAGGAAAAATCAATTCGAGATCGGCGCTTTACCGTAACGCACGGAAATTTTCCAAACCCGCAGGCAATCGCCCGGGCGAAGAGATTGGGAGTTGTCTTCGACTGTCAACCTGCCTGGCACTATTTCGACGGCCCGGCTGTGAAAGAGGTTCTTGGACCTTTACGAATGAGGGACTTTCAGCCTTTCAGGTCGCTTTTTGATGCCGGGGTGGTGGTGGCGGGGGGATCGGATCACATGATCGGCTTCGACGCACGCAAGGCCATCAACCCTTATCATCCGTTTTTGGGCATGTGGATGGCCATCACGCGCCAGACCATTGAGGGAACGGATATGGAACCAGAGCAAAAAATCAGTCGCGAAGAAGCGCTCCGCATGTGGACCCTCAATGCTGCTTACCTCTCTTTCGAGGAAAACACCAAAGGCTCGATCGAGCCTGGAAAACTAGCGGATTTCGTAGTGATCTCGAAGGATTTCTTATCTTGCGCTGTCGATGAAATTAAAGAAATTGAGGCGCTGCGTACGGTGGTTGACGGAAAAGTTGTTTACAACAGTTCATACGGCTGGTAGGAGTGCAACCGAGTCCAAGCCACACGCCAAACCTCCATCGCCGCAGGACCTCAGGGCTTTGCCCTTCTCTGTGAAGCAGCGCTTTAGGTCTGATGTTCCGGGTGCGTGCATCCCGGGAATTCTGGGAGGGCGTCGAGCCCCTTGTAACCTAGCACGTCAATTAGCCCGACTCGTGAAGTGTAAAACCCTTCCACGGTCATGCTTTTAATCAAGCGATAAAACGCAAAGCCCGGATGTTGTGCACTAGGGTCGCGCTCCGGCGAGCTCATTTCGGTTAACAATGTTTCCCGCTCTGCGAGAGATATCTCCCGAAACGGGCGGCCACGTCTCTGGACACTCTCCTGGTTTAGCCATGAAAGGCCGTCAGTCCACTGTTTCTGCAACCCTGGTTCAAACTCCCTCGCAGAGAACACTACAAAATCAATATAGTCCGCCACCCTTGCTTCTTTTGCCCCAGGTTCGGAGTCCGTGGGAATAATCATCTCCGTGAGCTTTTCAATCGTTTCAAATTCATGCGGCTTAAAGAATTGTGGGACGTAGGAACTGGACGCATCCGAACCGGCCGCGAGCACTGCGTGCAATCCGTGCCCTGACGGAGGATTCGAGGTGGCCGAGGCTTTGGCGAGCCATTTTTTCAGGAACTCCTGAGCAGCGGGGAGCGTGGCGAGCATCCCAAAATACTTCAATGCCGTTCTTCGTCCAATCAGTTGATCTGCCATCAGCCACCTTCCTCTAGAAAGATCGCGGCTCTCGGTGACCAGCGGCGCCTGCGTCTAGACATTCCCTAGGCGGAATTCTTGCGCCAAGTGATCACATGCCCTGTAAGAAAGGGCGAAGATTGTGTGCGTGATCTGTTTTTCCGGGTGCGTGACGAAGCAACTGGCGTCTACCACCAACAAGTTCTTAATGTCGTGACAACGATTCCATCTATCGAGGACCGCGGTTTTCGGATCGTCGCCCATTCGGCACCCGCCCGCTTCATGTGTCACGCTGCCCAACGGATAGGGATTGCTTTTCTGGTAGGGAATGATTTCGGCGCCCGACGCCCGAAGGATTTCTTCCATCACCCCATAAATCTCGTCCCGGATCGCGAAGGCATGGTCGTATTCGGCGTTCGTATGGAATCGGACTTGGGGGATGCCTAAGCGATCAGTGAGCCCGTTTGGATCGATCTCCACATAATTCCAATCAAATGCAAGGCCTTCTCCGTAACCCCCGATGGAAACTCCTGTGGGGTACAATTCCTTGATCTTCTTCTTGTAGGCGCTGCCAAAGCCCGCCATCCCTGCCCCCGGACCCGGCCCCGAGCCGCAACCAGTGAAAAAATCAATCCGCCAGCCGCGCAGGTATTTCTTCTTGTCTTTGTGGCCGTAATTATAGCGTGGGATGTAGAGACACGATTCGCCGGGGCCATCTTCGTTGGTGCTCGGTCGCCCGGCGAGTTGAGGGAAGTACCCTCCGATGTCGTTGAACGCCACATGTTCCATCAAATATTTCCCCAGCGTCCCGCTGGAATTGGCGAGACCCTGCGGATATTCTTGGTTCTTGGAATTGAAAAGGATTCGGATAGACTCGACCATCGACGCCGCGAGAACGACGGCCTTGCTACGCACTGCGTAATCAAGCCTGTTCTGGGTGTCGATATAAGTCACACCACGAGCTTTACCGGTGTGGGCATCCATCAAGACGGTGTGCACGGCGGCGTTGGTCCGTAGCGTGAAGTTGCGCATGGCCTGAAGCTTGGGGATCAGGACCTCGGCAGAGCAATAACGCGAGCGGGTGTCACAACCATGACCGCAGGCGCCACAGTAGTGGCAGGCTGGCCGGCCATCGTATGGCTTACTGAGGACGGCAAGTGGCTTGGCCAACGCCTTGATACCCAGCTTGGTCGCGCCTTTCTTGATGAGCATTTCGCCGCAACGCGCATTGAACGGCGGCAAAAGGTGTTTGCCTGTTGGTGTGTTGTAGACATCCTCGGAGCCGCCGGCAACGCCGATCAACGCTTCGGTTTTGTCATAGTAAGGAGCGAGTTCCTCATAAGTGAGCGGCCAATCCTCTCCCCAGCCGTCCTGCATGCTCTTCGCCTTGAAGTCAAGCGGGCCAAAGCGATCACAGCCCCGACCCCAAAGGTTCGTGCGGCCGCCCACGGCGCGCAGGCGCGTCCACGTGAATGCTGAGCCAGGGGCGACCGCGTAGGGGTCCTCCTCGGGAATAGTGTAAAGGTGGTCGGTCCACTCCTCGATTTTCCATTCCATGCCTTGCGGAAGCTTTCCGTACTGCCCAGGTTTTCCTTGCCCTCGATACGGCCACTCGTACGCAAACTTGTGCGGGTAAAAGTCCTTTCCCGGATGGAGCATCCGCCCGGCCTCGAGGCACAGGACGTTTAACCCTTTCGTCGCGAGGACGTAAGCCGCGATCCCCCCCGCGGCTCCCGACCCGACCACAATCACGTCATACTCAGATTGACCAGGCATGTGGCTTCTCCAATCTGACTTGAAAATCCGCAAACCTGCTGAAGTTCACAGAAATAGACTCACTCTGTGTCCGACCCGTTACGCAACGGGGCTGCGTCACACCGAGTTTGACTAGGAAACTCGATGCTCTCGCCGCGGAACTTTGCAGTTTCGGAAGCAAACTGAATGTCGCCGAGATGATCAGCCTTGCTCCTCGCCCAGCCGCCGGGGTAATTCTCGCATTCGGCGGCCCATTGCAATCGGGCAGGCTGCCCAAAATCTCGAGGGTTTTCTCGCGACCTGCTTGCTTCCGGCGTCCTGCGTGAGCGACGGCGCGAATCTGGACGATGGAGTTCCTGCTGGTTCACCCATCGAACTCGGTTATCGGCGAGCTGTTGCTGCACACTTTGCTCCTTCTATCGACTAAGGGCTCCCTGGGGAGGACCTTGAGCGCAAAGAGTTGGATGCAATTCTCCATCGCCTTACTTGTCAGGCAAGGCGAATGCATCCAGGGCATCGGAAGCCTTTTCAGGCTTATCCTCGGTACCGAACAATCCGCTGCCTCCGGCGGCAATCACCACGAACTGTTTATGACTCTTCTTTCCCCAAAACGTCATGGGCGTGGCATGCCCATTGGCTTCGAGCCGAGTCACCCAGAGTTCCTTCCCTGTCTCGGAATCGAAAGCCCGGAAGCGACTGTCATTAGTACCGGCAATGAAAACCAGCCCGCCCACCGTGGCAATCGATCCTCCCAGGCTCGGCACGCCCGTCCTGGGAATGCCCTTCGCTTCCAGTTCATCTACAACGCCGAGAGGGACCTTCCAGGCAATCTCCCCGGTATTCAAATCCACGGCATTCAAAGTCCCCCAAGGTGGCTTTTGGCATGGGTAATGGTCCTCATCCCAAAAACGCGCATACGTTCCCCACTGGCTGCCCCACACATATGCCTCGGCCGAGCCCGCAGGCTGCGGTTTCATGGCACCTACCGCGCCTACTTCGTTCGCATTCACAAAGAGATAGCCTAGCGATGGATCAAAGGAAGTCCCCGACCACGTTGCGCCTCCGAGGGTGCCGGGCATTTCCAGGCTAAGCTCCAAACCCCAGGGATTAAAGATCCCTCCCGGCAGGATCGAGCCGAAGGTCTCCAGGCAGTATTGCCGAGACTCCGGAGTAACCGTTGTAATGTCCTCCCGAGTCACCGAGGTTCTGACTAGTGGTGGCGGCTTGATGGGAAAGGGTTGAGTGGGCCAGCTCACCTCCCCAGGAAGCTGACTTTGCCTGACAGGGCGCTCCTCAATCGGAAACAATGGCTTGCCGGTCAGACGATCGAACACAAACACAAACCCCATCTTAGTCACTTGCGCCACGGCCGGAATTTCGCGCCCTTCCCGGCGCACAGTTACCAAATTCGGCGGCGCCGGCAGGTCATAATCCCACAAATCGTGGTGAACCATCTGGTAGTACCAAAGCAGCTTGCCGGTTGCCGCGTCCAGCGCCACCAGCGAGTTTCCAAACAGATTTTGACCTTTCCGGTCCGCGCCGTAAAAATCGTAGGAAGGCGACCCGAGGGGCAGGAATATCATTCCGCGCTCGACATCCACACTCATGATGGTCCACACATTAGTACCGGATCGATCTTTCCATCCCTCTCCTTCCCAGGTGTCGTGACCGACTTGGCCTGGCTGGGGGACGGTGTCAAATCTCCACACGAGCTTTCCTGTCTGCACGTCGAAGGCGCGAATTGCTCCGCTGGGTCCTTTCGAGGGAATCTCCTGAAGCCCGGCACCTAGAATCACAAGGTCTTTGTAAATCGCGGGAGGCGAGGTGACCTCGTACCTTGCTTCAGGCCTATCCGCTACGCCTTCACGAAGATTCACGGCGCCCTTGTTGCCGAATCCTTTACAAGGCTTGCCGGTCAGAGGGTCCAGAGCGAAGAGGCGACCATTGAGAGCGACGAAGAAAATGCGTTTGTCCAGCTTGCCCCTTTCCCCACCGCAAGCGGCGGGCGAGTTTCCCTCCCAGTAGGCCACACCCCGATTCTGCAAAGAGCGGCGCTTGCCGGAGGCGCCGGAAAAGGGATCGAATATCCATATCTCCTTCCCCGTTTCTGCGTCCAGCGCGATAGCCCGGCTGGCGGGTGTCGTGAAATAGACCACTCCATCCACCATCAAAGGAGTGGTTTCAAATGCTTGGATATGTTGGGGACCGCTGAATGAACTCCAATTCGTTTCTCCGGTGTGATAAGTCCATACTCTTTGAAGCTTCTGGACGTTCGCTCGGTCAATCTGGCTGAGCCGAGAAAATCTCATGCCTCCGGGATCGTGTCCATAAGACCGCCACTCGTGATCGACCGACCCCGGCGAAGCTTGCCCGAAGGCAAAGCCGCACGCCAGGAAAAACCATGCCAAATTGCAAACCAGACGAGCCATCAGGTGTTCCTCATTACCATAGCGCTTGCCAAACAAACATCGCCCAAATTTTGACCGCAGACCCCGTGCGCCTTCGGCTCCGCGCGCCATGAAAATGGAGGAGGAGTTCGGTCAGTCTGTGGTACAAGCCTCGCTGGAGGCGATCGAGATACCCTGTGACGGCACAGATCCTGCTTAGCAGACTGACGCGCGCCGGTAAAGGTACCACGTTTTGTGGCACCCGGAAAAACGGGAAGGACGCCGAGCAGTGCCTCGAACAGTCCTGAGGCACAGCAATCGCCTCCGCAGGAGGAGGTGTGACGCCATGGAGAGCACGGGAGTGTATCCGAAGCCTATCTACCCGCTTTCCCACCAAGTTTGCTACCAAGGAATTGGGAGATGCTTACCTTGAGAAATGCAACAGATACCGGCTCACGCGAAACCCGGTTCGTCCCTTCGAACGTTTAGGCTCGAGCGTCACCTTACAACAGAAAGCAGCATAAGATGGAGTATTTTCAGAGCAGCAGCAGGCTGATGAAAAAAACGCAAAGCAGCCCCTTTCCTGCAACGGTCCGGTCAGGAGCGGGATGCCTTGCGGCGGGAAAAAGACATTTTCATGGGCGCCTGTGTTAATTGCCACAGGCTACGAAAGGGCTTCTGTTTCCTGCGACCGCTGTCACAGCGTCGGGCATTGATTGGAGGTACCCCGAGTGCTCAATCGGAGAATGTTTCTTAGCCGTTTTTGCGGAAGTTGGCCCTTAGCATTTGCTCCGTTGATCTGCCTGTCGTACAGCGCCTCGGAATTGTCGGAGCACTTCCGAATCTGGGACGTGCACAGTCATCTTCATTCCGTGCCGGGCAACACTCCCGAAGAACGTATGACGGCTTTGATTCAGTTTGCCGACCGCCTTGGCATCGAGCGGCTCCTCCTTTCGCAGGGTTACTCCGCCGACCTCCATCCCAATCCGGCGCAACTCCGTGAGGAAAACGATCGCGTCATGCGGGCCGCGCGACGTTTTCCCAACCGCGCTTATGGCTCCGTGTATTTGAGCCCAAGCTATCTCGACTTCAGTCTAGAGGAGTTCGATCGCTGTGTGCGAGACGGCCCCATGATCAGCGTTGGAGAGCTGGAGGCTGATAAGCGCTGCAACGCTCCCGAACTGGATCCTATCGTCGAGCAAGCGGTCTCTATGAAGGCGCCTATCCTGCAACACACCTGGCTCAAAGTCGGCGGCAATGAGCCTGGCGAGTCCACTCCTTATGACTTGGTCGAACTCGCTGAGCGACATCCCCAAGCGTCCTTTATATGCGCCCACACGGGAGGAGACTGGGAACAAGGGATCCGCATTATCCGCCGCGCGAGAAATGTGTCGGCCGAAATGGCCGGATTTGACCCTACCTCCGGGACCGTGGAGATGGCTGTGCGCGAACTTGGTGCGGAAAGAGTGATTTATGGCAGCGACGTCGGAGGCCGGAGTTTTGCCTCACAGCTCGGAAAGGTCATGGGAGCCGACATCCCTGAATCGGCGAAAAGATTGATTCTGGGCGGAAACATCCGCCGCCTATTAACACCCATCCTGCAAATGAAGGGATACCGGTTGTGATAGTCGACACGAACGTGAGTCTCTCCCGTTGGCCCTTTCGGCGTTTGGTAGCGGACGAGCCTGCCGAACTGGTTGCCAGGCTGCGGAAGCAAAACGTCGGGCAAGCTTGGGCAGGGAGTTTCGATGGGATTCTCCATAAGGACATCGCCAGCGTAAATACCAGGCTCGTGAAGGACTGTCGCACCTTCGGTCAGGGCATGCTCGTGCCCTTCGGATCGATAAATCCCAAGCTTCCGGACTGGCAAGAAGATGTTCGGCGCTGCCAGGAAGAGCACCACATGCCGGGAATCCGGCTGCATCCTAATTATCACGGATATACTCTGAATGATCCGGTATTTGCGGAATTATTAAAGTTGGCCGTGACCCGCCGGATGATCGTACAGCTTGTCCTAAGCATGGAAGACGTGCGTACTCAGCATCCGCTCATGCGCGTACCGCCGGTCGATGCTGCGCCGCTGGCCGATCTGTTCAAGAATCAACCTGGATTGCGGCTGGTGGTCCTAAATTGGACTCCAGGACTCCAATCAGGGCAATTGCAGACGCTGTTGTCGTCCACGGGACGTGTCTATTTTGATATCTCCACGGTTGAAGGAGTAGGAGGAGTCGCTCGCCTGGTCGAGCAGGTCTCTCTCGAGCGAGTCTTGTTTGGCTCCAATTATCCCTTGTTTTATTTCGAGTCGGCCCTCCTAAAGATGCAGGAATCGGGCCTAACCGAAACGCAGAAAAATGCTCTCTTCGAGGAAAATGCACGGCTACTCCTTGCGCCTACGGGTCGCGAAGGCTATGCCCATAAATCCCTATGAAACTGATGACGCTGGTTGCCACTTTTCTTACTCTCTCGTCTGTTTGCGCTCAAGGGTCTCCCGAAGACGGCCTTAGCCGGTGGAAGGACCAAAGTGTGCAGCAGCAACCGGTCGACGACCCGCTTCTCCGATGGATGAACAAGATCGCACAACAGGAACTTCAGGCGCGAGAGAACGCCATCGCCCAAATTCGCACGGTGTCCGACGCGGAACGCCGGAAGCAAGTGGTGCGCGAGAAAATCCTCCAGATTTTGGGCGGTCTGCCGGATTACAACGGGCCGCTCCATGCGAGAATTACGGGCCGCATCCAGGCTGAGGGTTATGCCATCGAAAAGATTATTTTCGAGAGCCTGCCGGGCTTTTTTGTCACCGCCAATCTTTACCGGCCCAATCAACCGGGTCGCTATCCCGCGGTTCTATTTCAGTCCGGCCACACCCAAGAGGGGAAGCCCGAGCCGCAGAGGGCGGCAGCCAACCTGGCATTAAAGGGTTTCGTGGTGCTGTGTTTCGACCCTATCGGACAAGGCGAAAGGGAGCAGACCTACGACCCCCAACTCAAGGCGCCTGCGGCCGGTTGGTCAGTCAACGAGCATATACACGCGGGAGCCCAGAGCATCCTCGTTGGCGAGAGCGTGGCCCGCTACTTCATTTGGGACGCGAAACGAGCTCTCGACTACCTGCTTAGCCGGCCTGAAGTGGATGCTGCACGCGTGGGAGCTGTGGGTTGCTCGGGCGGCGGAGCATTGACTATGTTCCTTGGGGCTCTCGACTCGAGGCTCAAAGCGATTGTCCCTGCCTGCTTTCCCAATTCATATCGGCTCTTATTTGCGGGGCCAGATCCCGATTCCGAAATGAGTTTTCCCGAATTGCTTGCGCACGGGCTGGACACGGTGGATTTTGTGGAATTGTCTGCCCCAACGCCCTGGTTAATTCAAGCAACCGAAAATGATTATTTTACGCCTCCCGGGGCAAAGCTGGTCTACGACGAAGCGCGACGTTGGTTTGGACTCTACGGCGCTGAAGACCAGGTGGGCTTCTTCCTTGGTCCAGGACCCCACGGCACTCCTCTCGAAAGTCGAGAGGCTGTCAATAAGTGGTTGATCCGCTGGCTTAAGGACGGCCAGGGCGATTTTCACGAACAGCCGGTGCACCTCTATGCCAATCATGAACTTCTGGTGACACAAAGCGGCCACGTGGAGGATGAGCCCGGAAGTCGGAAGGTCTACCAATTGATTTTGGACGATTTTCATTCGAAACAAAGGCAGGGAACAATACCAGAGCTTCAAGCGGAACTGCACAAGCTGCAAGTCCCCACGGACCGCTCCTCTCCGGCCGTGAAGGTTCTGGATGAGTCGAGCGGCCCGCAGGGTCAGCGGCAGCACATTCAATTTGCGAGTGAACCGGGAGTCGAGATTGAGGGAAGGCTGTACATTCCGCCTTCCCCTGCCCGAAAACCAGCCGTACTGCTCGTGGCGGATGGGATGAGCAGCTACTGGATCTTATCGACGGGTACGTTGGCGGAAAGAATCTCTACCACGGGACGAGTTGTGCTGGAACTCGAACCCCGTGACTCTCCCGGAGAAAGTGCGCGGCCGTATGTCGGGAATTGGCTGACCAACTCACGGGCGGACCAGATCGGGCGCTGTCTGCCGGCGATGCGCGCCCATGATATTTTACGAGGTGTGGATGTTCTCGCCGCTCGCAGCGACGTGGACTCGTCCTCCATTCGCGGCGCCGCCCGGGGTGTGAGGGGAATCTGGCTTTTGTTAGCGGCAGCAATCGACCCCCGCATAGGAAAGGTCTGGCTGGATCGAACGCCTTACAGCCTACGGGCTGCTCTGGAAAACTCGATGAACACCGACTTGTTTGATGCCGTGATTCCCAGCTTTGCGCTCCATTGGGATGTGGGTGATCTTAGGAAGGCCATGGGGAACCGGCCGATCTTATGGACGGATCCGACGAATTGGATGGGGAGGACCGTTGCTGCTGGTCCAGCCTACCACTATCGCTATGTGATCGGCGACACCACGGATCTCAAAGATGAGCAAGAAAACATGTTCATTGCGGAGTTCATCAAGTGAGCTTCATCTGGAGATTACCCCCCCGCCTACATGCGTATATTCGGAAACAGGACGAGAGGAACAATTAATAGATCTCAAAGGGCAGGCTCCCGGGGATCGTAAATTTAGCGCAAACTCCGGCAGCGGCGAAATAGTTTGTGTGGCGAACGGAAGGCGCACTCGAGCCGCCTCCAGAGTCCAAGAAGGCTTCGCGATAGAAGAGGCCTCGGCCATATCTCGGCTCGCACGGACGACCACCCTCCATCAAAAACCCTTCACCTGGTCACTTCGCTAATTGGCACGGATGCTCCGCCTCGAGCTTTGCTGATGTCGGCCGCTTCTATGAAAGCCATCATTTCCTGAGTTTCCTCGGGATTGACCGGAGGTATTCCAGTCCGGAAGAACTTGGCGATTTCCACAAGTAACGGACCATGGAGATTGGGACGAGGTTCAGACTGGAGAACGTTTTTGTCGCTAAATAAGGTTATCCCGTAATCTCTTAATCCATTTCGGAACCCTCGCATCACCCCCAAGCGACCGTCTTTCCACTTGCCTACTACAACGTCCTCGTTCGCCGTGCTGGCTCGACTTACTGACTCGCATCCACGCCCCATGAGCGTGAAAAGCATCTCCACGCCATGAATGCCATACCACATCAAATCAGGGTGGTGTGGTTCGGTCGGAGAAGGACCGTAAACGCTGTACCCGACGATATGCCCCACCACATCTGCAGGACTCTTCAACCGCTGGGTTTCCTTCCAAAAACGCATGGAGGAGGAGCTGAACCAAGGTACGCCAGTCTGTTTGGCCAATCGTGCGATCTCCGTTGCGTCCTTGTAGCTGGCGGCCATCGGTTTGTCAATGAAGACCGGCTTCTTGGCGGCCAACACCGGCTTCACTTGTTCTAGGTGGGTTCGGCCATCCACACTTTCGAGTAAAATCGCATCAACCATTCCACACAACGTCGGAATGTCATCAACAATTTTGATGTTCCACTTGTCTCGCAGTTCTGCTGTAAACGCATCGACACGCGTGCGGCTGTCTTCAACATCCGCACTTCCTCCCTTGAAGGCGGCGACCACACGAATTCCCGGGATGTGCTCTGGGTCGGTGTGGTCGTTGAAGATTCTCGTGAAGACGACAACATGAGAAGTGTCGAGTCCGATGATTCCCACACGGAGCGGTTGGGCCGGTTCCATTTGAGCGAAGCTGATCGAGACCAAGAACGAGACCATGGAAAGCAGCAACGCGACACCACAAGATAGATGCTGACACAGCCGACGCATGATTCCCTCCTCGAAACTTCGGTAGACTAGCACAACTGTCCCACCGTGTGAGCTCTCCGGCCGTGCGCTGTTCTCCCAAAAAGCGGAGGGAGATCGTGGAGCAGGTGCTCGCCGCGAGCTCTGCGATTACATTACAGGTGACCTTCGGGATGCCTTTTTCAAGGCCGCTGAGCAAAGTTTCCAAAAATCGGCAGGCAAGGAGAGCTGAACGAGAGAGAATGTGCATCAGCTTCCTTCAGAACCTCATGGGAGGAAGCTCATAGCGATGCGGAGATCAAGCGAGCGATGTCGATAAATGCAGGTACTTCCGAAGAAAGTCAAACGTTCCGTTCCCATTAATGGTGTGCCCGGGTCCGCAACATGGCCGATTCGCGCCGGAACAGATCCATGCTCCAGAGGCTGTCTCTCATGTGGCCCAGGAAAGTCAGCCAAGAGGGACCATCGGAGTCTTGTCTCGATACTCATCCGTGCGGTCGTGGAAATGAAGCAACGTAACCCCGACTG
>WNGM01003234.1_pt1 | contig 13010 bp, 11 predicted proteins | sample 5400571 | NCBI WGS metagenome assembly WNGM01 (sample SAMN13153378, study PRJNA577476) | soil metagenome | isolation source: 100 cm soil or saprolite under Garry oak tree replicate 2 | place: USA:California | collected 2016-06-15
CTCACCCCCTGGATCGTGCTGCAGCGCTGGTGGCCAGCATGGTCGAAAGCGCCCCCGCCACCACCGCTGCAAGCCCTGATGAACTCACTCGCGGCAGGCTGCGGCCTGCACCTCTACCTCCCGAATTAACAAACTACCGCTAACCAGGATTAATTCGTAGAGCTCTGGGTGGTGACGTCGGCTGGCTGCGGGCGTATGACCAGGGCATGAGGTATGCGCAACGGGGCGGGTACACGCCCGCCGAGCAGCAGCGGCGTGAGCGGTTACGGCTGGAGGCGGCCGGGCGGTTCGCCCGCGGCGACGGGATTGAGGAGATCGCCCGGGATCTGCGGGTCACGCCGGGGTCGGTGCGGCGGTGGCGGCGGGCCTGGGCCGGCGGCGGGATCGAGGCGCTGCGGTCCAGGGGGCCGGTGTCGCGGGAGAAGCTGAGCGGCCAGCAGTGGGCCCGGCTGGAGGCTGAACTGCGGAAAGGCCCGCTGGCGCACGGGTTCGCCGGGGACCAGCGGTGGACTTTGGGCCGGATCAAGACGCTGATCGGCAAGCTGTTCCACGTCGGCTACACGGCCGAGGGGGTGTGGAAGCTGATGCGCCGGCACGGCTGGTCGTGCCAGGTCCCGGTGCGCCAGGCGCTCGAACGCGACGAGGCCGCGGTCGAGGTGTGGGAGGCCGAGGTGTGGCCCGATATAAAAGCACCGCCCGCGACCTGGGCGCCTACGTCTGCTTCGAGGACGAAGCAGGCCAGGGGCTGAGGCCGCCGAAGGGCCGCACCTGGGCCCCGCGCGGCGCCCGCCCGGTGGTGCGGGTGCGCGGCGCGGGCGGCGGGCGGGTCAGCATCGCCGGGGTGGCGTGCTACCGGCCCGGGGACCGCCCGCACCTGTTCTTCAAGCTGCTGGTATACCGGCGCCGCAAGGGCGAGCCGAAGGGGTTCACCTGGCAGGACTACCGTGACCTGATCATCGTTGCGCACCGGCAGCTGGCCGCGCCGCTGATCTGGTGCTGGGATAACCTCAACATCCACCTGGCCCCGGAACTGGCGGACTTCGCCGCGGAAAACAAGGAATGGCTGCGGGTCTACCGGCTGCCCGCCTACGCGCCGGACCTCAACCCCGCCGAGGGCATCTGGTCGCTGCTCAAGCGGGCCATGGCCAACTTCGCCGCCGCCGACCTGGACGGCCTGGTCCGCATCGTCAAGCGCAAGCTGAAGAAGATCCAGTACCGGCCCCACCTGATCGACGGCTGCCTGGCCGGAACCGGCCTGAAAATCGAACCCTGGTAATCACATGCACTACGAGTTCAGTCTGGTTAGGCATCCGGGTGCCCGCGAGTGACCGTCATTGCCTGTCGTTCACCGGGGTTAATGGCACGCTAATGGCACGTGATCTTTTCATAGCCGCTTCTACCGCTCCGGAGCGGCCGTGCTTGGTGGCGGCTGTCACAGCCGGCTGCGTCGACGGTTCTGCAAACAGTCGCGCTCAGGGCCGACCGCCAATGCGACATGCGGCGAAGCCTGCAGACTTGATCGGCGACCACGTCCCGCCCACGAAATGTCCCACGCGGCACACTACACTGTACCTTCTCGCGTCTACTCAAGCACAGAACTTGGATCCGGCGTAAACCGGGCAGGGATACGTCATTGAAGACTTATGCAACGGCCGCGGCGGACCTCAGCGGAGTATCGCCGACCCGCATGAGATCCCCAGAGGCACGCACCTGGTAGAGAGGCGGCTCTTCTGGGGAGTGATTAGCAGGGTAGATCTCCACGGTTGCCAGCAGGCGGTAGAGGTCAGCGGGCAGGGCTGGTCCCGTCACATCGACCGATACCGGGTCGCCCGCGGGAACGGCCCCATGAGTGGTCCCCAGGGGCGAGCGATCGTGACCTGCGAACCTACGGGCAACGATTGTGGCAGAGAAGTCAAAAGTGTCATGGATGGGCGTGCCGATTGGGTTGATGCGCATGGTGAGGCGCACGGAGCTCGGCTCGTTGGGGCTCAAGATGCGACTGCGCTTGCCATCACGGATGGGCGCGAGTTCCTCGATGTCCAGGGACAAGGACGGCAAGCGGTCAGGAACGAGGGCTGACGGCTGGTCCGCCGATGCGGGCTCGACGTTTGCCGGTTCCTGAACTCTTGTCTGCGTCTGAGCCGGCTCGTCTGTCTGCGTCTGAGCCGGCTCAACACCGGGCGCATCGGCAGGCGTCGCCGCGGGAGGTAGTGGTATTCGGTCGCGCAGGAAGGAGAGCAACCGCTCCTCATCCCACCCTGACCAGGCGTCTCGAGCGTCCGTTTGATGCTGATGAACTTTGGTACGGCGGACGCTGTTGTCGGACTCGAGCAGGAATTCGACGTGAAAGGCGGCATAGTGCTGGCGCGGGACGGGTGCCTCGGGAGGAGGCCCGGCGAGTTCACGCGCCTGGCTGGCTATCCGTTCGGGGGATATCCCAGCCATGGGTGCCAGGACCGCGGCAATTTCTTCCGGGGTGCGCCGCGCCAGATCTTTATACGTGAAAATCCCAGCATCCCAGAGGCGCTGTTCAAATCTACGGCCTACGCCATCGATCTTCCGGAAGTCGTCGCCGGACCGTCCTGCACTGCTGGGCTTGGGGCCACCACGTTGCGTCATTTGGTGCTCCTGCTCTGACGTACGCTCGCCAAACCGGCGGTCACGGTGAGCGCCAGTCCATGACGCTCCTGGCTCGGAGCCAGTCTAAGACGCTACTGGCCGGGACCCGGAGCACCTCACCCCGTGGTGGCAAGTCACGTGCGGGTTGACACCCGGGTCCCGGTCACGGCCACAGTCAGTCTGAGCTCGGGCAGAACGGCGCGCTCTCGTCGAAGAAGACCACGACGGGGATCACCGCCCAACCCACCATGTCTTGAACCAGACGACCCGGGTCGTCACAGTCAGAGGTAGACAGAGTGATGAGGACGACGAGGTTGTAGACACCGGCCCCGACCGAGCCGGCGGGGAAGGTAAACGTGTACTCAAAGCACTTCGTGGCAGTGTCTTCTCCTTCGGCGACCGTCCCTGAATCCACGGATACCCTCGCCGAGCCGAGTAGCCCGCTAGTAGGCCCGACGCCATCAATGTCGTCGATGAAGACCTGCACGCACCAGCAGCCGCATATGAGGTCGGCGAAGCGGCCGCAGATGCACCAGTCGACTTCGAGGCTCCAGGGGTCGGTAATCTCCACGGCCCGGACCGACTCGTTGCCCTCAGTCGGGTCGAGCACGTCCACTGAGATGCTTCCGTCCAGCGCGCCTGGACCCGTGTCTGATCCTGGCGTGAGGAATCCGGTTAGGATGTTGAAATTCTGGGGTTGCGGGCATGGCGGTGCTGCTGTCATCTTCTCCTCCTCGGTGAGGTGGCACGCAACCGGAACTTGATCTGTTCTCGGTTCCCAGTCGTCCGGAGTGCCCCGGCACTCTGATCGTCGGAAGCGGCGCTTAACCGACGTGGGCTGAGCGCTTAATCTGGGCATCGCTGAAATTAAGTGCTCCAACCCGGCAACAGGACGGCCCCAGCGCTCCGGCTGCCGAGCAGCACTGCCAGCACCGGGACCAAATGCATGCTGACCTCGTACGCGGCACCCGCCCGCGCGCGCCTGTCAGGTAGCTGCCCGCTGGCAGATCCCATGCCGGGCCGCCAACATGATGTTTGCAGCGTCGAGACAATCTCGACAGGGGTGCTCGTCTTGAGTTATACCGAATTTGTGCGACAACCCGTCCGGGGCCATGACAGCTGTGTCAAGAACGGGTGCACAGGGGAAGACGACTAGCCCCGCTCGTCGGGGGGGCTTGGCGGCCATGGGATTTAGCTGCTCGGAACGGCTGGCGGGGACCTACCTCGTCCCGCACCCATGGCTAACGATGCCGAGCTGGCCGACGGTCGAACGAATAGCGAGAGTCGGGTTGACCGCACTAGCAGCGCCCCCGGACTTCCTGGCCCTCGGCAAGGTGGCCACGGTCGTCCAGGAGCGTTACGCCCAAGTCCTGTGGATCCGCCTCCAGATCGCTGATGGTGACCCTGGTGCCCTGCTTGTCACGTTGCTCGGCGCAGCGGCGAGGTTGGACGCGGAAGCGTCGCAAGGGATCGCCGAGGATGTGGCCCGCCATGCCCGCCATGGCGAATGGCGGATTGGATATCAACTGCTGGCCGACTGGCTGGTGGCGGCCACTGTCCCACCAACGGTGCTGGTGCTTGAGGGCGCGGAACACCTTGAGGCCGAAAGCCCGGCCAGTCTTGACATGCTCGTGTCGGCCTTCCTGCCACACTTGCAGGGAAGCCTCGACGTCCTGTTGATCAGCTTCACGGAGTGGGACCCGCGGCGCCTGGGTCCACACGGCCAGGTGCTTGGGTGGTCTCATCTCCAGCTGGATCGCCGTGCCGTAACGCTCCTGGCTGAGGCCTTTGCACCCGGCCTTTCTGCGGCCATCCTTGACCGGAGTTTTGCCCTTACCGATGGCGCAGCCGGTGCGTTGGAAGCTGCGTTCTCGGCTGGCGCGATCCTTGGGCCGGAGGTTTTTCGCGCCGCGATGGCGAGGGCGGGCGACGCCCAAGACCTGCTTAGCGCACTCGGTCGCCGCCTGCTTGGGCGCGCCGACCGGCACAGTCTCATCTCTCTGGCTGGCGCCAGTCGGCTTGGCGTCTGGCACCCGGCCATGGCAAGTGCTCTCGGGGTCTCCACGCTTCATCGAAATGAGCCCTGGTGGCTTGATCTCGCCGAGGGATGGCAGCAGCTCAGCCCGGCGTGGCGTGCTCCTTTGCGGTCCGCAGGAGAAGGTGGGGACATCGATCCCGCCTCACTCACCCTCCTGGCCGACTGCGTCTCCAGCCAGGGTGCCGGGGATCGAGCGCTCGAGCTGTATATGGAAGCTAAAGAGGTCGACCGCGCCGCCGACACGGCCGTTAATGTCGCCTGCGACCTTGCGAGCACAGGCTCCTGGGCGACACTGGCCCGGCTGGGTCAGACTCTGGCCCGTGACTGTCCGGCCGCCGGACGCATTGCCGAACCACGCCACATTGCTAAGCACGCCGCCGCCCCCTGGTGGCGTCGCCGGTTGATCCGGTTTGCTCGCCACTCATCCGGCTGGACAGGGCGTGCGCCCGCGCCTCGGCCGGTTCTGATCGCTGAAGCTCGTGTCGCGCAGCATCCACTTGACCCAACAGCATCCCCGGCCTTGCCCGATGCGCACTGGCGGGAACCTCTCCCCCCGCCTGCAGTGATGCGCCCGATCGTGCGCAACGTAACGTCCGATATTACCGCCCACCTGCTTGGTGAACTGCGTGTTGCCATTCAAGACCGTCCGGTCGAAATGTGGTCATCGGGGCGAGGCCGCGCAGTGTTCGAATACCTCATCGTCAACCATCACAGCAAGGTGCGACGGGATCGGCTCATGAGCATGTTCTGGCCCGAAGTATCGGCGGATGCCGCTCGCAACAGCCTCAACGTGGCGATCCATGGGCTTCGCCAGTCCCTGCGCGCGGCGGTCGGCGACACCGCGGTAGTGATCCATCAAGACCAGGCTTACTTCATTGACCCGGCGCTCGACATGTGGGTTGATGTTGAGGTTTTCGAGGAACAGCTAAAGGCTGCTCATCAGCACCTCGCCAGCGCAGAACTCGTGAAGGCAGAGGAAGCGTTCGAGGCGGCGACCTGGCTTTATCAGGGCGAGTTTCTTGCCGACGACCCCTACGAGGAGTGGGCGATGGTCACTCGGGAGCACCTGCGTCTTTGCTATCTCGACGCACTCGATCGGCTTGGCGCTTTGCGCTTGAACTCTGGCGACTACCCCGGCTGCGTCGCGGCATGCCTGACGCTTCTGGCCTGTGACAGTTGCAGGGAGGACGCCCATTGCCGATTGATGCGATGCTACAGCCGACAAGGCCAAGTGCAGTTGGCTCTTCGGCAATACCACTCTTGTGCCGCCGCTCTACGCACCGAACTCGACGTGGCGCCGGCCCCGGCAACGACCGAACTCTTCGATCGCCTCCGTCGGCGCGAAGTCATTTAAATGATCGTCACTTTAAGGCGAAGATCAGAATGCTGGTGGCCGATATGCTTACCCTCGGCCTTGTGCCCGCCCTTCTGTGTAGGGCACTCAGCGCTGAGAAACGAGGTCAAATTCAAAGCTGATCGCTGCCGAATAGCAATTCCTGCTCAGCCCGACGAAGCCAGCCATGGCCAGGATGGCGACGCGTGCGCTTTCAGGGGAACCCAGCGGGAGCGCAGCCCAGGTGAGCCTATGACCCGTAGATCAACACTCGCAAGCAGGGCAGAGAGCCACGTTCGGCATATCCGCCGACCTTGGGTTTCCTCGTGGAGAGGGTGACGGTGGAGCGGGTGACGGAGGAGCGGGTGACGGACAGGTCTTCACGTTTGGGCGTGACCTGGGCTGATGGGGTGGTGGTCGGGGGCTGGCCCACAGGTTAAGCGGGCTGCGCCCACAGTGTTATGTGATGGTATGCCTGGTTTGACTGGGGTGGTTTTGGGTTTCTTCTTCCCGCGGGGGTCGGCTTCGACGATGGCCAGGCTGAGTGCTTCGAGCTGTCCGATTAGCTGGCGGAGGCGGTGCTGGTTGTCGAACCAGTCGCTGTAGTCGGCGAGCTGGTCGTCGGACAGGAACCGGGTGACGGTTTTGCCGGCCACCTTGCGGGTCCACTGGTGGTAGGGGCCGTGCAGGGCGGGTGGGTCGGCGTGGCAGCGGCAGTTGCGGTGGCCGCAGCGCATCGGGCGCTCGGTGAGGGTGCCGGGGAGGACGAAGCCGATCTCGGCGATCGCGGCGGCGATGGCCGCGGCCTGGGCTCGCTGGGCCGGGGTGGGCGACACGTTCTCAGTCTGGCATCTGAGGTCCCCCGTTTCCGGCATATCTCACAGTATAAGTATTGTGTGAATACTGGTGAGGCAGCCGCCTATGTGGCGCGCTGGCAGCCGGTCTCGGTGCCGTACCAGGCGGCGGGTTTCGCCCGGGCGGTGGTGATGGCGGCGGCACCGCCGAGCAAGGCGCGGGCGAACGCGCTGTTGTGGGCGGCGGCCCGGCTGGCGGCGTTCGCGGTGCCGCTGGGCCTGGAGGCGGTGCCGCAGGTGCTGCTGCACCCGTCGGTGATCGAGCGGTTCACCGCGCATGCACCGGGCCTGTCCGGGCCGGCGCGGCGGACCGTGCGGACGAACCTGCGGTTCATTGCCCGCCGCGTGGTCCCGGCGCTGGCCCCGCCGGACGCGCCGCTGCCCCGCGAGCGTGCCAAGGCTCCCTATACCCGGGCGCAGATCGAGGGGTACCTGGCCCTGGCCGCCGCCCAGCCCACTATGGCGCGGCGGATGCATGCGGCGGGCCTGGTCTGCCTGGGCGCTGGCGCCGGACTGACCGGGACGGACCTGCGCGCCGTGCGCGGGGCCGACATCGCTGGCCGCTCCGGCGGCGTCCTGGTGCAGGTGCGCGGCGCGCGGCCGCGGGCGGTGCCGGTGCTGGCCCGCTACCACCAGCCGCTGCTGGCCGCGGCGGCGTTCGCCGGGACCGGGCTGATCACCGGCGGCCGCGACCCGGCCCGCCGCAACATCACCACGCAGCTGACCGGCGCGCTGGCCGGCGGGACCGGGCTGCCCCGGCTGGAGATCAGCCGGCTGCGGTCCACCTGGCTGGCCAGCCGCGCGCAGCACCTTGGGCTGGCCACCTTCATGCACGCCGCCGGGATCACCTGCTCCCAGCGGCTCGGCGACCTGATCGCCGCCCTGGAACCCGGCGATGAGGCCCAGGCGGTGGCGCTGCTGACAGGCAGCGCACGGTGAGCGGCCCGGCCTGCCTCGCCACGATCGAGGAGATCATCGACGGCGCCGGCGTGGCGCCGCGGATCGAAGCTCTGCTGCCCGCCGGGGTCCGCCACCGCCAGCTGAAAGCCCGCACCTTACTCCTGGGCATGCAGCTCACCCTGGCCGATGACCGGCCCGCGCACCTGACCAGGGTGCACCAGGCACTGACCGGCCTGCCCGAGCCCGACCAGGTGCGGCCCGGCGTGATCGAGGACTGGGAAACCGGCTCCCACCAGCTCACCTACCGGCAGACCGAGTACACCTTCGGCCTGGTCGCGGACGCGCTGGCCAAGGACGAGCCCGGCGGAGCGCCGCCGGCCTTGCTGCAGGCCGCCTGCGACGCGCTGCTGGAAGCCAGCATTCCCGCCCGGCACAAGCAGGCACCCAGGTCACTGGCAGCGGACTGGACCGACGCCGAGACCTGGTCCCGGCCGCCCCGGCACGGCACCACCAGCTGCGCCGACCCCGCGGCCGCCTGGGGGCACCGCAACAGCAACCTGCCCGGCCCCAAGGGCGAGATGTTCTTCGGCTACTACCTGGTGCGCCACGAGGCGCCGGTGCGCCGTGAGGCGCTGGGAATCGAGGGAGGTGCGAGACCTCCTCGCCAGGCTGTCGCAGCAGCCTGGCAGGAGCTGAGCGCAGTCCGATCCGGGAGACGCCGGGGAGGGCGGGAAGCAGCGCTGACAAAGCCGGGACGGTTTGGTACTGCCAGACGGGCCGGGTCCGGCGAGCGAGATCAGACGGTATACGAGAGGAATCAGTGTTAAAGCTCCGTAAGCGTGGCACCGGCTCAAATCTGGTGGATATGGGCCGGGGTGCAGTGCACGGCCATCCGGTATGGGTGGCCGACTCCGAAGCCGGCTTGGCGTGCCGGTGGGGAGGTCACGGTGAAGGCCTGCGGCGTAACCGTGGCGATGCTGCCGGGGCAAAGCTGGATGCCAAGCTGATCGATCGATTCGCAGTGAACACGGGAACCATCCCGCGTCGTTCCCACCGCCCGGGATCCACCCGGGACGCTGGGATAGGCGCGTCGTCGGCCGAAGGCGTGGGATGGGGCGGAGGCCCCGTAGTAGTCCGGGCACGCGAAAGGCGTGCACATGGCGAAGGGGGCCAGCAAGTCGGCAGTGCAGGCAGGGGAATGCCAGGAGGCCGCTGGTGAATACCGGCGAACCGGGGCTCATTGGGCTGTATTCAGCTGAGCGCCGGGTACTGGAGATCCAGGCCAAGCTGCACCGTTGGGCCGGTGATGACCCTCATCGCAGGTTCGATGATCTGTTCAATCTCGTCGCCGATCCCGCGTTCTTGCTCGTCGCGTGGGATCGGGTGCGGGGCAACAAGGGGGCGCGCACGGCCGGGGTGGACGGCGAGACCGCCCACTACATCGAGGCCGTGCGCGGGGTGGAGGGGTTCCTGGAGGAATTGCGGGATGATCTCAAGGCCCGTACCTTCCGCCCCTTGCCGGTGCGGCGGCGAGCGATTCCCAAGGCGGGCGGCAAGGTCCGCTACCTGGGGATCGCGACCATCCGTGACCGGGTAGCCCAAGCCTCCCTGAAACTGGTGCTGGAGCCGGTTTTCGAGGCGGATTTCCTCCCGTGCTCCTATGGGTTCGTGCGCCACGAGGTGCATGGCATCGAGGGAGGTGGAAGACCTCTCTGCCGCGTCGTCGCAGCGGCGTGGTGAAGCTGGGGGCAGCCTGAGCCGGGGAACGCCGGGGAGGGTGGGAGCAGCCCCGACAACGCCGGGACGGTTTGGTATCACCAGACGGGCCGGGTCCGGCAAGCAAGATCAGAAGGCGGAACGTGAGTGAACCGGTGGCTGAAGCTCCGTAAGAAGAGTGCCGGCTCAAATCTGGTGGATATGGGCCGGGATGCAGCGCGTGACCTGTGTGCTTTCGCATGTGGGTCAACTCCGAAGCCGAGTGAATCCGTCGGTGGGGAGGCCATGCTGAAAGGCTGCGGCGTAGGCATGGCGAGGCTGCCGGGGTAGAGCTGGCCGCCGACCTGGTCGATCGATGCTGTGTGAACGTGGGAACCATCCGCGGCCGCCCTCCCGCTGCCCGTCCGGGGCGGTGAATGGGCAGGCTCGTTGCCAGCTGATGGCCGTGGGGTGGGGCGGAGGCCTCGTAGTAGTCCGAGCGCGCGAGAGGCGCGTGCATGGCGAAGGGGGCCAGCAAGTCAGCAGGGTGGTGACTGGAATGCCAGGAGGACGTTGGTGAATACCGGCGATCTGGAGTATTTAGGGCTGTATTCAGCCGAGCTTCGGGTACTGGAGATTCAGGCCAAGCTGCACCGTTGGGCCCGTGGTGATCCTCATCGCAGGTTCAGTGATCTGTTCAATCTCGTCGCCGATCCCGCGTTCTTGCTGGTCGCATGGGATCGGGTGCGGGGCAACAAGGGTGCCCGGACACCCGGGGTGGACGGTGCGACCGCGTCGTCCATCGAGTACGGGCGGGGAGCGGGATACTTTCTCGACGAGCTGCGGTCGGCGTTGAAGGACCGCAGTTTCCGCCCGTTGCCGGTCCGGGAGCGGTTGATTCCCAAGGCGAACGGCAAGCTGCGCCGCCTGGGCATCGCCACCATCCGGGACCGGGTGGTCCAGGCGTCCCTGAAGCTGGTGCTGGAGCCGATATTCGAGGCGGATTTCCATCCGTGCAGTTACGGATTCCGTCCCGGACGCCGGGCTCATGACGCGATTGCCGAGACGGTCATGTTTGTCAACAATAAGTATGAATGGGTTGTTGAGGGTGACATCACGGCCTGTTTGGATGCATCGTCACACTGCTCCTCTGCTGATTGCCATGATCAGAACAGCTGGTCTTGGGGTCTGGGGAGTTCGATACGCAGGCCTTTCATGCGCCCGGTGCGGGTCAGGACGGCGCGTAGCTCGCCGCGCTTTACTCGCTGCAATATGGTCTGGCGGGAGACGCCGAGGGCGCGGGTGGCGTAGTGGATGGCTACCCAGCCGTCGGGGGTGTCGTCGGCGAGCATGCCGCGCAGTTCGCTGGTGAGGCGGATGCGCCAGGGGGCGCCAGGGGTGACCTGCTCGCCGGCGACGAAGCCGTCGTTGAGCCAGCGCAGCAGGGTGGAGGGCGCGATCTGCAGTTCGCGGGCTGCCTGGCTCACGTTGAGCAGCTCTCCTTCATCCTGGCTGGCGCCGGGCTGGTGGCAGGGGATGTGCCAGTGGGTGCGCAGCGAGGCGACTCTACTGGCGGTGAACGACAATCCGCGGGCGGTGGTGCGGTGCTGGCGGTTGAGGATCCCGGCGATCGTGGCGTCGGGATAGTGGGCGGCCAGGCGGCGGATCAGGGCGATGGTGTCTTCTGCCGTGCGGATCTTGGGCTGGGGGCGGCGCAGCGGCACGGTCAGCTCGCTGATTGCGCCGCCTTTCCACCGCAGCACCAGGCCGGCGTGCGGGTCCGGGTCATCGCGGCGCAGCGTGATGTTCACTTCGTCGAGCAGGGTGCGCAGCAGTTGCTTGCGGTCCTTGTCGGTGGTGGTCGGCGCGTCCCAGACCGCATCGAGGTCGTCGCCGAGGGCGAGGATCGCGGCCCGTTCCTGCTTTGAGAGGGCCTTGGGGCGGGCGGCCTGGCGGCGGGCGAGCTCGGCCTCGGCATCGGCCTGCTCGCGGAGGGCTTTCTCCCACTCGGTTTCCAGGCCGCGGGCGACCAGCCGGTTGTCCGGGTCGACGGCCATGTAACGGCGTTCGGCCCGGGCCGCGTTGTATCGGGCTTGCTCTGCCTGGCGGCGCCACTGCCCGAGGGCGGTGTCGTGGCCGTCTTCGAGCTGCTGGGCGGCGATCAGGCAGGCCTGCAGGGCGGCGGGGGCGAGCGCGGCCAGGAACGCACCGGCGACGGCGGTGTCGATGGCCTGCCCGCCGGTGTTCATGTGCCGGGTGCCGCGGCCGTCGACCAGGTCGCCGGGGCCCTGGCAGTAGTAGTTCGGCACGGACTTGGCCGGGCCGCGGTAGAAGACGGCCAGCTTGCGGCCGCAGGTTCCGCAGGTGGCCAGGCCCTGCAGCAGCGCGCAGCCTTCACGGACCGCGCCGGTGCCCGGCTGGCGGGCCTGCGGGCGGATGTTGGTGCCGATGCGCTGCTGGTTGGCCAGGTAGGTGTCCCAGTCGGTGAACCCCTGGTGATGGCCGGTGATGAGGACCTCCCACTGATCGCGGGGCAGTTTGCGGCGCCGCTTGCGCAGTACGCCATCCTTGCCGAGGTAACGCTCATCGCGGGTGCGGCCGTAAACGTAGGCGCCGGCGTAGGCCGGGTGCGTCAGCGTGTTGTGCACCGCGTGGTAGGACGGCTCCGCCCAGGTGATCTCGCCTGGCCTGCCGTGCAGGTAGACCGCTTGCTGCAGCGGCCAGCGCAGGCCCTGCTCGCGCAGCCACAGCCAGGTAGCCCGCACCGACCCGCAGATCGCGAACTGCTCGAACACCGCTGCGATGACGCCCGTGACGGCTTCATCGGGGTGGAAACAGATCTCCCCGTCACTTTCACCCCATATCAGCCCGACTGGCAGGCCGCGGCGCAGTTCGCCGCGGGCGGCCTTGTTCTTGATCCCGCCCTCCAGCCGGGCCCGCAGCACGTGGAGCTCAGCTTCGGACATCAGGCCCTTCATCCCCAGAACCAGCCTGTCGTTGAACAAACCGGGATGATAGAGGCCGTCGGCGTCGGCGACCAGCGTGTCGCAGACCCCGGCCAGGTCCAGTAGCCGGTACCAGGCGGCGTTGTCGCGGGCCAGCCGGGACACCTCCAGCGCCAGGATGATCCCGACCTGGCCGCGCGCGACCTCGGCGACCATGCCCTCGAACGCGTCCCGCTGCCCGGTCACCGACCCGGAGACGCCAAGGTCGCCGTCCACGACGCGGACCTGGTGCGGCGGCCAGCCCAGCTGACGGGCCCGGGCCACCAGGTCATACTGCCGTGCGGTCGACTCGGTGTTCCGCTCCACCTGGGCAAGGGTGGACTGGCGGACGTATATTACGGCCGCTCTCGAGCGGTGCGCACCGGTGATCTTGCCGGATTCACTCATCGCAGTCCCCCGTCCCCGGTGCTGCCGTTGCGGCGGCTGCCCTGGCTATCAGGCAGGCCAGCAGCGACATCGCCGCTTGCGCCTGCGGCACGGGAAGCTGGCCCATCAGGGCCGGCGGTGGCGCCGGGAGCTGATCCGGCATCAGACTGAGCTGCACAGGCTGCACGGTTGTCCTCCTT
>WNGM01009713.1_pt1 | contig 13009 bp, 7 predicted proteins | sample 5400571 | NCBI WGS metagenome assembly WNGM01 (sample SAMN13153378, study PRJNA577476) | soil metagenome | isolation source: 100 cm soil or saprolite under Garry oak tree replicate 2 | place: USA:California | collected 2016-06-15
TAGTTGGAAAGGAGGACGAGCAGTCACCGGGAAAGGCGAATGGCAAAGTGACCATTGCCGGGCTGATTGAAGAGGAGAGAATTCTGCCGCAAGAGGGCACGATGACGGGGCTACAAGAAAAGCTGGCAGCCGGAGAGTTTGTGGTAAGTGTCGAGCTAGATCCACCCAAGGGATTAAATCCCACAAAGATACTGGAAGGGGCGGTCTTGCTGCAAAAGGCAGGAGTGGATTGTATCAACATAGCCGATAGCCCCATGGCGCGGGTACGTATGGGGTGCATCGGTCTGGCACGTTTGATTCAGGATCACCTCAAGGTTGAGACGATTATTCACTTTACCACGCGAGACCGCAATTTGATGGCCCTACAATCTGAGCTACTTGGCGCTCACGCAATGGGGATTCGTAACATTCTGGCTCTAACGGGAGATCCACTGCGCCTGGGTGATTACCCTAACACAACCGGTGTCTGGGACGTCGATTCAATCGGATTGATACAGGTGATACGAGGCATGAATGAGGGACATGATGCGGCAGGTTCAGCGATTGGGGGCAAGGCCTCGTTCCATATTGGTGCAGCCTTGAACTTGAATATGACCGATGCAGAGACAGAGCAAGAGATCGAGAAATATCGACGCAAGCTTGAGGCTGGCGCACAGTTTATTATGACGCAGCCTATTTATGAGCTTGCACCATTGTCACGTTTCTTAGAGCGGGCGGGCAAACCACCCATTCCTCTACTGCTGGGATGTATTCCGTTGCATAGTTCACGGCATGCTGAGTACCTGCATAACGAGGTTCCAGGCATTACTATTCCCGATGATGTACGCGCACGCATGCGTGCTGCCGGAGAGCATGGACATGAAGAGGGATTGAAGCTTGCTCAGGAGTTATTGGCCGAGGCACGCGCCCTGGTGCAGGGAGTGTACCTGATGCCATCATATGGCCGTTATGATGTGGTGAGCAAGCTAACGAGGATGCTGACTACTCAGTCCGAGAGCCTCTAGCTGTAGAATAGTTGCATGTTGCATTTTGACACGAAGAACGGGTATAATACTCGTGCGGATAGTACACAAGATTAGTGCTTATCGTGGTATTCGGTTTTCATCTCTAGCCAGAAGGACATACCATGAAGACACTCTACACGGGTCATGTCACTATCGGTGAGCATACAATCTACTCCTTTATCTATGCTGAGACCCTTTTGGAAGCAGAACGATATCTCACTGCATTGCTTAGCGCGTTCCTGAGAGACTATCACGTCTCTCCACCTGCTACGTTTCAGTACATTCACGTTGTCTCTCGTCCGACAGGTTGGGAAGCTCCTGATGGATATTATCTACCAGCTACCAGCAAACAGTACGCGATGAAGTATCACTCCCAGGAGACAGTTGGTACACCGAAAGAAATTGATACAGCCTCTCAAATTAGCTTGTAACGTATTGCATAGTTCTCCTTCTCTGCTCCTCTTCCACGAGGAGCAGCTTTTTGTTGCCTCTCGTAAAGAAATTACCGAGCACGTCACAAAGGGCCTTGATAATATTCACGCTGATTTCTATCGAGATCTCCTGCGAAATGTGGGATATCCGTAACAAGATCTTAACGATTCCTCCACCAAAAATACATACCTTTCTTCTATTATCAATGGTGGCGTCAAATATCTTTTCCACTCAGCAGGCTCTTCGGAGAGCCACAATCAACTCAAAGGAGCAGTGTTAAATGTTTACGCCCGTTTCGTCGCGCATACGTTGGCGCATTATGATCCCCATATGCCTTATACTCCTGGCCCTTCTTTTCGGAACAGTTTTCTCCGTAATCTCGCACTTGCCGGCATCGGCGGCTGGAAGTACAGCTCCAGATGGTCCGGGAGCACTCTCCCACTTTGACCTGGCCCGCAAGGACTGTCTTGGAACCGCTCGCAACACGACCTCCAAAGTCTGGTTCACCATAGCAAACGGCGTCCTCAGCGACGTCTACTATCCCACGATCGATAATACGAACGTGGAGACCATGCAGTATATTGTCACCGATGGTAGTACGTTCACCGACCTACAAACGCGTGATACCTCCTATACAGTGCAGTTGCTTGACAATCACTCACAAGCGCTTGACTGCGAAGTGACGACCACAGCCAAGAGTGGGAAGTATCGCATCATTACTGACTACCTGACTGATCCTAATCAGAACACGCTGGTAATGAATGTACACTTTGTGCCGCTCGTTGGCAATCTGTCCAACTACAAGCTCTACGTACGCTACGATCCCAGCATCAATGGCAATGGCGGCGGGGGCAATGGGAACGGCGGCGGGGATAACGGCACTATCGACACCTCCACCGGTCACAGCGTGCCCATAGCTTTCGATACCGTCACGACGAGCAATGCATCCAATCGGACCTACGCTGTGCCGGTCTACTGTGCCCTGGATGCTTCAACGCCCTTTACCCAGATGAGCAATGGTTTCGTAGGCCAGCCAAGTGACGGGCTGGTACAACTGGACACCTCTCACACCCTCACGGCTATTTATACACAGGCTAACGATGGCAACCTGGTGCAGACGGCGCAGGCGAATATCTCCCACGGCGGTATGTTGAGGCTGGCACTTGGCTTCGGCACGAGCCAGGCTACTGCCGTTAGCGCAGCCGAAGGGTCGCTCGCTACCCTGTTCAGCCAACTCCAGAAGAGCTATGAGGCTGGATGGAGCAGCTACGACGCCAGTCTGATTGCCCCCCCACCGAACTCCCCCGGCGTACCAAGCTCACAATGGGGTCTCCTCACCGACGAGTATTATCTCAGCGCAAATGTCATTAAAGCTTCCGAGGATAAAACCTTTCTAGGTGCAGAAGCGGCCAGCCTCACTTCTCCATGGGGCCAGGCCGTTTCGGCAGGCGACCCCAACAATACCTACTTCGGCTCATACCGCGAAGTCTTTGCCCGTGACCTCTACGAAGCCTGGACAGGTTTCTACCTCGACGGCGACCGTACGACTGCCAGTGAACTGGTGAACTTCCTCTTCTCTCGTCAACAGCAGGCCGATGGCTCCATGCCCCGCAATAGCCTGCTCAACGGTAAGCTCGCGCCCGACTCCTTCGGCACACAGCTCGACGAAGCCAGCTATCCTATAATTATGGCTTACCAGCTTGGGATGACTGACAGCAGCCTCTACCAGAATCATATCAAGCCCGCCGCGAATTTTGTCATAGGTCACGGTCCCTCGTTCGGGGTGGAACGCTGGGAAGAGCAGAGCGGCTATTCACCCTCTACCATCGCCGCCGAGATCGCTGGCTTGGTAGCGGCTGCTGATATCGCCAAGGTCAACGGCGATACGCAGAGCGCAAATGTCTGGCTAGGGGTGGCCGACGACTGGCAACGTTCTGTCGAAGGCTGGACCGTCACCACCAACGGCCCTCTGGCCACCCATCCCTACTTCATCCGTCTCTCCAAAACCGGCGATCCCAACGCCACCATCAGCTACAACCTTGGCAACGGCGGTCCCACGCTTGACCAGCGTTCCGTCATAGATGCCGGTTTCCTGGAACTCGTCCGCCTCGGCCTCAAGCCCGCCAACGATACCGCCGTCACCGAATCGCTGCCTGTCGTCGATGCTACCATTGAAACGAACACCAGCAGTGGCCCAGGCTGGCATCGCTACAACGGCGACGGCTACGGTGATGCAGCCTCAAACGGTCATCCCTGGCCGCCTACCAATGCCGGTACCGGACATGTCTGGCCCCTGCTCACCGAAGAGCGGGGTGAATACGACGTAATCGCAAGTCAGAGCAATACAGCTCTCACGCTACTCAACACCATGCGCCTCTTTGGCTCCGGCGTCGGTCTGATCCCCGAACAGGATTGGGAGTTACCCAACCTGGCACCCTCACCTTACGGCACCGACCCCACCGTCGCCTCCATTGGCTTCCAGAACGGCAAACCCGCCGGTTCTGCCGCCCCACTTACCTGGTCTGCCGCTGTCTATGTGCGCCTGCTCCGTGATATCGTTACAAACAAGCCATTAGAACAGCCCGTCGATACCTACAACCGCTACGTCGCCCACCAGCAGGGGCAAACCAGCCTCACCGTCACCTCACCGACCAACCAATCCGCCGTTAGTGGTTCTCCTGTGACAGTGACGGGCACCTCGGCAGCAGGCAACACCATCTACGTTGCCGCTACCAATACCGACAACAACAGCCAGACCACCATCGTCAGCACCAGCACACAGTCCGATGGCACCTTCAGCGTCTCGGTACCGATCACTGGTGGAACCACCGTGTTGAATACCGTCGCGGTCAGCCCGACGGGGGCTACCGCCCACGACGAGCGTACCATCGATTTCACTCCTGGTACGCTCGTCTTTGAGGCCACAGACCCCTCCGGTGACGATAACGGCCCTGGCAACTATGCCTATCCCACGGCCAGCGACTTCCACGCCGGAGCTTTCGACCTTCAGGATTTCCGTGTCATTATCAGTCCTGATGGTTCGACCGTCACCTTCAAGGTGCAAATGCGCGACCTGACACCAACTTTTGGTAGCCCCCTTGGTGCTCAGCTGGTAGATGTGTATGTGCATAATCCCAATGCAGCACCTGCCGATACTTCGACGGCCGCATCCTTCCCGCAGCGCAACTACCAAATCTCCCCGAGCGCAGCATGGAGCAGGCTGATTGAAGTACAAGGGTTCGGGCAGCGCTTCATTGACGCGCATGGCACAACCGTAGGGACGACGACGATCAGCGCGAATGCCATCACGCGCTACATCACATTCAGCGTGCCCACAGCTGCACTTGGTGGACCGCCTGGATCAGGCTGGGGATTCACCTTGACTGTGACCGGCCAAGATGGCTTCCAGCCAGATCTGGCGCGTGCCTTCACCTCAACTCCAGGAGCATTCACCTTTGGTGTCTGTGCAAGCACGAGTACTGATCCGCACTGCACGGTCGATCCAAATACCGTACCCAAAGTCATGGACACGATCACTCCAGCAGGAGTAAACCAATCCGATGAACTCGACTATACTGTCCACAATCCGGTCGTATTACAGGATGTGGTCATTCCCTAGCGATTCATTGAAATGCGGTGGGGCTTGATTGAGGTGTGTTGATTGAGAGGTGGCCATCACATATGGCCACCTCTTCGCGTTTTTCCCTTAAACCCATGATCCGGGCACGCTAGAACAGACCAACGAAAGTGGGAAATTCTCCTGCCGTCCCAAGAGTATCCCTGGGCTTCTCAGCTTTGATAGCGTTCTTCTGCGGTCGCACAATAAGCAGAGGTAGCCTGGTTGTTTCAAGCACGCGCTCCGTTACGCTACCCAACATCCAACGCTGCAAACCGTTTCGCCCATGCGTTGCCATAGCCACCATATCACAGCCATAGCAGCCCGCGGCCTCATCCATATGCTCACCATTTTCTGCCATGCTGATAAGTGTCGGGGCAATATCCAGGTCATCAGTGACCGAGGAGGTAACCTGAAGATTAAGGCGACCCAGGTCTCCCTCGCCCAGACGCTGTTCGATTGTGTGGAGATAGGCATCTGCCTCCCCTGACCTCTGCTGTTTTGCCTTTGCTAGGCTGTCATTTTGACCATACTCATACTTGGTCGGCAGGTGCAGTACTTCTGTTAGATGAAGTGATCCCGCTCGCGGGGCCGACAAGGCCGCGCTCAGGTAGGCCGCTGGCTCCAGGGCTGCTTCTGCCAGCGGAGAGCCATCAAGAGCCACTAGAATACGCACAGGACGTATTCCTTCTGGATGCATATTTGTCAGCATGCCTGCATGCTCATGTAATACAAGCACTGGTGCTGGGCTATAGCGTGCAACTTTCTGTGCCACACTGCCCAATACCCAACGCTTGAGTCCTGTATTTCCATGACTGGAAATGACGATCAGGTCTACCATTTGTACATGTGCTTCCGCAAGAATTGCCTCCGCCGGTGCTCCCTGAAGCACTACGGTAGTTGTTTTGATGCCTTTCAATGTATGTGAGCGAGCCATGCTGGCAAGATACTCCGTAGCTCTATCACAGTCAGCATCCAGAGTTTCCTGCATCATCATCGGCGACTCCATAGCCATCCAGGCATAATCTATTCCTGCTGTGGACACCTGTAATAGTACAATAGAGCCACCGGAGACACGGGCAATACGTGCAGCTACAGAGATCGCTTGTTCGGCACGCGCTGAACCATCTAGAGGGACAAGAATACGTTGAAACATGGTATTTCTCCTTTCTCCGAGAGGTTCATTATGCCTCTCGCTTCCATCATCTCTTCTAAGAAGAAGCATAGCCTTTCCACCTCACAGCCCCATCACAAGCAGAAGCATACATCTCACAGCTCTATCACATTACAGGAAGCTCACGAAAGGCTAAAGAAGAGAGCCAACCTCACAGGAAGCTCACAAATAGGTCTCACTTTGTACTGAATCGGGAAGAAGGGGAAGTGCAATGAAGAAGGTCGAGCCCTGGCCCACGGTGGATTCAAACCAGATGCGTCCACCAAGCCGCTCGATGATTTCGCGGGAAAGGTACAAGCCCAGCCCTGTTCCACCTATACCATAGGCCCGTGCATTATCTGCACGCATGAAGCGTCCGAAGACGCGGGTCTGCTGATGAGCAGGAATACCAATACCAGTATCATGAATGCTGAGCAGAGCTTCATGAGCTTGAGCATCTTCACGAATAGACACTGTGACGGGACCACCATTGGGACTGTATTTGATGGCATTGTTGATAATATTGCTCAAAACCTGTTCTAGGCGCTGTGGATCACTGGAAACGACGAGATACTCTAGCGATGTATGCAAGGAGAGCGTATGCTGTTCGGTGATCATCTGTAAACGTGCCATGACTCGCCGTGTGAGAGCAAGCAGATCCATCGGTTCATAATGTAATCGCAATCGCCCGGCTTGAAGACGAGTCACATCTAACAGGTCTGTAATCAGATCGCCGAGACGCGAGGTGGCCTGGTTGATATCTTGCAATGCCTCCATCTGCCAATCAGCGAGCGCAGGCCCTTTACCACGTGCAGTCTGCACCAGCAACGTTTGCACGAAGCCTTGTAAGACCGCCAGGGGGGTACGAAGTTCGTGTGCCGCGATGCCCACAAACTCATCTTTGAGCTCCTCTGCTTCTTTCAAAGCACTGACATCCTGATGAACCACGAGAGCTGCTGGCTCCTCACTTTGTGAGGCTGATTCCTCACTAGCAGGTGATAACACATTCAGTTCACGTGCGCCAAGTGCTACAGCACTAACCAGCACTGGTAATGCTGTTCCATCGGGGTGACGAATGACCTCTTGATGCTGGCGCACTGTCTCACCACGCTGAACCGCTCCGAAGATGCGTATCCCGTTCTGCTGAAGAAATTCACTCATGGGTTGTCCAGGAGACCAACGAACGCCCCAGACGGTCGCCGCCATCTGGTTTGCCAGAACCAGGCGAGCATCTCGTCCACGCACAAGATAGACACTACTGGGCAGTTCATCCAACAGCAGCTGGAGTAAGGCTAGACGTGCCTCCGTTTCAGCATGTATGCGTCGTTCGAGGAGCAGCCGTCGAGCCTCCGTCACATCATGCCAGACAACGACCGCTCCAACGACACTGCTCTCTGGAGGAGGTGCAGCTGAAGTATGTTGCAGGAGATAACCAGAAGGTATCGTATCAAAACGCAGAGAGGATGCATTGACGAGATATTCTCGCACTTCTTGAGAAGTATCACTCACCGTCACAGTCATGTCTTTCAACGGCTCACCGTGCAGAGCGAGTCGGGCCGGAGTATAGAGCAGGTCCTGAAGAGCCTGCTGATCTTTAGGAGTGTGTGTCAATGTTTCACGTAAGCGACGGGCAGCACTATTCTCGCGCAAAATATTTCCCTGACCATCAACAAGTGTGACTCCATCGGCAATTCCTTCAAAGAGGGCATCGAGTTGCTTCGCACGCACCTGAGTCATATGGTACAAACGTGCATTTTCGAGTGCCACGGCGGCCTGTGCTGCCAGACCTACCAGCAAGGTTTCATCCTCTTGCGTAAATTTTCCTGGTTGCGTATGTCCTAAGAGTAGCCCACCACGCACCTCTTTCTCGCGATTCAGCACTGGTGCCCCCAGGAAGCTACGTATAATCGGATGTCCACGAGGTACCCCCATAGAGCGCAATCCTTCCTGTGGCAGAAAGCCATGAGCGTAGTCAAATGCAGCCTGCCTGGCAACCACTCTGGATGCATAGATAGCCTCCGAGGAACCTGGAGAGATATGTTCAGGTTGATGAATAAAGGCCACAGCATCGTCCACGCGCACAGGCACGCCATGGCGAAAGATAGGAGCTAGCAATCCTTCTCCACCCAGCGGCATTTGACGCAACAGCTCCTCCTGTTCTTTTGTCACACCAACGATAGCTGCCAGATAAAAGAGATTTCCTTCTGAAGGTACCATAGGCTGTCCTTCATTATTGATGGGGCGCAGGGTAAAGGCGGCAAAAGAGGCACCACTGAGGTCACGAGCCGTTTCCGCGATCATGTACAGCAAGCGAGCTTCATCCAATTCGCTCATCAAGGCAACGCCGATCCGACTCAAAGCAGCGAAGCGTTCGGCGGTAGTCCCCTGCCTGCTCACATCACCCTGTTGCATATGTTCTCTCCTCTAGCTGGTGAAAGATGTGTATTCCGGCTGTATCTGAACCATCATCACACTTACTTTCTCCATATTATAGAACACAAGTATAGAGCAGAAAAATACCCTCTTGCGGGGGAAAATGGAGAGACTTGACACATATATTTTTTTCCGTGACTCAAATGTGATATCAAAGACTAATTTCTACTTTCTTTGTGAGCGTTTCCCGGCTATAATAGTAGGCAAGTTCTCTCTGAGTAGACGAGCTAAGCTCCGTAGGTAAAGGATAAGTAACCATGCCTGCAAAGAAAACTACTATTTTAACGGCTGATGATGATCCACAGTTGCTCAGACTTGTGGCACGTAACCTCCAGTTAGAGGATTATGAGGTGCTAACAGCCAGTGACGGCAAACAAGCACTTGAACAAATTGAAATGTATATGCCCGATCTGGTCTTACTTGATGTGATGATGCCTAAAATGGATGGCTTTACGGTCTGTCAGCGAGTACGCGAGTTCTCGAATGTGCCTATCATCATTATTACGGCAAGGGGCCAGGATCAGGATAAGGTGCGAGGGCTTGATCTAGGAGCAGACGACTACCTGACCAAACCCTTCAGCGTAGATGAACTGCTAGCGCGAGTACGGGCTGTCTTGCGCCGGGCGCAGTTCACTTCAAGCGCGAATGTGCCAATGTCTGAAGTACATACTACTCTAGCCATTGGTGACCTGACGATCGACTATGCTCAACACATGGTAATGATGGCTGGTCACGAAATCGTCCTCACCCCCATCGAGTATCGCATTCTCGCTTATCTGGCTCAAAACGCAGGCAGAGTCGTCACCCAAGACCTGCTGCTAGCCCATGTTTGGGGCGAGGAGTATGTAGGAGAAAGCCATATGCTCCAAGTCAATGTGAACCGGCTACGACGCAAAATCGAGCCGGACTCCACCCACCCTCGCTACATCCTTACCAAAGTCGGCATAGGCTATTTCCTGGCTGTACCATCAGGAGCATGACAGCACTGAGGTCCATTGTTTTGCACAGAGAGCAGGTGAGCGGGCCTGACCCCCACAAGGGGGGGCACTACATCTGGCGCGGACAGGGTGAGAGCGGATGTAGTGCCCCCCTTGTGGGGAGCAGGCCCGCAAAAATTTGAAACGCACCCATTTGACTCAATTGTCTTCCTCATGCTATGATATGCTTCAAAATCTGAAGCAATCATACACATTCACATTCGTGGAGGCGGCAGATATGCTTATTTCTTCGTCCTGGCAAGTCATCTTACAGGACATACTGCAACACTCGGGGGAACGCCAACGTCTAGCCAACGTTCTTGGTCTTTCTCCCATCACGCTGAGCCGATGGGCCTCTGGAGAAACACATCCTCAACGGTCTCACCTTGCCCGTTTAATCCACGCTGTGCAGCCGCAATATCGCGAGGAATTACTTGTCGCACTTGAAAGCAGCTATCCTGATATCCAATCCTGGTTCAAAGACGATACCACTGAAGAAATTCCCTCTACATTTTTTGCAGAACTGCTCAGCATTCGCACAACCACCACAGAGTCCTTACGCTTCTGGCGCATCAGTGATGTTCTCTTAAAACAGATATTGCTGCAATTGGACCCTAATGAACTCGGTATGTCGGTTACCCTCGTACAGTGTATGCCCCCCTCATCAACGCATGGTGGTAAAATTCGTTCCTTGCGTGAACGGACCGGCAAAGGCACATTCCCCTGGGCTGCCGACCTGGAACATCTGGCACTCTTTCTTGGCATGGAATCATTAGGCGGCTACGTAACAGAAGCACGGCATATCGCGAATATCGATGATCTCAGTAAAGGGAAATTGTTGCCAGCCTATCAAAGCGAGTTCGAAGTTAGTGCAGCTGCCCATCCCATTATACTCACTGGACGTATTGCTGGCTGCCTTTCAGTCTCAAGTACACAGATCGGCCATTTCACCCAAGCTCGTCAAACACTCCTGGCTGCCTTCAGTGATCTCGCATTCCTAAATAAATTCCGTGAGCGCGTTGCCAAAACATTGACCGTAGCTACCAATCAACGACGACGCATGAGCAATCCCGAAGCGGAAAAGATCGTATGGAATGAAATAGAGAATGAGCTATTGTCTCAACCCGATGAGGCATACGAGTATTAGGAAGGTGGTGGATAGTAAGGGGATGCCTCCTGCACGATACCCTCTATTTCGTTCGGCCTGATGCACACTGTTATGCCACTGCTTCTCGGCATGGGGCAGATGTCAATCTATCGCGTATTTACGCATTAAATAGCGCAGTTGATCAACTTTTGTAAAGCCAAGTAATTCGGCAGCACGACTACGATTGCGCCCGGCTATTTCTAACGCCCAGCGTATAAAGTGCTGCTCTACCCGTGCGTTCAGTTCCTCAAGCGATAGAGGCCCCGAAGGATGCAGGCTCAACCAGTGTTCCCAGGGATCAAGCGGACTGCGCCCGTTATTATTCATGTGACCTGCAATTTCATAGGGCAAATGAACAGACAGTAATTCGTCGCTGTTACTCAGAATCATGGCTCGCTCAATGACATTTTTAAGCTCACGTATATTGCCCGGCCAACTATAGGCCAGCAGGAGCCTTTGTGCCTCTGGAGCCATACGACGTACATCGCGCCCCAACGATTTGTTAAAATCGTCGATAAAGCGTGAGGCAAAGAGCAAAACATCATCCGGTCGCTCACGTAATGGTGGGAGTGCAAGCTGCAAGACGGCTAAACGAAAGAACAAATCGGCACGGAAGCCTCCCTCTTTCATAGCCTGTTCCAGATTACGATTCGTGGCAGCGAGTACACGCACATTAATTTTGACCTCTTTATTGCCTCCGAGACGAAAAAAGGAATGCGTTTCCAGAACACGCAGCAGTTTCGCCTGCATATCCAGAGGCATCTCACCTATCTCATCAAGAAACAACGTGCCGCCTTCAGCAAGTTCCAGTAAGCCACGCTTTTGCTTTTTAGCATCGGTGAAAGCGTACTGTTCGTAGCCAAAGAGTTCACTTTCCAGCAAATTATTCGCAATAGCCGCACAATTGAGAGGATGAAATGGCCCAGAGGCTCGTTGACTTTGATCGTGAATGGCCCGCGCCACTACCTCTTTGCCGGTACCACTTTCACCAGTGATGAGGACAGGAGCAGTATCGCTACGCGCCACGCGAGCCACTAGATCGAACACTTTGCGCATACGTTCGCTATGTCCAACAATATAGGTAAAGTGGTAATTGTCGCTGCGTTCACGCCGCAGTTGGCGCAACTCGCGAGACATAGCACTGGTTTCAAGAGCTTTTTTCACCACCAGCAATAGCTCGTCGAGATCAAACCCTTTCTGGAGATAATCCGAGGCTCCCAGCTTCATAGCGTTCACAGCAGTTTGTACATCTCCATAGGCGGTGAGCATCACAACCGGTAACTCTTGCTCCTGTTCACGAATACGCTGCAAAACCTCCAGGCCGCTCATTTTAGGCAGACGGAGATCGAGAAGAACCAGATCGATACTATTCCTCTGGAGTTCACGTAAACCCGCCTCCCCATCACCGACAGTGGATACCTCGTAACCATGCTTCCTCAGATAGCGGGCTAACTGATGCGGAAGGTGAGGTTCATCATCGATAATCAAAATACTCAGGCTCACAGACCAGCATCCTCCTCTATAGGTAATCGTACAGCGATAGAAGTACCACAACCAGGCTCACTCTCTATGATCATATGGCCACGATGATCTTCTATTAAGCGGCGTGTAATGGGCAGACCTAACCCGATACCGTGAGCTTTAGTGGTGAAAAAGGGCTGAAAGATGCGTTCTAGCTGGTCAAGGGCTATACCAGTTCCAGTATCCTTTACTATCAACTCAAGCCAGCACCGCTGCTCACTATACACACCTATCGGCTTACCAAAACCAATCGCTTTCTCTTCCTGCTGCTTTATATGACTATAAGAAGCTGTTGCCGTTGAAATGCACTGACAGGTGATAGTCAGTATACCTCCATCGGGCATAGCCTGCACCGCATTCATATACAGGTTGAAAAGCACCTGCTCCATCTGACTCATATCTATCTTTACCAAAGGAATGCTATGATAGACACGCTGGACAACAATGCCCATCTCGGCACATTGGCTACGCATCATATGTAGGACATGATCACTTAGTTCTGTAAGATTACAAGCGATAAGATGAAGTTGGCGTGGCTTCGCAAAGAGCAATAAATCGCGTACAATAGCATCAAGACGCACAACTTCTTGCAAGACGATCTCAATCGATTCTTGCGCTTCAGCATTAGCTTGCTCATCGTCCCCAGCTGCTATCAGATCATCTTTGAGTATCTGCACAGAAGTTTTAATAGAGGCAAGAGGGTTACGGACTTCATGAGCTACGCTG
>WNGM01003236.1_pt1 | contig 13008 bp, 10 predicted proteins | sample 5400571 | NCBI WGS metagenome assembly WNGM01 (sample SAMN13153378, study PRJNA577476) | soil metagenome | isolation source: 100 cm soil or saprolite under Garry oak tree replicate 2 | place: USA:California | collected 2016-06-15
GCGCTACGTGGCCCGCGAGGTCTACCGAGCTCTCGCTGAGGGTGGGTCGCCGGCGTCGTCAACTTCGTGAGCTATTGCGCGGCTGTCGCGGAACGCTCGATCGACCGGCTTGACTTTGATAGGAGGATCGGAAACGACACCCTTCATCTGGCCCGCTGAGATGCCTGTGCTCGCGGACCCAGCCCCGACTGGCCCGTCACGATTTCACGGACTCCAAGCTGGGGGCCGCTACGGCGGATTCCGTGACGCTGGGAGAAAGGAGACCCCTCGGCAGTACGACGTTCCCTTCCGGTGCCTCGAACAGCGCTTCGGGCGCCGGGGCCCCCTTGCAGTCCCACTCGGTGATGAGTACGAGACTGCGGCGTGACGGATCCGAGAATTGGCACCCGCCTCGAGCCCCTCTCGTGGCTTCCCATCGAGTACCCGGTCACGTACCATCCGGCCCATGGACGACGAGGCGTTTCGACCCGGCACGCCGGAGACGGAGTTGGCGGATCTCACGACTGTCCTCATGGGCCGCAACGTGCTCAAGAACAAGCGCGGTCACGCTCTCCTCACGAACGACCGTGTGCTGTTCAGCGACCAGCGGTTCAACCCGACGCTTGCCGGTGGCGTCGGCGGCCCGCTCGCTGGAGCGCTGGCCGGGGCGCTGGAGCGGCGCCGAAAGGGGAAGCCGCCGATCCTGGACTTCCCGCTTACGGACATCACCCGTGTCTCGCACGTCACGAAGATGACGGTTCGCGACATCCTGGTGATCGAGGCGGGCGGTGAGAAACACCGCTTCGCGGAGGGCTTCAAGGCCTGGAGTCCGGTGCTCCGACGTGCGCTCACCGAGCGACACGGTCGGACCATCATGGATGACGGTCCCGACAACTGGCGTGTGACGGTTTAACGCGGCCCGACTAGGCCGATCTGGCAGCCGAGACCGTGCCCGAGGCCCCAAGACTCCCCTGTGCGGCGCCCCCAGCCCGGGAACCTGCGTTGCGCCTGCTCAGGGCTCGATCGGGACGTCTCGGCCCTGCTCATGCGGGCACTGGGGGCTGCGCCCTTGGCGGAGGGTCGCATCACGCCGGGTGAGCAGCGAACCATGTTGCAACGGTGGGGAACCAGCAGTCGTTGGAGCGCGACTCGTTCTTCGCCGGGTGGGTGGCGCCGTCGACGGAGGTCGACAAGCATGTCGGGTTCCGGAGGCGGGGACACCAGCGGCCGTCTGCCGATCGGGGCGAGTTGCTCCGACGCGATCCGGTCCTCGTGCGCTATCTCGAGCCCGACCCGGCCGGCGGCGCGGTGGCGGCTGCCATGTGTGCCTGCGTCAGCTCATGGATGGCCTTGGTCAGATCGAGGATCTGGGTGGAGAGACTGATCAGCTCCTCGTTTTGCAGCTCCTCGCTCTGGACCATCCGCCACTCCTCGTCCGCAAGGTGCCTGCGCGCATCCTCCTGGCGGTTCTGGGTGATCATCACGAACGTTGCCAGGAAGATGGCCTCAAGGGACACGATCATCGTGAGCAGCCCGTACGGGTAGCGCTCGACCTTCAGGCCGATCCACGCCGCGAACCACAGGACGTGGATGTACACGAACCACATCGAGCCGGCGAACGTCGTGATGGCGTCGGCGATCCGGTTCTGGACGCTGCGCGCGCGCTCCTCCCCGTACTCCAGCAAGGCTGGGTGGATGGGCCGCTTCGGTGCGGCGATAGCCATGGCTCCTCCTCTTCCTTCAGCCGCGGTGGTGTCCCGCGCCCGAGCTGGGATCGTTGCAGATTGGCTTCGGACGCTGACCCCCGGCCCATCCCTCCCGCTCTCGCTCGCCGTTCATTCCTCGTCAGAGCGATAACGACGAAGCACGCGCTCTCGGCGTGCCTTTCCCCACGCCGGGACGAGGCGAACACACGCTGGAGGGTCGCTGGCTTGGCGCGGCAGTCAAGCCGGCCTTCCTCGGTTGGAAGAGCCCTGGCCGGGCTTGGAGAGTGCATCGCCGCCGAGCCGGCTGAGCCCCTCGATCCCGGCCTCCGTCGCGGCGCACGCGCGGCACTACAATCAGCCGCCCATGATGAGGGGCTGGCGAGTTCGACTGCATCTGGCCAGGGACGACGACGGGCCGCTGAGCGACGAGGGGGTCGAAGCGCTGACCGGGCTGTTGTCGCAGGACCAGGCGGCGAAGCCCGCCGTGACCCGCGGCGACCTGGGAACGGTCGTCGTCCAGGTGACGATCGACGCGAGAGACGACATCACAGCCCGGTCGGCAGCGGAGCGCCTGCTTCGGGAAGGCGCGAACAAGGTGTGGTCTGAGCTCGGGCTGCCTCCGTTCACGATCGCCTACGTCGACGCCGTGGAGGAGCGCCACTAGGCACCCGACCCGTCGTGCCCGTGTGAGCAGTTCGAATACGTCACGTTGGCGACCTGCTGCGGGAGGATGGGTCGCAGCAGTAGGCGTCGATGAGTCGGGCCATCGACGAGGTGACGCGGTCCAGGAGGTTCTTCCCGCCGGACCGGCCCGACCAGGCGCCTCTCAGAGGTGCACCACGGAGCACGTGATGGTGCGCGTTGTGCCTTCGACCTGCTGGATCTTGATCAGCACCTGCCCGCTCAGAGCGTCCAGGGTGCGAGCCTCGGCGCGCACGATGACGTCGTAAGGGCCGGTGACATGCTCAGCGGAGAGCACGCCCTTGATCCGGGCCACTTCTCTGGCGACCTGCGTCGCCTTCCCTACCTCGGTCTGGACCAAGATGTAGGCGTTCACCGTTCGTCTCCTCCCCAGCCAGTTGCCTCTCGATGGCCAAGGTGCCCTGCGCACGTTGTCTTCACGACCACGCCGCTACCACCACCCTTGGTTCCCACGCTCCGGCCGGGAGCCGGCGCCCCAGGCACGCTCCCAGCCGACCGCGCTGATGTCCAGAGCAGGCGGGTAGCTCAAAGGGAGATTGGGGGAATCCTCGGTTCGAGTCAGTACCCGCCCGCCCTTGCATCGTATGCCGGGGGTCAAGGCACGACCGTGGCTCCAAAGAGGCGGGCCGTCCTGCATGCCCGACCCTGAACTCGTGGACCAGTCGGCGAGGCGATGGCCTTCCACCTTCAGCTCCCCACCCGCCTCGCCCAGGTCCACACCGTCGTCGGGGGGACGATCCGCCTCACCGCCGTCGCCGGGACCGCGGCACCTCAACTGCGGGTGGGGCTACGGCTGCGTGACTGGGCAGCGGAAGTCCGCGTCGGGGACCCTGACCACGGTGACGTCACCGGCCGCCTCGGCGGCGAACACGGCCTCGTCCGAGGTGAGCAAGTACGGTGTCACCCCGCTGTTGAACGTGACCGTGTAGACGGCCCACAGGCCGCCATGGTACGGGCCGTCCCCCGGAGCGACGCTGGCAATCCCGAGCTGGCCGGCCGCCCCGTTGGTGACGGCGTAGAACGGGTCCAGACCACCGTTCGGGGTGGCGGCCGGATTGACCACCGTCCCCACGATCGACCCATCGTGGTACAGCTGCCCCTTGCCAGTGCTAGCCGATGCTCCCTGGGCCACGCCCAGCAGGAGCACGCCGGCCATCACCGCCACCGCCATCATCCTTTGCACCACGCACCTCCCGGTGGCCCGTCGGGCCTCACTGCTCGATGCTATGGAGCTGGCCCTTACGACCCGGTTACGGGAAGCTTGCCAGGTTCGAAAGAGGGACCGATCCGGCATGGTCCGCCACTGCTCCTCGGGTGACCGCGAGATCCAACGCCCACCCCTCGTTCTTTGGACCGTCGCTGTAGACATAATCGAGAGCGAGTGTTCCTTCCGCGCCATAGGAGCAGCGCTCAGGGTTTGTTCGGGCCCGGCGGGCGGCCGTGCCCGGAGGGGATCAGCTGCCCACTGCACGCGTGGGCAGTCCGAGCAGGCCCGATCCGAAGGCTGACCAGGCACAACGGGATCCTGAGGCGGCTTCCAACGGGCAATTGTGGGCAGTAGGTCTGCCCCCGTTGTTAGAACGCTCCTCCATGACCTCGAAGCCTAAAGTCTCCCCGTAGAACTCCTTGGCCCGCCCGAGGTTCGGTACGGCGACTGTCTCGTGCGCCGTGGCCCGATTCGAACATCTGCAACACTTCCCAACGCGAGAGCGATGCTTTCGCTTGAACGCCAGGCCACTCTGGTGCTGCCAACTCAGCTAGGGCGGCCGGGTCTGGCCCTGAGCCATAGCCAGGCCATCGTGCTGGCGGTACCCTTCGCGGGTGGATCGGTACGGGGGGTAGGTTGAACTGCTCGAAGTGTGGGGCCGAGAACCCACCCGTGGGCAAGTTCTGCCTGCAATGCGGCACCCCCCTCGCACGAGCATGTCCGAGCTGCGGGGTCCCGCTCCCCCCGAACGCGAGGTTCTGCGGCGAGTGTGGTTCTCCCATCATTCTGAATGAGGCGCCGCCGCGTCTCATCGAAACGGGAACTGCGGCCAGGGTCTCGGGATCCGCGGAGCCGGCGACCGAACGCCGGCTGGTCTCCGTGCTGTTCGCCGATCTGGTCGGGTTCACCACTCTGTCTGAGACCCGGGACTCCGAGGAGGTCCGGGATCTCCTGTCCCGCTACTTCGACACCTGCCGCAGGGTGATCACCCGCTACGGTGGAGTTGTTGAAAAGTTCATCGGGGACGCCGTGATGGCGGTGTGGGGTACTCCCATCGCCCAGGAGGACGACGCGGAGCGGGCGGTCCGTGCTGCGCTCGACCTCACCGAGGCGGTCTCGGCGTTGGGAGCAGAGGTCGGAACTCCCGACCTGCGCGCCCGGGCCGGTGTCGTCACCGGCGAGGCCACGGTCAACCTGGACGCCCAAGGGGAAGGCATGGTAGCGGGAGACGTGGTCAACACGGCCTCCCGTATCCAGTCCGTGGCCGAACCCGGCTCGGTGTACGTGGGGGAGAGCACTCGTCGCGCCACCGAGGCGGCCGTCGCCTACGAGGACGCCGGCACCCACGAGTTGAAGGGGAAGGCCGAGCCGGTCCACCTTTGGATTGCGCTCAGGATAACGGCCGGCCGGGGCGGTCTCATGAAGTCTGAGGGCCTGGAGCCCCCGTTCGTGGGCCGGGACCGGGAACTCAGGCTGGTCAAGGACCTGTTCCACGGGTCCATCGACGAGGGCCGGGCCACCCTGGTCCAGGTGAGCGGGATCGCCGGGATCGGCAAGTCCCGTCTGGGGTGGGAGTTCTTCAAGTACATAGACGGCCTCAAGTCCCAGTTCCTGTGGCACCGGGGGCGGTGTCTGGCGTACGGGGAGGGCGTGACGTATTGGGCTTTGGCGGAGATGGTTCGGGGACGGGCGGGCATCCTGGAGGGAGAGGACCGGGGCTCCGCCACGGTGAAGCTCCACGAGGCGGTGGAGCGCTACGTGTCCGACCCAGAGGATCGCCGGTTCGTGGAGCCCCGTCTGGCCCATCTGATCGGTCTGCAGGAGCGGACCGCCCCCGACAAGACGGACCTGTTCGCGGGGTGGCGGTTGTTCTTCGAACGGCTGGCCGAGCAGACCCCGGTCCTGATGGTGTTCGAGGATCTGCAGTGGGCCGATCCCTCGCTGCTGGAGTTCCTGGACTACCTCCTGGAATGGTCCAGGAGTTTCCCCATCTTCTTGATGACCCTGGCCCGGCCCGGCGCCGACGTGACCTCGCTTGCCGCGGCCCGGCGCAACGCCACGTCGATCTACCTGGAACCCCTGTCCCCCCAGGCCATGGAGCAGCTCCTCACCGGCCTGGTCCCGGGGCTGCCCGGCGAACTCACCCACAAGATCCTGGACCGTGCGGAAGGGGTCCCCCTGTACGCGGTGGAGACCGTCCGCATGCTCCTGGACCGGGGATTGCTGGTGGAGGACGGCCCGGTGTACCGAGTGACCGGAGAGATAGAGGACCTCCAGGTCCCCGAGACCCTGCAGGCCCTGATCGCCGCTCGTCTGGACGGTCTCACCCCCGAGGAGCGCCGGCAGGTGCAGGACGCATCCGTGCTCGGCAAGACCTTCTCCCGCGCCGCGGTGGCGGCGCTTTCGAGGCTCGAGGAGCACGAGCTCGAGCCTCTGCTGGCCTCCCTCGTGGCCAAGGAGGTCCTGCAGGTCCAGGCCGATCCCCGGTCCCCGGAGCGTGGTCAGTACGGGTTCCTGCAGGACTTGGTGCGCACCGTCGCCTACGAGAGCCTTTCCAAGCGGGAGCGCAAGGCCAAGCACCTCAAGATGGCCAACTATCTGGAGACCGCGTCGGGGCACGAGGAGGATGAGATCGTCGAGGTCGTCGCTTCTCACTACCAGGAGGCGTACAAAGCGGCGCCGGATGCGCCAGATGCGCCTGACATCAAGGTCAGGGCGCGTGACATGCTTGTTCGCGCGGGCGAGCACGCCGCCTCGCTGGCTGCCAACGAGGAGGCACAACGTTACTACGAGGAGGCGGCGGAGCTCACCGACGACCCGGTGGAACAGGCCAAGCTATTCGAGCGGGCCGGCGTGATGGCCGCTCTCGGGGGGAGAACGGAGGAAGCCACGGCTCGCTTCGAGCAGGCCATCGCCTTGTTCGAGGCGGAGGGAGAGACGCACCCGGCGGCGAGGGTGTCGGCTCACCTCGCGTCCGTGGAGCAACAGCAGGGACATCTGGACCAGGCCATTCAGCGGATGCAGGCCGCTTTCGCGGTGCTGGCTACCGAGACTCCGGACCCAGACCTGGCCTCACTCGCGGCCGAGCTCGCTCGGTTGCTGTTCTTCGCCGGGCGTAGTGACTCCGCGTTCGAGCCCATCGAGGTCGCGGTCGATCTCGCGGAGGCGTTCTGGCTGCCCGAGGTGCTCTCGAACGCCCTCAATACGAAGGGCCTCTACGCGTTAGGCAAGGGCCGCCGGCGGGAAGCGCAGGGACTCATCAAGTACGCCCTGGAATTGGCGCTCGAAAACGACGCGTCCGCCGCCGCCGTCCGCGCCTACTACAACCTTGCTGAGATCGTTGCTCACGGGGACAGATATGAGGAGGCCCGCGCCTACGCTGCGGACGGCTTGGCGTTCGCCAGGAGAGTGGGCAACCGCCTGTGGGAGTGGAACTTCCTCTCCCAGGTCTATCCGCTGTTCTGCCTGGGACAGTGGGACGAGGCTCTGGCGCTGATGGCAGAGCTTCCCAAAGAGAGCTTCTCCCAAGTGCGGGTTGCCTTCCTGGGTTTCGCCCACGTGGTGCCGGCGATCACGGTGCATCGAGGCGAGGAAGAGGAAGCACGGAAGGCGCTCGAGCTCGTTGCGGAGATGGCCGACTCCTCGGACATCCAGGAGGCCAGCGTGTACGCCGTCGGTCGGGCTCGCCTGCTCAGAGCGGAGGGTAGGCACACCGAGGCGCTCGCCGCCGCCGAAGCGGGACTTCGTGGACGTGAGGCCCTCAGTCTTGGCCATGAGGCGGTCAAGGAGGCCTTCTTCGAGGCGGTGGATGCCGCCTTTGCCCTGGGTGACCTGTACAAGGTTGAAGAGCTCCTCGCGATGGTCGAGGCCGTCTCTCCGGGGAAGCGGCCGCCCCTGGTTGTGGCACAGGCCCTGCGGACCCGGGCTCGCTTCGCCTCGAGTCGAGCTGACGACCACACGGCCGAGGCTGGCTTCAAGGAAGCCACGGGCCTGTTCCGCGAGCTGTCGGTCCCGTTCTGGATGGGGGTGACGCTTCTCGAGAACGGCGAGTGGCTCGTGCATCAGGACCGGCAAGAAGAGGCGGAACCCCTTCTTGCGGAAGCCCATGAGGTCTTCCAGGGTCTGAGAGCACAGCCGTGGCTCGACCGAATCGAGCGCGTCGCACCGGGCGTCCATGAGCCCGTAGGTGCCGAGTCGGGCATCTAGGCTAGAGGCACGGAACTCGCCGGCCGAAGGGTTCGCCGGCCCCTGGCCCGGCGGTCAGCTCGATGGATGCGGCGGGCCCAGGAACGGGAACACGGCCAGGTAGTCGTCGTGCGGCCCGACCCCGTCCCCCTGCCACGTTGCCGTGGGTGACCATGGACACGGCGAGGTCGAGGACATCATCGGAGAGCAAGCGCCCGTTGGGGAATCCGGCGGGTTGCGAAGGGTCGTAGCGCAGCACGTCGGGGAGCATCCCCTCGACCATCTCTCGGGCTTCGTCGGGTGAGAACCCCAGGTGTTCGATGGTGGCCGCGAAGCGCTCCCCGAAGGCCGCCCGGTCGTCTGCCGGTTCGCCCTCCATGTACGGCTTCTTCTCCTCTTGCGTCTGGTTCAGGAAGTTCGTCACTCCCGGCCCGCCGATCCGGTCCACGGGAACCAGGCGACCGTCCTGCCGAAGGCTGGTTCGGCCCCACAGCCCGACCCGGGAGCCGGAAACGAACGCCTCGTTCGGGAGCTCCAAGGCGATCGCGAAGACGTTCTTGCCCGCGAAGAAGTCGGTGCCCGTGAACTGGAACTCGTGCAGGAGTCCGTCGACGTCGGCGAAGAACGGCTCGCTGCGGACACCCGCGAAGAACCGGTACCCGTCTGACTCCACGATCACCGGATCCGGACCCACCGACACGTCCACGTCGTGGAACAACGCGTCTCCCGCAGCGTCTGGCTCCCGGGCCTCGTCTCCGACGGCGCGGTACACGGTCGCTCGCTGGCGCCCTTCTTCCGGCGGGGAGAACACCACGCTGAACGCCAGATCGGCCCGGGCGTCGCCGTCGGTGTCCACGTTGATCCGATAGACCGCGTTTGGATCGAACGCGGCGCCGAGCGTGAGGGGGTTGACGGTGAGGATCAATGCCGAACGGGTTGGGTCACCAGGGCTCTGGAAGGCGTACAGGTCGCCGATGTCGAGCGGCGCCATCTCTGGATCCGGGGCGAGCGGGTCGAGGAGATCGAAGTGGTCGGACATGGAGGATCCCTCCCTCTGGATGGGTTGGATCCAATCCAACATCTGAGTGGGGCAAAGAGGCAAACCGAGCCTGTCCACAGGTGTTCGAGATCCAGCCCCCAACTGGCCGACGGGCCCGCCGTCCGAGTTGTTTCGATCCTCTCCAGTGTCCCTTCCGGCCCGGAGCGACATCCTTCGCGGCACCCTTTCCCGCTGGTCGCTGCCGTCCCGCTGAGGGGATCAACCCCCTCCGCCCGAAGGGTCGTCGGTCCCAGGCGAGGTGCACTTGGCCAGGCGGCTGATCGCAGCGCATCGGTCCGCGCACCTCGCGACGTAAACCTGAAGGTCGCCAGGACCCGGTCAACCAGGGGTCGGTCTGCCTTCCCGGTTCCCGGGTCGTCGCGGAAGACAATGAAGTAGCCCGATGTCCCGTGGAGGACCAGCACCCAGATCTGGAGGAGGCTCCCGCTGTTCGGATAGGTGACCAGGCGAGCCGGCTGGCCATCCACCTGCAGGCTCTCCGCGGAACCCGAGGCCTGGTACCCGGCGATGGAATGGACCCGCTCCACGACGGCATCGGTCCAGGCGTCGACGGACCGACCCCCGGCAACTGGCTGAGCGCCCACGGCGATGACGGGGCCCGCGCGCTCGGGGAGGAACCGGTCAAGGGCCGGATTGGGACCTTCGGCCGGAGGTCGACCGCGCTCATCGATCGCGTGGCCTTCTCAACGGAATATCCCGACGCATAGCCAATCGAATATCCGTACACCGTAGAGGTGAATGTCGTGAGCTTCGCTGCGGGGGTCTCGGGGGTCGTCGTCTTGCCTCCTCGACAGGCCGAGGCGATCACCGCCACGACAATGAGCGCCCCCTGTAGCGCGCAGAAACTCGGATTCGCCGAGGATGCGGCCCATCCGTAACATCCGCCGGTGCTCTTCTTCCTGATCTACGCCGCGACGCGAAGGCTCCTGCGAGCGCTCGGCGAGCCCACGTCGATCCGCGGCACTCGAGATCGAGAACGCGGTGCTGCGCCACCAGCTCGCCGTCCTCCGGCGAAAGGCCGGGCGACCCCGGTTCCGACGGATGGACCGGGTGCTCATGACGGCGGCCAGCCGTGTGCTTCCGAGGGACCGATGGTCCTCGTTCCTCGTCACGCCTCAGACACTGCTCCGGTGGCATCGGGAGCTCGTGAGGAGGAAGTGGACGCATCGGAAGCGAAGGAGGTTCGGGCGTCCTCCGCTCGACACCGCGATCAGGGACCTGGTCGTTCGCCTCGGCCGGGAGAACCCGAGGTGGGGATGTGTCCGGATCCAAGGCGAGCTCCGCAAGCTCGGGATCCGGGTCGGCGCGACCACCGTCCGCACGATCCTCAGGCAAGCGGGGCTTCCGCCGGCGCCCCGCCGCAGCGGTCCCTCGTGGACCGAGTTCCTCCGAAACCAAGCTCGAGGGATCCTCGCGATCGACTTCTTCACGGTGGAGACGGCGTGGCTCCGGACCCTGTACGTGTTGTTCGGGATCGAGGTCGGGTCACGCCGAGTCCACGTCATCGGCGTCACGAGGAACCCCGACTCGGCGTGGGTCACCCAGCAGGCCCGCAACCTGGCGGTTGGGGAGCGCCTTCGAGCCATCCGGTTCCTGATCCGTGACCGTGACTCGAAGTTTCTCAGGTCCCTCCGACGAGGTGTTCCGCACTGAGGCGGTGAAGATCATCAAGACGCCGATCCGTTCGCCGATGGCGAACGCCTTTGCCGAGCGGTGGGTAAGGACCGTCCGCGAAGAGTGCCTGGATTACGTGCTCGTGTTCGGTCGTCGCCATCTCGAGGCGGTCCTCCGGGAATACGTGGCGCACTACAACGTCGGGCGTCCCCATCGCTCGCTGGCGCTCCCCCCGCCGGATGCACCGGGGGGAGGCGAGGGCATCCCCGGCCTCACTGGATCCTTCTCGCCGGGACGTCCTGGGCGGCCTGATCCACGAGTACCATGGGCGGGCGGCATGAACGGGGGCGCCCGTAACCTGCGCGAGACGCTCCCGCCGCAACGATCATGCTCAATCGAGCGGCCCTGATCCTTCGGTACAAGCAGCCCTTCATCGATTGGATCAATGCCGCCGATCCCGCCCCCACCTCGCACGCCCTCACCTTGGCCGAGGTCAACCAAGAGCACACCGTGTACCTGGTCGAGGTCGAAGATGAGGACGAGCTGGCTGGGTGGCTCGCCCGTCATCACCAGGAGCTCTTCGAAGGAGAGCTGAACGGCTGGTACACGGACCCGGCGCTATGGCCGCGGGACCGCTCGCTCAAGATGCTGAAGGAGTGGTGTTCGTTCGAGCTCCACACCGTCGTAGTGGACACCGGTGAGTCTCCGCTCGAAGACGATGAGTTCGACGAATGAGCCGCGCTAGGCAATACGCAACCCCTACGGATCAGAGTTTTCGACCCCCACAGGCCTAACACGGCGCGACTAGGCCGATCTGGCTGCCGAGACCGGCCCGATCGATGACGAAGGAGCCTCGCGCCAGGCCCCGCCACACGACCGAGGAACCGTCCGGCGATCAGGTTCCCTTCGTGTACCAGACGTCGCCGCAGCAGTAGAGCGACGATCCGTCCGCCTCGCCCCAGATCACGTGGGCGACCCCGGTCGAGCTCACCGCGATCCCGAAGTAGTCACCGTCGGTGAAGGCGTACCCGTCCGGGCTCTTGTACGGTGTGCCCGACCCCAGGTTCGAGAGCCGGACCTGCGGCCCCCAGCCTGCCCCGCCGTCGGTGCTCCGCGCGTACCACGTGTTGAACTTGCCGGTCCGGTCGTCCTGCCAGGCGAGGCGGAAGTCCCCTGCGGCGGGGCCGCGGTCGATCTGCGGCACGGTGCTGTTGCCCAGGGCGTTCACCAGGACGGCGCTGCTCCAATGCGACCCGTCCTCGGATGTTCGCACGTAGAGCGACTTCGGCCCGTTCGGTTCCGTGGAGAACGTGTAGGCGAGCACCATGTGGCCGGCCCCATCGATCGCGATCGCGCCCGTGGCCGCGAAGTAGTCCGGGTAGCACCCCGGCACCGGGCAGGGCGGGGGCGCCGCGGAGGTACCGAACGAGATGAGCGTGGGGTCGGCGCACGGCGTGACCGCCGAGGGCGAGCACCGGAGCAGGGCGACCTGTGCGGGTCCGTCGAAGTCGTGCCCGTGTCCCGACAGGCTGGTCTCACCGTCGAGGGCGAAGTACACGTCGCCGTTCGGGGCGAACGCCCCGCCGTTCGCGTACCACCACAGGTCGTCGTCGTTCACCTTCTGGGGCGAGAGGAACGACTGGCCGAAGTCGTGGGAGGCCACCACCATGTTGTCGAACTTGTGGTTGAACGCGACGTAGATGTCCCGGCCCGAGGGCGAGATCACGAGGATCGGCTTGTCCATGTATGTGAGGCCGCCGTTCATGGAGACGGGCGCGCTCCAGGAGTCGCCGCCGTCGTGGGACGTGAACAGCTGTACGCCCGGGTCGTACTGGTCCATGAACGCGACGAAGATCGTCCCGCAGCCGCACGCGGCATTGGTGTCGTTGGCGATGCGGATCTGGGGGTCGAACTGCCACCCGATGGTCTTGCAGGCTGCCCCGCACACGAAGGTCTCCGGGCCGAAGGTGGTCCCACCGTCAGTGGAGCGCCGGAACAGGACGCTGGTGCCGGGGCAGTTCCCCTTGCAGGCGTGCGCGTTGATGCCCGTGATCAACTGGTAGACGCGGTTCGGGTGATTGGGGTCGACGCCAACCGTGGGCTCCCAGTTGCTCTGATGCTTGGGATCGATGCCGTATCCGGCGGGGCGCTCGTCGTCGAAGCTCGCCGCGGCCGACGCCGGCACGGCGAGGGCAGCCGCCACGGCGAGGGCTGCCGCAACCGAGGCCAGGGCCAAGGCTCGTGCGCGCAATCGGGGCCTCCCTTCGCTGGTGCTCCGGCCGTCCAGGCGTGATAGTCGATATCGAGGAAGCACCTGCAGTCAACTGGGCTGACCTCCACGTCCCAGGCCCCGCCCACGAGTGTGGAGACGCCTGCCCCCGCGGCTAAGAGGAACCGGGCATGATGAGTGCTCCTCTCGGCCGTGGCTGTCGCGGAAACCCGGGATCGGCTGGCTTGGCGGTGTGTACTCCGAGAGAATTACATCGATGTAGTTCGCGCTCTCTCGGAGGACCTGTGGCCTACCACTTCGTGCCCTGCGATCGGGACCAGCCGTT
>WNGM01011079.1_pt1 | contig 13008 bp, 9 predicted proteins | sample 5400571 | NCBI WGS metagenome assembly WNGM01 (sample SAMN13153378, study PRJNA577476) | soil metagenome | isolation source: 100 cm soil or saprolite under Garry oak tree replicate 2 | place: USA:California | collected 2016-06-15
TTTTTCAGCATCGCGCGCACTTGTCCTACATGCCTGGGAGCCGGCAGCGTCATCACCGATCCCTGTCCAAAATGTAAGGGCGAAGGCCGGATACTGCGCCAGAAAACCATCGACGCCAAAATTCCCGCCGGCGTGGAAGACGGAACCCGAATCCGATTCGGCGGCCTGGGCGAAGCAGGAGCCTTCGGAGGCCCTGCTGGTGATCTGTATGTTGTCCTGCACGTCAAAGAGCACGCGTTCTTCGAGCGCGAGGGCAACAATCTCTACTGCGTGATCCCCATATCATTTACCCAGGCTGCGCTGGGAACAGAAATCCATGTGCCGACTCTTGAAGGCGAACATCTGTTCAAGGTTGCTGACGGTATACAGGCCGGAACCACTCTCCGCATTCGAGGAAAAGGAGTCCCGATGCTGAATAGTCACGGCAAAGGCGATCTCTTCGTCGAAGTCCGCGTGCAAACCCCGGGCAAACTCAACAAACGCCAACGCGAGTTGCTTCAGGAATTGGAAAGCACCACCAAGGTTGAAAATAAACCTCAACGTCGCACCCTACTAGGCAAAGTGAAAGAAATCTTCGGTTAAGCTGGGGTTAACTAGTCACTAGCAACTAGCCACTAGCCACTGACCACTGCCTTTATGTCCCGCCGCCGTTGGATCGCCGACGAAGTTTCCGGCAATCGCGCCGCTCTCACCGGTAGTCACGCCGCACACTTATCACGTGTACTTCGTGCACGGGTGGGCCAGGAATTTGAAATAGCCACAGGCGCGAGTGTCCGCAGTGGACGCGTTACGCGGATCGATCACGATCGGGTTGAATTCGAACTGGGTGACGAAATCAATGCAACCGCCACTCCCAATCTGACGCTCGCTCTTTCCATCTTCAAGTTTGATCGCATGGAATGGGCAATCGAAAAGTGCACGGAATTGGGCGCAGCCCGAATCGTTCCCGTCATTGCCAGCCGGACCGAAACTCATTTGGCTGCCGCAGCTTCGAAACGCGTCGAACGATGGCAGCGTATTGCACGCCAAGCTTCGGAACAATCGCGCCGCAATTCGACCCCTGAAATCAACCAGCCCGTAAAGTTGACTGCGGCGTTAGCACTCCCAGGCACCATGCGTATTGTGCTGGCAGAATCCGAGCAGCAAACAATGCTCAAGGATGTGCTCCATACCCATTCGCCACGTGACATTGTCCTAGCGTTGGGCCCCGAGGGCGGCTGGACCCCATCAGAACTCGAACTGTTCCGCGACGCTGGTTGGATTGCAGCTTCTCTCGGAAACACTATCCTTCGAGCCGAAACCGCGGCCATAGCGGCACTGGCCGTGACTCTTTCAGAACTCGCATAACAATCTCATTCGGCGGAAATCCTCAGACTTCCGGACGAATGCCAACGCCAAGCCATCGAGCATGTCCGTGGTCCCATGTTGGTGATAGCCGGCGCCGGCACTGGGAAAACGACCGTATTAACCCGCCGCATCGCGCGACTGATCCGCGAATGCGGCGTATCTCCGAAAGAAATCCTTGCAGTGACCTATAGCGAAAACTCTGCGCGAGAAATGCGTGAACGTGTCCAGGCGGAACTTCGTGGAACTGAAACTTCGGGTCTCCAGGTCACTACCTTCCACGCCTATTGCAACAACCTATTGATTCGCCGTGGCAAGCAATTCGGCGTACTCGACGAAAAAGATCTCTGGATTTACCTCCGAAAACGCATTCGCGAGCTGCACCTGAATTATTTCGTTCGAGCTTCGAAGGTGAGTCAATTTCTCAACGACTTGCTCGATTTTATGCGCCGTTGCCAGGACGAGCTGGTCGGTCCTGAGAAGTATGCTGAATATGTCGCTCGCCTGGAGCGCGATGAGTTGCCCGTCCAGCGGGTGACTAAGTCAAAAGATGCGGTCTCGTTTTCCGATGAAGAAGTCCTCGGACGTTGTCGGGAAATCGCTCAGGTCTTCACTACTGTGGAACGCATGCTGGCCGACGACAACCTAGGCAGCTTCGGCCATATGATTACACACGCGCACACACTGCTCGAGCGGGACAGCGAGCTGCTTGCCCGAGAGCGGGAACGCGCCCGTCTTATCCTGGTAGACGAGTTTCAGGACGCCAACTTTGCTCAAGTAAAAATTCTTCAGAAGCTGGCAGGGTCAGAACGCAATATCTTCGCTGTCGGCGATCCCGATCAAGCCATCTACCGTTTCCGTGGCGCTTCCAGTGCCGCATTCGGATTATTTCGGCATCACTTCCCCGAAGCAAAACTAGTCGTACTGGACAAGAACCGTCGTTCCACTACTCCTATTTTGAGAACGGCGTTCGCAGTCATTTCGAAAAACCCAACTACTTTTCATGCAGAAAAGGAGACGAGCTTCCCTTACCAGCGGGCCCCTCTGGTTTCAAAGCGCGATGAAGATGGGGTCAGAGAGGTAAGATCATCGCGGCCTGACCCGGTCGAAACCGTCATTCTTACCGCGAAAGAAAACGAGTGCTTCGACTTGGGAAAAGTTATTCAAGAGAAGCGCCGCCGCTTGCGATGCGAATGGAAGGATTTCGCGATCCTCTATCGCGCCCATCCTCATCGCGATCAAGTTGCGATTGAGCTCGCCGAACGCCAGATCCCTTTCTCCATCGAAAACATGGACGTCATGGACATGCCTGAAGCCCGCGACCTGTTTGCCTGCCTGGGCGCCGTGGTGTCGCCAGACGATGGAGCTAGTCTTTTCCGGGTTGCCGCGTTCCCTCAATTCGACATCGACCCGGAAAAACTACGGGCTGGCATGCGAAAGCTTTCCCGAGATTCCGAGTCGCCCGGGCTAGCTGCCGTTCTGCCCCAAATCGCGGGAGGCGCCGCGGTGCTTGAAGAGTTGCAGCAGGTACGCGATGAAATCGTACGCAAGGAAGCCAAAAGCCGCGCCGCTTTGGAGGTTATCATCCAGCGTTTTGCCTTCGACCGCTCATCGCGTCCGCTGGCTGCCGTCCTTGAATTTGTCAGCAATTGGGAAAAGAAGGCGATCACTACTACAAAGGAAATCGCCGAGTTGCTGGAATACATGAAGGACTCGAATTCCCCCACGTATTTATCCTGCGCGCCAGTTCTCCCTCCTTTCCCGGATCGTTCCATGAAACCTTGGTTGAGTTTCCCCGTGAATTGCGCGATCCCGATTCAATTGCACAGGATGACGGAAAGGAGCTGCACCTTCAGGAGGAACGCCGGCTGTTCTACGTTGCCATGACTCGAGCCCGCGATTCTCTTACCATTTACGCGCGGCGAGGAACAGGGAAAAAGGATTCCACTCCGCCCGGTTTTTTGCGGGATCTGTTAAAAGATTCTCGGCTCAATCGCTGGCTGCGGTCTCGGCCGGCGCATGCTTTCCAGACAGATTTATTTGGCGCGGCCGTCGTCCCCATGGACGCCTCACGAACCAGTCAATGGCTTCTGCTCGCGCCCGCCCTAAACCTCAGCGCCAGATTGAGCGCGTCGGCGCTGGCGAGCTACGACATCTGTCCTCTCCAGTTCAAGCTTGAGCGTGAGTGGCGTATTCCCCGCGAGGTTCCCGCCGCCATGCAGTACGGCGCCAGCATGCATCGCGTTTTGCGTGCCTATTACGATTCGGTGCGATTTGGGCGACCGTATTCAGAAGAAGCACTCATCGAATTGTTCCGTACCGATCTCGGGCGGGCGCGAATCCAGGATCGCTATCAGCACGATCTTTATGAAACCCAGGGTGTCGACCAGTTACGCCAGTTCGTGAGCGCCTCTCAGGCCGCTCCGGTTCCTGAGGTACTGCACGCAGAGGAAGCTTTTGAGGTGCGGATTGGAAATACAACCGTGGTCGGACGCATCGACCGAATCGACCGCGCTGCCGATGGCTCCGTTGTCATAACCGATTACAAGACAGGTAAGCCTCAATCACAGGAAGACGCAGACGAAAGCCTTCAGCTCTCAGTCTATGCACTGGCCGCTCGCGAAAAATGGGGATACCGCGTGGATCAACTCGTCTTTCACAATCTGCTGGAGAACGTCTCGGTGATGTCGCGGCGTACTGATGTGCAGTTGGAAGGCGCGCGCCTGAAAGTAGAGGAGGTCGCCCAAAACATCGCGGCGGGAAACTTCAAAGCCAAGCCCGGCTTCTACTGCTCATTCTGTCCCTATCGCAATCTTTGCCCCGCCACCGAGAAGCGCTTATATTCCATCCCCACTGCAAAGAAAGTTAGCAATCGAAGTAACTAAAAAAGTCTTCAGCCAATCTCAGATACCCGCCCAAAAACTTAGGGGACGCTCTCGCGTCCCCGTTGTTTTCTACTTAACTGCTCTTAGTGTTTCTTCTTGCCTTTTTTTGCTTTCTTCTTTGGTGCCATGGTTCTATTCTCCCTTCCATTTTTCATGGACTATGCAACGGTCTTCAGTTGCACACTAATTGAATGTATAGAGTCAATAAAAAGTGATGTCAAGAAAAAAATCATGCCTGCGAGCGCGTGTGACCGACACACCAAAGTCACCAGACGACATTAGAGAAGAAATTTTCTCCCGCACAGCCACGATCAGTCATCATTTCACGAAAGAAAGTCGAAAGGCACCCACCTCTCAATTGCGTTGCACGCTCAACGCTGGCATCGCTTCTGTGCGCATCGCATGTAAGCCTCAATTTAGCCAATTCAACTTTTCTCCGCCTTGCGCATCTATAATTAATGGAGTCGGAAATCTTCGCAGGAGCACATGAATGGCTGCCTTGGACGATGTCGTCATCATCTCAGCTTGCCGCACCCCGGTTGGAAAATTCCAGGGAAGCTTGTCGGATCTCGGCGCAACTCAACTGGGCGCAATCGTCGTGCGTGAAGCCACGAAACGCGCCAAGCTCGATCCCAAGCAGATCGATGAATGCATCATGGGCAATGTAATATCCGCCGGCTTGGGTCAGAATCCCGCACGACAAGCGGCTCTGTTCGGCGGTCTGTCTCCCGAAGTGAGTGCCATGACTGTAAACAAGGTTTGCGGCTCCGGATTGAAAGCGGTCGCACTGGCGGCGCAAGCAATACAGACGGGAAACAGTTCTGCGGTGGTCGCCGGCGGCATGGAATCAATGAGCAACGCTCCCTATCTCTTGCCTCAAGCCCGCAAGGGCTATCGTCTAGGAAACGCGCAGATCATCGATTCCATGGTGCACGACGGCTTATGGGACATTTACAACGACTACCACATGGGCACCACCGGCGAGAACGTCGCAGAGAAGTATGGGATTACACGCGAGGAACAGGACCAGTTCGCCCTGAACTCTCATCGCAAAGCGGTGGCTGCCATCAAGGAATGTCGTTTTAAATCGCAAATTGTTCCGGTTGAATTGCCGGCAAAGAAGAAGGGCGAGTCGCCCGTGATCTTCGATAAAGACGAATCGCCCCGGGAGGACACCACCATCGATATTCTGCGTTCACTGAAGCCCGCGTTCAAGAAAGATGGCACAGTAACCGCTGGCAACGCGCCCGGAGTGAACGATGGCGCCGCCGCCGTCGTCGTGACCAGTGCCAAACATGCAAGAGAACTCGGCGCGGAACCGGTGGCCCGCATTGTCGCGCAGGCCAGCAGCGGTATCGACCCCGCGTGGGTGATGATGGCTCCGGTCAGCGCAGTGCGGAAGATTTGGCAAAAAACTGGCTGGAAAAATGAAGATGTCGATCTCTACGAACTAAACGAAGCCTTCTCCGTGCAAGCTCTGGGGGTAATGCGCGAGCTTGGTCTCGATCCCGATAAAGTCAATGTGAATGGCGGCGCGGTAGCAATCGGACATCCCATCGGAGCCAGCGGAGCCCGCGTCCTGGTAACCCTGATTTATGAGATGATGCGGCGCAACGTTCACCGTGGTATTGCTGCTCTTTGTCTGGGAGGCGGTAACGCGGTCGCGATGGCCGTTGAACGCTAGGCTGTCCGCTCTCTTTTCGCTTAGGCGTCCGCAGTGGCGGATGTAGCCGGTCCCGACGGCAGCATCACAGTGAATATCGCGCCTCCACCGGGCCCCGAGGCGGCTTCCACGTTTCCTCCATGCTCCCGTAAGATCGCTTTGCAAATACTAAGGCCGAGCCCTGTACCCCGGCCGGGCCTCTTGGTCGTGTAAAATGGATCGAAAATATTTGGCAGGATGTCCGACGAAATTCCGGGCCCATCATCCTGGAAAGTGGCGGACACTGTGTTGTCATCCTTCCCCAGACGAATCCGCAACGTACCCCGATCGCGCACCTCGCGCATGGCCCCGTAATGTTGTTCTTGCGCAGAGAGTACGCGTGAAGGTGCAGTGTCCTCTGGATCAACTCGCTGACGTTGATCTCGCTCTTGCCCGGGGCTGGCGGCCGAGAAAAATACATCAGGTTCTGAACAATTTCCGCGGCTCGTCTGGCCTGTTGTTGCAGCATGGTCAATTGCTTGCGAACTGGCTCGGTAACCTCTCCTTCCTGCAACAATTCGCTCACTCCCAAGATACTGGTCAGCGGATTGTTGAGCTCGTGCGCGAAGCCACCGATCATCTGTCCCATAGCTGCCAGGCGTTCGCCCTGAATGACTTGTTGTTCAAGCTTTTTCTCAACCGTGATGTCGCGCACCGACACAATGACGCCACTCAGCTTGCCCCCGGCATCGAACAGCGGGCTGGCCGATGCTCGCATAGTCCGCCAGCTTCCGTCGCGGTGCCGTGCGCCGTACTCGCAGAACCCAAACTGTTTTCGACCCCTACCCACATCACGAAACAGCGCCAGAAATTCCGCGGAATGGCCTTGCTCCTCTTCAACTTTCTTTCCCACCAAGTCCTCGGGTTTGTAACCGAGAAGGTCTTGAATCCGAGAGCTGACAAAGCTGTACCGTTCGTTAAGATCGATCACCAAAATTAAATCAGGAAAGCTCTCCAGCAGGTAGCGTTGAAATTCTTCCTGGCGGCGTAGTGTTTTTTCCATCTCGCGCCGGTCCGTAACGTCTACCAGCGTCCCTTGATAGCGGATGATTTTCCCAGCCGCATCCCATACCGCTCGCGACGTATCCAGGCAAATCGCCGAAGTTCCATCCCGGCGGCGAAGTGTGATCTCCCGGGCGCGTTCGCCACCGCGATCGTCCGCAGTTCGTCCCAGCACCGGGCTCTTCGTACGATCAAAGTTCAATGCAGTCGAATCAAGTTCCAGGAGTTCTTGCTTGCTTCTGTATCCCAGCATGTGTACCAGCGAAGCATTGGCGTCGAGCAACTTTCCCTCTGGCGTGCTGAAGTAGACTCCTTCCTGCAGAGTTTCGAACAGTTCGGTGAAACGTCTTTCCTTCTCTCGTTCTTCGGTGACGTCGCGAGCCAGGGTACTTACGCCCACCACCTCGTCGCCCTTTACGATGGCGTTCAGCACGCAATCAAAGAAGAGTGACCGCGAGCTCTTCTTGAGCCGTATCTGAACCATTCCCGACCAGCGCCGTCGTTCAAGAAAGCGAGCCAAACCTTGCTGCAAATCGCTACGCGGAGGCTGCTCGATGAATTCATCCAGCTTGCACCCCACAATCGCCGAGTAGGGAATCCCCAGAAGTTGAGTCACGCTCCGATTGACAGTGCGAACCGTGCCGTCCAGGGAGAAAGCAAATGCCACGTCATCGAAGGAGTCAATCAATTCCTTGAAGCTGCGCTGCGAGCGGGCAATGACTTGGCTGAGCTGGTCGAGCTGCTCATCCGTCGGTGGAGTTCTCACGTGGTCTTGCAACCCGCGCACCAGATCTCTTAGTTCGGTGACCTGTTTCCGTCGGCCATAAGTGAATGCCGCGAAAGAGATGGCCACAAACAGCACCGCGATCGGCAGCACTCCGAGGTGATAAGGCAGTGCCTGCAGTCGCTCCCAAGTGACCGCGGCCAGCGCCGTCGCCAGTAACACTACAAAGAGCAAAGCAACCCGCCACAGACGTGCTTCTTCCCGTTCCAAAAGATTGGGGTTTGAGGTGGTGCGTGCGAGTTGTTTTTCCTTTTCCGGCATGAGCCGACGCCCCTGTTCCTCGCTGGTGATGTGTATTCTCAGGGTTTGGTGGGCGTTAGTGGAATCGTAGTGCACAAGCGCTGTGGGGACAATCAAAACTGTATTGGGTAACTTGGTTCAGCTGCTCTAACTGTGCTTTTTCTTCCCTTGTCACGTGCCGATGTGACGGCAGTCACGCTGCATCCTCCGCCTCAGGTCGTATGGTGGATGTCGTTCGGCATTCGTCTGAAACTGCAACGTCACCGCGGGTCCGATGAGTCTGTCTGCCTGAAGCACCGAACCCATGCTCTACAAAACTTTGAGTGCCGCAGTCTATGGCATCGACGCCAGCATCATCGAGGTCGAAGTCGATATCTCTGGCGTCAAGACTTCCGAAGATCACTTTCACACTGTCGGTCTGCCCGACGCGGCCGTGCGCGAAAGCCGAGATCGCGTGCGCGCAGCGCTGAAGAATTGTGGATATGACATTCCTCTCACGCAAATTACTATCAATCTCGCGCCGGCGGATATTCGCAAAGAAGGATCGGGATTCGACCTGCCTATGGCGCTGGGCATCCTCGGGGCCTACGGCGGATTGAACAAGAAAGAACTTCAAGACTGCGTCTTCATGGGGGAGCTTTCGTTGGATGGTGGTGTGCGCGGGGTCCGCGGTGCGCTTCCTATTGCCATTGAAGCCCGCGGCAAGAAAATTCCGCGGCTCGTTGTTCCTGAACTTAATGCGCGGGAAGCGGCTATGGTGGGCGGCGTCCAGGTCTATCCCGTGAAGTCGTTGCTCGACGTGATTCGTTTCGTGAACACGGGTAACGGCATTCAACCTTTGAAGGTGGACAGCGACGCGCTGCTAACCGAATCGCAGCATTTTGTTGTGGACTTCAAGGATGTGCGCGGCCAACATACTGCCAAGCGCGCTCTCGAAGTCGCTTGTGCCGGTGGGCACAATATCTTGATGATCGGTCCTCCGGGCTCAGGAAAGACCATGCTTGCCAAGCGCATGCCCACGATCCTTCCGCCATTTACTTTTGAAGAAGCTCTCGAGACCACGAAAATTCATAGCGTTGCCGGGGTGCTCGACGCCGGAGCCGGCCTGGTCGGAGTGCGTCCTTTCCGCTCTCCGCACCACACTATCTCGGACGCAGGACTGATCGGTGGCGGCGCTGTACCCCGTCCTGGTGAAGTCTCGCTCGCCCATAACGGCGTGCTCTTTCTGGATGAGCTGCCCGAGTTCCCACGCAATGTGTTGGAAGTAATGCGCCAGCCGCTGGAAGACGGCACGGTTTGTATTGCCCGCGCCGCTATGTCCCTCACTTTCCCGGCGCGGTTCATGCTGGCGGGCGCGATGAATCCTTGTCCTTGCGGATACTTTAACGATCGCTCCCGCGAGTGCCATTGCTCGCCCTTAATTATTCATCGGTACATGTCGAAGATGTCTGGCCAGTTGCTCGACCGCATCGATATTCATATCGACGTTCCCGCGGTGAACTATAAGGAGCTGCGCTCCGGCTCCGAACCAGAAAGCTCTGCCAAAATCCGCGACCGTGTAATACGTGCCCGTGAACTTCAGTTGACCAGATTCTCTTCTTGCAAGCGTGAGAAAGCTTTACTGCAATGCGCAAATGGGGCCTCGTCACATTCGTTCTTTTTGTGAACTTTCCGCGGACTGCGAGCGCCTGCTCGAGCGGGCCATGGCTCAGCAGGGTCTTACCGCCCGCGCCCATGACCGAATATTGAAGGTTGCGCGCGATTGCGGACCTCGAAGCCGCTTCCGCCATTGTCCCCAAACACATTGCTGAGGCGATTCAGTATCGAACCCTGGATCGGACGTTTTGGGCATAAGCGCCAGAACTGCTGAATCCAAACGAGATGCAGGTGGTGCGCCCTTCCGAGTCACACCGTTCTTTATTAAACACTTGACGTTCCCCGTATTTCCGGCTACCGTACAAAGTTCCGCGGGTGATTTAGCTTTTGGCCAGTCCGATGAGCCTCCGCTGCTATCGGCCCAAATCCAGTTTCTAAGAAACTTTCGGCAGCGACGGCGCATCTATTAAAGGTAACCAGAGCTTTCCCGTACAACCCATCTGAATTGAAGGACTTGCGCACTCTGGCTAGGAATTGCCTTGCCCTTGCGGATGGGATCAGGCCGGTCAGCTCAAAGTAAGGAGATAGATAAATGAAGCGTTCTGATCGAGTTTTTGATGCTTTACACACTTTGCGCAACCGGTATATGCTTTGTCAGCTTGCTTCCAAGGCTACCCGTAAGTTTCACAAACCAAACACCAGAATCCAGGAAACCATGAACGAAGTCCTGGACCGGATTGCAGGCTCGGAGCGGCAATCGATTCTTGCCGAACCGGAACACTTTGTCGAGGCACAACGGCGGGCTGCTTAACACCAGCCCCGCCTGCCTGCCCCGCTTGGTAAGTCTTCCTTAGCGTACCCCCCTTTGAAAATCTCCTCGCAGGTGACCAATGACCATCGCAGAACTTAAAGAAAAAAATATTACCGAGTTGACCAAGATCGCCCGATCTTTGGATCTTCCCGGAGCCAGCGGATTACGAAAGCAAGACTTGATCTTCAAGATCCTCCAGGCACAAAGCGAAAAAGAAGGCCACATTTTTGCCGAAGGCGTACTCGAAATCCTGCCCGACGGCTACGGATTCCTTCGCTCTCCCGATTACAACTATTTACCCGGCCCGGACGACATTTACGTTTCGCCTTCGCAGATCCGCAAGTTCGATCTCAAGACTGGTGACACTATCAGTGGCCAGGTCCGTCCTCCGCATGAAGGCGAGAAATATTTCGCGCTGGTCAAGATTGAAGCCGTCAACTTCGAGTCGCCTGACGAAGCTCGTAACAAGATTTTGTTCGACAACCTGACGCCCCTCTATCCCCAGGAACGCGTCAAACTTGAAACCACTCGTGAAAACGTCAGCGCCCGCGTGATGGATTTGCTCACGCCCCTGGGCAAGGGACAACGCGGCTTGATCGTGTCGCCGCCTCGTGCTGGCAAAACCATGCTGCTGCAGAACGTTGCCAACTCCATCACCACCAACCATCCGGAAGTCGTCCTGATGGTTCTGCTGATCGATGAGCGACCGGAAGAAGTCACCGACATGCAGCGCTCGGTAAAAGGTGAAGTCATCTCCTCCACTTTCGACGAACCGGCTGCCCGTCACGTGCAGGTTGCCGAAATGGTGATCGAAAAGGCTAAGAGGTTAGTGGAGCACAAACGTGACGTGGTGATTCTGCTCGATTCCATCACCCGTCTGGCGCGTGCCTACAACACTATTGTTCCGCCCAGCGGCAAAGTGCTTTCCGGCGGCGTCGATTCCAACGCGCTGCAGCGTCCCAAGCGCTTCTTCGGATCCGCCCGCAACATCGAAGAAGGCGGCTCGCTGACCATCATCGCCACCGCATTGATCGACACCGGTTCCCGCATGGATGACGTCATCTTCGAAGAATTCAAAGGCACCGGCAACAGTGAAATCATTCTCGATCGCAAGCTGGTGGACAAGCGAACTTTCCCGGCCATCGATATCCAACGCTCGGGCACTCGAAAAGAAGAACTCCTGATCCCGAAAGAAGATTTGACCCGCATCTGGGTACTGCGCAAAGTCCTGAACCCGCTCTCCCCAGTCGAAGCCATGGAACTGCTGATCGACAAGCTCACCAAGACCCGCTCCAACGGCGAGTTCTTAGCCAACATGAGCTCGTTGTAGCCTCCACGAACTAGCCTCCGCGACCCACGTAGGGACAGGCGACCCGCCTGTCCGGCCGAGCAAAGCTCGGCGAATTTCGTCTGCAGACTTGCTTTCCCGCTGCCGATATTTCGGCGATGAAAGTTCTCCGGCACGCAAAGCACTTTTGAAAGGGATACCCCCTCTCCCCCGGTCTTGTGGAATCAAAGATTTGGGCAGTGAACACGGCCAAAATCTTTGGAAAATAAAGGTTTACAGGCAAAATCTTGAAAGCAAACGGCTTATGACTTGTGGCTAACATTGGAATAGTTTAGTATATCTTTTATGAGGGATAGAGGAAGCGGAAGTCAAGCGGAAAAGAAGACGGTCGTGTCATCTCCCACGCTTTGCTAACAGCAAAGGACGGGCGCCGAAACGGCCAGCCGTCGAGAGTCGGTGGGCCACCCGCCCTGGAGCAGCTTCCGATCCTATGCTTATGGCGAAAGCGGGACAGGTAAGAATCAATTACCAGTCAGCAACAAAATAAAACAACACCAATGCCGTGAGGGTGCCATGTTTCGTGCTTCCACCCTTTGCTAACAGCAAAGGATGGGGCACCCTCGCTTGTAGTTGGATATGCCGCAGCCGAAAAGGTGGGCCACCCGCCGGAACTCCTCACATTGGAGGATGCATGAGCTCACTCAGCAAGAACGCCAGAGTCGCAGGGCTCCTACACATTTTGGCATCAGCGGTTGGTGTGGTACGCCTCACGTACATTCCCAATGCCTTGTTTGTGTATGGGGACGCGACCGCGACGGCAAACAATATCGCGGCACACGAGTCGCTCTTCCGCTTGGGCATTGTCAGCCAGCTGCTCGGCTATGCTCTGTGGCTGTTCGTCCCGTTGGCACTGTATCGATTGCTTAAGGACGTCAACCGGGAGCTCGCTGCGCTGATGGGATGGCGGTGTTGGTCTTGCCTCCCACCTGTGCTAACAGCAAAGATGGGGCACCCTCAGTTGATTGAAATGCTACCGAAAGGTCTACTCGCCGGACAAACGCATCATGCCCTATATGCGGATTTCAAAGTGCACCACGACTACCCAGCTTCGCTGGCGCTGAACTCCCCAAAGAGAGATGCAATTCCACAGCATGCTGATTCATTGCTTTCGCCGCTTGGGTACGACGGTTGCCATTGCTGCTGCTGAAATTCAGCGTGGTGATGCTATGTGCACATGAGATGCACTTGAAGGTGGCGCCGCCGCTGGTTTGTGTGATTGTGTAATAGCGCATACTCTCATTGTAGTCCCTATAGCGAGCATCATTTCCGGGCAATAGGTGTAGAACCTCAGATCTG
>WNGM01003239.1_pt1 | contig 13005 bp, 6 predicted proteins | sample 5400571 | NCBI WGS metagenome assembly WNGM01 (sample SAMN13153378, study PRJNA577476) | soil metagenome | isolation source: 100 cm soil or saprolite under Garry oak tree replicate 2 | place: USA:California | collected 2016-06-15
TATTTGCCTTGCCGAGGGCCTCAGTCACGGTTATACGAGGAAAACTCGTTGGGGAGTGAATCGTGTAGGCGGGGAGTCGGAATATTCAGCGGTATTGAAAAACACGCAACTTATTGATTTTTCGAGACGCCCAAAACGCAGAAAACGCAGAAATTGCGCCTAACTGGAACGTATCTGGAACGCGGGGGTTTCAGTCGTATGACCCAAACCGAGACAATCTTCTTTTGCGTGATCTTAAAGATTCGGCTTTCACCTGAAATTGGTTCTGACGAAGTCGCCCGCCCCCCGTGCCGGACAGCGAACTTCATGCTGCTGTGGGATGCGCCAGCTGTCTTGGCGGTCCGGGTGACAACGCTGCCTCGCAGAGCGTTTGCGCGACGTATACAGGTTGGATGAGGTCTGTTGTCAAAAGTTATTCTCGAAGGAGCTCGCTGTTCTCCGACAAGATTGACCTGAGTTTTCAAGCGATGCTAGCATCGCAATCGAGTGGAGAAAAAGGAATGAGGAAAGCGTTATGGTTGATCCAAACGCTGATTCTCGCCGCGTGCTGCGCGCGAGCTCAAAACGCGCCAGCTATTCCCGACCTGCCTCCCCTGGTTCTGGACGATTTCTCTTCCGGCATCCGAGGCCAGATTCAAGAGGCGTATGCTGACGTCCGCGCTCACCCGGACGACGCCACCGCAAACGGGCGGCTAGGCATGATCCTCCACACGTACGGCCTTCTCCAAGAGGCGGAGGTTTGCTATCGGCGTGCCGTTCGGCTCGCGCCCGCGACCTTTAGGTGGGTCTATTACCTCGCCGCGATCGAGAGCGACGGCGGGCATTGTGACGACGCTGTTGCCACGCTTCGCAGGGCGCTCCAGATCGCTCCCGACTATGTCCCGGCACAATTACGGCTCGCGAGCTGCCTGCTTGCCTCCGCTGACTGGAATGCCAGCGAGGAACTCTACAGTGCGATCGTAAAGCAACACCCCGATACTGCCGATGCCTACTACGGTTTGGGAAGAGTTCGTACCGCCCGCCGGGATTTCGCCGGGGCCGCCGATGCCTACGGTAAAGCGTGCGCGTTGTTTCCAGACTTCGGTGCTGCGCACTATGCTCTGGCGTTGATCTATCGCTCGCTCGGGCAGGATGGGAAGGCTAGCGAACAGGTTCACCTCTTCGAGAAAAACAAGGATGGGGCTCCTCCGTCGAATGACGCGCTACTAAATGAAGTTCGGGCCCTCAATCTGAGTGCCACGAATCAAGTGCAGATCGGCATCGAGCTCGAGCGGCAGGGAAGGCTAGAGGAGTCCGTGACGGCACACGAGAAAGCCCTCGAAATTGATTCACACATGGTTCAGGCGCACATCAATCTAGTCGAACTCTACGGGCGGCTGGGTCAATTCGAAAAGGCAGAGGAACACTATCGTGCTGCAGCCCGCCTCGAACCAGGCTCCGTGGAAAGTCATTACAACTACGGCGTGCTGCTTCTTACTGCTCAAAAATTTGAACAGGCTGAGAACGCTTTCCGGAAGGCCATCGAAATCGACCCTTTTCACGCTGCCGCCCACAACAACATCGGGTACCTCTTGGAGCGGCAGGGCAAGCTGGTGGAAGCCGCAGCCGAGTACCGCAAGGCTGTCGACAACAAACCTAACGATCGACAGGCACACTTCAATCTGGGCCGCGTGCTGGTCAATCAACATGCCTACCGTGAAGGAATCGAGGAACTCGAGAAGACGATTGAGCCGGAGGATGAAAACACCCCGCGATACATCTACGCTCTGGGCGCGGCGTTCGCGCGCTCCGGGGACCGGCAGAATGCTTTGCGTTACATACGCCAGGCACGGGATGGAGCTTTAGCACGCGGGCAGTCCGGCCTGGTTGACAGCGTCGAGCGCGACCTTCGCATCCTAGAAACCCCGCCGGGGACTCCACAGTGAAAGAACGGAAGTGGGGCTCTGCCGGACGCCTTGCAGAAAAACAGAGGCACATCTACAGTCGCCGCGATTTTTTGGAACTGCTCTCGTCGTTGGGGCTTGCTGGAGGTCTGAGCACGCTGTGGAGTACGGCCGTCGCTCATCCTGCGCAGGTTTCGCTTTTTCGCGAGGCTGCCGAAGAAGTCGGCCTGAAGTTTCATCATTTCAACGGCGCTATCGGCCAGTACTATATGCCGGAAATCATGGGAGCCGGCGTTGCTCTGTTCGATTACGACAACGACGGTGACCTGGACGTTTATCTCGTGCAGGGCACGATGCTCGACCCTACTCAGGATCTTCGGCTTGCGAAGTTTCCGCCTGCTCTAGGCTGGAAGCCCGGCAATCGCCTCTTCCGCAATCTATTGAGCGAGACCGGAAAACTGGAGTTTGTAGATGTCACCGAAAAAGCCGGAGTCGGGCACATCGGCTACGGAATGGGAGTCGCTGTCGGGGACTACGATAATGACGGCTTCCAGGATCTTTACGTAACCAACTTCGGACACAACGTGCTCTACCACAATAACGGTGACGGCACATTCACAGACGTCACGGCGCAGGCCGGCGTCGACGATCCCCGCTGGAGCGCAAGCGCTGCCTGGGTTGATTATGATTGCGATGGGCGTCTCGATCTTTTTGTAGCAAACTATCTGGACTTCACGCCGAAAGGCAACAAGAGCTGTTACTTGTCGACGGGAGAGCGCGATTATTGCACGCCGAAAATGTACCAGCCGGTGCCGGCACGCCTCTTCCGCAACCGCGGCGACGGCACATTCGAAGATGTCACCGAAAGGGCCGGAATCGGCGCCGCCGTCGGACCCGGCCTCGGAGTGGTCTGTGCTGACTTCAATGGCGATGGGTGGCCGGACATATACGTCGCCAATGACGGCGCTGCCGCTCACCTGTGGGTCAATCAGCGTAACGGTACGTTCAAGGAAAGAGGCCTATTGTCGGGAACTGCCTACAACGTCGAGGGCGCGCCCCAAGCTGGCATGGGTGTAACCGCTGCAGATTTTGACAATGATGGTGATGAGGACATCTTCAAGACCAACTTGACTCATGAGGGTTCGAATCTCTACGTTAACGATGGCCATGGAAATTTCTACGATGCCTCCGTGGAACTCGGACTCCTGCAGGCGACCTTGCCCTATACCGGATTCGGTACGGAATGGTTTGACTATGACAATGACGGTCATTTGGATCTGTTTGTAGCCAACGGTGCTGTGAACCGCATTGCGTCCTTGCGTGGGAGCCCGTATCCGTTCGACCAGATCAATCAGTTGTTCCATAACGAAGGTTCCGGAAAAAAGTTTCGCGAGGTAACCGGAGTTGCTGGGCCTGCCCTTGCCATTTCCGAGGTAAGCCGCGGAGCAGCTTTCGGGGATATCGACAACGACGGTGCCATCGACATTGTGATTGCCAACAACAATGGCCCTGTGCGGCTGTTGCTGAACCAGACCAGATTTCTCAAGCGCAATCACTGGCTCCTGGTTCGCCTGGAAGCAGCTGGCGGAAATCGCTTTGGAATCGGTGCCAGGATCGAAGTTCGTCAAAACGGACGAAGACTCATGCGGCGCGTCCACACGGATTCGAGCTACTTAAGCGCCAATGATGTCCGTGTTCATTTTGGATTAGGAGAGCAGGCCAGGATTGATGAACTGATTGTTTATTGGCCCGACGGCCCCATCGAATCGTGGGACAAAATTCAAGCGGACCAAATCATGACGATCCGACAAGGGACCGGCCGGATCCTCAAGGGCAAGACCTAAGATTCAATCGGGGCCGGACCAGACACGGGGAGCTCTGGCAGCACGTTTGAAACCGCCCTGGTGAGCGCTCCAGGACGCGAACTGCGATGTGGTGGGCCGGAAATGGACTCGATCAGAAATCTTGGCGGTTTGAGCGCCGGAATCTCAAAATATTTTTCGAGCGCGATCGAGCCGGCGCCCAGAACGCTCGCTTCGGCACCCAGGTTCCCGAACCGGATGTTCACATTTTCCGTCGAATAGCTTAAGGCCTGCCTCTTTACTACCTTTATCACTTGCTCTAGCAAACCTTGTCCCGCGAGTTTCAGCCGCTGGTCCAGAACTAGCACCGAAGGATTAAATAGATTTACGAGGTTGGCGAGGCCCAATCCTAAGTAGTTCGCCGCCTGCTCAACAATAGCGCTGCAGGTCTTGTCGCCCATTTCCGCTGCCCTGAGCACCATCCATCCGGAAACCGCGCCGGGATCGCCGCCCGCCAGCGATACCACCTCAGAGCCGCTTCCTTCGGCGATGGCCTTGCGGATTCTCGCCTCGATGGCTGCCGCTCCGGCGAGCGTCTCCAAACAACCGAAGCTGCCGCACTTGCATGGCGGACCCTCTTCAGTGATGTGCGTGTGGCCTAGCTCTCCCGCTGCGTATCCGGCGCCGTGGAGCAACTTTCCGCCACTGATAATCCCGGCGCCGATCCCGGTCTTGCCGTACTCGACGTAAATCATGTCGTCGGCCATCGCGCCTGCGCCGAGCGTTCTCTCTGCAACCGCCTTCGCGGTCGCGAAATTCGTCAGCAGCACGGGAACGGAAAACTCTTTTTCGAAGATGCTTCGAAGCGGCATGTGTTTGAAAGACTCGATCGTGGACGACATAACCATTGTGCCGCTCTGGCTGTTCACCAAGCCTGAGCCGGCGACGCCGATTCCCAGAAGCAATTCTGTCTTAAGACCGGCCTGCTGCGCGGCTTCGTGCGCGCAAGTCAGGAGCTGATGCGCCAAGCCGCTCATGCCTCCTTCCAACCGCGTAGCTTCGCGCACCATTGCGTGAATTCTGGGACGAAGATCCATCACCGCCGCGAGCACGTTTTCGTCGTCGAATCCTACTCCCAGGAAAAAACCGTGCTCCTCGTTGAGGCGCAAAAGGACCCGCTTCCTGCCCATCAAGTTGTCCGATCGACCGGCCTCGACCAGCCTTCCCTGCTTCAGTAGGTCTCGCGCAAGGCCGGAGATGGTGCTGCGCCTCAAATGAGTGAGTTCGTGGATCTCGACTTGAGAGAGAGACCCGAATCTCCGCACCAGAGCCTCGACTACGTGCAAGTCTCGCTCACGCTGCGTCTTGCAATGCTTCAATCTATACATTGGGTGCTTTCCGTTCGAGTATTTGCCATCGAAGTGGAACGTGAAATAAATCTCAAAACATAACTAAGTCACTCGTGCCTTCCGCATTTTGCGCCAACTTTGTTCAAAAAAGTAAAAAAACTTCTTGACAAAAGGTTCCCTCCATTGTTAGTTTCCGCGCAATGTCGGGGCCCAGGAGAGCTTTCTTTAAGTCGAGGGTTGCCCAAGCCGGACTTTAACCGGACAGGCATCAACTCAGCCAAAATTGCAGCGGTGCACTGCTATCGCCCTTCTATGGCAGCGGCCAAGGGAGAGGTGTTTTCAGTCGAGACTCGTTTGGCCAGGGACCCAATCGAATCGAAACCAGGAGGCGGAGGGATGTCGAAGACCAAATCACGTATTTCGCTGTTGTGTTTTTTTGCTCTCGGCTTCTTACTGCTCGGGAACGCTCACGACGCCAGCGCCCAGGTGTTGTATGGGTCGGTTAGCGGCACAATCACCGACCAAAGCGGCGCAGGCGTGCCGAAGTCTCACGTGACTGTCACGAACCGCGCCACCGGCGTTGTGCGTGAAGCGGACGCCGACGACAATGGCTACTACAGAATCACAGATGTTCCGCCAGGCGACTACAACCTCAAAGTAACCGCAAGCGGCTTCAAGCCTCTGACTCAGACAAATCTGACGGTTGGCGCCAACACTGTCGTCAATGCCGACGCAAAATTGCAACTCGGCAGCGTTTCCGAGCAGGTCACTGTCGAGGCCTCTACAGTGAGCTTGCAAACGGAGAAAACCGATCTGCACACCGAGCTCACAGAGAAAGCCATTCTGGAAATGCCGCTGAATCAGTATCGCAACTATCAGACGCTCATCAATCTGGTGCCCGGAGCAACACCGGGAGTGTTTCAGAACGCGATTGCGGATACGCCCGAGCGCGCTCTAAGTACGAACATCAATGGTACGAACCGCAATAACAACAACACCCGCGTGGATGGCGCCGCCGACGTTTTTGTCTGGTTGCCGCACCACACCGTGTATGTCCCTCCGGCAGAAACCATTCAGGAAGTAAACATCTCGACCAACAATTTTGACCCCGAGCAGGGTATGACCGGCGGCGCCGCCATTACCGTTATCACCAAGTCCGGCACGAATCAGTTTCATGGCAGTGCGTTTGAATACCACCAAGACCAAGCCCTCCGGGCAAGACAGTTCTTTGAGACAGAGGCAGTAAGCCCGAAAAAGGGCAAAAGCATTCTGAATGATTTCGGCGGAACATTAGGCGGCCCGATCAAGCGAGACAAGTTGTTCTTCTTCGGGAGCTACAACGGCACTTATGAGCGTGATAATCGCCAGGCTGGGGGCGGCCTCCTAACCGTTCCTACTGCCGCGCTTCGGAACGGAGATTTTAGCGGCACAGGCACAACCATCTACAATCCAGCAACAGGAAACCCGGACGGCACTGGGCGGCAACCTTTCTCAAACAACCAAGTGCCTATCGACGCGGCTGCGGCCAAAATATTGGCTTTGATTCCTCTGCCCAATCTTCCGGGTGAGAGCAACAATTACTTCAAGTCAGCCACCCAGGCGCTAAACCGCAACAACTTTGACGCCAAAGTGGATTGGAATAGGACCAACAGACACACGATCTTTGTCAAATACAGCGCGATGAAGTCGGTATTCCACGGAGTGCCGAGCCTTGGCGAGGCCATTGGAGACTGCGCTTGTGACGGCGGCCTCGGCGATTTCCACTCGTTCGTGCAGCTTGTCACCTTGGGCCACACCTTGACGCTATCGCCCAATCTCGTTGTCGATGGCAACATCGGCTTCACACGGATGAGCGAATATGGTCAGACGCCTGACTTTGGCACGAACATCGGATCGGACGTCCTCGGAATTCCCGGAACGAATAATGGCTCGGATCTTCGCAGCAGCGGATTCCCGATGTTTGGAATCACCGGCTACGCGAACCTAGGTAACTCCGAAGGTTGGAACCCTGCGTACCGCAACGATTGGAGTTTCACGAGCTCGCATAACGTACGCTGGTCTCACGGCAAGCACCAGATCAGTGCAGGCGTAGACATAATTCATCATCACCTGAATCACTGGCAGCCCGAATTGGGCGCTGGTCCGCGTGGAGAGTTTGACTTTGGGGGAGCGGTTACGGCACTCAACGGTGGTGCCCCTCCCGACCAGTTCAATGCGCTGGCGCAATTTGAGCTGGGCCTTGCCGGCGAATTGGGGACCGACGGCGGAAACGCCATCGGTGTAGGTAAAAGCGAACAGTTCATCAAGGCGACCGCCAAGGAATGGCAGTTTGGGCTTTTCGTTGGAGATCGCTATCGAATCACCAATAAACTTACAGCGACCCTCGGCCTTCGGTACGAATACTACCCACTCATGACCCGTGACGGTGCGTTCAAGTTCGACCGCCTTGATTTCAGTACTCTGAACGTGTTGCTCGGTGGCATCGGCGGAAATCCAGACCATCTCGGAGTCACTACGAGCAAGAAACTGTTTGCCCCGCGTATCGGTCTGGCTTACCAGATCAATGATAAGACTGTCGTGCGCACCGGCTTCGGAATCACCGTCGATCCCCTGCCTTTGGCGAGGCCATTGCGCGGCTTCTACCCGCTGACCGTCGGCTCCAACTTTGTGGGTCCCAATAGCTTCACGCCGTTTGACTCCCTCACAGGCGCGCCGCCAGTAAACCCGGTCATGCCGCTAGGTTCAACGCTGGCAACTGGCATTCCGTCCATTTGCTGCCCGGATATCAGCAGCGGCGTCATTCCGCTGCCGAATCAGGCACTGGAGCGAAGCGTTGGCCCTGGCGAACTAAAGCGCGGCTACATCGAATCCTGGAATCTAATCGTGGAGCGTAGGCTGCCGGCTAACTTCCTTGTTTCAGTGGGTTACGTAGGAACGCAGACGGTTCATCAGTTTGCGGACACCAACGTTAACGCGTCGGCGCCCGGCACAGGTGCCTTAGGGCAGGCCCTAAACTGCGCGACCGCTGACCTTACGACGCAAACCTGCTTGGTTCCCTCGTTTGGGCGAACCGCAGAAACCGATCTCTGGCAGGGTTACCTGAGCGGGCATTACCACGCATTGCAGGTTTCCATCAACCGCCAGTTTTCGAAGGGCCTCCTGGTCAAGGGTGCGTATACGTACTCCAGGGCCATCGACTTCACAGATGACGATGGCTGGGCGGGGCTGACCTGGAATGATCCAGCCGTTTTCCGCCGGAATCGGGCTCCGGCGGGCTATGACACGCCCCACATCTTCCAAATTGCTTATGTGTACGAGCTTCCGCTGGGCAAAGGGAAACCGTACGCCAATAGTGGCGCAGCGTCCGCAATTCTTGGTGGGTGGCAAACCAGCGGGATCTTTAGCGCAATTCACGGGCAACCGTTCAGTTTGACTGCCTCTGGCGCTGCACTGGACGCAGTCGCTCAAAGGCAGACCCCTGACCAGGTAGGCCCCATTAAACGACTGGGCGGGATAGGTCCAGGCCAGCCGTTCTATGATCCGACTGCTTTTGCTGCTCCGACTGGTGTCGTCTACGGCAATGTCGGTCGAAACACGCTGTATGGGCCCGGCAGCGTGAACTTCGATCTTAGCTTGATTCGGACCTTCAAAGTAACTGAGCGTTTTGACCTACAGTTCAGGGCAGACGCTGCGAACCTCTTTAACACACCACACTTCTGCAATCCGGGCGGTTGCTTTACCGGTTCCACTACAAGCGTCTCGAGTTCAAGTTTCCTCACCGTCACGAACGCGAAGGACGATGAACGGCAGTTCCGTTTTGGCTTACGATTCTCGTTCTAATTTCACAAATCCGGCCGGGGCACGTGAAAACGTGCCCCGCATTCTCCACGAGCGCAGGCATAAAACCCTGCGCTCTTTCTTCTTGCTCTCGTTTCAATATGCGATGCGAGCAATCTCGTCCGAGGGATAGGGCATTGATGTCGACCGTCTTCGCCGGTCGGTCTATCTGACCGCAAGCAGACGAATATTCCTGGCAAGCACATTGGTGAGGACGTGCTTGCTACAGGCAGGCTTGCCTGCTGTCGGCAGGCAACGTAGAGCGTTCAGCCATGAACTTGGCGCTCCCAGTCCCACCGCATTTCCGATGCCCGCGCAGTCTTGTCTATTCCGATCAAAGCAACATAGACGCGAGCGAAAAAATGCACCACGCGCCACTTCTCATGATAACTACCTTTAGAATCGACACCTGCAAAAGTGTGTGAAAATAAAGGACTTTAAAATAAAGGACTTTAACTGCCATTAGAATGAACACTTATGCAAAAACCGGGGGAGGGGTAGCAACCTCCGGGAGGAAGACAACCCTGTTGAGCCCGTTTTGCGCTCGGGAACGTTGATGAAGAATTTCCTGACAAGCCTCGTTTGTCTCGCTAGCCTGCTCGTCGCTGTGAGCGGATTCAGTCAATCCGATGACCTAGCCGAGAAGTCGCGGCGGGCCAAGGAATTCATGGCGGAGGGCAAGTTTGCTGACGCGGTCCCGCTTTATCGCGAACTTAATGTCGCTGTGCCTAACAATCCCGGGCTGCTTTTGAATTTAGGCATGGCACTGCACATGGCCGGGGACGAGCGCAAGTCCATACCTCAGCTCGAAGCGGCAGTGAAGCTTGACTCCACCTTGGCGCCAGCGTGGCTGTTCCTTGGCGCAGCTCGGCTGCAGCTCGGGCAAATTCCCGCAGCCGTCGACGCAGTCAAGATGGTTTTACGCCTACAGCCGGATCATCGGGACGCGTTGGAGATGCTGGCGGGCGCTTTGCTTTCGCTCAATCGCGCCGCAGAGGCAGTGGAGCAGTATCGGAAGCTCACAGAACTTACTCCTGAGAGTTCACCTGCCTGGTACGGATTGGGACGGAGCTATGAATCGCTTTCCGCTCGCGCCTTCGAGGACTTGCAAGAAGCAGCGCCGGACTCCGCATACTGGTTGGCGCTGATAGCGGAGACTCGCCTGCGCGAACAGCAGCTTTCCAGCGCTTTTTACCTTTACCGTAGTGCTCTGGAGAAAGCGCCAGCGATGCGCGGCTTGCACGCACAGGTGGCGGAGGTCTATCGCCGGAGCGGACATGCAGATTGGGCTAACCTGGAAGACCAGAAAGAGCAACAGCTTCCGAAACCCGACTGCCATGCGCAAACACTCGAGTGCCAGTTTCGCGCTGGGAAATTTCTCGAGCTTCTCGCCTCTGCTAATGCCACGAGCACTCCGGAGTCGTACTACTGGCGCGCGCGCGCCTATAACGAGCTGGCCGTCCAAGCCTTTACTCGTCTCGTCCAACTGCCACCCTCCATGGAACAACATGAGCTGAAAGCTCACATCTTCAGTGGCCAGAAAAAATACGCCGAGGCCGCGCAGGAATGGCGGGACGCCCTCAAGCTTTCGCCAGCGGACAAGCAGGTTCAGAAACAATTGGCGATCAGTTTGAAATTCAGCCACGACTATGCAGCCGCGTTACCACTGCTGCAAAGTCTGCTTCGCGCGCAGCCAGCATCGGCGGAATTGAACTATCTGACGGGGGAAACCCTGCTCGACCTGCAGCGCACGGAAGAGGCGATCCCCTTGCTCAGGCGCGCTGTGAGCCTCGACCGGCAGCTAGTCGCGGCCCATAAGGCCCTGGCTCGCGGATACTTGGCTGCTGGAAAAGCCGGCGACGCCATACCTCATCTCAAAGCGGCACTCTCGACCGACGAGGACGGCAGCTTGCACTACCAGCTTGCAAGAGCTTACCAGGTGACCAGCCAGCCCAGTCTCGCAAAAGAAATGCTTGAGGAGTATCAGAAGGCCCAGCGCTCGGCTGCTGCGTCGACAGCGATTGCCCAGCGAGAGGTGGAGATAACACCACCGTAGAAGGCCCATGATTCTGGCTATTTCGAGGGCTCGTGGACTTCGAGAACCTGGTTGGCTACAACGTTTCGCAGGACCTGAACAATACCGCTTGGCCAATGAATCTCAATTTGCTCGATCTTCTCGAGCTTGCCAGTTCCGAAATGCACCGTTGATGGACTCGACGAGGCGTAGCCGACCGCCGTGGTGACGTGATTCGACTGATTGCCCAACCGAATGATCGCACCTATCCCATCTCGGTTACTTCGGCTGCCGATCAACCTGAGCATCAACCAGTGATTGACCTCTGGACTGATGTTTTGCCAAAGCTCGGCAGGCTCACCCAGAGCGCTCACGGCAATATCGATTCTTCCGTCGTTGTTGAAATCCGCAAAGGCGCTACCGCGGTGGGCCCGAGAGAGCGTAAAACCTGCTTCCGCTGAAACGTCCTGAAACGTGCCGTCTTGAAGATTTGCGAGGAGCGTGTTGGGCTGCTTGTAGTGCGTGGATTGAAATAAGTCAATCAGGTCATTTACATCGGAATTAGCGGTAAACAGGTCCTTCCAGCCGTCGTTGTTAAAATCAAAGAAGCCATTGCTCCAGCCACTGCGCGTGGTGGTGAGCGCGGCCAATCGGCTCTGATGCGTCGCGTCCTGGAATAAGCCTTTGCCCAGATTCTTAAACAATGGAAACGTTTCGCCCGCCAGGGCCGTGATATTGAGGTCGGGTAAACCGTCGTTATCGTAGTCGCGAAAGTCCGCCCCCATGCTCGCTACGGGCAGGCCGTAGTTGGTAAGCGCCACGCCGGCCTCCAGCGCAACCTCTTTGAACGTTCCGTCGCCTTGATTGTGGAACAGGAAGTTCGGCATATTGTCATTCGTCACAAAAATGTCCATCAGGCCGTCGTTGTCGTAGTCGGCGAAGGCAACGCTCATGCCGCGGCCGACGTGTGCGGCGATGCCCGCTTTGGCGGTGACATCCTCGAAAGTCCCGTCGCGCCGGTTCCGGTAAAGCGTGTTGGCGAGCCCCTCGAAATACTTTGGGTGGCAGTAGACCCGGAGATTACGGTCACGCTCGCCGCAGTAGCGATCAAAGTCCGGCGTCCAGTGCGCATAATTGACTACGAATAGGTCCAGCCATCCATCGTTGTCATAGTCAAACCAGCCGGCAGCTACAGACCATTTGTCGCTTTTTATGCCTGCCGCTTCGGTCACGTCCTCAAACTTGCCGTTGCCCTGATTGCGATAAAGTATGTTCCGATAAACGCCCGCGACGAACAAATCCGCATGGCCATCGTTGTTGTAGTCCGCAGCCGCCGCGCCCATCGAATAGCCCGCGCCTGCAATTCCAGCCTCTGAGGTAACGTCGGTGAAGCGCATTCCGCCGTCGTTGCGGTAGAGGCGGTTGAAAAATCTAGGTGAATCCTTTTCGAGCGAGGGAATCGACGCCCCGTTCGTAAAAAAAATGTCCGTTCGTCCGTCATTGTTGTAATCGAAAGCGGCAACGCCACCCGGCATGGTTTCGATCATGTGCTTGCGCGGCGTAGGATTGTTCTGAAGGACGAAATCCAGCCCGGCGCTATGGGCAACCTCGCGAAAGTGAATGGGGGTTAACGCAGAAAGTGGACTAAATTCGGATTTCTGTCGGCGGACCTGTGGAAACAAAAAAGCACAAGCCAGGGCGAGAAAATCCCTTCGATTACCCATTCGAAATGAGCGGCGCATATCTCGAATTGTCACTGGCCTCGGGAGGGGTGTCCAGAATTTTTCCCGCTATCTTCTGGAGACCGAATCTGGCTGTTCTTTCCACCGGGCAGCAAATATTGCCGCGAGTCTCAGGACCTGCCGAGGACCAGCCGGTCCACGCGGTTGCTCACGTCACGCAGGTAGGACTCATCGCCTTTTTCCAGTTCCGTCACGGCGCTGCCGGCGTAGCCGATTTCAGCGAAGGCTTGGCGCACTGCGGTCCAGTCTACATCGCCGTCGCCGAGATTAACCCAGGCGTATCCGTCTTCCCGGCGTTTGAAATCTTTGAGGTGGACCTTCACGATCCTCTTGCCCAGCGTTCGAATCCAGTCCTGCGGATAGCCGTAGAGCAGCACG
>WNGM01003396.1_pt1 | contig 13005 bp, 9 predicted proteins | sample 5400571 | NCBI WGS metagenome assembly WNGM01 (sample SAMN13153378, study PRJNA577476) | soil metagenome | isolation source: 100 cm soil or saprolite under Garry oak tree replicate 2 | place: USA:California | collected 2016-06-15
GACCGGTCCATTTACGACTGGTTCTCGTGGTACGGGTCGTCGGACGCGCAGGGACTGACCGACTACGAGTTCTCCGGGCCTCCGTGGCAGGCGGACTCGCTGTACCGGGCGCTTTCGCCCCTGAGGTACGCCGGGAACCTGCGCACCCCGCTGCTGATCGTGCACAGCGAGGACGACCGCCGCACGCCCATCACCGACGCGGAGCAGCTGTTCGTGATGCTCCGCAAGCGCGGGGTCCCGGCTGAATTCGTGCGGTACCCGCGGTCCTACCACGGGCTGTCGCGCACCGGCCCGCCCTGGCTCCTGGTCGATCGGCTGGAGCGTGTCCGCACCTGGTTCGCGCACTGGCTTGGCAGCGGCGACACCCCGCCCGCCGCCGGTGTGCTGAAGTAGGCCGTGAGAAACGGTGCGGTCGCGCTCCTGCTCACGGCGGGGCTCGCGGCCGCGGCTCCCGCGGCGACCCAGCAGCCGCGGCGCCGCGCCCCCGCGCGCCCGCGCGTCGCTCCGGCCGCGGCGTCCCAGATCCCCACCCCGCGCTCGGTGCTCGGGTTCGATCCCGGCGATGACCGGAAGCTCGCCGACTGGCCGACGCTGACGCGCTACTATCAGGCGCTCGCCCAGGCGAGCGACCGGATGCGGTACCGTGAGCTCGGCAAGACGACCCTGGGCGCGCCGTTCGTCGCGCTCGTAATCTCGAGCCCCCAGAACCTGAGGCAGCTGGAGCGCTACCGGCAGCTCAACGCGAGGCTCGCCGACCCCCGCACCCTCAAGACGGCCCGAGAGGGACAGGAGGCGTTGCGCGACGCGAAGACCGTCGTCCTCATCACTTCCGGCATCCATTCGGACGAAGTCGGCGGGCACCTCACCCCGGCCGTCCTCGCCTACCGGCTCGCGAGCGACACGAGCGCCGCAACGCGGGAGATCCTCGACAACGTGGTTCTCTGGCTCGTGCCGTCGCTCAACCCCGACGGCGTGACCATCGTGACGCGGTGGTACACCCGCACACTCGGAACCGCCGCCGAGGGCAGCGATCCGCCCGAGCTGTATCACCACTACGTGGGGCACGACAACAACCGCGACTGGTACGCCTTCACGCAGGTGGAGACGCAGCTCGTCGTGGACTCGATCTACAACGTGTGGCATCCGCAGATCGTGCACGACATCCACCAGCAGGAGAGCGACGGCTCGCGGCTCTTCCTGCCGCCCTACCTCGATCCGATCGAGCCGAACGTGGACCCTCTGCTCGTGGACGGCGTGAACGCGCTCGGTACGGCGATCGCGTGGGAGCTGGCGGGCGAAGGGAAGACCGGCATCGCGATCAACGCGCTGTACGACGCCTGGACGCCGGCGCGCGCGTACCAGCACTACCACGGCGGCGTGCGCATCCTCTCGGAGGCCGCGAGCGCCAAACTGGCGTCGCCGATCGATATCCCCTTCGACCAGCTCGCCACCCGGGCGCGCGGCTTCGACCCGCGCGAGCGCTCGTGGAACTTCACCAACCCGTGGCCGGGCGGCCGGTGGACGCTGCGCGACATCGTCAGCTACCAGACCGACGGGGCGTACGCGCTGCTCGAGAACGCGGCGCGCTACCACGATCGCTGGCTTGCGAACTTCCTCGTGGTCGAGGGGCGGGCGGTGCGCGGCTGGAAGGGCTGGCCGTACGCGTACGTGATCCCGCGGCAGCACCAGGATACGGTCGGGCTCGCCACGCTGCTCGGCATCCTGCGCCGCGGGCAGGTGGAGATCCGCACCGCGCTGCACCCTGCGACGATCGGCGGCCAGCGCTTCCCCGCGGGAAGCTACGTGGTCGTGCTGCGCCAGCCGTACGCGGCGTTCGCGAAGACGCTGCTCGAGCCGCAGCACTACCCCGATCTGCGGCTCTATCCGGGCGGGCCGCCCCTGCCGCCGTACGACGTAACCGCGAACACGCTCCCGCTGCTCATGGGCGTCACGGCCGTGCCCGCGCGCGATTCGCTCCGCATCGGGCTGTCACCACCGCTTGAGCCGCCTGCCGCGACGCCCGGCTATCCCGGCTTTTCCGGACCCGACGCGCCGCGCGTGGCGCTGTATCGCTCGTACGTCAACACCACCGACAAGGGCGCGATCGATGAGGGGTGGACGCGCTGGGTGTTCGACACCTGGAAGGTGCCCTACGCGCCCGTGGTGGATTCGGTGGTGCGCGCCGGGAAGCTCAACGACGCGTTCGACGTGATCGTGCTGCCGGACCAGGAGCCGCACGATTTGCTCGAGGGGTTGCCGCACGAGTACCCCGCGCCGTACGCGGGCGGCCTGGGGCCGGAGGGCGTGAAGGCGCTGCGCCAGTTCGTGAGCGACGGCGGCACGCTCGTCGCCCTGAACGATGCCAGCCGCTTCGCCATCGAGCAGCTGCTCCTCCCCGTGCGCAACGTGCTGGAGGGCGTGGCGGACGACGAGTTCTACGCGCCGGGATCCATCTTCCGGCTCGAGCTCGACGCCAGCGATCCGCTCGCGCGCGACATGCCCGCGCAGAGCGTGGCGTGGTACGAGAGCGGTCCGGCCTTCGAGGTGCTCGACTCGAGCGCGGCGCGCGTCATCGGCCGCTATCCGGCCGATCCCGAACGCGTGCTCCTGTCGGGCTGGGCGTTGCATCCTGAACGGGTGGCGGGAAGGGCGGCGCTGGTGGAGGTCAAACTGGGCGCCGGGCGGGTGGTGCTGTTCGGGTTCCGGCCCCAGTACCGGGGTCAGAGCATCGCTACTTACCCCTTGCTGTTCAACAGCTTGCAGCTGACCACCCGGTAGCGTGACGTGTGTGCTTGTCCGATTTCCCGGTGATTCCTATCGTGTAGCCCCCTATGAATGTGGTCCGGCAGGCAGGCGCCCTCTTGCTGGCCGCGCTCTTCACGAGTCGCGGCCTTTTTGCGCAGGGTGCCGTCACCACGGCCCCGCCGGATCAGGTAAAGGTGTTGCTCCGCCCCGTGGAGATCCGCTACGTCCAGCAGGAGTCGGTGCTGCTTCCGGCCAGCGGGTCCATCAAGGGCTTGTACGTGAATGCGTGGGCGTTCGGTTCGCAAAAGCTGTGGCAGCTGGTGCGGCTCGCCGACGAGACCGAGATCAACGCCTTCGTGATCGACGTGAAGGACGACACCGGCTGCCTGCTGTACCCGTCGACCGTACCCACCGCCGAGCAGATCGGCGCGAACCGGTGCGTGCGGGCGAAGGACGCGCAAGCACGGCTCGACACCCTCAACGCGCACGGCATCTATCCCATCGCGCGCATCGTGGTCGCGAAGGACCCCCTGCTGGCGGAGCGGAAGCCCCGATGGTCGATGCGGGATCGGCAGACCGGCGGCCTGTGGCGCGACCGGATCGACATCGCGTGGGTCGACGCCTACAACGACTCCGTGTGGATCTATGCGGCGCAGCTCGCGCAGGAAGCGGTGCGGATGGGATTCGCCGAGGTCCAATTCGACTACGTGCGCTTCCCCGACGAGCCCCGTGAGCGGATGGCGACGGCGACCTTCCCGGCGCACCGCGCCGGCCAAACGCAGCGCGAAGCGGTCCGCGCGCACATCCAGCTGCTGCGCGACCGGCTGAAGCCGCTCGGCGTGCCAGTCACATTCGACATCTTCGGGCTCACCGCCTCCGCCACGGGCGATCTGGGAATCGGCCAGGTGTGGGAAGACTTCGCGAACGTCGCCGACGTGGTGCTGCCGATGGTCTACCCCAGCCACTACTACAGCGGCGCCTTCGGCTTCGCGTGGCCCAACGGCCAACCGTACCGCGTGGTGCGGAGCGCGCTGAGCGCCGCCCTCGAACGCTCGCGCCCGCTCCCCGGCTCGGCCGAGATCCGTCCGTTCCTGCAGGCGTTCACGCTGGGCCGCCGCTTGCCCCGCTACACGCCGTTCGAGATCCGCGAGCAGATCCGGGCGGCCGAGGACGTCGGCATCACGTCGTGGGTGTTGTGGAACCCGCGGAGCGTCTATCAGCGCGGCGCCCTGCGGCCGAAGCACGGCGGCCCGCCGCCCGTGGCGCAGCAGCTGTCGCCGGCCAGCGGCGGCGGCTAAGCGTGCGCCCCGCCCGTGACGGCGGGGTCTTCTATTCGCTGGATGCCAGCGCCATCCCCGGCTGCCACTCCGTGATGTAGCCGGCGATCGCCGAAGCGGCGACGGTGTAGGGGTTCGCGAGATAGAGCCGCCCCGGTCCCGAGCGGCCCGGGAAGTTCCGGTTGATCGCGCTGATCGTCACCTCGTCCCGCGTCGTCGAGACTCCCGGCCCCGCGTTGATGCAGGCCCCGCACGACGGCTCGAGGAATGTCGCGCCGACCTTCCGGAACAGCTCCAGATAGCCCTGCTCCTCACAGTAGTGCTTCACGTCCTGCGAGCCGCACTGGATGTAGAAGCGCACCCACGGCGCGACCCGCTCGCCGCGGTCCGTCGCCTCCTGCAGTACGCGCGCATACATGTCCATGTCCGCCTTCTTGCCGGCGGTGCAGGAACCGGCGTACGCGATGTCCACGCGCACCCGCTCGGCCGCGTCGTCGAGGCAAAGCCCGTTCCCCGGATCCCCGGGCAGCGCGACCATCGGGCGGATCGCGGCCGCGTCGATCTCGATCACCTCGCAGTACTCGGCGCCCGGATCGCTGGCGAGGTCCCGGCACAACCGCTCGGCCGCGCGTCGCGACATGCCGCGGTACGCCATCAGGTACTCGACCGTCTTCTCGTCCGGTGCGACGTACCCCGTGAAGCCACCGACTTCAGCAGTCATGTTCGTCATCGTGGCGCGCTCGTCCACGGACAGCGATGCGACAGCATCCCCACAGTATTCGACCAGCTTGCCGATCGCTTGGCCGCTCTTCACATACGGCTGGCGCAGGATCTCGAGCATGAAATCCTTCGCCGTCACGTTCTCGGGCTTCCGGCCGCGCACCACCACCTTCACCGTCTCGGGCACGGTGAGGCGGACATCCTTAGTGATCCACGAGTTGAAAATCGCTGTCGTGCCGACGCCGAAGGCCACGCATCCCACTGCGCCCGCGTGCGGGGTGTGCGAGTCGCTCCCGATGATGACCATGCCGGGTTCGGCGTGCCCCTCCAGGATCCTCGAGTGGCAGATGGCCTCCGAGCCGTGGTGGCCGAGCCGCAGCTCGCCGTACAGCTTGATGCCCTGCTTCGCCGCGAACTGGCGCTGCTTCTTCTCGAGCTGCAACGCCACGTCGAGCAGCCCTTCCTTGACGCGCTCGGGCGTCATCGCCTCGCCCAGGAACGTGAGGTGATCCCGGAACAGCAGCACCGAACCCGGGTCGTGCACCTTCTCGTCAGGTCCCACGAGCTGCTCGAAGAAGATGGCCGCCATTGGCGTCACGTACTCATGGCTGAACCGGATGTCGGTCACCACAAACCCCTCGTCCCCCGGCTTCACTGCGGGCACGCCGACTTTCCCCTTGGAGGGATCCACGACCCAGTGACGGGCGATGATCTTCTCGCCGAGCGTCATCGGGCGGGTCGGCGTTCCGGGGGGTGCGAGGACGACCTTTCCCTGGAGGCGCGCGACGTTGAAGTTGAACAGCCCGCCGTACTCAATGATGCCGCGGGTGATCTCGCCTTCTCCCTGGGTGAAGGTGCTGAGCGGGATCGCGGCGCCGCGCCGCACCTGGTCGATGATCGTGAAGTCGGTGGTGGTGAGGATCCCCAGGTTCTGGCAGTTCTCGCGATAGATCCGCTCGATGTTCTCGGCGATGACGAGCTTGACCCCGGCGCACATCTCGGCGTACGGCGACTGCTCGCGCGACGACCCCTTGCCCCGCCGCTTCCCACTCACCGACGCCACGAAGCCGCCGCGCTTCACCGAGCCGCGGGTGATGGGGAACTCCTCGCCGCACTTGAGCCCCAGGTAGGGGAAGTCGCCTAGCGTTTCGTCGTAGTAGTAGCAGATGTAGGCGGGCGTGATTTCGTCGGTCGAGATGTTGTCGCGCAACTTGAGCGGCGGGCGCCAGTCGAGGTCCTTCCCCTCGAGCTGCTCGCGCACCAGCTGCGCATCCTCGGTGAGGAAGAGAATCCGGCCCTGGAGCCGCACCGCGCTCGGGAGCTTCTCGACGCGACGAGATTGCAACGTCTGGAGCATGCGCGAAAAATGGCCCGTTGCTGCAGGTGGAGCAAGCGATTGCAGCAGCGGCGCGGCCCTCCATGCAAATCGCTGCACCACGGTTAACGTGTTTGCGATCATCGTGATACGTTGCTGCCTCGAGCTGGCAACGGCTCCCTCTGGCCTATTGAACAGGACCCGGGTAAGTTTGCGCCCGCTTTTTGACAGTCGAACCTCCCCGCACTCACCACCGCGGAGCGAGCACCTGGAACTCCCGACATCCCATCGGTTGCCGCTGTCCTGGCTGCTCGAGGCGGCGAGTCTGCCGTTGCAATACCGGGCGTACGCCGAAGTCGTGCCCGAGGCACAGCGGGACCCGGAGCGGCTGGCAGCGTTGCGCCAGGCGGTGCTCGAGTACAAGCCGGCGCAGGCGATCGCCCGGAAGCAGAGGCCCACCGGTCTGTGGGGCGGCAACCTGCTCGCGCCCGGCGCTTCGAAAGCATACGGCTGGACCGAGATCGGCACCATCTACCAGTATCGGCGCCTGCTCGAGCTGGGCTGGCCGCTGTCGGAGCGGCCGTTCCGCGAGGCCGATCGCTTCCTGTTCCAGCTGCTGTCGCGGATCGAGCCGGATGATCCGGACCGCATGGTCGCCCAGCGGGCCCACGAGCTGCTGGTCGAGTTTCAGAAGCCCGCGAAGACCGACCCGGGGTTGGGCCGCTGGGCGCGGCGGCTCGGGCGGGAGGCGGCGGCATGCGCGCTTGCCCGGGGAGGGCATGTCGACGACCCTCGCGTGCGGGGGACCGCGCACAACATCGCCAGCAACATCTCGCTGTTCCTGCGCAGCGAGCTCGCCGACAAGCCCTTCAAGAAGGCGCACGGAAAGACGGTCCTCGACCCTGCCGCCAACCCTCCGACGATCTTCGCCGTCGAGATGCTCGCGTTTCTGCCGCCCGTGCAACGAGAGCGCGCCGGGTTCATTGAGCGGTTGGGGACCTACTTCTCGTCCCCGGCCCCGCGACGGGCGTTTTCCATTCTCGCGGGCAGGAAGCTCTTGAAGCCGATCTTCGAGCTGCTCGGCGATCCGCTGCGCTCAGACGCCCAAGGGCACGTGACCGACATCCCCTTCGCCCTGTACTGGCTGGAGCTGCTCGCCCGCTTGAGCCTCGTCCGCCAGATCCCGAGCGCCAGCCGTGTGCTGGCCCGTCTCTACAGCGAGTCCGACGACCAGGGGATCTGGAGCCCCAAGAGCCTGCGGGCGATGCCCAAGGCCATGAGCCCCCTCACGGCGCACTACTTTCCGCTGGAGGGGCCTGGCAAGAGCCCGGCACAGCGCCAGACGGACGTGACCTTCCGGCTCGCCTTGATCGCCAGGCTGATGGGCATCCCCGTGGAGGTGGTCTAGCGGACGTCCCGCTGCCGCGGCAACGCCAGGCTTGCCCATCGCCACATACGTAGTAGTATCTGCTACTACGATGGCCAGCATCGATCTGACGCCATTCGGGTTCACACCCACCGAGTCCCAAGTCTACGCCGCCCTGCTGCGTCTCGGACCCGCCACCGGGTACGCCGCCGCCCACGCTTCGAGGCTCGCCCGCGCCAACACATATGGGGCCTTGGAGGGTCTGGTAGCGCGCGGGGCTGCTACGCGGCTCCCCGGGCGGCCGGCCCGCTACCGTGCAGCGGATCCCCAGACGCTGATCGCCCAGCTCGCGGCGCAGCAGGGGGAAGCCCTCGAGCGCCTGAGCCGAGCGCTCCGGGATTTGAGCGCGCCCGCGGAGCCCGAGACCAGAAGCATCGAGGGGGCACGCGCCATCGCGAACCTCATCTTGCAGCTCGTGGCCCGGGCGGAGCGCCGCGTCGAAGGCGTGATCGCCGCGGACTTGCTGCGGCCGACCCTCCCGGCCTGGCGCCGCGCGGCGGCGCGCGCCGAGCTCGAGCTGCGGGTGGCGGGCGACGTGCCGGCGGACGCCGGCTCCCTCGTCGCCGGCGCGGTCGCGCCAGACGTGCCAACGGTGCTGCTCATTGACGACGCGCACACGGTCGCCGTCGCCCCGGCCGGCGCTACGGTCGCCGGCATCTGGAGCTCCCACCCTGCGGTCGCCGCGCTCGCCCGGGCGGCGTTGCGGAGCCGCTCGTGAGGGGCGGGGGGGGCGGGGGGGGCCGGGTCGCGCTCGCCCTGGCCTGCGCTGCAGGCTGCCGCGCGGCTCCCGTCCCGGAGGCGCAGCGGTTCCCCGCAGGCACTGAGTTTACGGCCAGATATCTCAACGTCGGCGGCGCGCGGATCCGCTACATCGACGCCGGCACCGGAACCCCCGTGATCTTCCTCCACGGCCTCGGGGCCTCGATGTACGCCTGGCGGAAGAATCTGGGCCCGGTGAGGGCGGCCGGGTTCCGCGTGATCGCGTTCGACAACCTCGGGTTCGGCTTCTCGGACAAGCCGGCGAGCGGGTACGACAACGCCGCGTACACGCGGCTGCTCGCCGGGCTGATCGATTCGCTGCGGCTTGCCGACGCGGTGCTCGTCGGTCACTCGATGGGCGGTGCCATCGCCGCCGAGGAGGCGATCGAGTTCCCGCAACGGGTGCGCGGCCTAGTGCTCATCGGCTCAGCGGGGCTCGGCGTCCGGGAGCCGCTGTTGTTTCGCGTAGCAGGCTGGCCGGTGGTCGGCCCACTCATGCTGGCGTTCCGGAGCCGGGGGTTCACCGAGGGGATTCTCCGGTCCACCTACGCGGACCCCGAGAAGGTCACGCCGGCGGATGTGGATCAGTACTACGCTCCAGTCGCCGAGCCCGACTACGGTCACGCTCTGCGAGCCGTGCTGCGGGAGTTCCGGTTCGACGGGCTGGCCGACGGCCTGGATCGGATCGCGGCGCCGACGCTTGTGCTGTGGGGAGAGCACGATCGCTGGGTCCCCATCAACCTCGGTCGCCTGATGGCGAGCCAGATCCCCCGCTCCGCGTTCCTCACGGTGCAGAACGCCGGCCACGCCGTGCCGGAGGAAGCCCCGGACGAGACGAACCGCCTGCTGATCGAGTTCCTGGAGCACGGCCTGCCGCGAGTACCCGAGAACCTGGGAATTCGTCTCTCGGGGGTGTATGTTTCGTCAACCATCTGGTTGATGAAGTAGCGCCCTGAAGCCAAAGCTCGGCAATACCAGAGCATTACGCATCATCACGGCGGCCCGAGATGAGTTCTCGCGGCGCGGCTTCGACGGCGCCCGCGTGGACCAGATCGCGCGCCGGGCCGGGGTGAACAAGCAACTGCTGTTCTACTACTTCCACTCGAAGCGGGGCCTGTTCAGCGCCGTGCTCACTCGCGGGGCTGCAGAGCTTGAGCAGGCGCTGGTCGACCTCCCGGTGTCGGGGGATCGCCCGCTGGAGCGGATCCGCGCCGCCCTCGAGGCGCAGTTCGAGTTCCTCGCCGCCCATCCAGACCTGGTCACGCTGCTCACGCAGGCAGGTAAGTCCGAGGCGCGACCGTTCGCGCCCGCGATCAAGCGGCTGGTCGTGCTCCTCGCCGAGGGACAGGGCCGCGGCGAGGTGCGCGACGACGTGGACCCGCACCTAACCGCGGCGCAAGCCCTCGTCCTGATGGTCGCCTACCTGGGCCTCGAGTCGCTCATCGCCGCCAGCGCGCCGCCGCTCGGCGCCGACGAACCGGCGCTGCGCGAGCGTTGGAAGCAAGGCGCGGTGAAGCTGGTGCTCGAGGGGATCGCCGCTCGCTAACGCGGCCGCCGTAGCGCTCCGATCACCAGTTAAGCCAATACGACGCTTTGACGAGGAACGTGTTGTTGGGGTGCAGGCCAAGGAGGTCGCGGAAGTCACCGTTCAGCGATCGCGACCCCTCGGCGCCGGCAGCGTCGCGTCGCCCTTGCGTCCAGACGAAGAAGAGAGTCGAGCCCGGCCGGTACTCCCAGCGTAGCACGACGGTCGAGTTGAACTCCTTGAAGTTGAATCCGCCGGGACGGTTGGTCACCGAGGTATCTGAGTACGCCTTGTACCGACCATCGAAAGCCGCGGCGTTCGCGTCGGCAAGCTCGCGCACGTTGGAATAGGTACCCTTGCTGACGAATGGCTGAGCATAGAGTTGCAGGGTAAGGACCGTCGAGAGCGTGTAGTCGACGCGCCCGGTGAGGTACGCCGTCTTCCGCTTCAGATGCGCGACGGTGTAGTGCGTGGTCGTGGTGTTGAGCGTCGTGTCAAGCGTGGCGAAGTTGCCGAACCACTGGATGTCGTTCACTTCGTGCGTCGCGCTGAGCGCGATCGACGTATTGAGCTGGGACGCGACGCGCAACGTGACCTGGGTGTTCCCATTGAATCTCTCGGACCGGCCTTCGTCGCCCCGCGAGTAGTTGAACCACATGTACGGCACGAGCGCAGGGCGCGCATCGCCGTCCACTTCTCCCCACACAGACAGGTAGGGATCGACGCGTACGGCCGGCCCACCCCGCGAGCAGTTGCGATCGCAGAACGTGGTGCCGAGCTGTCCCGCGGTGACGCCGCCCATGACCCACCACCCGTTTTTCAGCTGCACATGCCCGTTGGTGTTCGCGGCGCGCTCTACCGGCGTGCCGGCCGCCGTCCAGTACTGCCACCAGTTGAAGTTCCACCAGGCTAGCTGGTACAGCCCCGTCGGGTGCAGCGCCTGGACGCCGAACCAGGTGTTCCAGCTCTGCTGATCCGCCTGCAACAGGAAGCCCAGGTCGTTCGCCTCGAACCCTTGGGAGCGGCGCTGATAGCTCGTCTCGAACCGGGTTATCCCTCCGCCGAGCTTCGAGAAGAAGAGCTCCTCGGCATCGCCCGACAGGCTGGTCCGCGTCGAGTCGTACGACACCCCCGCGCCGGGACGCTGGTAGTAGTGGACCGGGTCCCGCTGGGTCAGCGCGATCGCGTTGTCCGTGCCGGCGACGCGGCTGAGGTCGAACGAGCCTGAGACCTGGTAGTGACCCTGGAGGAAGCGATGCCGGAAGTCGAGTGCCCCCACGTACGCGCTGCGATGCAACACCGTGTCGGTCCACCGATCGAGGCTGCGGTTCACGGCCGTGAACATCATCCCGACACCGCTCTCGCCGTTATGGAAGTCCTGCTGGGTCCGCACGACCGCGTAGTTCGTCGCGGGCTCCATGGTCTGGTCCAGCGTGCTTGCGGCGCGCCCGGTAAGCGCGTCGAGCAGGCCCACGGTCTGCCCGCCGGGGAGCCGGCCGGTGAGCTTGCCCGCCCCGTAGATCGTCGTGGCCGACGGCGCGCCGGGGTCGCCATAGTCGAGTTGGGGCGCCCGCCCAATGCGCCGAGAGTAGAACAGTCCCTCGCTATTGCAGTTCACCTGGTTGCAATTCACGTCGAAGCGAAAGATCCCCGCGCCTTGGACGAAGAACGGTCGACGTTCCTGGAAGAAGGGCTCGAACGCGGTGAGGTTCAGGACGGCGGGATCCGCTTCGACCTGTCCGAAGTCGGGGTTCACCGTCGCGTCGAGCGTGAGGTTCGGCGTGAGCCCGTACCGCAGGTCTGCACCCGCCGTGAGCTTCTGAGAGCGGTCAAAGCCGCCTCCAGTCGGCACAGACACGTTCTTCGTGACGACATACGGCGCGACCTCGGGCCGACGCGGTGAGGACAGGCCGACCAGGCCGGTCAGCTCGCCCAGTTGCGACGAGATTCCCGTTTGAGAATTGCGGAACAGCGGCCAGCTGACCCGCTCGTTGTAGCGCTGGATGTCCCGCCAGATGCCGAGGCCGAACGTATTGGTCCCCCTCGGAACGTAGCGCAGCTGCGACAGCGGAATCCGGAACTCGGCGGTCCACCCCAGGGAGTCCACGGTCGTGGCGACCTCCCACACCGCGTCCCAAGCGTCGTCCTCCTGCGTGTCGTTGTAGATCGCGTAGTCACGCTTCACCCCGGCCGGATTCACGGCGAACTCGAAGCCGGAGCGCCGGTCGTGGTAGGAGTCGATCATCACCTTCAGCTGATCCGTGGCCGCCCGCACGTCCCGCCGCGCGAGCAACTTGAGAATGCTGTCGGGATGGGGGTCGAACGCCCGGATGAAGACGTAGATGTTGCGGTCGTCGTAGGCGACCCTGGCCTCGGTCGCGAACCGGGGATCGCCGTCCTGGGCCGGCTGGAACTCGCGGAACTGGGTGATGGCGGGGGCCTCGCGCCAGACCGGATCGTCGTCGCGCCCGTCGATCGCTGGCGGACGGGTGGCCCGCACGGCGGTGGCGGTTGTGGCGGTGGACGGGGGCACCGTCCCGACGGCGGTCTGCAGCATGAGGCCGAGCACGGCGAGCGGCATGACGGGTCCCCGGGGCCTGGTCCGACGGTTAGACAGGCCCTACGGGGAAAGGGTTGGATTGGTTCCCGCTAGTTCTTTTTTGCGACCAGGCTCGGCTCCACCGGCACGGGGCCCTCGAACACGAGATGGCCGGCCTCGAACTTCGCACCCCGCAAGGCCAGGCTCAGCACTTCGCCCAAGTCCTCGACCAGGTGGACCTGCAGCGACTTGCGCACGTCCTCGGGGAGATCTTCGAGGTCGGGCTCGTTCTCCTTGGGGAGCACGATGGTGTTGATGCCGGCGCGGACAGCGCCAAGCACCTTCTCCTTGACCCCCCCGATCGGGAGCACCCGGCCGCGCAGGGTGATCTCGCCGGTCATGGCGAGGTCGTGACGCGCGGGGCGGGGACGTGGACGTGAATGTCGGTATCGGCGAACGCCTCCTCCGGGATGCCGAGCTGGTCGGCGTGGGACTTGGCGTACGTCAGGGCCGCGCGGGCCGATTCCTTCATCACGTCGCCCAGCTGGCCGGTGAGCACGAGGTCGCCCTTGCCGCGCATCACGCTGGCTTCGACGAACATGATGTCGCCGCCGACCGGCGTGTAATACATGCCAGTGGCCACCCCGATCTGGTCTTCCCCTGCTTTGCGCTCGGGGTGGACCCTGGGGCGCCCGATGA
>WNGM01003244.1_pt1 | contig 13002 bp, 12 predicted proteins | sample 5400571 | NCBI WGS metagenome assembly WNGM01 (sample SAMN13153378, study PRJNA577476) | soil metagenome | isolation source: 100 cm soil or saprolite under Garry oak tree replicate 2 | place: USA:California | collected 2016-06-15
GCTAGAACGCGAAGTCGCTGCCTGGCAAGCTCAACGCAATGCTCGCATCGTCCGCATCAACTGGCGTTTCACGACTGAGGATGCGCGTATCAAACTCAAGCGCCTTTACCCCTCATTTGAGGATTGACAGAGCACTAGTAAGCACCTGTTCGGGAGAATTATTCATTCCCAGGCCAGCTCTACCTCCAATAACTCCGTGCGATACTAAAACGATTAATACTACCACGGCAGCGATAATGAGGGGGACAACCATGAACGCAACGAAACAACCGGTCATTGTGGCGCGCTTCGCCTGAACCACTGCACCCGTGGTGGCGTTGTCCGTTCGCGTGGCTCGAAGCAGTCCCCCCTCCCACGTGCCAGACACCCTCACCTGGTCGCCCTCGTTGAGAAAGCCGGTCATCGAGTAACCACGCATCTCCACTGGCACCGGCTGCAAGCGACTGCCATCCCGATCATAGCGCTCCACACGGAACGTCAATATCTGCTCAGCACTGTTCGCTCCTTGTTCTTGACGGTGCTGGATGTTGTGCGCCTCGCCTACGATGCTGTCTTTCTGGCCCGGCTGGAGCGGACTCATCGACCTGGGGGAGGTGGAAGAGGGGTGTTGGCTGAGGGGGGTATCCGGCTGCCAGCCAACCCCACCGGGTCCTGTATGGCCGGGACCCGGTGGGTGTTGCGGGTGCATGGCTGACCGTTGTGGTGGTGACGGCGTGTTGAATGCCTGATCCCCTTGTGGGAGAGTCGCCCCGCATTTGCTACAGAAGCGTACATTCTGGCGGTTCTGGTAACCGCAGGAAGGACACTGCATAGTTTTCTCCGATCTCTGAGCGCCTTTCGCACTCCTGAGAACGCGACGTCTGTGCCTGATCCCCAAGAGGGAAAGAGCACTATTTACCTGCAAACAACCTCAACCGCATGCGTGTGAAGCGTCTCTCTCCGCTTTTGATAGCGCCTCGTGGTCCGTGGGTCCTTATGTCTCGCTGCCTCCTGGACCAGTGCCAGATCTGTCCCACCCTCAAAAGCTAGCGTGATGAATGAAGCTCGCATGCCTTGCGGAGAGATCATGATGCCAATAGCTTTGGCCCGTGCCTTCACAATCCGTTCAATTTGATTCCCGCTCATCGGCTTCTCCTGGGGATGATCCCCTTTGCGGAAACTGACAAAAAGAGGAGCCTGTGACCCAACCTGCATCCGTCCTGTCGCTTCCAGATAGTCGTCAATCGCCTGGCACACCTCTCCTGGCAGTTTGGCAAAACCACGTTGATCCCCTTTGCCATGTCGGATGATCACGACGTGGGAGCCTTGCTCCATCGCCAGATCGCCGAGGGTCAGCGCTGCTGCTTCCGAGCGACGGATGCCGGTCCGTAACAGCAGCAGGATGAGGGCATAGTCCCGTTTGCCCAGAGCGGGGCGTTGGTCAATCGCATCGAGTAACGCTCGGGCTTCCTCTCGCTTTAAGACGCGATGAGGACTTTCATCGTCACCAGCCTGAAAACCGCGCATACCCTCGGCAGGATTCTTTGCCAGCACCTGGCGCTGCACCGCTTCACCAAGCAGACGCCGCGCCACGGCCCACATACGAGCGGCGGTCGCTTTGGCGTACGTTTCAGCAAGATGAGCACGATAAGCGACGAGAGCATCAGGCGAGAGCGTCTGGAGCGTCAGACCATGATCAGCCATCCAGAAGGCAAAATGCTTGCTATCATACCGATAGGTTTTGCGTGAAGTCGGGGCTAATTGTCCGGCCACGTTATGCATGGTCGCCCAGAGATCAGGGTCACCCGCTCCCTGAGATACCTGGAGAGCTCGCGTGGGTTGAATCACTGGCCTTGCCTCTTCTGGTCATTGACCCGCTAGAAAATGGTCGAAGGAGAGGTACGAAAGGGACATTTACCACCTCTATTCTACCAGAAAAACGCTGCTCTTTCTACCTTTTTGTGTAGCAATTTCTCCTTTGCTTGCTTTGTCTGTAGGGAGGAATAGTTACACCTGTCTTGCGCTTCTCGCCTGGCTTGCTATAATGCCCCTCGTGAGCCTGGCTCAAAGAGCTATGAGGAGGAGTTATATGAAACGACAATGGACCAACGAAGAATTGCTCGAACACTGGACGCTTTCGTCCAAAGAACTTGACCTGATCGGCGACAGCAAGACCGATCACAATCTGCTCGGCGCGGCTGTCCTGTTGAAGTATTTCCACTATGAGGGACGCTTTCCCATACACAAGCAGGATGTTCCCCCCATCGTCATCGTGCATCTGGCCCAGCAGTTGGGAGTGACGCCTGAAAAGATCATTCCTTACGACTGGGAAGGACGCACGATCAAGGCGCATCGCGCAGCCATCCGCACGTTTCTCGAGGTTCATGAGGCCACGCTCGCCGATGAAGAGAAGGTGGTCGAATGGCTCTGCCAACAGGTGCTGGCAGAGCAACGGCAGGAGGAAGCCCTCGTCGCCTCGGTGTATGCGCATTGTAAAGACGGGCGTATCGAACCACCGACACCTGACCGGGTGCGCCGTCTCGTGCATACGGCGATCCACCGCTTTGATGAACGGCTCTGCACCACCATCATGCAGCAGCTCTCTCTGGCCCACGAATTGCGCAACGAGCTGTGACCGGTAGCCAATCGGCGTAGAAATATGCCTCCTTGAAGAGAAAGCGTACAACCATTCTCAACAAGGAGGAAAGCATGACCAGTATCGCCGACACTGTGGTAAAAATCCAGACGACTTCGGAGTCCAACCCCTCGACCCCTTCCTGGTTTGGCGAAGTCGTGGTAATCAGCAAATACCTTCAGAAGCACCAAGTTCTCAGCAAGATCAATGAGCAGGTGCACTTTGCGCGGAAGCGTTTTGGCCGCTATGAGGTGATCGATTTTCTCGCGGTGCTTTTCGGCTACGCGATCAGTGGCGAGCGCACCCTGGAGGAGTTCTACCAGCGACTCCAACCGTTTGCCGTCCCGTTCATGGCCTTGTTTGAGCGGGATCGGTTGCCCTCGCGTTCGGCGCTCTCGCGCTTTTTAGCACAGCTTTCTGAGGCACCTATTGAAGCACTGCGCACGCTCTTTCTCGATGATTTGCTCGCTCGCCCCCTCACCCACGGCAAGCAAACCGGAGGACTGGTGGATCGAGCAGGGAACACCTGGGTCGTCTTTGATATTGATGGCACACGGGAAGCCGCACGCCAACGCGCCTTGCCCCAGACCGACGATCTGCCCCCCGCTTTTCGCCGATTGGATGAGGTCTGTGCGCCTGGCTACACTGGCCGCAAGCGCGGGGAAGTGGTCAGGACACGCACAACGGTGTTACAGGCGCATAGTTCTCAGTGGCTCGGCAGTTTCGGAAATCGGGGCAATGGAAAGTCACGAGAGGAACTGCGCAAGAGTCTCGCCGCCATTGGCCGGTATCTGGCAACCCACCACCTTCCGCAAGAACGCACGTTGCTGCGGCTCGATGGGCAATATGGCACAGGAGCCGTGCTTTCCGATGTGGCTGGCTTCGCGTTTGTGACCCGCGGCAAAGCCTATCGCCTGCTCAATCATCCGCTGATTCAGGCGCGCTTGCACTTGCCCCCCGATCATTTCCAACAGCGTCCCGAAAGCCAGCTGGTGCGCAGCCTTTACGATTGTCCCGACATCCCGGTGGGACCCGAGGGGATGGCCTGCCGCGTGGTCGTGGCCACCCATCAGGCTTCGAAGAAGAAGAGTCCTGTTGGAGTCACACGCGCAGGGGTGGTGTACGAACTGTTTTTCACGAACCTGCCGCAACACGCCTTTACTGCCCGTGATGTGATCGAGTTGTACCTGCATCGTGGAGCCTTTGAGCCTGCGCTCTCAGATGAAGACCAGGAGATCGATCCCGACCGATGGTGCAGTCATTCAGCCTGGGGACAGGAGTGCTGGCAACTGGTATCCCAATGGGTGTGGAACCTCCGCCTGGAACTGGGGCATCAGCTTCATCCTGACCCAGTGCGCATTACCGAATTTGCTCCTGCCCTTCCACAGCAGGCCGAGCACGATCCTACGCACCCAGCCTCAGCCGCTGCACCCGCATCGGGATATGCTCCACTCGCCACGGCCACCTCCTGGAAAGCTGGCCGCTTCACAGGACAAGACTTTCCTTTCCAGCCCGATGGGACGCTGCGCTGTCCAGCAAACCAGAAGCTGATCCCGCATGAACAGCGCCGAGAAGCCGATGGGAGCCTACGCATCGTGTATGGAGCCAGTATCCGCAGTTGTCGTCCCTGTCCGCTCCGAGAACAGTGCCAATGGAATGGGAACGAAACGCGCAAGCCTCGCCAGGTGAGCGTCCTCCTGCATCCTTTACAGGCGGGTTCTGCTCCTCTTCTCTGGCGGGATTGGAGTCGCCGGGTCCATCGCCGGGCGTGCATCCAACTCCTTCGTCATCAACGCGTGGACCTCCAGATGCCGCAACGTGTCTCTCCCCACCCAGAGCGAGTACCTGTGCCTCTTTCCCGCCCACAACGGGCTCATACTCGGCTGAGTTGGCCCGAACGGTTGGCCCGCAACGGACGTCCTCCAAACGCGGGTCAGGTCAGCATCAAGCTGTACGGTATCCCTCAGGCGTTCGCGAAGTGGCTGGACTCCCGATCTTCAGCATGAAGCCCTTGCGCAGGCGACGCACGAACGCGAGATCACCGCGCAGGCGCCAATGAGGGGCTTGCCTGCCCTCCCTCTAGAGATCTGCTGGTCCAGGGACATAGCGTGTCTCGCTTGCCCAGTGCTCTGCTGCGGCCATGATGATGTCGCAAACCGGGTCTTTCACCTCGTAGTAGGCATCGAGATCTTCTGGATGCAGGCGAGCGAGTGTCTCCTTCACCTGCGCGTACGCCCCTCGCGCGCGCGGGTCCGCGCGCAGATAGTCCCGGAAAAGCAGGGCGTAGCGCTGATTGGCCCGCTCCGCCTCCCGGATGTGCAGATTGGTCCGCCGCTGACCCTGCGGGGCGCGGAAGAAGAGCTTGCGCCACTCCTGCGGGGGATCGTTGCGTCCCGGTGGCAGATGATCGCTCGTGATGCCTTCCCACAGGGTGTATCCGAGTGGCGCGAGTGCTCGCGCCAAGAGGTCCGCATCCAGGGGTGCCACGGTCACCTGGATATCAATGACATCCTTGGCCGCCAGTCCGGCAACGGCGGTCGAGCCAATGTGATCGATGCGCACGGCCCGTTCTCCTAGGGGTTCCCGTAGCAATGGGACAAAAACCAACGTTAAGCCTTCAGGACTGATGGTTGACGGAGAGGACGGCGTGGTTGCTGCTCAAGTGCAGGCCCCGCCTCGAAATGGTATTTCCCGTAGCGATTAATATGCGCGTACAATGCTGGGGACAAATGCACGAGATCACTCTCTGAGACTGCATGCCCTTTCGCTCGCAAGTTCGCAATCGCATCCATCATATAGATCGTGTTCCAGGTCACTACTGCATTGGTCACCAGATTGAGACAACTGGCTTGATTGGCTTGATCTTCGGGTTGATGCCGTCGAATGTAGCCCTGATTGGCGAAAAAGAGAAACTGCCGGAGGGCATGCAGGGCCTCCCCCTTGTTGAGCTGAGTGTTTATGCGCCGTCGGTAGTCTGGGTTTTCCAGATAGCGCAAGATGAAGAGCGTCTTCACCAGGCGACCATATTCCTGTAAGGCGCGCGCGAGGGCGTTTTGACGAGGATACGCCTGCATGCGACTGAGAAAGAGGGACGCTGTTACCCAGCCTCGTTTGAGCGACCCGGCCACCCGGATCAGATCATCCCAGGCATGCACGATCAGCTCCTGATTGATCGTCCCTTTGAGCAAGGGCTCGATATGCCGGTACGTCTTCGTCCGATCCATGCGGTAGAGCTGCTGCTCCCCCAGGTCGCGAATACGCGGGGCGAACTGCAAGCCGAGCAAATCGAAGAGGGCAAAGAGCATTTCGGTATACCCGGCCGTATCAGTGGCATGTTCGACAATGGGCAGTTCCGTTTCGTTGTCCAGAATTTCATCCAGCACGTAGGTCGCATCGCGGCTGGTGGACGGCGCGACTTTCGAGCCGTACTGCGAGTACTGATCACTCGTCCAGGAAAAGAAGGTCAGCCCTCGGCCCAGACCGAAGTAGCGGGGCAGGGCGGTTGCATTGCGGGTTTTGACCGCCACGGGAAAGCGCTGTCCATCGGAAGAAGAGAGGGTTCCGCCTCCGAAGTTCCGACTGAGTGGTAAGCGATACTGGTAGTTGACGACGGCAGTCACGGCAGGACGGAGCGTCTCTTCGCGCAGGTACCAATTGGTACACCATTCCAGCTGCTCATAGGAGAGGTCAGCCAGCTGGGCCATGGCGGTGATGCCCAGATTGCAGGCTTGTGCCAGGATGGCCGCATAGAGGTGGGTTAATTGCTCATTCGTGCGGGGTTCGCTACCCCCAGCATGCTCCAGGTGGTGGCTAAAATGCGTCCAGCTATCCACTTCGACGAGCAGGTCCGTCAACTCCACCAGCGGCAAACTTTCCTGCACCGCCTGCTGGAGGATGCTGACTCGCTCTGGGGTCTCTTCTGCCCGCAAAGGCGAGACAATCAACTCTCCCTTCTCAATACGCACCTGGCCGTTGCGCGGCAGCCCCTTGTCGAACTGGGACAGGCGTGCCTCCAGTTCCTGCTGTCGCTCCTGGAGACGGGCTTTCGCTTGTTCGGGAACCTGCACCAGCCGACAGGTTTCCGTGCGCATGTTTGCCCATTGATCACGAGGGATGAGTGTAAATTTGGGAATTCTATGGATGGAATCAGGATAAATCGGTGAGTGGGTCTTTCCTCAGAAAGAGGGCAGATCGCTCACCGATTTATCAAAATTTGCGCTCACGGAATTCCCAAATTTACACCCAACAGAAAAACCTCTAAGGATAAGCTGGTTGTTCCAGCTTAACACAATTTACAGATTTGAGAGCAAGTGTACCTGACGAGGAGCGGTTTTGTCCAGGAACGTGTGTCCCAGTGTCCAAGATTGAGGGCAATGTTCCACGTTTGGGGGCCAAATCCGTCCACTTCGTAGGTCATTTACCAAACGATAAACAGGCGTCTCTCGAAAGGCGGATTCCTCATGCTCAAAATCGTTTGATTTCATCGGTATTCCTGAGATAAAGATTATTCTAGCAGGAATCCGAAGCCGATGGAAGAGGCAAACACCCCAATAGTCCAGTTTTCCTCGGTTTGTTCTCTGTTTGCCGTTCATTCCAGCGTACAGCCGCAGTGATGCGTAGCAAACTCCCGTTTTCATCGCTGCTCTGTGGAGTTGATACTGGCTCGGGAGACTCTTTCCAGGAGGAACAGATATGATGACGCTCGTGCAGATCCAGATGGCTGAAGCTCGTCGCCGACTGAAGCTGCTCGGAGCAACGATCGAGGACACCAAGGGGACCGGACTCCCAGCACGAGCACACCAGGTCGGGGTACCCGTGACGGTCCTGCGTCGGTGGCATACTTGCTATCTGCGCGGAGGCCTTGACCTGCTCATCCCAACCGATTGGAAGCCGCTCCCTGAATCCATCTGGGTGCTCATCGACCAACGCTACTCAGCGTTAGGAGACCTCGCCGAAGTCGAAGCCATCACCGTTGAAGATATCCATTTGCTGGCTGCCACACACGGATGGACGGTGCGTCAAGCCCAGCGGTGGCTCCGTCGCTATCGCATTGGGGGGTTACCCGGACTCGCTCCTGCCAAGCGGATGGCGAAGTCACGAACGCAGCCCGATCTGGGAACGCTTTTGGAAGAGAGCCGCAACGAACTCTTCCGTCGTCGTGCTCTGCTCGGAGAGCTGGCTGAGCAGGAACACGTCTCGAATGTCACTCTAGCGAAACAGGCGCAAGCGGTTGGTGTGTCGCTGCGCACCTTGCGGGACTACCACACACGCTTTCGACGCGATGGGTTGGCCGGGTTGGCTCCACGAGGACGCCAGGACAAGGGCAAGCACCATGCTCTCAGCGAGCAGATGGTGCAAGTGATTGAGAGTCTGCGGCTCACCCACCGAGATGCCACGGTTCGCTTCATCTATGAGCTGGCCTGCCAGCATGCGGCTACCACAGAAGCAAGAGCACCCAGTCTCTTCCAGGTGCGTTCGATCTGCACGCAGATTCCGGCATCGGTGCGACTCCTGGCCGATGGGCGCGAGGAGGAGTTTCGCAACCGCTATCGTCTGACCTACCCCATCGCTCATGATGCTCACCGCATCGTCTGGCAGATTGACCACAAAGCGCCGTTACATGTGCTAGTCCGTGACCTGCGGGCACTTTCTCACCGCGCGGCATCGGGCGAAGTCCGTCCCTATTTGACGTTAGTGATCGATAGCGCTTCACGTCTGGTAATGGCAGGACTCTTCAGTTATGATCCGCCTGATCGCTTCATGGTGGCTGCTGCCATCCGTGCTGCAATGCGGATATCCGAACACAAGCCGTTGGGTGGCGTTCCTGACGAAATCTGGGTAGATAACGGAAAAGATTTAATTGCACACCATGTCCAGCAATTGACACAGGGGTTAGGAATTACCCTTGTTCCTGGACCTCCACATCAACCTCAGATCCGTGGGATTGTCGAACGCTTTCACGAAACGCTGGACACGCGTCTCTGGGCCACGCTCCCCGGCTATGTTGGCAGAAACGTCGTGGAACGCAACCCGAAGGCCAAGGCCGAACTCTCGCTCTCTGAACTCGATCAGCGGTTTCGTGCCTTTCTTGACCAGTATCACCAGGAGATTCATAGCGAGACTGGACAGACCCCTCCTCACTTCTGGCAGGAGCATGCAGCTCCACTTCCCGTTGATGAGCGGCTCCTGGATGTGGAAACCTGGTCAAATGAGACTTGACTCTGGTGGGCAGCATCTCCTGGAATAAAAAGAGCCATCTGGAACAAATGAACCTTGCTCAAGCCTGTAAAAAGCTCTAAGACACGAACTGCGTTGCTCTCCTCTTGCAACGGGAAGAGCAGATATGCTATCCTCTTTCTTAGCAAACAGCTCTTTTTTCTCCTCCAACCGAATAGTGAAGGAGTCAGAACACAAGCAGTTGACGTTTTCTCAAATCGCCCACAACGCCATGCTTGTGGTGGGGGGGAGTTGTCTGCTCTCTGGATCATCCTCCCCCATGCACGGGCTCCGCCGCACCCCATCATCAGCTTGTCTCACGACAGCGTGGGTCTCTGGAAGAACCCGTGCGCGTCATCCTCTTCCATCGACAACAGTCGCACCGCAACAAAAGAAAGGGAAATACTGCTCATGACACAAGAACTGCCAGACCTTTTCATGCAAGTCGAGGTCGTGGGCTGTCCCACCGTCTGCCTGCATTGCTGGGCGATGGGTCGCCTCTATCAAGCTATGCCCCTCGAAGAGATCTCCTGGGTCTTACACGAAGTGCGCCGGTTCTGTACGACGCACCAGCTCACCTTCAGTGGTTACCCCATGCATGAAGTCCTCGCCCATCCGCAGGCGGCCCAGGTCCTCTTGCTCTTCCAGCACCTCTGGGATGTGGCCTTTGATCCACTCCCGACCACCGGGGTTCCGCTGGCGACACGTCCCGATTGGCGTGAGATCCTCTCTCCCTTGAGCTCGTATGAAGTGCCGATGCTCCACTTCGCCTTCCATGGCACTGGCGAGATCCACGACCGCATGGTCCAGCGTAAAGGTGCGTACCAGGAGAGCCTGCGTGCTGTCGCACTGGCGCGGGAAGCGCAAGTCCATACGGGCTGCAACCTGTTTCTCACCGCAGAGAATGTGTCCCACTTCGATCAGCTCGTTTCGGATCTGTTGCAGGCAGGAATGGAGAGCATCGCACCGGAGATCTATCGCTTTACACCCAATGCGCGCGGTCGCCTGACCGAACCGTTACGACCAACGTGGCAGGATGTCCAACCGATCCTCGCCCAACTCGATGCGCTCCCGGTTGATGACTTCATGCGTCGGTACTGGCGGGAAGAGCTGCACCCCGAATCCTGGTTTGTCCAGCAGGCCCTGGCAGGAACCTGGCCCGCTCAGGCGAGACAACAGTTGATCTGGCTGGTCTGCCGTCCCAACCTAGATGTCTATCGCGGTGATGCCGGCCAATATAGCAAGTACTATGGCAATTTGCGGCGCGATGGCACAGACGAAGTGCTCAACCGGGCCGTGGCAGATGGCGCCTGTTCCCACGAGGAACTCTGGTTTACACGGGAGCAGTTGTTGCCGATCCAGGAGGTGGCAGCGAGCTTCGGAGACACCCAGAGCCAACGTATGCATGCTGCCGACTCCATGCGCCATTGGTGGTTGGACTGCGCTCGCCGGGCTGGTCCGATGAAGAAGTAGCCGGCTTGGTCCCTCTGCGGTTCCTCTTGCCCGCATCCTGGCCGTATGCGGCGCGAAGAGCGAACCGCTGTCCCATCTACCGTGAAAGCAGCCATCATGAGGTTGACGCTCCCGCTTGCAGATCTCGCACATGAGGCAGAGCGAGGACCAAGCTCTTTTTATTCCAGGAGATGATTAACCTATTTGGAGGCGATGCAGATGGATGGAGTTGGAAGCCGCGTCCATCAGCGGCTCCTCTTGCCCAACCACCGTGGGACGCTGTGCTTGTAGCGCAGATACGCCTTGCCAAATCGCGTCTCCAGTTTGCGCTCCTCCCACGGCACCACCAGAATAGCCACATTCCCCCAGCCGACCACAAAGCCGACCAAGACCGCGACGCTCCCGTAAAAGATGACCCAGCCCAGCCAGATGACCATGCCGCAGAGGTATATGGGATTGCGCGTGAACTTGTAAGGGCCATGCACCGCCAGATGCTCTGGGGTGTGCTCCATCTCGAAGGAGCCACCGGAGGCGACAAAGTGCAGACGAAGACACCAAACGAGGCCTGCCCAGCCTCCCCCGATGAGGATGAGCCCGAGCAGATTGAGCCACCCTGGACGCCCATGAGTCCATCCGTGACGGGCTGCCAGCCGAGAGAGTTCCTGCGGCACGGCGACATGTGCGAGCAGAAACACCACCGGCGTCAGGATGAGAGCCATCCAATGGGGAAGAAGGACTCTTTTCAATGGCTTCCCCCTGGCCAGGTTGGGTCTGTTCAGAGCTTGCCTCTCCTTCTCCTCTCCACTAGCTTCTCCCTGTGCCATCGTTTTCACGGAACAAGGGCATTTGGAGGAACACCAGACGCTTCTTTTTGCGTCGCGGGCCATAGGGATCGGCGCGCAGAATCAGATACCACTCCACAGCCCCTTCCGGCCATAAAGGCAGTTGTGGGCTCCGATAGGGATGGTCATACAACCGCGCATTTCCCGCGCGTCGGAGATGTTTCTCGTCTGGCTGCCACTCGACCGAATAGCGCGAGAGCGGCTGTTCCTGGTACTCCAGCGTTAAGACATCCTGGAACAGATTGACCAGCGCCTGTTCGCCAGCCAAGTTCCGCTCGCCATAGAGCAGATAGTCACGAAAGCGCACGTAACCGGCCTTCGTGATCGTGCGTGTTTCCCCAACTGCTGAGAAAGCGCGGTAGATCAGCTCCGGCTCTGGTTGCATGCCCTTGACCCAGCCGAGTACCGCGGCGGGTGAGTGACAGCCATCCTCGCGTTGCTCGTGGGCAAAGTGGTGCTGGTAGTTGAAATCGAGCAGCCACTTCTCGTGGGCAGCCAAGAGGTCTTCCCAGGTCTGCGCACGCTCGAAATGCCAATCGGCGAGCCTTCTCTGTGCGTTAAAATTTGATTCGATGTACGACTGCCAGGCTTGCCGCTTCGCAATTTCCACTTTCTGGATGCCCAGGGCCTTGTAGATCCGCATGGCATCGTGTGAGCGGAACACGCCGCCGGAATCTGAGACCAGCACCTCGGGAACACCATGCTTGCGGATCGCCGCATAGAGCACTGCCAGGTAGGCTTCAGTGTCCTGACTGCGTGAGATGGCTGAAGCAAGAATAGCTCTGCTAAAATTCTCCAAGATCGATATACAGTAAATCATACCTCCACCCAGATTGTGCATGTCCAGGTACCGAATGTCCGTGGTCCAGTACTGATGGCGCCGCTCAGCCTTAAACGGCATCTCTTTTTTCGGGCGACCACGCGAAACTGGCATTTGCAGGTGATACAGTTTTCTGTTGAGGGACAGAATGCGGCCACAGGTCGCAGGAGAAAGGTGGATGCCCTGCTGTAACAACGCCGTATGGATGCGGTAGGCTCCCAGCTCTGGATTTTCCTGGAGCCGCTTCACCGCATTCATCGCTTTCAGATCCGTCTTGAGGGCGCGCTTATGCCGGGCATGCGAACTGCTCGGCTGCCCAGCGATTGAGGGTCGTGTGAACGGTTTGCCGTGAGGTTCCCAGGTACTCGGCAATTGAGAGGGGCATCCACCCTTCCGCGTGCAGCCGGATGATCACGCGGCGCCGCTCTGCCGGGTCTGCGATCTCGTCAAAGCGGGGGAACCGGCGAGTCGTGCGCGAGGGCGAAGGTCCGCTTGCCAGTACTAACTGAATGGTGTGATGCGAAGGCTTGCGATTGAACTGGACATAGCAGATCCGGGCGATCTCGTGCAATGATAACCCTGGATATTCTGCGTGCGCATCAACGATGGCTTGGCGCATCGGGGGCGGTAGCGTGCGCTTATCCCGCTTGGGGATCTCCGGGGGAGGAGCTGGGGGCAGCAATGAGGCCATGCCTGCCTGGTCAAACAGATTGGCCTTGGCGTAGAGCAAACTCTTAGAGACGCCCGTTTCCACCGAACGCTCTTTGGGGCTGACCCCGAAAAGGACAATTGGGCGCAAAATTTCGTATTGGATCTGGGTTGGGTCTTTGAGTAACGGACGGATTTGTGACCACTGGTGCGTCGGCTCTCGACGCACGTATCGCTGTTTGGGCATGGACTGTTAAGCGATAATAGTAATGGCGCATTGCCTCATGGGAGAATCTTACTTTGAGAGGAGAGGATGCCTCATGAATAATCTTACTTTATCAGGCTTTTTTGACCCATTGCCTCATGGAATATGGGTCGTTGCCTTATGGAATATCTTACCCTCTCACAGA
>WNGM01007315.1_pt1 | contig 12996 bp, 13 predicted proteins | sample 5400571 | NCBI WGS metagenome assembly WNGM01 (sample SAMN13153378, study PRJNA577476) | soil metagenome | isolation source: 100 cm soil or saprolite under Garry oak tree replicate 2 | place: USA:California | collected 2016-06-15
CGAGATGCAGGTGAAGAGCTGGTCCAATCCGGTCCTGGAGGAAGGTACCTTTAAGTACCGGCTTCCGGTCCAGCATTACAACCAAATTGCCGGAGCAGGTTTTCAATTGCCTCGATTTCTGGCCCTGGTGGTGGTTCCTGCCGAGGCGGGCAAATACGCAGTCTGCGATTACGAGAGCATGAAGCTAGGGACGGCGGCCTACTGGCTTTCGTTGGCCGACCAGGAGGTCAAAAGGTCAGACCCCTAGGCGAAAATGACTCGAAGACCATCGCAGTCGCTGTTCCGCAACGCCATTTCCTTACCGTGGATACCTTGTCGGCTCTTTTGAGTGGTGACCTGGATGGAGCGGCAAAATGATTGACGTAGAAATCACGGACCGCAGTGCGCTAGCTGCACGCTCTCCGTCTGACCTCGCGATGTACCTTCGGGCACGGAACTGGGTAACCCGCCAACAAAGCGAGACCGCCGTGCAGTGGATCAAGATCGTCGACGGTGACGAGTACGAGGCTCTGCAACCGCTGGAATCGAGGCTGCGTGACTATGGCGCACGTGTCCGCGATGTGCTCCGTGTGGTAGCAGTAGTCGAGGGACGTTCGGAACTTGAAGTTCTTCAGGACATCTCCAATGTGTCCATGGACGTTCATTCAGTGCGTACGTATCCAGCGGATAGCGCACCCGGCACGATCGCACTGGATGACGGTGTGCAGGCTTTCGAGAGTATGCGGAATCTCGTCGTCGCTGCGGCCTACTCGGTAAGCACCGATCAACCGCGGGCCGTCCAGCCAGCCCGCAAGCCCACAGAAGTTCTAAAGTTCCTTCGAGATGTGCGTATCGGGCCTTCCGCGGAAGGCAGCTTCGTCCTGACTGTCCATACCCCGATTCCGCCGCGACTCACTTCAGGTCAAGCCCCGCTCTTCGATAGCGCGCACGCAGACGCTCTTGAACCGGCAGAACCCTTCGAGCGCCGCGTCTCGTTGCGCATATACGATGCCGCGCGGGCCGCACATGACGCAGCGAACAATGCGCTTGTCAGCGCAGACGGCCTCGAATCCTTTACCGGGGCCGTTCGCCGGGGGATCAGCGCTAACTTGTGTGAGGCACTCGTCGGCCTAGGTGGTGAAGCGGGTCACCCATTCGACGTGTCATTGTCGCTTGCCCCTTCACGCCCCCTGGCTCGAAGGGCACTGCCCCCGATCCGTTTCCGGCACGATCACCTTCCGGTGTTGGCTGCGGCAGCCCAAGAGCTTCGTGAGCGCGTTGCAGAAGAGGGAGTCCTCGTCGTAGGGAACGTTGTCAGGCTTCATCGGGAAGGTGGCGGACCCGGGGAGATCAGCATCGCCGGGTTGATTGAGGGAGAGGATAGGCTCCGGCGCATCTGGACGGACCTCACCGATGTGGACTACCAGCAAGCGATGATTGCACATCGAGAGATGCTTTCGGTGTCTGTCCGTGGAGATTGGTGAGGCGTGGTACGCGGCTGTACCTAACAAACCCCAACGCTTTCCATCTACTCCGTGATGGAGACAATGACTAAGCACCCGCCCGGTGACGCAACAGCAAACCGCCAAGTACCGCGCCGGCGACTTGGCACGCGGCCACGCCGAGTAGCAGGCCGCTCGCGCCGACACCCGCCAGCAAGCCGGCCAGCGCCACACCGACTGCCGCAAACGTGATCCGCAGCCCTGCCGCGAGGCTGAACACCTGGATGTGCAACATGTGCCGGTGCTTCCCGGTCCCGGCTGACGAGCATCGCCCGGGCCGGTGGGACGAGGTCGCGCAGCAGTCCGGTCAGGCCACCGGCGATGACCGGCGCGAGGCAGCCGCCCGCCGCGGCGATGCCGAGCACTACGAGGTTCGGGATCCCCCGGCGGCCAGGGCGCACAAGGCGATGGAGGTACCGAAGCCGGCGAGGCAGACCGCCTGGAAAGCGCGCCGGTGGCGTACCCGGTCAGCCCGCGCCCCGATCGCCGGCGCCGCCACGACGTCCGCGACGATCAGCGCCGCCACCAGTTCCCCGCCGAATGCCGGGCTTGACGTCCGCGCGAGGGCGAGCAGCACGAGCGCCACCCGGACGCCGGCGTCGGCCAGCCGGACCAGCACGGCGACGAGAATGTACCGGCCGATCAGTGGAACGCGAATGCCGCGTACCCCACGACCCGACCCGGGTCGCCACCGGTCTTCGCCGACGTGCACCGGTCCAGCAACCGCGCTTGCAGCCCGCGGTGCCGCGCCCAGCCGACCAGGCCGCGCAGGGCGAACACGCCGCACGCGTCGCGCGGCCCGATCCGCTCGGCGGCGAGGTCCAGTACCGCCTGGGTGGTCCGGGCATCCTGCGCGTCGGCCGCCGGCTCCGGCTCGTAGTGGGACAGGTCGGTACTGCACAGCAGCATCGCGTCCGGCCCGGCCGTCTCGGCGACCGCGCTCAGCGTGACCACTAGATCGTCCACTGTGGACTGTCCAACCAGGACCGGCAGGACGCGCAGCCCGTCCGGCCGGCAGCGCTGCAGGAACGGAAGCTGGACCTCCAGCGAGTGTTCCGGGGCGAACGGGTGGTCGTCGACGTTCACGTGCCCGTCCCGCACGAGGGCGCGGACCAGGTCGGCATCGACCTCGACGTCACCCAGCGGGGTACGCCAGGCCGCAGCCGCCGGTACCGCGCAGCCGTTTACGGGTACGTAGTGCGCCGGCCCGAGGATGACGACGGTATCCGGGGCGGACCGGCGCAGCCGGGCATAGGCGTGTGCCGCGGTCGGGCCCGAGTACCGCAGCGCCGCGTGCGGCACGACGTAGGCCGTGGCGGGCGGGGCTTCCACCGCGGCGCCGACCGACTCCAGCAGCCGGTCCACGAGCGAGGTCAGCTCACCGGGGTCGGCCGGGTAGAACCGGCCGGCCACGGCCGGCGGGCGGATCTGGTGCTCCGGTGGGCCCTGCGACCGTCGATGGCTCTCGGGCATCAGCGGCCAACTCTTCGATCATGCACGGTGACCGGTCTATCACACTGAGCACTAGGCGCGGTACCGGACGTCACGCCGACCGGAAGTCACCTGTACCGGCATCCGGCGCCGCCCCCACGTACCGACCGGCCCGTCGTAGACCCCGGACAGCTGATGTCCACAGTGGACACATCGGCCGGAGTCGGTCAGGTCGTACCGCTGGATGTCGTACCAGTCACGCACCACGACGCCCGCGCCGCAGCCCGGACACTCGGTGGTACCGCCGCCCGGATCGTGCACGTTGCCGGTGTACACGTACCGCAGGCCGCGCTCGCGCGCGATCCGCCGGGCCATCCGTAGCGTTTCCGGCGGGGTGTGCGGTACGTCGCGCATCTTGAAGTCCGGGTGGAACGCGGTGAAATGCAGCGGCACGTCCGGTCCGAGGTGCTCGGCGAACCAGTCGGACTCGGCCGCGATCTCGTCGGGTGAGTCGTTGTGCCCGGGGATCAGCAGCGTGGTGACCTCGAACCAGACGTCGGTACCGCGCAGGTACTCCAGCGTGTCCAGGACCATCGGCAGCTTGGCGAAGGTGATCTTCTCGTAGAAGTTCTCGGTGAACGCCTTGAGGTCGATGTTGGCCGCGTCGATATGCTGGTAGAACTCCGCGCGCGGGGCGGCGTTCATGTACCCCGCGCTCACCGCCACCGCCTTGATGCCCCGGTCGTGGCAGGCGTCCGCGACGTCCATCGCGTACTCCATGAAGATGACCGGGTCGTTGTAGGTGAACGCGACGCTGCGGCAGCCGAGCCGCTCCGCCTCGGCCGCCAATGCCTCCGGCGACGCCGAGGACGAGAGGGTGTCGATCTCCCGGGACTTGGAGATGTCCCAGTTCTGGCAGAACCGGCAGGCCAGGTTGCAGCCCGCGGTCCCGAAGGACAAGACGGGGGTACCGGGAAGGAAGTGGTTGAGCGGCTTCTTCTCCACCGGGTCGACGCAGAACCCCGACGAGCGCCCGTACGAGGCGAGCACGACCTGGTTGTCCACCCGGCCCCGCACGAAGCACAGCCCCCGTTGCCCCTCGCGCATCCGGCAGGCGCGCGGGCACACGTCGCACTGGATCCGCCCGTCCGGCAGCTCATGCCAGTACCGCGTCGGCACGGTGTACGGGTCGGCCAGGCTGAGGGCGTCCTCTATCGGCATTGCGGTCATCGTCTACACCCCCCTCCACGCTACGCCGCCGAGCCGGGCTTGGCGCCCACCGGTACCGTCGGCGCATGGACTGGAACCTGCGTCACTGCAGCCGCAAGGGGCATATCACCTACGCCCCGACGGAGGGGGAGCTGCAGGCCCGGTTGCATGCCCAGACCCCGCTCGGCGAGGCCTGGCGGTGCCTGCGCTGCGGCGACTACGTGCTCGGCCCGCCGAAGGCCACCGGCCCGGCCGATGAGGCACCCGAGGTCATGCGCGGGCGGGCGCTGCGCGACGCGGTGATCCTGCGGCTGCTGGCGGTCGAGCGGATCGGCCGGGCGCTGCTGATCCTGGCCGCGGCATACCTCATCTGGCGGTTCCGGGCACACCACGACGCCGTCCAGCGCGGCTTCAACGAGGACCTGCCGTTGCTCCGGCCGCTGGCCGAGAAGCTGCACTACAACCTCGACGACTCGTCGATCGTGCACACCCTGCGCACCGTGATCGAGGCACGGACCAGCACGCTGGCCGCCGTCGCGGTCGGCCTGCTGGTGTACGGGATGCTGCAGATCATCGAGGGCGTCGGCCTGTGGCTGCTCAAGCGCTGGGGCGAGTACTTCGCCGTCGTCGCCACGTCGCTCGGGCTGCCGATCGAGATCTACGAGCTGACCGAGAAGATCACCGCGTTCCGGGTCGGCGCGCTGATCCTCAACATCGCCGCGGTGCTGTACCTGCTGCTGTCCAAGCGGCTGTTCGGGCTGCGCGGCGGCAAGGCCGTGTACGAGGCGGAACGGCACGAGGCCAGCCTGCTGGAGGTCGAGGCGGCCGGCGAGGCACCGCCAGCCCGCGCACAGCATCAGCCGGTACCCTGATCCGTCGTGGGTAACCTGCTCAACGCAACCGAGCTCATCCGTACGGTCGGGCTGATCGGGATCTGGGCGATCATCTTCGCCGAGACCGGTCTGCTGATCGGCTTCTTCTTCCCCGGCGACTCGCTTCTCTTCCTCGCCGGCGTCGCCGCTTCGCCGGTAGCCGACCAGATCCCCGGCCTGGGCAACCAGCATCTGCCGATCGTCGCGCTGCTGGTGGTGACACCGATTTGCGCTGTCGTGGGAGCCCAGGTCGGCCACTGGTACGGCCACCGGTGGGGACCGAGACTCTTCTCCCGGCCCAACTCGCGGCTGTTCAAGCAGGAGTACGTCGACCGGGCGGAGCACGTCCTCGTCCGGTTCGGTACGGCGAAGGCGATCGTGCTCGCCCGGTTCATCCCGATCGTCCGGACGTTCCTGAACCCGGTGGCCGGCGTCCTGCGGGTACCGGCCGGCCGGTTCCTCGTCTGGAACGTGATCGGCGGGATCGTCTGGACCGACGGCATCCTCCTCGCCGGCTACTACCTCGCCCGGCAGATCATCAAGCTGATCCCGCCTGACAAGATCGATATCTACATCCTGCCGGCCGTCGTGGTCATCGTGCTCATCTCGATGATCCCGATCTTCGTCGAGGTGTTCCGGACCCGGCGGGCGACCCGGCGGTCCGCCGAGAAGGCCGAGGCCGCTGCGCTGTCAAGCCGAGAGAGCTGACCCCTCGGCGAGAGCGGCAGCGAACTCGGCCGGGCACTCGGGAAGCGTCGCCAGTACCCCGGCAGCCAGCGCGCGGTAGGTGAGCCGCGCGGCCTCTTCCAGGTACAGCGCCCGTTTGTGGGCCAGCTCCACGGTCTCCCCGAGCACCGAACAACCGTGGTGGGCGAGCAGAATGCAGTTCGCGCCGTCGGCGGCCGCCCCGGCCGCGACCTCGGCCAGCTCGGCGCTGCCCGGCAGGCGGAACGGGGTGGTGACGATCCGGCGCAGGTAGAAGACGTGGTCGGTGCTGACCAGGCGGATCCGTTCGCCGAGCGCGTCGAGCAGCAGGGCGGTCTGCGGATGCAGGTGGACGATCGCGTGCACATCCGGCCGCACGCGGTACGTCGCCAGGTGCAGTGGCAGCTCTGTGCTCGGCGGCACGCCACCGCCCAGCGCACTGTCGCCGACGATCGCGCCGTCGGCCAGGTCGACCTCGGCGAAGTCAGGCCGGCCGAGCCGGTCCAGCCAGGTACCGGCGCCGGTCACCCAACAGGTGTCGGCGTCCGGTACCCGGGCGGACAGGTTGCCTCCCGAGCCCACCACGAGGCCGGCGGAAACCACGGAGTAGCCCGCGTGCGCGAGCTGATCCCGGAGATCACCGGCGACGTAGTTGGGCACCCGTCAGCGGGCGGCCTTTTTGGTGGCCCGCTTGCGCGGCGGCGTGAGCAGGTCGGCGATCGCGCCGATCGCGGCGGGTACCAGGCGGTAGTACGCCCAGACGCCCCGCTTCTCCCGCTCCAGCAGGCCGGCCTCGGTGAGGATACGAAGGTGATGGCTCACGGTCGGCTGCGACAGGCCGAGCGGCGCGGTCAGGTCACACACGCACGCCTCGCCCTCGGGGGCCGACTGGATGAGACTGAGCAGGCGAAGCCGGGCCGGGTCGGCGAGTGCCTTCAGCACTCCCGCCAGGCGCTCGGCGTCCGCGCGTTCAATCGGCTCGCCGTGTAGCGGCGAGATCGCAGGCAAAGTAGTTTCGGCCAACGCTGTTCCCACGCGTTCCATCCTTCCACCAACAGCATTGATTCGCCTGCATATCTGCAGGTCCGAACCGCCAATTTTTTCAGACCGCGAGGCCGAGGTCGGTCAGCGATAAGGCGGATCTGTACTCCAGCCCAGCGGACCTGACGGCGTCGCCCGCACCCCTATCGACGATAACCGCAACCCCGATGACCTCGGCGGCCGCATCGCGTAACGCGTCGACTGCTGTCAGTACACTCACCCCCGTTGTGGACGTGTCCTCGACGGCGATCACCCGCCTACCGGCCACGTCCGGCCCCTCGATCCGCCGTTGCAGGCCGTGGGTCTTCTCTGACTTCCGGACCACAAAGGCGTCCAAGCCACGGCCCTGGGCGGCCGCGACGTGCAACATTGCGCCGGCCACCGGATCGGCACCCAACGTCAGTCCGCCAACCGCGGCGAAGTCCCAGTCCGCGGTCAGGTCGAGCATCACCCGGCCGATGAGCGGCGCGGCCGCATGGTGCAACGTAACTCGACGCAGGTCGATGTAGTAGTCAGCTTCCTGACCTGACGACAGAATCACCCGACCGGGTACCACCGCGAGCTCGGTGATGAGTTTGCATAGGTTGTCACGGTCGGTCATGAGCCGAGCGTACTTGGGTCATGCCATCGACGAAGCGGCGACCCGGCCCCGGGCTGAAGTACCGGTTCGCCGCCGGTACCAGCAGCAGTACCCCGATCGTGACGGCCAGGGCGAACTTGAGCACGTCCAGCACGAGGTCCGTCCACACCCAGCCGCCGGCCATGGCAACCTGATCGACCATGCGGAGCTGGCTGCTGAACCCGATGGACGCCGCGCCGCCGGTCACCTCACAGAGGCTGACCAGCGCGAACAGGCCCATCAGGCTGGCCAGCACCACCCGCGCCGGATTGGCGCCCCGCCGCGTGAGGACCGCGGTGATCACCGCACCTGCGCCGGGCAGCAACCAGGTGACGACGACGCTGATACCTGCCAGTTGGCCGGGTCGGTCATCCGCGGGCCCGCCGCGAGATCAGCCGGCGCGGGCCGTACCGCAGCCCGAACACCGCCGCCTTGTACCGCCAGTCCGGGACGCTGACCGGGCGGCCGCGGCGCAGGTCACGCAGACCGTCGCGGACCACCTCGTCGGCGGACAGCCACAGCCAGGCCGGGATCCCGCCCCGGTCGATGCCGGCCCGCTCCTGGAACTCGGTCCGGGTGAACCCCGGGCACAGCGCCAGTACCCGTACCCCGTGCCGGCGCACCGCGAGCCCGACCGACTCGCTGAAGTTGGTGACCCAGGCCTTGCTCGCCGAGTACGTCGAGCCGGGCATGGCTATGAACCCGGCGACCGAGGAGACATTGATCACATCGCCCTGGCGCCGTTCCACCATGCCGGGCAGCGCGGCGCGGGTCAGCCGCTGTACCGCTGTCACGTTGAGCGCCAGCATCCGGTCCAGGTCGTCCGGCGTGGTCTTGAGGAAGGACCGGTTCAGGGCCATGCCGGCGTTGTTGACCAGCAGGTCGACCGGCTCGGTCGGTTCGGCGAGGCGCCGCTCGACCGCGGCGCACCCGTCCGGCGTGGTGAGGTCGGCCGCCAGCGGGGTCACCGGTACGCCGTGTTTCGCCGACAGCTCCCTGCCCTGCTCAGCCAGGCGCTGCGCGTCGCGGGCAACCACCACGAGGTGGTACCCCTCGGCGGCCAGTGCCCGGACGAAGGCCGCGCCGATACCGGCGGTACCCCCGGTGACCAGCGCCAGGCTCACGGGGTGTCGTCAGCGGACGGTGGACGCGGAGGCGGCCCGGCCGGGGGCGGCGGCCCGGCGGGTGGCGCGGGTACTGCGGCGGCGGCGGGTAACCCGGCACCGGCGGGTAACCCGGGACGGTGGGGTACCCGAGCTCCGGCTCGCCGGTGCCCCGCAAGCCGCGGAAATACGCGTTGGACGCCGGTAGCGCGAGCAGGATGATCGACACGATCAGCATCAACTCGGTGAGCGCGAGCAGCGACCCGAAGGCCGGTCCCGACCAGGACGGGAACGCGTCGGCGACGGCGTTGCCGAACTTCACCGGGTCCACGCCGTCCTGGTTCGGCGTGCTGGAGATGCTCGTCGGGTTGCGGTTGCCGATCGACAGCACGCCCAGGCAGCCGAAGCAGAGCACGACCAACCCGGTGAACACCCAGCTGATGATCCGGGCCGCCTTGGAGCCGCGCAGGTCGAAGATGCCCAGGAGCAGCTCGCCGGCGGCCGCCAGCAGGAAGAGGACCGCGACGATGGTGAAGACCAACTGAACCCCGGTCGCGACCTGGTCGGGCTTCGGTGGTGGTGCGGTGTAGGCCTTCCGCGCGGCGTCGACAACCGGCCCGGCGGTGGCGAACACGACCACGGCGATGCCGACCAGCAGGATCGCCGCCAGAATCATCAGGTACCCGGCCGCGGTGACGGTACCCGGCCGGCGCCGGGCACCCGGCTCGACTATGGACACGGCAGTTCCCTCCTTGGAGTGACTCCGCGCACACGCTAGCGGGCTACGGTAGGCACCCGCGACCCGGCGCGCTAGCCGGTGCTGACGTTCAGCCCGTCCTTACCCGGATCGAGGTCGACAATCACCCGGTTGCCGTCGCGAACCTCGCCGGACAGCAGCGCCTTGGCCAGCCGGTCCCCGATCGCGGCCTGGATGAGCCGGCGCAGCGGCCGGGCCCCGTAGATCGGGTCGTACCCGTGGCTGGCCAGCCAGTCCCGCGCGGGATCCGTCACCTCCAGGGTGAGCCGCCGGTCGGACAGCCGCCGGGCCAGCCGGTCGAGCTGGATGTCCACGATGGACTTCAGATCGAGGCTGGTCAGCGCGTGGAACACCACGATGTCGTCGAGCCGGTTGAGGAACTCGGGCTTGAAGCTGCTGCGGACGACCGCCATGACCGCGTCGCGCCGCTGCTCGTCGGTGAGCGTCGGATCGGCGATCACCTGCGAGCCCAGGTTCGAGGTGAGGATCAGGATCGCGTTGCGGAAGTCGACCGTACGCCCCTGGCCGTCGGTGAGCCGCCCGTCGTCGAGTACCTGCAACAGCACGTCGAACACGTCCGGGTGGGCCTTCTCCACCTCGTCGAGCAGGATCACCGAGTACGGGCGGCGCCGGACCGCTTCGGTCAGCTGGCCGCCCTCCTCGTACCCGATGTACCCGGGCGGCGCACCGACGAGCCGGGCGACGGAGTGCTTCTCGCCGTACTCGCTCATGTCGATGCGTACCATCGCCCGCTCGTCGTCGAACAGGAACTCGGCCAGCGCCTTGGCCAGCTCGGTCTTGCCGACGCCGGTGGGACCGAGGAACAGGAACGAACCGGTCGGCCGGTCCGGGTCGGCGATGCCGGCCCGCGCCCGGCGTACCGCGTGCGCGACCGCCATCCCAGCCACCTCTTGCCCAACCACCCGAGAGGCCAGGGCCGACTCCATCCGCAGCAGCTTGGCGGTCTCGCCCTCCATCATCCGGCCGGCCGGGATGCCGGTCCACGAGGAGACCACCGCGGCGATGTCGTCAACACCGACCTCCTCCTTGAGCATCGCGCCGTCGGTCTGCAGTACCGCCAGCTCCGCCTCGGCGTTCGCCAGCTCCTTGGTCAGTGCCGGGATCCGCCCGTACCGCAGCTCCGCCGCCCGGCCCAGGTCGCCGTCGCGCTCGGCCCGTTCGGCCTCGCCGCGCAGCGCCTCCAGCTGCTCCTTGGCGGTCGAGATCTTGGTGATGTGCTCCTTCTCGTTGCGCCACCGCTCGGAGAGCGCGGCGAGCTGCTCCCGCCGGTCGGCCAGCTCGCGACGCAGCCGTTCCAGGCGCTGCGCCGAGGCCGGGTCGGGCTCCTTGGCCAGCGCCACCTCCTCGATCTCCAGGCGGCGTACCGCCCGCTCGACCTCGTCGACCTCCACCGGGCGTGAGTCGATTTCCATGCGCAGCCGGGACGCGGCCTCGTCCACCAGGTCGATCGCCTTGTCCGGCAGGAACCGGTCGGCGATGTACCGGTCGGACAGCGCGGCGGCGGCGACCAGCGCGGCGTCGGTGATCCGGACGCCATGGTGCACCTCGTAGCGCTCCTTCAGGCCGCGCAGGATGCCGATGGTGTCCTCGATCGATGGCTCGCCGACGAACACCGGCTGGAACCGCCGCTCCAGCGCCGGGTCCTTCTCGATGTGCTCGCGGTACTCGTCGAGCGTGGTCGCGCCGACCATCCGCAGCTCGCCGCGGGCCAGCATCGGCTTGAGCATGTTGCCGGCGTCCATCGAGCCTTCGGCCTTGCCCGCGCCGACCACGGTGTGCAGCTCGTCGAGGAAGGTGATGATCTGCCCGTTGCTGGACTTGATCTCCTCCAGCACGCTCTTGAGCCGCTCCTCGAACTGCCCGCGGAACTGCGCGCCGGCCACCATGCCGCCGAGGTCGAGGGCGACCAGGCGCTTGTCGCGCAGGGACTCCGGTACGTCGCCGGCCACGATCCGCTGGGCCAGGCCCTCGACGATCGCGGTCTTGCCGACGCCGGGCTCGCCGATCAGGACCGGGTTGTTCTTGGTACGGCGGGAAAGCACCTGGATGACCCGCCGGATCTCGGCGTCCCGGCCGATGACCGGGTCCACCTTGCCCTCCCGCGCCCGGGCGGTGAGGTCGACGCTGTACTTCTCCAGCGCCTGGTACTGCTGCTCCGGGTCCGGGCTGGTGACCCGCCGGTCCCCACCGCGGATCTGCGGGTACGCCGCCACCAGGGCCTGCTCGGTCGCGCCGGCGCTCTTCAGCGCCTGGGACACCGCCCCGCCGACCTGCGCCAGGCCGGCCAGCAGGTGCTCGGTGGAGACGTACTCGTCGCCGAGCGGCCGGGCGATCTGCTCGGCCGCGTTGATCGCGTTGGCGAACTCGCGGGAGATGTTCGGCTCGGCCACCGAGGCGCCCCGTGCGGCGGGCAGGTTCTCCACCGCCCGTACCGCGGCGCGCCGCAGGTCGGCCGGGTTGGCGCCGACCGCGCGCAGCAGTCCGGTGGCGGTGGACCCGCCGGTGTCCAGCAACGCGAGCAGCATGTGCCACGCCTCGACGGTGGCGTGGCCGCGCTGGGTGGCGGTGGCGACCGCGGAGGTGATCACCTCACGGCTCTTGGTGGTCAGGCGCTCGGTGTTCATCGGCTCCCCTGGCTGTTTCTCTGGACCCGGGTTGAGTCTACGTCGCTCAAGTCTGGCCGACGACCCCGGCCGCCAAGCATTGACATGCTTGCATCTTTAATAAGAAACTCTCTTACATGAAAAACCTCCGCCTGATCTCGCTGGGGGTCGCGAGCCTGCTGGCCGGCGGCGTACTGATGACCACGCAGCTCGCCTCGGCCGCGACCAACCTGGTCGCCAACCCGGGCTTCGAGTCCGGCCTGTCCGGCTGGTCGTGCAGCGGAGGCAGCACGGTCGGCTCGCCGGTACACGGCGCAGCGGCGGCACTGTCCGGCGCGGTGAGCAACAGCGACACCGCGCAATGTACCCAGAACGTCGCCGTGCTGTCCGGCGCCCGGTACACGCTGTCGGCGTGGGTACAGGGCAACTACGTGTACCTCGGGGTCACCGGCGGGGCGCCGACCTGGACCCCCGGTACCGGCGGATGGACCCAGCTCAGCTTCACCTTCACCGCGTCCTCCAGCAGCGTGCAGATCTACCTGCACGGCTGGTACGCGCAGGGGACCTACTTCGCCGACGACGTGTCGCTGACCGGGTCGGGCGGGACCGTGACGCCGCCACCGGCGCCGACCGGGCTGACGGTCACCGGTACCACGTCGTCGAGCGTCTCCCTGTCATGGACCGCGTCGAGCGGCGCGACCGGGTACGACGTGTACCAGGGCACGACCAGGGTGACGTCGGTCGGCGGTACCAGCGCGACGGTCTCCGGGCTCAGCGCGAGCACCACATACAGCTTCTCGGTCAGCGCGACGAACTCGGCCGGGGAGTCGGCGAAGTCGGCCGCGGTGTCCGCCACGACCGGCTCCGGGGGCACCTCACCGCCGCCGACGCCGACCGGGCTCGCAGTCACCGGTACCACCACGTCGAGCGTCTCGCTGTCGTGGACCGCTTCGAGCGGAGCGACGGGGTACAAGGTGTACCGGGGCACGAACGTCACCACCGCGACCGGTACCTCGGCGACCATCGGCGGGCTCTCCGCCGGTACCACCTATTCCTTCCCGGTCAGCGCGACCAACGCGGTGGGTGAGTCGGCGAAGTCCACGCCCGTGTCGGCGACGACCGCCGGCGCCGGCGGGACCGCCGGCGGGACCGGC
>WNGM01003406.1_pt1 | contig 12992 bp, 14 predicted proteins | sample 5400571 | NCBI WGS metagenome assembly WNGM01 (sample SAMN13153378, study PRJNA577476) | soil metagenome | isolation source: 100 cm soil or saprolite under Garry oak tree replicate 2 | place: USA:California | collected 2016-06-15
ACCTTGGTCCTATCGAAACCGTTTTTCGAGCCCGTGCGGGTTACTCCCCGGCAGCGTGCAGGCGCAGGACGCGCCGCACTTCGTCCACCGCGAGCGGATGGCCCTGCACGGAGTGGCCGGATCGGATCACCAGCTCGGACTCCACGCCGGCGATGTGCGCGCTCGAATACTTGACGACGCCATCGTCGCCATCCTCGATCGGCCCCGTCCCCTGGACCGCGATGATCGAGTGCGCGTGAATCCCGGGGGTCATCGGAATGTCCTGGAGCGCACGGATGAAGTGGTGGCGTGGGTTCATGTTGTCCACGCTCGTGGGGACGACACCGGTCGCGGTCAGCGCCTCCGGTTCTTCGTGATCATCTCTCCCGCGGCGCCAACGATGTTGATCGGCAGCTTCACGAACCGTGTGACCCAGGCCGCCAGCTGATTCAGCGTGAGGAAGCTGCCGCGGTGCGGTGTGGCGATGAAGACCACACGCTCCACGAACGGCAGCGGCTCCACGAACAGCGAGCGCGTCAGCAGGTCGCGGGTCTCGTCCGAGAGGACGAGCTCGTCGAGCGGCCGCCGGGACGCCGCCGCGAACAATCGATCTCCACTGTGGATGGCCATCATCTTGGTCAGCAGACCGCCCTGGCTGTGGCCGATCACGACCATTCGTTTGAGCCCGGGGTCGACGCCGGTGGGATCGAGTTTCTTGACCGCGTCGCGGAGGAGCATCGCCGAATACACGATCGGACTGCCGGTGTTGTAGCTGAATGCCCACCCCTCGAACTCTTCGCGGAGATCGGGCTCTGGCCGAGCTGGTACGCGAGCGCCGCGGTCGGCTCCACTTCGAGGGGAACGCGGCGGGTGCCGATCGTCACCAGCTCGGTTTCCGTCGAGACGTACAGCTCCAGGGATGCCCGAATCTGCGGGCCGGCGAGGCTCTCCCGCCCGCCCTGGATTCGTAGCACGGCCGTCACGGGAACCTGGAGCCTCGGCGCCACGAAATCCCGCGCCGCTTCCTCGGGATCGCGCACGATTGCGCTGGCCGCCAGCGGCGCGCCGATGCCGGAGCGCCGGTAGCGAGCCCTCAGCCCGAAGACGTCCAGCTCGGCCACGGGAACGAACTTTGTCAGCTCGCGTCCGTGCCAGATCAAATCGTCACGGTCGAACGAAACGTGCAGCTCGCCAAACGGCAAAGCGAAGACTCCTGAACGGAGATCGACGTAGGCTCGGTTCTCCGACGCCAGCGCCCCGGTGATGCCGCGGTTGTAGAGGTCGGCAGCCAGCCGGAGCCGCGGATCGAAGGGGTCGGGATCGGTCGACTCATCGTCCGGGAGAAGAGAAACGCGTACGCGTAGACCGCGGCCGCGAGGTAGTACGCGCGTTTGTGTGTCCGTTCGGCGTGGAAGAACGAGAGCTCGGAGAGCGCGAAGAGCGCGCTCACCCCTCGTCGGCCGCTGACCACCGCGGCGTGGAGGTCGGCCAGCGCCGCCTCCGGCTCCTCGTCAAATCGCTCGGCCAGGTTCTGTTCATGGAGCACGTTCTGCGTGGGAATGCTGGGCGTGCCGACAGAGAGCACGCTTCCCGTCAGCGTGCGGTGCACGACGTCGGGCTCGACCCTGACGGCGCCGACCGGCGTCGCGCACGCAGCGGCGAGGAGCGCCACGCACCCGACCAGGGACAGGAGAGCGCACCCGCGCCCCTGTGCCATCGTCGAGGTGGTCACCGAGGCGCGGCTTTGATGAAGGCCGAAAGGACGGTCTCGCTGGGGTCCGCCTTGCACAGTCCGATGGCCCGATCGATCATCTCGCCCTCGACGCGCTCGTCCCACGTCGTCTGACGGCGCATGCCCGCGACGTACCCGTCGAAGTAGATCAGCAGACGGTCCTGGCGCTCGCTGGAAAGCGAAAGCAACTCGGCGCACTTGAGTTGCTCCATGTGAACAACCCGTGGAACGACCGTCATCTGCGCCTGCGCCGACACCACCGGAAGGGTCGCTGCGACAACGCCGACACACCACGCGGTGAGCATGACTGGTCTCGGCAGATCCATCGTCGTGACACCTCGCTGTCGGGTCGAATCCCACCACGACATTCGGTCCGGAGGATATCAGACCAAGGTCCAATACGGCTCCAGGGTACGACCATGGTCCGATTGCCCACCGTGGTGCCGCCTGCCAGAGTCCGCAGGCGTTATTCAGCACGACAGGAGAGGTCACCATGAAGGCTGTGCCCCAGAGACCCGAGCGCATCGACCGTCTCTTCTCCACCGGTGAGGCGCGGCTCGATCGCTGGTACAAGCTCACGTTCGCGACGCAGGCCTGGGCGGCCAAGCATGACGAGGGCGGCCGCACCGCGGTCGAGACCGCGTTCGGGGAGCTGCGTCCGGCCGAGAGCTTCTTCGGCTATCCGGGGCCGCGCCTGCTCCGCGCCGTTGAAGACGAGATCGCCCAGGGAGACGCGGGCGACGTCGCGCGACTCGTGCAGCGCATCTACAACGCGCTGATGTCGAACAGTTACCGCGCGGACGCCGCGGACTGGGAGACGAGCGACGATGCGACGAATGGCGCCGCCGCGCTTCGCCTGCCGCCTCGGCTGGAATCGGGTGAGACGCGGCGACCATACTTCGAGATGCTCATCGTCACGCCCGTCCCGCCGGCACGCTGGGCTTCCACCACGCAGGAGCTCCGGCGCCTGCGGCGGCCGGAGGATCAGTTCATCTACGAGAGTGTCGTGGTCGGCAGCTTCGAGGACGCGATCCTGGCCGTTCTGTTCAACGGCAGCATCCAGTCGGTGGTGATCTCGGACGGCTTCCGGTTCCCGTCCTTTCACGATGCGCCCATCCTGCACCAGGTGCTCGCGACCCAGCTTCAGGTCGATGCTGAAAGCGTTGCGCCGCAGGAGTACGGAACGCAGTTGGCCCGCGCGCTGAAGCGGGTCCGTCCCGAGGTCGACATCTACCTGCTCAGCCGGCGCAACGTGGACGCGGTCGCCAGCGACCCCGCGGTGGCGACGTGCGTCCGCCGAGTCTTCTACGGCGTCGAGGAGCCCCTCGAGATCCATCTCAGCGCCATCGAGGGGGTGGCGGAGCGGTTCGAGACGCCCTATTTCGTCAACCTCAAGCGCTACGCCCAGCGTCCGATCGGCACGTTCCACGCCCTGCCCATCGCTCGTGGGAAGTCGATCTTCAAGTCGAACTGGATCCGCGACATGGGTGAGTTCTACGGCCCGACGTTGTTCCTCGCCGAGTCCTCGGCAACCACCGGCGGCCTCGACTCGCTCCTCGAGCCCACCGGCACCATCAAGCGCGCCCAGGACATGGCGGCCCGCGCCTTCGGATGCGACCGCGTGTTCTTCGTCACCAACGGCACGTCGACGTCCAACAAGATGGTCGAACAGGCGCTCCTGGCGCCGGGTGACATCGCGATCGTCGACCGCAACTGTCACAAGTCGCATCACTACGGCATGGTGATGGCAGGCGCCCAGCCGTACTACGTCGAGGCCTATCCGATGACCGCCTACTCCATGTATGGCGGCGTCCCGCTCCGGTCCCTGAAGAAGGCTCTGCTCGATCTCAAGGCCGCGGGTCTTCTCCATCGCGTTCGCCTCGTCACGCTCACCAACTGCACCTTCGACGGCCACGTCTACAACACGCGCCGCGTGATGGAGGAATTGCTCGCGATCAAGCCGGATCTGATCTTCCTGTGGGACGAGGCGTGGTTCGGATTCGCCCGGTTCTCGCCGTTCCTGAGGCCGCGGACCGCGATGGGCGCGGCGGCCGATATCGAGGCGTGGCTCCAGACGCCGGCGGCCACCGAGGCCTTCGCCGCGCAGGAAAAGTCGCTGGGGCGCGAACTCGATCCGAAGGACCCGCGCGTCCTCGACACGCGCCTTCAGCCCGATCCGTCGAAGGTCCGGCTACGCATCTACCAGACCAACTCGACCCACAAGTCGATGTCGAGCCTGCGCCAGGGCTCGATGGTGCTGGTCCGCGACGTCGACTTCCACCACGTCGAGGCGCAGTTCAAGGAGGCGGTCTTCACCCACGCCTCGACCTCGCCCAACCTCCAGATCATCGCCACCCTCGACGTTGCGCGCCGGCAGATGGAGCTCGAGGGGTATGAGCTCGTCGCCCGCGCCATCCAGCTCGCGCTCGACATCCGCCGCGCCGTCAACAGCCACCCCGTGATCTCGAAGTACTTCCGCGTGCTCGACGCCGACGAGATGATTCCGGCCGAGTACCGGCCGTCGGGCTTCGGGAGCTTCCTGAAGGCCGGCCAGAGCTGGGCCGATGCCGTGAAGGCGATCCAGCGGGACGAGTTCTTCCTCGATCCCACGCGGCTGACCCTCGTCTGCGGCACCGCCGGCTTCGATGGCACCCAGTTCAAGGGCTTGCTCGCGTCGAAGTACAGCATCCAGCTCAACAAGACGTCACGCAACAGCGTGCTGTTCCAGACCAACATCAACAACACCCTCAGCGACGTCGCGCACCTCCTCAAGGTGCTCGGCGAGATCGCGAGAGACCTCGACGAGCAGCTCACCCGCGGGACCGACGGCGAGCGCGCCGCGTTCAAAGCGCGCGTCAAGTCGCTCATGGAAGACGTCCCCGATCTCCCCAACTTCACGCGCTTCCACGACAGCTTCCGCGAGAATCCGGCGAGCGCCACCATCGAGGGCGACATGCGAGCCGGGTTCTACGCCGCCTATGACGAGGCCGGCTGCGAGTATCTCCCGCTCAACAGCCCGGACGTCGATGCGCGGCTCGCGACGGGGCCGGAGCTGGTCTCGGCGAGCTTCGTCATCCCTTATCCCCCGGGCTTCCCGATCATGGTGCCGGGCCAGGTGCTCGATGCCGGCACCATCGGGTTCATGCGCAAGCTCGACGTCAAGGAGATCCACGGCTTCGAAGCGAGCCGCGGCCTCAAGCTGCTCAAGCCGTCGGCCCTCGGCCGGAAGAAATCCGCATCGGCCAACGCGGAGAACGGAGGGCAACATGTTTGAATGGTTCGCTCAGACATTGCGTTCCTATCCGGAGATCGCGCTCTTCCTCTCCCTGGGCATCGGCTACTACGTGGGCAAGTTCACCTTCAAGGGCATCGGCCTTGGTGCGGTCACGGCCACCCTGCTGGCCGCTGTCATCATCGGGCAGCTCGGGATCACGATCTCGCCGAATGTGAAGTCGACCTTCTTCCTCATTTTCCTGTTCGCCGTCGGCTACGGCGTCGGGCCGCAGTTCGTCCGGGGCGTCGCCAAGGATGGCCTGCCGCAAGCGATTTTCTCGGCGGTCCTCTGCGTGTTCTGCCTGGGTATCCCCGTCGTGGTCGCGAAGGTCGCCGGATACGACGTGGGCTACGCGGCGGGGCTGTACGCGGGATCGCAGACGATCTCGGCCTCGATGGGCCTCGCGACGGACGCCATCAACCGACTAGGCTTACCCACGGACCAGGCCAAAGGCCTCCTCGACGCGATGCCGATCGCCTATGCGGTGAGCTATATCTTCGGCACCGTCGGCTCGGCGATCGTGATCGCGCTGGTGGGGCCGGCGTTGCTCCGCATCAACCTTCCTGCCGCCTGCAAGGACTACGAAGAAAAGCAGGGCGGCGTCAAGGAGCTGGGCGGCGCCGGTTCGGCCTGGCACCGCTGGGAGATTCGCGCGTTCGTTCTGCAGGCGAACTCCCGGGTCGAGGGCCTCCGGGCCACCGAGGCCGAGGCGCTGGTGCCCGATGCGCGCGTCTTCATTCTTAGAATCCGCCGCGACGGCAAGATCGAGGAGGCCAGCGCCGATACCGTGCTGCGCAAGGGCGACGTGGTGGCCCTCGTCGGCGCGCGCGACGTGCTCCTGAAGCTGATCGGGGCGGGTGCGAAAGAGGTGGAGGACCCGGAGCTCCTGAGCGTGCCGGTCGAGGGCGTCGACGTCTACGTGACCAACAAGGCCGTCGACGGCAAGACGCTCGCCGAGTTGGCCCAACGGCCCACCGCCCGCGGCGTGTTCCTCCGCAGAATCACGCGTGGCGCGGTCGCCACCTCGATTCCGATCCTCCCGAACACGAAGATCAACCGCGGTGACATCCTCACGCTCGTCGGCCGCACTCAGGACACCTCCGCGGCGGCCAAGGACCTGGGCGTTCTCGATCGGCCGAGCGATGTCGCCGACGTTGCCTTCATCGGCGGCGCGATCACGCTCGGCGCGCTGGTCGGGGCGCTCGTCCTGAAAATCGGCGGGGTGCCGCTGACGCTGTCCACCGCCGGCGGCGCCCTCATCGCGGGCCTGGTATTTGGCTGGCTGCGCTCGGTGCGCCCGTCCTTCGGACGCATCCCGTCTTCCACCGTCTGGTTCATGAACTCGGTCGGCCTCAACATGTTCATCGCCGTGGTCGGCCTCACGGCCGGCCCGGGCTTCGTCAAAGGCCTGCAGACGCAGGGCATCGGCCTGTTTCTGTGGGGAGCCGTGGCGACCACGGTGCCCCTGATCATCGGTATGTACCTCGGCAAGTATGTCTTCCGCTTCCACGACGCGCTCCTGCTCGGCATCTGCTCCGGGGCGCGCACGACGACGGCGTCGCTCGGGCTGGTCTGCGACCGGGCCCAGAGCCAGGTGCCGGCGCTCGGCTACACCGTCACCTACGCCGTCGGTAACACGCTGCTCACGATCTGGGGCATGGTCATCATCATGCTGCTGTCATAACGAATTCCAGGAAACGCAGGAGACAAACGCCCATGGACCTTGTGAAGCTCCGCAAGTTCGAGACGCTCAGCCCGTTCGAGATCAAGGACGAGCTGATCAAGCTGGCCAAGAAGACCTCGAAGACCACGCAATCGGCGTTCCTCAACGCCGGCCGGGGGAATCCCAACTGGATCGCCACGACGCCACGCCAGGGCTTCTTCCTGCTCGGCCAGTTCGCGGTCACCGAGAGCCAGCGCGTGATGGAGCATCCGGCCGGCATCGGGGGAATGCCGCAGGCTCAGGGCATCGCGGGCCGGCTGGAGGCCTGGCTCGCCAAGCACGCCGACATGCCCGGCGCGTCCTTCCTCTCGTCGGCCGTGCCGTTCGCGGTGAAGACGTTCGGGTTCGAGCGGGACGCGTTCGTCCACGAGCTGGTGGACTCGATCATCGGCGACAACTACCCGGTGCCCGACCGGATGCTGGTCCACAACGAGCGCATCGTGCACGAGTACCTGATGTGGGCGATGTGCGGGGATCCCCGACCGGCCGGGAAGTTCGACCTCTACGCGGTCGAGGGCGGAACGGCCGCGATGTGCTACATCTTCAAGTCGTTGAAAGCCAATCGTCTGCTCAAGCCCGGCGACACGATCGCGCTCGGCACACCGATCTTCACGCCGTACATCGAGATGACGCACCTCGAGGACTACGCCCTGAACGTGGTGAACATCCATGCCCCGCAGGAGAACCGCTTCCAGTTCACGGACGCGGAGCTCAAGAAGCTGGAGCATCCGCAGATCAAGGCGTTCTTCCTCGTCAACCCCGGCAATCCGACGGGCGTCGCGCTCAGCAAGGAGACGATCGGCAAGATCGCCAATCTGGTGAAGAGGCGCCCCGACCTGATGCTCCTGACGGACGACGTGTACGGAACGTTCGTCCCGGAGTTCCGGTCCCTGCTGGGCGAGGCGCCCCAGAACACGATCGGCGTCTACTCGTATTCGAAATACTTCGGCTGCACGGGTTGGCGGCTCGGCGTGATCGCGGTCCACGAAGACAACATCTTCGACAAGATGATCGCGAAGCTTCCCGACACGGAGCTCAAGGCGCTCGACAAGCGCTACGGCGCGCTGACCCTCGAGCCGCGCAAGGTCAAGTTCATCGACCGCATCGTGGCCGACAGTCGTGACGTGGCCCTCAACCACACCGCCGGGCTCTCGCTGCCCCAGCAAGTCATGATGACCCTGTTCTCCCTCTCCGAGATGATGGACGGCGCCAGGCGCTACCAGCAGGCCTGCATGGAGATCGTCCATCGGCGTGCGTTGGCCATGATCGAAGGCCTGGGCCTCCAGGTCACGCCGAACCCGCTGTTCGATGCCTACTACGGCTTGATCGACTTCGAGTTCTGGGCGCGAAAGAACATCGGCGAGGACGCGGTCGAATACCTCAAGAAGAACGTCCACCCGCTCGATCTCGCCTTCCGTCTGGCCGAGGACCACGGAATCGTGCTGCTGAACGGCGGTGGCTTCGAGGCGCCCGACTGGTCGCTTCGCGTTTCGCTGGCCAATCTGGCCGATGACGTGTACGACGACATCGGACGCGGGGTTCGGTCGGTCGCGCGCGGCTACCGCGATGCCTTCGAGGCCTCCAGGGGCGCAAAGAAGGAGTAAGAAACCTCAGGGGGCGACCAGGGAGGGAGAGCCATGAACTGGTTCGTGGATGCCCTGCGGCACAACCCCGAGCTGGCGATCTTTCTCACGCTGGCGCTGGGCTTCCTCGTTGGTCGCCTCAAGATCGGTGGCTTCAGCCTTGGGACGGTGGTGGGCACGCTCCTGGCGGGCGTGCTCATCGGCCAGCTCGACATCAAGGTTCCGGCCATCGTGAAAACCGTGTTCTTCGATCTGTTCCTGTTCACGACGGGGTACAAGGTCGGGCCCCAGTTCTTCCGCGCTCTGAAGAAGGACGCCGTGTCCCAGGTCGCGCTCACGGTGGTCCTCTGCGTGACGTGTCTGGTAAGCGCCTTCGTGGCTGCGAAGCTCCTCGGGTACGACATGGGGACCGCCGCGGGGCTCCTGGCCGGGGCGTTCTCGGAGTCGACGGTGATCGGGACCGCCGGGGAAGCGATCAACCGCCTCGCGATCCCGACCGAAGAGAAGACCCGGTTGATCAACAACATTCCGATCGCTTATGCGGTGACCTACCTGATCGGCACCGCTGGACTGGTCTGGTTCCTTCCTGTCATCGGGCCGAAGCTGATGGGGGTCAACCTGAAAGAGGAGGGCAGGAGAGCTCAGGCGAAGACGGTGGGGGCTGCCGAGCTGGAGCCCGGGATCACGTCCGCGGCGCGACGGTACGATGTTCGAGCCTACCGCGTGTCGAACCAATTCCTGGCCAAGAGGACGATCGGCGAAATCGAGGCGATGCCCAAGGACGCACGGGTCTTCATTCTGCGGATCCGTCGTCAGGGCCAGATCGTCGAACCGCAGCCGAGCACGGTGATTCTCGAGGACGATGTCATCGCGGTGGCCACGCGGCGTGCGGTGCTGGTGGAGCACGGCGCCAAGATTGGGCCCGAGGTGGAAGACCACGCGTTGCTCGACATCCCCGTCGAGATGTTGGACGTCGTGGTGACGAACAGGACGCTGGCCGGACAGACCGTGGCCGAGTTGGCCCGCCACGAGGTCGCCCGCGGCGTCTTCTTGCAGAAGCTCGTGCGAGCCGGTGAGGAGATGCCGGCCGTCCCCGAGATGACGATCGACCGTGGCGATGTCATGAGCCTCGTCGGCCCGAGACCCGAGGTCGAGCGGGCGGCCAAGGAGCTCGGGTACCCCGACTGGCCAACGAACACCACTGATATGATCTTCGTCGGCACCGGCATCGTGCTCGGGGGGCTCGTCGGCCTCCTCTCGATCACGATTGCCGGGCTGCCGCTCACCCTCACCGCCAGCGGCGGCGCTCTCGTCATGGGGCTCGTGTTCGGGTGGCTGCGTTCCGTGAGACCGCTCATCGGCCGCATACCCGAACCAGCGATCTGGATCTTCGACACCGTCGGGCTCTGCGTCTTCATCGGTGTGGTGGGCCTGAGCGCTGGCCCGGGGTTCGTCGCTGGGCTTCAGACAACCGGGATCAGCCTCGTCGTCGTAGGGTTGGTGTGCGCCCTGATTCCTCACACCGTGGCGATTCTTTTCGGGCGGTACGTACTCAGAATGAATCCGCTCATCCTCCTGGGGGCGTGCGCCGGGGCGGGAACGATCACGGCCGCGCTCCGGGCCATCCAGGATGAAGCGCAGAGCAAGGTGCCGGCGCTCGGCTACACGGTGCCGTATGCCATCGGGAACATTCTGCTGACGGCCTGGGGGCCGGTCATCGTGGCCCTGATGTGGGCGGGGCGTTAGGAACGTCTCAGAGAAACCGCCGCCTCCCTGAATTCAGGTCGGATGAGCAGACGACGAACGACGACTTAAGCTCCGTGAGCCGCATGCGGCCGTCGTCCACGACCGTCATCTCGATGATGGCCGGGGGCTCTGACTTCTTCCACGGCAGGTATGAAAGGATGTTGATCGAGTAGGCGATACCCTCGCCGACTTGCTTCGCCCGCGCGTCATAGGCCCAGAACGAGCGCTGTTCGCGCTCGTACGCTTGATAGTTGCAGCGGGTCTCGATCACTCGCCAGGCGAACTCCTGCACCAGCCGTGGCACCGGAGTATTCCGAGCAAACAGGATTCGGGACTCGATGGGGGCAGCGGCGAAGCCCGCCAGAGCACACAGCATCGACACGAGAGTCACCATTCGCCACACGACGTCGCCATCGTAGCGCATCGCCTCGCGGTCGGCCTCTCGACGGCCGTCTCGCTGTCGAGTACGGCCTCTGTCCCATTGCCAAGCGTGCCCCGGCTGTGTATGGTGCCCGCATCTCTGATCGACCCACCGGTGAGGAGGGATCATGAGGCACCGATTCACCGTCTCGTTGGTGCTCGGGCTCACGCTGCTTGTCATCTCAGCTGCGTGGAAGGAGCCGGCTTCGGCTGAAGACGCTCCGCCACCACCACCGGTGCTGTCCCCGGCAGAAGCACTGTTCCTCCCCCTGAAGGAGAAGGTCCACGCCCTGGACACGCCCTTCCTGAGAGACACAGACCTGAAACTGCACCTTCGCCTCTTCTACTTCAACCGAGAGAAGCCTGACGACTCTGAGAACGAGGCGTTGGCCTTCGGAGGCTGGGTCGGCTACAAGTCCGGGTGGCTGCTCGACACCTTCGCGATGGGGGCGACGCTGTATGGCTCAGCCCCGCTCTACGCGCCGACCGACAAGGACGGCACGCTCCTCCTCAAGCCTGGCCAGAACGGCTACTACGTGCCGGGCGAGGCGTGGGGCGCGCTCCGATATCAAGACTACGCGCTCCTCAAGGGCTATCGTCAGCTGGTCGATCAGACCTACATCAACCCGCAGGACAACAGGATGACGCCGAACACCTTCCAGGGCGTGACGCTCGGGGGCAAGGTGGCCTGGGTCCAGTACCTTACCGGGTTTCTCTGGCAGATCAAGCCGCGCAACTCCGATGAGTTCATCAGCATGTCGCAGCAGGCGGGGGCCGGGGTGAACAGCAACGACGGCGTCGGCCTCGCCGGCGTACGGCTGACGCCGCTCCAGGGGCTCCGGATCGACTTCAGCAACCAGTACGGCGTCAACACCTTCAACACCATTTATGCCGAGGCCGACTACCTGCGGCCCCTGAGCGCGGACTGGAAGCTCCGCATGGGAGTGCAGTTCACCGACCAGCGCGCTGTCGGCGATGGGCTCCTGCCCAGGGCCGTCGGCAAGCAGTTCTGGGACACCCAGGCGGGCGGGGCGCGCGTCCAGGCGATCTACCGGGACCTGACGCTCACCGGAGCCTTCTCGATTATCAGCGCCGGCAACACCATCCAGTCCCCGTGGGGGAGCTTTCCCGGATACCTCTCCGAGATCGACCAGGACTTCGACCGCGCCCGAGAGAAGGCGGTGGGGGTCGGCGCGGCCTACGATTTCAAGGCGCTCGTCCAGGGCTTGAGCAGCAACGTCAACTTCACCTGGGGGTGGGATGCCATCAACCCGTCCTCGGGCAAGAAGGCGCCCAACCAGGCAGAGTACGATTTCACCGTCGACTACCGCCCGCCCGTGCAAAAGCCGTTCTTCCTCAATGGGATGTGGTTTCGCTTCCGCGGGGACATGCTCGATCAGCAAGACGCCAAGAAGCTCGGCTACCAGTTCCGTATCATCCTCAACTGGGAGAGGGATCTGATCTAGTACTCTACTGCGCCCGCGCCCCGCCGTTTCACGCGTATGTTGAACGGCTCACCAGCGTCCTCGGTCACCAGGATCGGCATGGTTCGCTCCGCGCCTATGTCACCGGGCTCTGTTTGCCGGGGGAACGGAAGAGCATCGAACCGATGGCCGCGCGTGTCGACCTGGAGTGGCTGGTCGAAGTGCATCGCGCCCTCGCGGAGGACGTGACTGTCGTTTTGCTTCGACATCCGCGCGGTCAGCGCCTTCGCTGATCACCAAGGCCACCGTTCACGTTTCCGCCTGATCGTCAACGCCGATCTGAATCTCCTGTCATCGGAAGTCGTCAGCGCCCCGACCGCCCATCGCGAACGCCCTGATCGTAGGCCTCGGTCTTCGACTTCTCGTGCTGGTCGTAGATGATGCCACCCAGAAGTCCGACGCCGGCGCCGATGGCGGCGCCCATTCCCGCATTGCCGGCGATCGCGCCGAGCGCCGCCCCTCCGGCCGCGCCCATCGCCGTCCCGCCCGCGGCCCGCCGCTCCGTATCGGTCATGCTGGCGCAGCCTCCGAGGGCGAGGGCCAGCACGAGCGCTGCCGCCGTGTGTCGTGCTCGCATGAGACCTCCCTGCCCGTTCACTTCGGGTTACACGGAAACTGCGCCAGGAAGAAGCGCCCGACGAAATCGACAGCGGGCTCTGCCTGGTACCGTGGGTTGTCGTTCGCCCATTGGACGAAGAGCCGCACGGCCTCATTGCGCGACGGTGGCGGGTCCGGGGGACAGACGACCGCCTTGAGTTTTTCGTGACGGGTCAGAACGCAGACGAAACTCATCGAGCGTGATCGCGGGTGCGGGCGTCGTGAATCCGAGGATCGCGATCACGAGCAGCCGCCATACGAGCGTCGCGCGCCTGGCCATGAATGCACCTCCAACACGGATCCCGTCGTCTCGAACGGATTCGCGATCGTTATACGGCTAGGATGTCCAGGTCGCCATAGTCCCTTGGTCGTACTTCGGGCCGCCGGCGCGCGGCAGTTCCATGGGACCAACGTCCCATTGTTGACGGCCGTGACGGGCCGTAGCTTCCGCGGC
>WNGM01007561.1_pt1 | contig 12987 bp, 11 predicted proteins | sample 5400571 | NCBI WGS metagenome assembly WNGM01 (sample SAMN13153378, study PRJNA577476) | soil metagenome | isolation source: 100 cm soil or saprolite under Garry oak tree replicate 2 | place: USA:California | collected 2016-06-15
CGTCCGGGCCGGCGCCGGCCCGGGCTTGCAGGCGTCGCTTTGCGACCAGGCGGCGCTCCATCGTCAGCGCGTCGGCGAGCGACTGCGGCGGGAGGAACGTGACGGTCTCGATCCGACCATGGGGCGAGCCCGCGCGATCGATCCGGCCCACGCGCTGCTCCAGCCGGGCGGGGCTCCAGGACAGGTCGTAATGGATCACGCGCGAGGCGTCCTGGAGATTCAGGCCTTCACTCAGGAGATCGGTTGCGACGAGGACGTCGGTCTCGAGTGCGCGGGCGGGCGGTGGAGCGCCCTGAGCCTGCGGCGCGAATACGCGCAGCACTTCCTCCCGCCCGGCGGGCCCGCTCCCGAACCAGCCCCGCTCTCCCGTCACCGCCGCGACGCGGTGGCCGCGGAGGCGGCGCATCAGGTGATGCACGGTGGCGCGGGACTGGACGAAGAGGACCGTCTTGCCCGCGCGGCCATCGAGCAGGCGCGCCAGCGCGTCCGCCTTGGGATCGTCGGCTGACGCAGCCAGCGCACGCAGCCGCCGCACCATATCGCGGTCACGCTCGGTCGCGGCGGCGGGTCCGGGCGGAAGGACCAGGGGGAAGAACGCGAGCTGCAGGTCGCTCGACCCGGCGGGGAACAAGCGCCTGAAGTCGCGGCGCCCGAGCGTCCTCCCTTGCGCCGCGGCCGCGACACCCAGCTCGAGGAACGCTTCGTACCGATCGAGGCTCGCGCGAAACGCGGGCAGACTCGAAGCGAGCTGCGACAGCAGAAGCATGCGAAACAACGCCGCCGCCTCGCCGCCCGCTTCGAGCCGACCGATTCCCGTCACAAGCTGGTGGAGCTCCGCGTCGGGCGCCGTGCCCAAGCGCATCGCCTCGTCTACGGCCCGCTCTGGGAAAGAGAGCACGGCCGGCCCGGTGCCGTAGCCCGCGTGCACGCGCTCGCGCGAGCGCGACACGCTCAGGCGGGCCGCGGCGGCCGCCACGGCGTGCGGATCGGCGTCGCCCCGCGCCGCGCGGCACAGGGAGGGCACGCCCAAAGCCGTGAGGTCGTGGTCGCGCAGGAAGAGGCGGAACAAATGGAACAGGTCCGCGATCCGATTGTGCACCGGCGTGGCCGTGACGAGCAGGACGCGCGCACCGACCAGCATCTTCGCGAGCGCGCGGTAGCGGTTGGTGTCGGGGTTTCTGAAGCGATGCGCTTCGTCGACGATGTAAAGGCGGTAGAGGGCGGTAGAGGACGGTACAGGGCGGTAAGATGGTGCACTCAGCGACTCATGGGTGAGGATAGGTGCCTCGGTCCCGTGCTCCGCGAGGAGCGCGCGCCACTGGCCCACCAATACTGCTGGCACGACGAGCGCGAACGGCTCGCCGAGGGCGAGGGCGACTGCGAGCGCAACGTACGACTTGCCGAGCCCGACGGCGTCGGCGAGCAGGGCGCCGCCGTAGCGCGCCACGATGCCGACGAGCCGCTCGGCGGCGGGGAGCTGGTGTGGGGCGAGCCACGCCGGCCACGGCGCTTCGCCTTCGAGCGCGAGCGGCGTGAGGTCGAGCAACGCGCGCGCCCCGAGCGCCGCGACCGCCGCCGGCGCGCCGACCGCCCCCGGCGCGAGGAGGCAGGCGAGCGGCTCGGAGAGCGGGGCGAGATGCTCAGAGAGGATCCGTGGCGGATGCGTCCAGTGCACGGCGGTCCGCGGCGTCGAGCTGGTAGATGTCGGCAATGGCGTCGTCGTCCGAGACGTGCACGCGGCCCTGGTCCGCGAGGCTGCGCCAGGCCGTCGCCCCCGTGGGCGGAAGCGGCAGTGACCGGACGACGCGCGCGTTGAACCGCCGGAAGCCACCTCGGGCGGGATCGGCATAGAGCCGCGCGAGCGCCGTGAGCCAACGCGAGTTCAGCAGTGCGGCCAGCGCGTACGCGTCGTCCGCGACGCGGGTCGCGATCCCGTAGACGGTGTTCAGGGGAACCACCCCGGCGTCGGGAACGACGGCGGCGAGTCGCCGGGCGAGGTCGGGCCAGATCACCCGGTGTGGAGCGTCCGCCAGGGCGAGCCGGTACAGTTGCCAGGCCGGACCGCCGCGGTAGTCGCTGCGACGGCGCAGGCGATCGAGATGTAGATCCAGCGCGCGGGCCAGCTCGGCCGGGAGGCGGGCGAGCGGCCGGCCGTCGGGTCCGTGGGTCCACAAGACGTGGGCACGCGGCGTCGCGCGCCACGGCCCCAGGTCCCGGCCCCGGACGACGGGCCGGGTCCCCGGTCCCGGTCGCGCGACCAGGAACACGTCGTCCGCTCCGGTCTTCACACCGAGCTGCGGCGTCCAGCGATCGCCCACCGTTGGACACACGGCTCGCAGGTGACGCGTGACCCGTGTGGCCCCTCCTCCAAGGATCCAGGGCCCGTCGGTCGCGAGGGCGCGCTGCGGCATCTCCCGGGCTCGGGTCTTGGGCCCGAGGGCAGTGGCCACGCGCTCGCGGCCGGTCGGCTCGAGCCGCGCAGCCACGAGCGCCATGGGGTAAACCGCGGCTCCCCCGCCGAACGCTCCCGCCTGGTCGACCGGCGCCACCCGCTCGAGGCGGGTGCTTGCGACGAGCCGCCGCCGCAACGGCTCTGCGTAGCCGCTCGAGGCCAGCTTCGCGGGGACGAGGAGCGCCGCCGCACCACCGGGAGCGACGAGCTCGAGCGCGCGCTCCACGAACGCGACCGCGAGGTCGGGCAGGTGCGCAAACCCGCGCCCGCGCGCCGGCCGCCACGTGACATAGCGCGTCGCCAGCGTCTCCCGCACCTGGGCGGGCACGCGCTCGCCGCGGACCCAGGGCGGGTTCCCCGCGACGAGGTCGAACCCGCCGCGTGCCAGGATGTCGGCGAAGTGCGATTCGAACGCGAAGAACGGGGCACCACCCTCCCGGGAGAGGCGGCGCGCGGCCGCACGGAGCTCGCGGCGACTGGCGCGCACCCGCCGGAGCAGCGCGCGCTCGTCCGGCCGGAGCCCGCGGCGCCGTCCGAACAGATCGCGATCCTTGCCCGCGGCGACCAGCTCGACGGCACGCCGCTCGAGCGCACTGACGGCTGCCGCGAACAAACGTCGTGCGAGCGCCCCCTCGGCCCTGGCGAGCTCGCCTAGCGCCTGCCGCTTGGCCGGTCCGGCGAGGCCGAAGAGCTCGGACCGGGCGACGCTGAGCCGCTCGACCTCCGTCGCCGGGACCGAAGTTGCCGCAGCGCCGCCCAGTGCGCGGGCCAGGGTGAGCGGGTCGAGCAGAGCGTCCCCCTGGCGCACGTGCCCGTCGAGGTTCGGCAGCGGAGCGAGCCGGGTGAGGTCGGCTTCGTCCTGGCCCGCCACGAGGGCGAGCCACAGCCGCAGCTCGGCGAGCCGTACGGCGGTGAGCTTCAGGTCGACACCGAACAGCGAGTGCGCCAGCACGTCGCGGCGCACCATGGCGGCGGGTCCCTCGCCCGCGGCGCAACGCAGGTGTGTGATCTCCTCCAGCGCGCCCAGAAGAAACGCGCCGGAGCCGACCGCTGGGTCGAGCACGGCGACCCGGCGCAGATCGGGCCGCGGCCCCGCGGGCGGCTCGCCGTCGTGCATCCAGCGCTCCGCGGCCATCGGCGCGAGGTCGAAGCGATGCACGAGGATCGCGGTCAGACCGGCGCGCACGATCTCACGCACCAGGGCGGCCGGGGTGTAGTAGCTGCCGCTCGCGCGCCGCTCGGCGGGGTCCATCACACCCTCGAACACCCGGCCCAGCATGTCGGGCGCGACGCAATTGCCCCCGTCTTCCTCCTCGCGCGCTGAGAAGTGGAACCGCTCGAACAGCTCGTCGAACGCATCGCGCCAATCGGTATTGCTCCAGCGGGCCGGGCCGTCGCGGCGCTCGAGCGCGGTGGGCTCGAACAGCCCGCCGTTCAGAAACGGCAGACGGCCCAGCGCGCGCGCTGCGCTGGCGCGTGCGTCCGCCGGCCGGTTGAGGGCGCCGAAGCACAGCGGATCGAAGACCTGGCGATGGAAGTGGCGCCGGCCGACGACGCTCTCATCGAAGCGGTGAATCAGGTAGCGCCGATCCCCGTCCAGCCAGCCTTTCGCTTGCACGAAGTAGAGGAACAACACGCGCGTGAGCGCGGTGAGCGTCAGGGCATGCCGATCGGACCGGCTGCGGGGGGTCGGCAGGCGATCTGTCAGGCGCTCCAATGTGGCCCTGAAGGCCCGGAAGAACCGTGGGGTCACGCCTTCGCTGGCGAGCGCCTCGCCGATGCGGAGGCTGAGCGCGAGTGACGTTTCACCCGCGAGGGGGCTGAACCGCTCCAGGGTGTCGAGCAAGCCCCCCGGCGGTCGCTCCAGGGGAATCGTGGCGAGGCGAACCGCCGGGCCGCCCCTGCCGCCGCGCTCCCCGCGCGCGGTCGCGCGCCAGGTTGCACAGACGAGACGCCGCGGGCCCGAGCCGAGCGCGCACGCGAGCCCCCGCTCGGCTTGCGCGGCCAGGCGCTGCGCCGCCGCGCGGACCGCCCGCTCGGGGTCGCGGGCCTCGATCCCGAATACGCGGAACGCCTCGTGACGCGCCACCAGCGCCGCGCGGATCACCCCCGCCGCTTCCGCCTGCGCCGGACCGAGCCAGGGTCCGGGTGGCACGGGCTCCCACGCCGCGTGAAACCCGAGCGCCCCAAAGAGGTGGCGAAGATCGTCGATCTGCTCGGTGCGGGCGAGAAGTTCCCGCAGCACCACGGGACCCCTGGTTCGGAGTATTGCGAGGAGGGTCGAATTGCCGCGGGAGCGGGGAGCAGGGAGCGGTACCTTCCGATGCACCGGCGGGTACCGCTCCCCGCTCACTGCTCCCGTTCTTTACGTGCTTTTCACGGACCTCTAACTGGCTTTTCTGAGCCTGATGCTCCCATTCACCGTCTCGAGGGCGAGTCGTCGCCCCCCACTCCCGATCGTGCCATGCAGCCTGCGGGGGCCGAGTCGTCCCGTGACCATGAGCGGGAAATCGGTCTGGATGTCGCCGTTGACGGTCGTCGCGCGGACCTCGGTGGACAGGCCAGCCGGAAGATCGAGGGTGATCCCGCCGTTGACCGTGCGGAACTCGAGGGCGTTGCTCCACGTGGCGCGGCCGAGCGACGCCACGATCTCGCCGTTCACCGTCTGCGCCTCGGCGTAGCCGGCCGTGGAAATGCGGATGCTGCCATTCACCGTGTTTGCTTCCACGTCGCCCGTGAGGTCGGCCGCCCCGACATCGCCGTTAACCGTCCTCCCGACGAACCGCACGCCCGCGGGCACGCGCACTGTGAAATCGACCGTCACATCGTTGTCGCGGACGTTCATGTGACCGCCATCGCCTGCGTCGCAGCTGTTCTCCCGGCGGCCGTCGCTGGGGTACACGGCGCAGATCGTGACGCCATCCTCGTGCTGCACGACCTCGATCTTCACCTCGTCGGGGTCGCTCCTACGCGCGTGTTTCACGGCGGTCACCTCGACGTCGCCCGAGCCGGCGACGGCGCGGACGTCGCCGTTCACGCCCTTAATCTCGATCGCTTTGCCGGGGGCGACTTTGCCCTTCCAGTGGAATTCGCTCTGGCCGGTGGCGGCGCGAGGGACCAGAGCCAAGCAAGCCGCGCCGGCGAGCAGCGCGGATAGGGAGACGCGCATGATCAGTCCTCCTCGTGGTCCTCGTCTTTGTCCTTGTGTCTGTCTCTATCCTTGTCTTTTGACAACTGCCCCGGACGGCAAATCTTGATGTCGCCCCCGAACGACTCGAGCTCGAGCCGGGCGCTGCCCGAGCCGATGGTGAAGCTGAAGCGGTGCTTCGTCTTTCCCGTCAGCTGCACGGGGAAGCAGGCGCTGAACTCACCATTGAACGTCGAGACGGAGACCGAGACGTTCCCCTTTTCGGGAACCGACACCCGCACGTCGCCGTCATGCGTCCCAAAGCGATAGCGGCCGCCGTCCTTGATCGTCCCGTCGTAGGTGATGTCCCCGTTGACCGTGTTCGCTTCGGCATTGGCCGATTCGATCTGCATGAGCGTGATGTCGCCGTTCACCGTTTCCGCGGTGAGGTCTCCCGAGACCTCCGTAGCATGGATCTCTTCGTTGACGCTGCTCAAGTCGATGCGACCGCGCGCCTTCTCGAGTGTCACGGCTCCCATGACGGATTTGAGCGAGACGTTGCCCGCCCCACCCAGGACCGTGATCTCGCCTTGCACTGTCTCGGCGGTGATCTCGTTTTGCGCGCCGTCCACTTTGATGTCGGTGTAGACCCCGGAGAGGTTCAGGGCCATCCACGCCGGCACGGTGACGGCGTAGTCGATCTGGGACGGCCCCCGCCGTCCCGCTTCGGTCTTCACTCGGACGACTTGTTCGGATGCGTCGACGCTGATCCGGTCACGACTCGAATGCTCGGCCACGACCCGCACCGCGTTGCGGCTCCACGTCTTGACGGCGATCTCGCCCCCGAAGTTGCTGATCTCGAGGCGGGCGCCCGCCCGCACCGGGACGGTCGTGTCGGTCTGCTGCGCGAACGTGAGCGCCGCGAGCGTCGCCAGGGTCGTCAGCATGCTGGTCTATCCTCCTCCTAGCTCCGCGCGCCGGCGAGTGTCGCCGCTTGGCGCAGGAGCTCCAGTTTCCGCCGCATCTCTTGGGCGAGGTGCAGGTTCAGATATGAATTCGCGGGGTCGGCCGCAAGCGCGCTCTGCGCTCCGCGGATCGCCCGGTCGATGATTCTCAGGTTCCGCTCGATCACGCGCACCGTGGCCGTGTCGAGTCGGCCGCGCCCGCGCGCAAGGGCGCGCTCGAGATCCGCCACCTGGGCGTCGAAACGGACGTCGCCCGGGTACGCGGACGCGTTGAGAAGCGCCGGCGCGCGTACGGACACGAGGGCGGGCGGGGGCGGGATGGTCCCGCGTCGCATGATCAGCCACGCGACGCTACCCGACAGCAGCGCGAGCACCACGGACGCAGCAGCGAGCTGCGGTACAGTAAAGGAAAGACGCCTCACGACCGGCCGCGCCTTCAAGCGCGACGACACCCCGATCCGCGCCGCCACGGCCGGCCAGAGGTCCGCCGCTGGCGGGCGATCGTCCAGCGCGCGCGCGTTCGTCACGACGCGCCGCAGCTCCTCGAGCGTGGTTCGGCAGGCGTCGCAGGAGGCGAGGTGCGCCTCGAGCGCCGTCCGCTCCGGCGCCGCGAGCTCCTCGTCGAGATACTCCGAGAGTCGATCAGTCCACTGGTCCTTCATACGCCACTCCCTTTCGTACTCCCGTGTCCCTAGCCCCTAGCCCCTAGCCCCTTCCATCAGCGCTCGAGATGCCGGCGGAGCGCCATGCGGGCATGATGCAGTTGCGATTTCGACGTGCCGGCCACGATCCCCAGCATGTCGGCGATCTCTTCGTGCCGGTACCCCTCGACATCGTGCAGGACGAACACCTGTCGCGCGCCGTCGGGCAGCCGCCCGATCGCTTCCTCGAAATCCATCGACAACTCCGGCGCCGCCGCGCGACCCGCCACGTCGTCGAGGACGTCGGCCGAGTCGACATGGCGGCTGCGCTCCGTGCCGAGTGTGGTGCGCCGGGCGAGGATGACATTCACAGCCACGCGGTGCAGCCACGTCCCGAACGCCGCTTCGCCCCGGAACGTCCCGAGCTTGGTCCAGGCGCGCACGAACACGTCCTGCGCGATGTCGTCGGCATGGTCCGGGCCGACCATCCGTCGCACCAGACTATGGACGCGCGCCACGTGGGCCCGGTACAGACGCTCGAAGGCGCGGCCGTCACCGGAGGCGGCGAGCGCCGCGTCGGCAGTTTCCGCGTCCCCCAACGCCCGCTGGTCCGGATCTCTGCGCAGTGTCGCCACCCCGGGAGTGGTGAGCTCCATGTGCCTCATTCGATGGGACATAGAGCTAAAAGGTTGTAGCAGCATGGGAAAGGCCAATTCTAGACGCGCAGACGGACAGGGGAGAATAGTTACAGTAGATTCCGAGCCGCCATGAGCTCCCCGGCCAACCTTCTCGCCCTCGCGGGCCTCGGCCTGCTGCTGGGCTTCCGTCACGCGTTCGAGCCGGACCACCTCGCCGCGGTCTCGACGCTCGCGACGCGCCAGGGCCGCCTGCTCGACGCCTGTCGCCTGGGCCTCGCCTGGGCGCTGGGCCACACCGCGAGCGTCGGCGTCGTGGTGGGCGCGATCATCCTGTTCGGGCTGCGTCTTCCCGACCGGCTCTGGCCCGTGGCCGACCTGCTGGTGGCGCTGCTCCTCATCGGGCTCGGCGGGACCGTGATCCTGCGATACGCGCGGGGACGGTGGCATCTCCACGTGCACGCGCATGCCGGCGGCTCGCACCTTCATCTCCATAGCCACGCACAGGGGACGGCACACGAGCACACGCATCCGCAGGGAGATGCGCGCCGCTCGCTGGGGTTCGGCCTGCTGCATGGTCTCGCGGGGAGCGCCGCGATCCTGGTGCTGCTCGTCGCCGCGGCGCCGACCCGCATGGCCCAGGTCGCCTATTTCGTCGCGTTCGCGTTCGGTACGATGATCGGAATGCTCGCGGTGTCGGTCTCGCTCGCGAGCCTGGTGCGGCTCGCTTCGACGCGGGGCGCGCGCTGGGCGACCTTGCTCCATCTGGGTAGCGCGGCGGTGAGCGTGACGGTAGGGGTAGCGCTGGCGGGGCGAGTGGCGTCGCAGCTATAGCGCGACGCACTGGCGATTTGCTGCGAGTGGTGAATAGTTAAGCGCCTCGCTCCCACTCGGAGGCCGCTTGCTCACTTCTCGCCTGCTGGTGTGCACGATGTTCGCGCTGTGACCCGCACTCGCATCGGCGCAGGACTCCGCACCCGATACGATCCCGTTTCGCCGGCATCAGTGGGCAGCCCAGTTCGCCGGCGGTACGAGCTTCGCGAGCCTCGGCGTCCTCCGTTTCACCGCACCCACCCGCGCATGGCTGCTCGACTTCCGATTTGCGGGGGGCCACTCGCACGATAGGCAGTATGTCCAGGACACACTGGTCGGCGACGGGTACACGTCCAAGGCAAACGTCGACGCTCGAGTCGGGCGCCGGTTCTACCAGGGCCGGGGGAAGTCGGTGGTGAGCTTCCAGACGGTCGGCCTCCTTGGCGGGTTCGCGCACGCGTGCTCGGCACTAAGGCAATCCCCGTTTGCGGGCGGTTCGTGTTCCAATGGCTGGACGGCGGGCGCGTTCGGAGAGCTCGGCGCAGCGTACTTGATCACACGCCGTTTCAGTATCGGAGGGACGGCGACCGCAACCTTCTCTTACCAGCGCACTACCCAAAGGTCGTCGGGCGGAGCGGTGGACAAGGCATGGGCCTACTCGGGCGCGATCCAAGGGCTCTCGTTCGCGGCGACGGTATATTTCTGAGACTTGCATGCTCGGACGGCTCCGGTGGGTCCCCCTTGTCTTGCTGCTCGGCTGCCTGGACAGCTTCGCCCCGGCCGGCGCCGTGCCGCTCACGCCGCCCGCAGCCTACCGGGTCTGGTGGACGGAGATCGAGCGCTGCGCCGGGCTGTGGGGTGACTTCGATCGCGTGGAGTGGTACGAGGTACCGGGCTCGACCTACACCTGTCCCGCCCACGAGGGCCGCTGCGACGGATGGTGGCGGTCGCCGCACACGATCTACGTGGCGCAGAGCCAGTTGTACGACCGGCCACTAGTCGAGCACGAGATGCTGCACGACCTGCTACAACGCGGTGACCACCCGCCGGTGTTTCAGGCGTGCGGCGTCTAAAAGACTAGAGGCACAGACGCGGCAGACGCACAGGGGAGAATAGGACGGAGTAACAGCTCTACTCACTCCCCGAATCCACTGCGTCCACGACGGTCGCCGCGGTGAGCGTTCCGAAAACGTTGGTCATGGTGCGGAACATATCGGGGACGCGATCGAATCCGAGCAGCAGCTGCAGGCCGGTGAGCGGCAGGCCCGCGGCGGCGAACGCCGGCACCAGGCTCACGATGCTTGCCGAGGGGACGCTTGCGACCGTGAGCGACGCGAGAAACACGGCGGCTCCCGCCTGGAACATACCCCCGAGCTCGAGCGGGATGCCGTACAGTCGGGCCACGAACAGCACCGCCACCGCCTGGAACAAGGCGCTCCCCGCGCGACCGACACTCGCGCCCAGCGGGAGCACGAAGCTCGCCACGGTGCGCGAGAGCCGCAGCTCGCTCTCCGCGGCTTCGAGCATGATGGGAAGCGCGGTGAGCGACGACGTCGTCGAGAAGGCCATGAGCAGAGAGGCACGGATGGCCCGTAGATAGCGCACCGCCCCGACGCGTCCGACGACTGCGACGGCGGGCAGGTACACCCCGGCGATGAACACGGCGAGCCCCGCAATTACCGTCAGGATGAACAGCGCCATAGTCTTGATCAGGTCGAGCCCGAACTTTGCGACTGCGTCGGCCACGATCGCGAAAATTCCGAGCGGAGCGAGCAGCAGCACCCAGCGCACGATGCGGATGAGCGCCTGCGTGGCCACGTCGGCGAGGTCCGTAAGGGCGTGTCGTTTCTCGTCGGGCAACGCGGCAGCGGCCGCGGCGAAGATCGTGATGAACACGATGAGCGGGAGCAGATTCCCGTCCACGGCAGCCCGCACCGGGTTCGACGGGATGAGCTCCACAATGAACCGGGCGCCCGTGGTGATCTGCTCTGCCGCGTGTCCCACGGCTCCGGAGTCTGCGGCGGCCGTCTGGCGGAGTGCCGCCTGCTGATCGGGCGTGATGGGGGCGAGCGGCAAGAGCAACGCCGCCACCACGAATCCGACGACGATCGCGGCGAGCGTCGTCCCCCACAGGAAGCCGAGCGTCCGGACGCCGAGCCGGCCCACGCGTCGCAAGTCGCCGAGCCCGGCGATACCGGTGAACAGCGCCGTGGCGACGAGCGGGACCACGACCATCGACAGCAGGTTCAAGAACAGGGTGCCGAGCGGCCGCAGCCACCGCGTCGCGGCCAACAGCAGAGGCGAGTGCGTCAAGACCGCAGCCAGGCCCAACCCGAGCCCGGCCGCGAGGCCGAGTGCCATCCAGACGTGGCTTCCGATCGGTCGCACGGTATTATTTCCGGGCACAATGATCACCGGCGCCATCATGCTCCGCAACCGTTAGCGCCCTGGCCACGCCCGCGAGGCGATCGTTCCGCCTGACGGGGACCGCGGGGCCGCCTGTGGCCGTCGAGGTCACGAGCGCGCCTGGGCAGCGTCCCGTGGTGGTCCTCTCCGGCCCGCCGAAGCTCGGGCTCGCCGAGCGGCTGGCACGGGCCGGGTTCGCGGTGGTGTCATTCGACCCGCCGGGGGCGTCGGGCCTCGAGAGCGTGCTGGACGCGCTGGGGCGTGGGGTGTTGGACGTGGCCGCGGATAGCTATGCCTTGATCGAGCCCCGCGATGATGGCTCGATCGCGCTGGCTCGGGCCGTCGCGGGTGCGCGGGTGCCCGGGCTCGTCGTGCGCGACATGCCGGTCGAGCTCGCGGCGACGGCGATTGTGCAGTGGCTGGCGAAACACCTGGTGTGATCACCCTCGCAATGGTCCGGCGGGCGTTGCGAGAGCACCGTCCCCAAGTGGCCGATGCCCCCGATGCCAAGCCTGCCGCGGTCGCCCTCGTCCTGCTGGAGGGCCCCGAGGGTCTCGAGATCCTGCTCATCCGGCGTGCCGAGCGCGTCGACGACCCGTGGTCCGGTCAGATCGCGTTCCCGGGCGGCCGGTACGACGTCGGCGACCGGGATCTCGAGGCGACGGCGATTCGGGAGACCCGGGAGGAGACAGGTGTGGACTTGTCGAGTGCAGAGCCCCTTGGCGCGCTGGACGATCTCTATCCCCGCACGTCGCTCCTGCCGCCCGTGGTCGTGCGGCCCTTCGTGTTCGCGTTGACCCGACGCACTCCCCTCGTCCCGAGCGACGAAGTGCAACGCGCCTTCTGGCTGCCGCTCCGACGACTCTCGGAGCCGGGGGTGCGCCGCGAGGTAACCGTCACCGTGCGCGGCGGCGCGCACACCCTCCCGGCCTACCTGGTAGACGACGAGATGATCTGGGGCATGACGGAGCGCATCCTCACCCCATTTGTGGATGGCGTGACCGCATTTCAGCCCTGATTATAGCCTCTAGAAATCCACATATTCGCTTGACAGTATCTCATAATTAGTATAGACTAAGTAGCTTCAGGTCTTATGGGTCAAACCGTTGACCCAACGCCTGATATCTGACACCTGATACCTGCCTGGGCGGCAGGGAGATTCGGCATGCAGCCAACCCTACGCGACCCCAACCCGCCGCTGACCCGGTCGGTCGAGGACTACCTCAAGGCGATCTATCATCTCTCGAGCCAGGGCGGGTTCGCCGCGACCAGCGATATCGCCGCGATGCTTCAAGTCTCCCCGCCGTCGGTGAGCGGCATGGTGAAGCGGCTCTCGGAGACGGGACTGATCGAGCATGTGCCCTACCGCGGCGTGCAGCTCACCTCGCAGGGGCGCCGAGCGGCGCTGCGGATGATCCGCCGACACCGGATCCTCGAGCTCTATCTCACGCAGCACCTGGGTTACGACTGGGGCAGCGTGCACGCCGAAGCGGAGCGGCTCGCGCACGCCGTGTCGGACGAGCTGATCGAGCGCATGGCGAGCGGGCTGGGGCAGCCGCAATACGATCCGCACGGCGATCCGATCCCCACGGCGGCCGGGGACATCGAGGAAGCGGAGCTCGTCGCGCTCGCCGACGCGCGCGTCGGCACGAAGCTCGAGCTGCGGCAGGTGGGGACCCAGGATGCGGCGCGTCTACGCTACTTCGCAGAGCATGGGCTCACGCCGGGAGTCCTGCTCACGGTGAGCGAGCGCCAGCCGTTCAACGGCCCCACGACCATCGCGCTGGTGCCCTCCGGGGACCCGCGCGTGGTGGGGCGGGAGCTGGCGCAGCTCTTGTTGTGTCAGGAGATCGGCTCGTGAGCGGACGAAGGGGGAGTCACTGATGGCGGCGCCACAGCGCGATCTTCCTCTCGCCGGCGCGGAGCCGGGGTGGCGGCGCCCGCGTCT
>WNGM01003251.1_pt1 | contig 12986 bp, 9 predicted proteins | sample 5400571 | NCBI WGS metagenome assembly WNGM01 (sample SAMN13153378, study PRJNA577476) | soil metagenome | isolation source: 100 cm soil or saprolite under Garry oak tree replicate 2 | place: USA:California | collected 2016-06-15
GGGCGAGACCGACGGCGATGCGATGGTCGAGGCCATGAAGGGGATGAAATGGGAAAGCCCGGGCGGCCCGATTTCGATCGATCCGGACACCCGCGACATCGTGCAGAACATCTACATCCGCAAGGTCGAGAAAGTCGACGGCGAACTCTATAACGTCGAATTCCAGACCTTCGAGGCCGTCAAGGACGCCGGCAAGACCAAGAAGTGAGGGTGGGCGCTGCGGGGGGCCGGGCAAATAAAACGCCGTCATTCCGGGGCGCGAATGAAACGAGCGAGCCCGGAATCCATAACCCCGCGCGGGGAGTATGGATTCCGGGCCTGCGCCAAGAGGCGCATCCACGATGTGCAATTGCACATCGGGGAATGACGAGTGCTGATTAGAGGTTCGGCGGCATCTCATGACCACGCTGTTCACCATTCTGTTCGACGGCGTCGCCTATGGCATGCTGCTGTTCGTGCTGGCCTGCGGATTGGCGGTCACGCTCGGGCTGATGAATTTTGTGAATCTCGCGCATGGCGCGTTCGCGATGACCGGCGGCTACGTTTGCGCGGTGCTGGTCAACAATTCCGGCTGGCCGTTCTTTGCGGCGCTGCCGCTGGCGTTTGTCGCAAGTGCCTTGATCGGCGCGGTGCTGGAACGCTCGCTGTACCGCCATCTCTACAACCGCAGCCATCTCGATCAGGTGCTGTTCAGCGTCGGCCTCGTCTTCATGTCGGTGGCGGCGGTCGATTACATCATGGGATCGTCGCGGATTTTCATCAAGCTGCCGGTGGCGCTCGAAGGACAAATCGATTTCTTCGGCGTCGGCATTGGCCGCTACCGGCTGATGATCATCGTGATCTGCGGCCTGCTGACCGCAGGCCTGCAGCTGGTGCTGGCGCGCACCCGCTTCGGCAGCCGGCTGCGGGCGGCGGTGGACGATCCGCGCGCCGCCAGCGGGCTCGGCATCAACGTGCCGCAGGTGTTTGCGTTCACCTTTGCGTTCGGTTGCGGCCTTGCCGGGTTGGGCGGCGCGCTGAGCGCGGAGATTCTCGGGCTCGATCCGTATTTTCCGCTGAAATTCATGATCTACTTTTTGATCGTGGTGACCGTCGGCGGTTCTTCCAGCATCACCGGGCCGTTTCTGGCGTCCTTGCTGCTGGGCATCGGCGACGTCGCCGGCAAATACTACGTGCCCAAGCTCGGTCCGTTCGTGATCTACACCATCATGATCGTGATCCTGATCTGGCGTCCGAACGGTTTGTTCGGCCGCGCCGCCGCCCGTTGACGCCGACATGACCGCGCAAACCGATGTCGGATACCACGCCATTCAGCACGGGCGCTGGCGCGCGAGCGAGATCGCGTTCTGGCTTCTCGCATTGGCCAGCGCGTTCCTGTTCCCCTCCCGCTATCTGATCATGACGGATATCGTGCGGCTGGGACTGTTCGCGCTGTCGCTCGATCTCATTCTCGGCTACGCCGGAATTGTATCGCTCGGCCACGCCGCGTTCTTCGGCGTCGGTGCTTATTCCGCCGGCCTGCTGGCGTTGCACGGCATCGTCACCGAGCCTGTGACTGCGCTCGTGGTTGCCGGCCTCGTCGCCACCGCGGTCGGATTTCTCACCAGTTTTCTGGTGATCAGGGGTGTCGACCTCACCCGCCTGATGGTGACGCTCGGGATCGCTCTGCTGCTGGAGGCGCTGGCGGAGCGCTTTTCCAACATCACCGGCGGCACCGACGGGCTGCAAGGCATCGAGATGCAGCCGATCCTCGGCCTGTTCGCGTTCGACATGTTCGGCAGGGTCGGCTTCTTCTACAGTCTTGGTGTGCTGTTCGTGCTGTTCCTGCTGGCGCGGCGGATCGTGCACTCGCCGTTCGGCCTCTCGCTTCGTGCCATCCGAAACAACCCGTTGCGGGCGGCGGCGATCGGCATCCCCGTCAACCGGCGCCTGATCGCGGTGTACACGATCGCGGCGTTTTATGCGGGCATCGCCGGCGCGCTGTTCACCCAGACCACGGCGCTGGCCTCGCTCGACGTGTTCTCGTTCGAGCGTTCGGCCGATTTGATGCTGGTGCTGGTGATCGGCGGCACCGGCTATCTCTACGGCGGATTGATCGGCGCGGTGGTGTTCAAGATGCTGCAGGAAGTGTTTTCGACCATCACGCCGCAATACTGGCAATTCTGGATCGGCCTCGTGCTGGTCGTGATCGTGCTGGTCGGCCGCGCCCGCATGCACCGCTGGGCGCTGTGGCTGCCGAATCTCGTGATCCGGCAATTCGCCGGACGCAAAGCTGTGGTTGTGGTTCCCGAAAGTGACGCATCATGACGACAGCGCTGGAAACAAAAGGCCTGGAAAAGCAGTTCGGCGGACTCAAAGTCACCCGTGATCTCTCTCTCAGGGTCGAGCAGGGCGCGCGCCACGCGCTGATCGGTCCCAACGGCGCCGGCAAGACCACCGTCATCAATCTCCTGACCGGCGTACTGAAGCCCAATGCCGGGCGCATCCTGCTTGAAGGCAACGACATCACCGATTTGCCGGTGCACACACGGGTGCTGCGCGGGCTGTCGCGCACCTTCCAGATCAATCAGCTCTACGCTGACCTGACGCCGCTCGAGACCATCGGGCTTGCGGTGTCGGAACGGCTCGGCCGCGGCGGCGACTGGTGGCGGCGGATGGGCACGCGCGACGACGTCAACGCCGAGATCGCCGAGAACCTCGCGCGCTTCCGGCTGCTCGACGTGATGAATGAACTGACCGCGACGTTGCCTTACGGCAAGCAGCGCCTGCTGGAGATCGCGGTCGCCATCGCCGCCAAGCCGCGGGTGCTGCTGCTCGATGAGCCCGCCGCCGGCGTGCCCGAAAGCGAGCGTCACGATATTCTGGCGGCCGTGGCGGCATTGCCGCGTGACGTCACCGTGCTCCTGATCGAGCACGACATGGATCTGGTGTTCTCATTCGCCGACCGCATCTCGGTGCTGGTCAACGGCGCGCTGCTGGTCGAAGGCCCGCCGGACGAGGTAGCGCGCGATCCGCGCGTCAAGGCGGTCTATCTCGGCGAGGCCGCCGATGCCTGATCTGTTGTGCATCGAAGGTTTGCGCGCCGGCTACGGCGAAGCGGTGGTATTGCCGGATTTGTCGTTGCGTCTTGCCGAAAGCCAGGTGCTGGCGCTGCTGGGCCGCAACGGTACCGGCAAGACCACGCTGATCAATTCGATTGTCGGGGTTAACAAACGGTTCGGAGGAACCATCACCCTTGGCGGGCGGGATATCACGCAGATGCGGCCGGACCAGCGGGCGCGGGCAGGGATCGGCTGGGTGCCGCAGGAGCGCAATATCTTCCGCTCGCTGACGGTCGAAGAAAACATGACCGCGGTGGCGCAGCCGGGACCATGGACGGTGGCAAAGGTCTACGAGATGTTTCCGCGGCTGAAAGAGCGCCGCAACAATTTCGGCAACCAGCTCTCCGGCGGCGAGCAGCAGATGCTGGCGATCGGTCGCGCGCTCACGCTCAATCCGCAGGTGCTGCTGCTGGACGAGCCGACCGAGGGGCTGGCCCCGATCATCGTCGAGGAACTGCTCCGGGCGCTCGGCACCATCACCCGCGCCGGCGGCACCTGTTCGATCATTGTCGAGCAGAATGCCCAAAAGATTTTAGGGCTCGCCGACCGTGTTGTGATATTGGAGCGCGGCGCGATCGTTCACGACGCGGCGAGTGCCGCCTTGAAAGCCGATCCCGCGGTACTCGAGCGCTTTCTCGGCGTGGCGGGGAAGTCGTGACATACCTGGACGGTCGCCGTCATTGCGAGGAGCGAAGCGACGATGCAATCCAGTTCTTTCATTATGTTTTCTGGATTGCTTCGCTTCGCTCGCAATGACGATGGATGATGTTGTATTAAGAGCTGACCATTCGCCGTAGGAGTTAAGACCATGCAGAGAACCAAAGCCCCCTTCCGCGCCGACGAGGTCGGCAGCCTGTTGCGCCCGCCGAAGATCAAGGAGGCGCGCGCCAAACTGGAGAAGGGCGAAATATCGGCCGCCGATCTGCGCAAGGTCGAAGACATGGAGATCGAAAAGGTCGTGCATAAGCAGGCCTCGATCGGCCTGAAGCTCGCGACCGACGGCGAATTCCGCCGCTCGTGGTGGCATTTCGACTTTCTGGCGAAACTCACCGGCTGCGAACTGTTTCACCCCGACACGGGCATTCAGTTCGCAGGCGTTGAGACCCGGCATGACGCGGTCCGCGTGATCGGCAAGCTCGGTTTTCCCGACGACCACCCGATGCTCGACCATTTCAAATTCCTGAAAAAGCAGTGCGAGGTCGCGCATGTGATGCCGAAGATGACGATCCCTTCGCCGGCGGTGCTGCATTTCCGCGGCGGCCGCAAGTCGATCTCGAAGGAGGTCTATCCCGATCTCGACGTTTTCTACGAGGACCTCGCCAAGACCTATCGCAAGGCGGTGAAGGCGTTCTACGACGCCGGCTGCCGCTATCTGCAGTTCGACGACACCGTGTGGGCCTATCTCTGCTCGCAGGATGAATTGACGAAGGCGCGCGAGCGCGGCGACAATCCCGATGGCCTGCAGGAAATCTACGCCCGCGTGATCAATTACGCGATCGCCGAGCGGCCCGCCGACATGACCATCACCACCCATGTCTGCCGCGGCAATTTCCGCTCCACCTGGATTTCGTCCGGCGGTTATGAGCCGGTGGCCGAAACCATGCTGGCCGGCACCAACTATGACGGCTATTTCCTTGAATACGATTCCGAGCGGGCCGGCGGCTTCGAACCGCTGCGGTATTTGCCGAAGGGCAACAAGATCGTGGTGGTCGGCGTCATCACCTCGAAGACCGGCCAACTCGAGAACAAGGACGATATCAAGCGGCGGCTGGAGGAAGCGAGCAAGTTCGTAGCGCTCGACCAGCTCGCGGTATCGCCGCAATGCGGCTTCGCCTCGACCGAAGAGGGCAACATCCTCACCGAGGAAGAGCAGTGGGCGAAGCTGAAGCTCGCGGTCGATGTCGCGAAAGAGGTGTGGGGCAAATAAGTCATTCGCTTGCGGAGGGCGCATTGCGGAATCCCGACGCGATCATCGTAGGTGCCGGCCCCGCGGGGTTGGCGTGTGCCATGACGATGCGCGGGGCGGGGCTCAACGTTACCGTGCTCGAGAAGGCCGATAACGTCGGCTCGGTCTGGCGACGCCATTACGACCGTCTCCATTTGCACACCGATCGCAAGCACTCCGGTCTGCCCGGCATGGCGATGCCGCGGACCTATCCGCACTATCCATCTCGCGAGCAATTAATCGAGTATCTCGAAAGCTACGCCGTACGCTTTGATATTGCGCCCATTTTCAATTCGACCGTGTCGTGCATTCGGCGCGACGGGTCGCAATGGCGCGCGGAGACGGCTCAGGGCCCGATCCATGCGCCCGTTATGGTCATTGCAACGGGGATCGCCGACGCGCCCTATCGTCCTTCGTGGCCGGGTTCGGAAATTTATCGGGGGCTCGTCGCCCACAGCAGCGAATATCGCAATCCGACATCGTACGCGGGAAAGCGCGTGCTGGTCGTCGGATTTGGCAATTCCGGCGGTGAGATCGCTTTGGATCTGGCCACTGCGGGCGTCGATGTCGCGCTCGCGGTTCGCGGCCCGGTTCAGATTCTGCCGCGCGATCTCCTGGGCTTTCCGATCCTGGCATGGGCCATTTTATACCGGCGCTTGCCCGCGCGTCTGGTCGATGCGATCAACGCGCCGATCTTGCGGCTCGCTATCGGTCGAATCGAGAAACTGGGATTGCGCCGCGCCGCCAAGGGACCGCGGCAAATGGTCGAAGAGGACGGGCGCGTACCCCTGATCGATATCGGCACGCTGGACAAAATCAGAGACGGCTCGATCCAAATATGCGGCGGCATTGACCGCCTGACGCCCGACGGCGTCGTGTTCGCCGATGGCCAAAGCGGAAAATTCGACGCGATCATTCTTGCGACCGGCTTCCGCCCGGATCTGCGCCAATTGATGCCCGACCTGGAAGGCGTGTTCGACCGGCATGGAATGCCGCTGGTGACGGGTCAGACGACCCGCGCGCCCGGCCTTTATTTCTGTGGTCAGATCACCTCGCCGACCGGGCAATTGCGGGAGATCGGACTGGAAGCGCAGCGAATTGCGGAGCTCGCCAGGCGCGATAGGGTAGCGATTTCGACACGCTCGGCCTCATCCTGAGGCGGCGCCAACGGGTCCGCGCGACGCGCGGCCGGTTGATAAACTCCGCGCCGTCTCGAAGGATGGATGATTGCCTCCCATTTCCCAAGGGTGGGCAGATGGTGGTAGGACAACCCTGCAATCCGCCGCTGCCCACCAGTCCGTCCCAAATCCCGGCCCGATGAAAAACGACCAGATTCTCGGCCTGATCTCCGAATACTGCCGTCAGGCCGATATGGCGGAGACGACGTTCGGCCGCCGCGCCGTCAACGACGGCAAGCTGGTGCACCGGCTGCGCGAGGGCAAGCGCATCACTATCGACACCCTCGACCGGATTCAGGCCTATATCGCCGCCTCGATGCCGGGCGGGGTGCCGCCGCCGCGCGGCCTCGAAGTCCCGCCCGAAAAGCGCGATCCCCGCGGCAATTTCCGGTTTTTCGAGAATCGGCAGAAATACCTGCTGTTCGTGCATACCTGCAGCGAAAAGCGGGTGATCGCGGAGCGGGTGGCGCTGGAACTCGGCAGTATCCACCCCCGGCCGCCGGCGCTGCGGGTCTTCGACGCCGGCGTCGGCGACGGCACGGTGCTGGCGCGGGTGATGCGGTCGATGCACGGCCGCTTCCCCCATATGCCGTTCTACATCGCCGGCAAGGAGCTCAGCCTTGAGGACGTCAGGCTGACGCTGGACAAGGTGCCCGACCGGCTGTTCGAGCATCCCGCGACGGTCTTTGTCCTCACCAATATGTATTACGCCGAAGCGCCCTGGCTGGCGCCGGCCTCGCCAGCGGCGGCTGCGGGGATGATCTGGCACGAAGTGGCCCTGCGGGGGGCCTCCTCGGGCGAATTCGAGGCCCAGATCGCCGAATTAGGACCGTTTCTGGAGCAGAACTGGCGCGCCAATGTCAGCCCGCGCTCGGGCATGCCGGTCTACGAGCGGCCGGTCGCGATCGTGCTGTACCGCGAAGATCATCGGTTTCTGCTTGATTCGATCATCCCGCGCGCCGGCCGTTCCGAGGCCAATTTCGACCTGATCATCGCCTCGCAGCCCTATCGGGCCAAATCTTCTGTGAATTTCCGCGCCAAACGCATCATTGCGCCGCTGGCGCGGGCGCTGCGGGCCGGGGGCCGTTTGATCGGAATTCACTCCCACGGACAGGATCCCGGCATTGAGATTATCCAGGCGGTCTGGCCCGGAGAAAATCCTTTCGCCGTGAGCCGTCATGAGCTATTGCGCGCGGTGAAATATGAGCTGGGGGCGGCTGGACGCGACCTTAATTTTAATGCCTATGCCGATAACCGCTCGATCTTTCGTTATGATATGGAAGCGCTGCCCAACGAGGTTACCGGATCGATCGGTACCTCTACGGCCTTTGCAGCGTGGAACGCGGCGGTGTATGTCGCCCAGATCGAAGACGACCGGTTGACGGAAATGACAGAAAGCGGCCGCACCCTCGATGCCACCAGAGAAGTTCTGCGCAAGCATAACGGGCTCTGGTTCTACGACGAATCCTACGTCATCTCGCGTCGCCGCGACTGACATTTCAGGACATATTTGGGACAAGGACCGCCGAGGTCTGGCGGAAAAAGGGGGTGGTTGATGCGCGCGTCTTATTTGTTCACCAGCGAATCGGTTTCAGAGGGTCATCCGGACAAGGTCTGCGACCGGATCTCCGACGAAATCGTCGATCTGTTTTTTCGTGAAGGCCCAAAAGCGGGCATCAATCCCTGGGCGATTCGCGCGGCGTGCGAAACGCTCGCCACCACCAACAAGGTGGTGATCGCCGGCGAGACCCGCGGTCCCGAATCCGTCACCAATGAGCAGATCGAAAGCGTGGTACGCGAGGCGATCAAGGACATCGGCTACGCGCAGGAAGGATTTCACTGGAAAACCTGCGACATCGAGATCCTGCTGCATCCGCAATCCGCCGACATCGCGCAGGGTGTTGACGCATTGCAGCCCGGCACCAACAAGGAAGAGGGTGCGGGCGATCAGGGCATCATGTTCGGTTACGCCACCAATGAAACCCCGGATCTGATGCCGGCGCCGATTTTCTATGCGCACAAGATCCTGCGGCTGATCTCCGAAGCCCGCCACTCCGGCAGGGAGAAGGTGCTGGGTCCGGACTCCAAGAGCCAGGTCACCGTGCAATATGAGAACGGCAAGCCGGTCGGTGTCCGTGAGATCGTGGTCTCGCATCAGCATCTGGTCGAGGACATGTCCTCGAACCAGGTTCGCGAGCGCGTCGAACCCTATGTGCGGGAGGCGCTGCCCAAGGACTGGATCAACGGCAAGACCATCTGGCACATCAATCCCACCGGAAAATTCTACATTGGCGGCCCCGACGGCGATACCGGTCTCACCGGCCGCAAGATCATCGTCGATACCTATGGCGGTGCGGCGCCGCATGGCGGCGGCGCCTTCTCCGGCAAGGACCCGACCAAGGTCGATCGTTCGGCCGCCTATGCCGCGCGCTATCTCGCCAAGAACATCGTGGCCGCCGGCCTTGCCGATCGCTGCACGCTGCAGCTCGCTTACGCCATCGGCGTGGCGCGGCCGCTGTCGATCTATATCGATACCCACGACACCGGAAAGGTGCCGGAGGACAAGCTTGAGAAGGCTGTGGCCGAGGCGATGGATCTGACGCCGCGCGGCATCCGCAAGCATCTCGATCTCAACAGGCCGATCTACGCGCGGACCTCGTCCTACGGTCACTTCGGCCGCACCCCGGACAATGAGGGTGGGTTCTCGTGGGAGAAGACCGACCTCGCCGACGCGCTCAAGCGCGCGGTGTGATTACGTATTTGAGTAGGATGCTGCGACATATTTAAGCCGTCATGGCCGGGCCTGTCCCGGCCATCCACGTCTTCTCTTGTTGTGGCCAAGACGTGGATGCCCGGGATCGCAGACAAGTTTACGCAGTCTGCGTAAAGCAGACATGCTACGCCCGGGCATGACGAGAAATGAATTGCAGTCCGGTTTCGCAAGAAGCGTCATTCGGGCGAAGACAAAGGAAGACCACATGAACGCCACCGCCAAGAAGCCCGCCTTCACCGACTACATCGTCAAGGACATCTCGCTCGCCGAATTCGGCCGCAAGGAAATCTCGCTGGCAGAGACCGAGATGCCAGGGCTGATGGCGACGCGCGAGGAATACGGCCCGACGCAGCCCTTGAAGGGCGCGCGCATCGCAGGCTCCTTGCACATGACGATCCAGACCGCGGTGCTGATCGAGACGCTGGCAGCCCTTGGCGCCGACATCCGCTGGGTCTCCTGCAACATCTATTCGACGCAGGATCACGCCGCCGCCGCGATCGCCGCGGCCGGCATTCCCGTGTTCGCGGTGAAGGGCGAAAGCCTCACCGAATATTGGGACTACACCGCAAAACTGTTCGACTGGCACGGCGGCGGCACGCCCAACATGATCCTCGACGACGGCGGCGACGCCACCATGCTGGTGCATCATGGCCTGCGCGCCGAGAACGGCGACGTGAAGTTTCTCGACAAGCCGGAATCGGAAGAAGAGGAAGTGTTCTTCGCGCTGATCAAGAAGCTCCTGAAAGAAAAGCCCAAGGGCTGGTTCGCCGAGATCGCCAAGAACATCAAGGGCGTGTCGGAGGAGACGACGACGGGCGTGCACCGGCTCTACAACATGGAGAAGGAAGGCAAGCTGCTGTTCCCGGCGATCAACGTCAACGACAGCGTCACCAAGTCGAAGTTCGACAATCTCTATGGCTGCCGCGAATCGCTGGTCGACGGCATCCGCCGCGGCACCGACGTGATGATGGCCGGCAAGGTCGCGATGGTCGCGGGCTTCGGCGACGTTGGCAAGGGCTCGGCGGCGTCACTGCGCCAGGCCGGCTGCCGCGTCATGGTGTCGGAGGTCGATCCGATCTGCGCGCTGCAGGCGGCGATGGAGGGCTATGAAGTCGTCACCATGGAAGACGCCGCACCCCGCGCCGACATCTTCGTCACCGCCACCGGCAACAAGGACATCATCACCATCGAGCACATGCGCGCGATGAAGGACCGCGCCATCGTCTGCAACATCGGCCACTTCGACAACGAGATCCAGATCGCCGGTCTGCGCAACCTGAAATGGACCAACATCAAGCCGCAGGTCGACGAAATCACCTTCCCCGACAAGCACCGCATCGTCCTGCTGTCGGAAGGGCGCCTGGTGAATCTCGGCAACGCCATGGGGCATCCGTCATTCGTGATGTCGGCATCCTTCACCAACCAGACGCTGGCGCAGATCGAGCTCTACGCCAACAACAAGGACGGCAAGTACCAGAAGAAGGTCTACGTGCTGCCGAAGTCGCTGGACGAGAAGGTGGCCCGGCTGCATCTCGCCAAGATCGGGGTGAAATTGACAAAACTGCGGCCCGACCAGGCCGAGTATATCGGCGTCAAGCCGGAAGGCCCGTTCAAGGCGGATCATTACAGGTATTGATGAGACCGTCATTCCGGGGCGCGCGTCAGCGCGAACCCGGAATCTCGAGATTCCGGGTTCGCTCGCTGACGCTCGCGCCCCGGAATGACGGCGATAGGTGTCAAATATCAACGGCCCCGGAGCGATCCGGGGGCTTTCGTTTGCCGGTTGCATTTTACCCCCGCAGCGGACTAACTGGTGGCAATAACGGCAAGCCGAATTGCCGGACCAGCCCGCTGGGGAGGTGACGATGGCAAGCGAACATGTCGACGTGCTGATCGTCGGCGCCGGGCTGTCCGGCATCGGCGCGGGCTATCACCTGCAGCAGAAATGCCCCGGCAAGAGCTATGCGATCCTCGAGGGCCGCGACTGTATCGGCGGCACCTGGGATCTGTTCCGCTATCCAGGCATCCGCTCCGACAGCGACATGTTCACGCTGGGCTATTCGTTCAAGCCATGGACCGAGCCGAAGGCGATCGCGGATGGGCCGCGGATTCTGAATTACGTCCGCGAGACCGCCGCCGACAACGGCATCGACAAGAAGATCCGCTTCCACCATCGGGTCAAGCGGGCGTCGTGGTCGACGCAGGATGCGCGCTGGACCGTGGAGGCCGAGCGCGGACCGGTGGGCGAGGGGGCGGCCGAGATCGTGCGCTTCACCTGCGGTTTCCTGTTCATGTGCTCCGGCTATTACAAATACGAGGAAGGCTATACGCCCCAGTTTTCCGGCAGCAAGGATTTCGCCGGCCGGATCGTGCATCCGCAGAAATGGACCGACGACATCGACTACGCCGGCAAGCGCGTGGTGGTGATCGGATCGGGCGCCACCGCGGTGACGCTGGTGCCGGAGCTGGCCAGGACGGCCGGTCATGTCACCATGCTGCAGCGCTCGCCGACCTATGTGGTGTCGCGCCCGGCGCAGGACCCGGTCGCGAACAAGCTGCGCGCGCGGCTGCCGGCGAAGCTGGCCTATCATCTGATCCGCTGGCGCAACGTGCTGTGGGGCATGTTTTTCTTCCAGCTCAGCCGGCGCCGGCCCGCGCGGGTCAAGCAACTGATCCTCGGCGGCGTTAGGATGGCGCTCGGTCCCGACTACGACATCGCGACCCATTTCACGCCGCGCTACAATCCCTGGGATCAGCGGCTGTGCCTGGTGCCCGACGGCGATCTGTTCAAGGCGATCAAGGAAAAGCGCGCCTCGGTCGTGACCAAGGAGATCGACAGCTTCACGAAGAACGGCATCCGTCTGAAGGACGGCAGCGAGCTTGAAGCCGACATCATCGTCACCGCCACCGGTCTCAACCTGCAGGTGATGGGCGGCACGGAAGTCAGTGTCGACGGCCGCGGAATCGATTTCGCGCGGATGCTGAACTACAAGGGCATGATGTATTCCGATATCCCCAATCTGGCGGCCTCGTTCGGCTACACCAACGCGTCGTGGACGCTGAAATGCGACCTGACCTGCGAATATGTCTGCCGCCTGATCAATTACATGGACCGGTATGGCTACAAGCAATGCATGCCGCACAATGTCGATCCCACCATCACCGAATTGCCGTCGCTGGATTTTTCGTCCGGCTACGTGCAGCGCTCGATCGCGAAAATGCCGAAACAAGGCTCGAAGCGGCCGTGGCGGCTCTATCAGAATTACGCGCTCGACATCGTCACGCTGCGTTACGGCACCGTCAACGACGGCGTCATGCAGTATTCGTGAGGCTCAGGCCTGCCTCACATCGGCGAGCCGCGGTTGAACGTCGCTGTCGGCACGGTTTGCTTGGTCGGCGCATGATCCGGCAAAATGTGCCCGCTTCGGTGCGTCCTTAACTCAACGCAAAGCGACATCTTCCAGCTTTTCACGTCTGCTGACCAGGACCGTGGAACCGAGCCGCCGTCGTATTCGCCGCCCCCAAGCATCGGGCGAAAGTCAAAACTGACCGGTCGTTCGTGGAAGACGGTGCATGCGCATGGATTCATACCATCCATCAACGCAGAGCCGGCGCGCGGCTCATTTCCATCAGGGAGAAAGCTCATGTCCGCAATATCGTCATCGCCCACCCGACGCAGCCTTCTTGCCGCGTCAGCCGCCGCAGGTGCCCTCAGCCTGCTTCCGGCGCATCTGGCCGCAGCGGTCGATAGCAACGCCATCCGCCCCTTCCACGTCAACGTTCCGGAGGCGGATCTCGTCGATCTTCGCCGGCGCGTGAAGGCGACACGCTGGCCCGCCAAGGAGACTGTCACCGATCAATCCCAGGGTGTGCAGCTGGCGACGATTCAGAAACTCGCGCGCTATTGGTCGACGGAGTACGATTGGCGCAAGTGCGAGGCGAAGCTGAAAGCCCTGCCGCACTTCATCACCGAGATCGACGGGCTCGAC